>Ga0181558_10000223_pt1 | contig 51375 bp, 35 predicted proteins | sample 011ome_22_FD_133754 | JGI IMG/M metagenome (GOLD analysis project Ga0181558, IMG submission 133754) | Coastal salt marsh microbial communities from the Groves Creek Marsh, Skidaway Island, Georgia - 011507BT metaG (megahit assembly) | ecosystem: Environmental > Aquatic > Marine > Intertidal... | reverse complement strand
CCGTCGCGCAGGGGTGACGGCAAGTCGTTGGGGTTGCGCGAAGGGGCGCGCGAGGAGGACGAGGACGAGGAGGACGACGACGCGCGAGGGGGAGGGGTGGTGAAGATCGTGGATGCAGGCGCGATGGCGAGTACCGTGCGGTGTGCGGTGGAGTACGCGATGCAAGCGACTGGGACGGGGGGGAAGGCGACGACGACGAAGACGCGCGGCGCCGCGAGGGAGATAACGCGAGGACGCGCGGCAGAGGCGACGGAGGCGGTGGGTTTACCGGGACGCACGGTGCGTCGGGAAGTGCGCGTGCAAGATGTGCCGTGTGATGTGAGCGTTGCTCTGCCGAGCGACGATTCGGCGTATATTCGGTATAAGGATATGTTTGGCGCGGAGAAGAAGTTTGCCAAGTCGTCGACGCGCGCCAGAGCGGCGCAGGCGGATATGTACGTGCAAGACTATTTAGAGCGTAATGTGTATGGATACGCGCACGCGCGCGTGCGTAAATCTAAAGGACGCGGTCGAGGAATTCGTAAAGAGATTGTTATGGAGCGCACGGCTGTGGGTGCGGGTCGTCCGGAGGATGTTTTGGATTTTGAAGGCGAACCCGAGCGGCGTCTGGCGGCGCCTCCGACGCAGTCGCTTCCGGCGACTTTTGCCGTGGCGCGGGGTATAAAGAGCGGGAATGCCACTGCGCACAAGTCAACACGCTTGCAAAAAACAGCATGCACCAATGTTGGCGCGCAAAAGGAGGATTCGAAGAAGCGTCGCGCAGATGTGATTTCGGATAGCGTCAAGCCTTTGACGCGATCGAAGAAACCGCCGCCCATCGTCAGCCGCGACGCCAAGCCGACCGCCCAGCCACGCGCCGAGCCGATCGTTCCTGACACCATTTTTGATGACGATAATTGGGTGGACGAAGATTTCATGTTTTGGGATACCCTCATCGACACTCCCGAGGGATAGCGCCGCAAGGTGCCACGGCGAGACAACGCAGCTCAAGCCCAAGCCCAAGCCCAAGCCCAAGCCGACGCGTCGCCCGCGCCCGACATCGAGGACGTCGTCGCCGACGCTCCGCCTCCCGCACCGTCTCGCGATCGCACGCAAAGCCCAGAAGCACCTGCCAGTCCGTCTGCACAAACTGGCGAAACGCCATCGCCGACGAATCGCGATGAACTCATCGAAGCCAACGTGCTTGACGCCGTCGAACGTCGATTGGCAGTGCTTGAAACGCGCTTGTTCCACACCGAACGCGAAGACGCCGACGCGTGGCGCACCGCGTTCACCCCCGGTGCACCTCAGCAGCCACCACCATCGGGCGTGCAGGCTGGAGTACCTTCCGTACCGACGCCAACCGTGCCCGATCCGAAACCGCCAGCGTTGCGCCGCGCGCACTCGCAGCTGTCGCTCGAGGAGGAACGCGCGCACGACCGCGGAGGTTTCGAAGCCGTCAACGCCCCGCGGCTTCCATTGAGCGGCGACGGGAGAGACGATACCGCGCGAGGACACGCGACGCGTGATGGCAAGCGTCACGTATCGCAGAAGAGCTCGGGACAAACCACGGATGGGGAGCAGCAGCGGCGCGAGCATCGCGGTGAGATGAGCTCGCTCGCCGAACTCGAACGGCTGCACGAAATCGTGGAATCGCTGCAACGACGACAGGAGCGCATGGAGCACGAACGCGAAAAAGAGCTGGCGCAATTAGCTCGCGCGCATCGTGATCATACGGCGAAATTGGAGAGCATCATCGCGGCGTATGAGAGCGATGTCGATCGGTATTCTCCACGATTGGCGCCGAATTCAACGTCGTCGTTGCGATCGTCGCCGTATACGCCGCGCGATCGATACGGGGCGTACGCGACCCCGCGTCATCATTACGCTGGCATGGATCCACGACATGATGAAGGCGATCGATATGCATCTCGTCATCATCATCATTACACGCGCGGTGGAGGCGCGAGCGCGCCGCCCGCGGCGGAAGCCGCCGCACTTGAGCGCGAAATTGCGATCATGGAGCGCGCCATCGCGCGCAAAAACGACGTGATTTCATCTCTGTCTCGAGAATTCGTCCAAAGCGGTACTCGATGGGATCGGTTTGATTGATGACGACGCTGTCACACATATTTTTTAGACGCGCACGAGCCGCATCGACATTCGATTCGGCTCAACGTCATTTGACGCGCGCGCACTGTTTGTAGACGCCTACACGCAACCACTCGCGTGTGAGGCCATTCTTTGTGTCATATTCATGATTTGATTGTTCAAAACCTTCATCGCACGCGTCAATTGTCCATTGTGATCGCGCGCGATGCATGCATCGCATGCGTGAACCGACGCGCGTCGCGTTTGCTTGGCCCGCGCGCGCGACGCCGAGACGCCTTCACATCGCGACGCACAATCCCACGCGCGCACGCCCGGCGCCACCACCGCCGACGACGACGACAGCGGACGCGACACGCGTTCATACACGGCGCCCATGCCTGATCCGGTGCGCGCGGCGTTGCGATTTACGCACGCGGATTCGACGTCAATGACGACGCCGCGTTCGATGGATGATGATGATGATGTGTGCACAATCTGTTCGCACGACGAATGCGACGAATGCGAGTCGGCGCGACGACAGCGAGACATCATCGATGTCGGCGAAGACGCGGACGCGAGTGGTGGTGGCGGTGGCGGTGGTGACGGCGGCGAGGATGACCTCGAGCGGTGGAGCGCGTTAACCGTGCGACACATCTTAGCCGCGCGAGGATGTCCAGTCACGGAGACGCGGTGTGCGACTCGGATGCGCGAGATTCAAACCGCAGTCGATGCGTGTGCGACGATGATTGAGCGCGAGTGCGATGAGGTGGCGCCTGCGAGAACGGATGAGGGACGGGAAAAGATTGAGCGAGTGATGGAGGCTCGGATGGTGCTGGTTGAGAATTTAGTGCGAACGCAATTGACGAATGATTTTTCCTGTGTGACGACGGCATTGGCGGTGATGTATCTCGATTATTTCATCGCCATGAGTGGATATGTGATTGCAAGTAATAGTCAGTGGTTGTATCAGTTGGTGTCGTGTGCGTGTATGCTCATCGCGGTGAAGTTTGAGGAATCGGAGGAAACCGCCCGCAGAGACATTTCGGCTCGTCTTCAGAGCACGAGTGATATTTCGTTTGATCACGTGGCTGTCGCGAAAATGGAAGGCATCGTGTTACGTGAGTTGGACTGGGCCGTTTCTCGCGTGACACCATTTCAATACGTGCCTTATCTTCTTTGCTTGGTCGATGGGCAATCCTTCATTCGCGGCGACAAGGATCGAACGACAAAGATTTTGCGCCGCGCTGAAATCTTATCGCTCATGGTGTTGTACAATGTGAACATCCTCGCGCGATGCGAAAGTAGCGTCATCGCGAAAGCCATTTTGTGCACTGTGTTAGCTGAGCAATGCGGACATTTGTATGAAGAGTCGTGTATCGCGAGAACCATCGTGACACACATTTTGCATCATCTTTATGAACACGACGCCAAACATTTCGAAATGGTCAACGCTCGAGTGTTGGAATGCATGCGCATGATGACGAATTTCACGAACACGGTGAACGCAGTCGTTCACCGTACGCATGACTGTAACGGGAGTGCACAAATGACGGGCGATGAACCACAAATGCGCGCAGTCGCAGCCGAGTAAACTGTAACAAGTCACTCGCGCGCGCGAAGATGCAAGTGAGAAGCAAGCGCAAACAAATGAGAGCTATGATATGATATGGTATGAATCGGTTTGCAACGAAATCACACCCACTACGTTTCAGATTAATCTGTTCGCCTCACGCGACGTTTTATCCAGTTATAAATAACGGTGAGGTTCCATTCGCCGCGTTCAGGCCCGATGGTCAAGAGCGCCGCGGCGAGAAAGCCTATGGACCACACGTACGAACATCCAATCGTCATCGTGATGAGGAACGCGAATTTGAAGAAAAACTGCAGCGTACACAACCAAAGAATCGAACCAGAAATAACTGTTGTAATTGCCGATGCTGTTATCGACACGCCGAGCGTTGTGAGTGAGTACTGCGTGCGTTCGCCACGGGTAAGTAGTTTTTTAGGCGCCTCTACGTACGACGTGCCTAAATGTACGCCGTAGTCCACCGAAAGCCCCATAAGAATGACCGCAGCGATGGTTTCTCGAATGCCCAAGCTCCATCCCATTAAACGATACACGCCCAATCCGAGCACGCTAACGACGATTCCGGCGACGCATGTGCAACAAATGCAAGCGACAAGAATATTCTGCGTCGCAAGCGTGAGGACCAGAAACGCCATGACAAAGCAAATACTAATGCCCTGAAATGTGTTTTCAATCAACGTTTCCTGCATTCTCATCCACGTCCACGCCACATACGCCGTCTGTGCTGCGTTGTCGACAGACGCGGGCGCAATTTCATTACGACGACGCACCCAGGCATCAATTTCAGAATACACCGAGCGCGTGAGCGCCGCCGGGGACGTTTCCTGCAAGGTTGACTTTGCGCTAATTTTAATGAAGAACACATCGAGCTCGTCAGTACCCTCGAGATTACGGAAACCAATGTGCTGTGCAAATGGTTGACCTGCGGGTGAAGCTCGAAAGACGTGCAATTTTGACGCGAACTCGCGCTGTGGTACTGGAAAGTTGTTCACGCCCACATAATCGCGGAATTGCATCATGAAACAATCCACGTTACTTACAAGTTTACCATCTTTGCACCCCGTCGAAAAGCACGCCGCAGAATGAAGATCAACGCAACTTTCATACACGTGTTGTTGCGCTTCTGGAGCGGACAAGTCGAACGATTCATCCAAAACGAGCGATCCTCTGGCGTTTAAATCCCAACGATTGACGCCTGACGTGTCCACGCCGGCGACTCCCCAAAATATATCAATGGGCACGACAATATCTGCATCTGAGCGCATAAAAGCCACTTGTCTATCACTAAACTGTTGGCTCAGGTGCTTGCGAGAGTACCATTGTTCGAGTTCTGATGGCGTTTCCAGTCGCGAGCAATCTCTCGCTGCGACGATGAACAGCGCCGCAAACGCCGCGATGATTGGCAAACGTACCCACGGAAGCGCCAGCGCGCGGTAAAATGGTCCCTGAAAGAATAACTCGATGTGGCCGAGTTTGGGCTTTTTATTATCGCCTTCGGCTCTTGGTTTCTCTCTCGCGCACATCCAATGCATCAGACGCGAGAATGGCCAGCGCATTCGCTCAAAGTGTCGAACGTATATCACCAAGGAGGGCGGAAAAAAGAGCACGTTGACGATGAAGAGACACGCGATCATGGTCGCAGATAAAATCCCAAACGCCGCCAGCGGGATAAGAGTCGACCACGCTGTGGCGAGAAATGCCGCAAGCGTGGTGAATGAAGTCACAAACACCGCTCGAGACGCTCGAGTGTGCGTGTATTCAAGTCTTTCTAGCAAGTCGTCCCCGACGCCTTCGACCGCGGCACTCTGACGATAGGCGTCGTAAAACACGAATACATCATCCGCACCGACGCCGAGAACGACAAATATTGACAGCACCTGAATGTTCCCGAGATATTGGATGTGGTACATCGTTTTATATATAAGAAGTGCCATTGGAAACGAAATGAGAATTTCAAACATGCCCACGGTGGCGATGAACGCGCTGCCAGTGTGTAGGACCATGTATGCCCAGACGGACACGACGGATGCGATGGCCCATGCGAGATCACTCGAAATCACCCTCGCTGCGTCCCTCTGACGCATAAATTGACTATCCCAACGCGTGTACACTTGTGCCTCTTTCGCAGGACGCATATACGGCGAGGTGACGATGTTGCCACGCATACGAAATCGCTTGAACAACGCAGTCTCAATGGGATTGAGGAATTCACCGAGGATACGTTCTTGGTCAGAGAATCGATCTGTCGCGCTCGTAAATCCTCGAAAAGGCGATCCAACTGGGTATTTTGACCGGGTTATCCCTACCACGTTCGACGTCTCGGCGTTGAAATCACCGAGAAAGTATCCGAATTCACTAACATTCGCGGCAAAGACGTCGCGAACGACAGCGTCCACGTCGTCCACGATGTTCCCATCGGCATCGAAAAAGTACGATACCGGTGAAAGATACGGCACACATGAAGACATCCCATCATTTGTGTATTCAAGCTGGCACACAGCATCGTACGGCACCGTACCGTGAAGCACTAACCGCTCGTGTTCGCGCATCGCCATCAAATTATCGCGCGTAAATACGCTTTCACCCTTAACCGTGGATTCCCATTGAAACATAAACGTTCCTAGCACGCTTTCTTCCGAACGCTCTCGCGCGCCATCCACACCCGAACTTAACCTAAACATACCACGCGTGCGCGTACGAGCTCACGTCAGTCCATCCATACGACGCGCGTTCGCGCGTTCGCGCGTCCGATGCGCCTGCGCGTCTCGAACCGTACTCACTCATCAAGCATCGCCCTCGCCAACTCCCCCGCATCGCTCCATGTCGTCACTAAATCACGAGGAATCACCCACTCTCGCGCTTGCGGCGGCGCAAACTTCAACATCGACCCCAACGCGCACGCCAGCGTCGCCGCGCACGCGCACGCCAGGCACACCGCCAACGCCAGCCATGGGTGCGCGTGTGAGAATCGAACGTATCGTTTCAACATTGAACGGGTGCGAGACCCGACGGGACGCGCGCGGGTGGAAGACTCGATGTCGGTGCGTGCGGTCGCGCGCTTGGGTTCGCTCGCGCACCGCGCGCGCGCGTGTGGCGTGTAGTCATGTTTTGCTGACATCGATGCGAACGACGCGAACCGTCGCGAATTAGGGCTTAGGTTTTAGACGACCGTTTGAAAATCCCCGTTTCGCGCGGGGATTTCCGCACTTCGCGACGCCGCGCGCGCCATCACCGCGCCGCGCGCGCGACGGTACGCGCCACAATAATGCGTTTGTTCGGCTCGCAGTCGCAAGGCGATGGAAAGCCCACGCCCGGGGCGCCCGCGACGTGGGCGGTGGAGGAGCTCTTGGCGCTCGGTGCGCCGCTGGATGTGACGCTCGGCGTGCTCACCGCGGCGTCCGACGACAACCAGGTCGTCATGCACGCCAGCGTCGCGGCGTGGATTCGTTTAAGTGAGATTAGGGCGGCGATCACGGCGTTAGGGCACGAGCTCGATGAAAACGAGGCGTTGGATAAGTTGCGGGCGATTCGAGACGTCGTGTTCGACGGAGAAAAAGATGATGAGTGCATCGTCGATGTGAATGCGAGCGCGGGATTCAAGATGTACATTGAGCAGTGCGAACGAGTGATTGATCATGCAGCCTCTGCGGTGGCGCAAAAGGGGAAGAAAGAGAAGAAGGTGGCGAAGAGTTTACCGGCAAAGTTGCGCGCCGAACTCCTTCCAAACGTCGAGCCGCCAGCGCCCAAGTCCAAGGCACGCTCCAATGGAAATTTTCTCATTAAACGAGATGCGTTTAAGGCGATCATCGATGCGCTCATTGCTGATATCCGTGCGCCTCAGACAAGCTTGGAGCGTGTTCAGGAAGATTTGGATACAAAGGTGTACGCTCCGACGCGCCCGAGACTTGCGGCGGAGGCAACGGCCGCCCGAGCCGAAACGCCGACAAAATCAATCTCAACGTCTAGGATAGCGGCACCGCGTGCGCAAAGTCCAGCACGGGAATGGGCTGACGTCGGTCAGCGCGTTGAGCGTGAAGATGCCGAGGATGTACTACCAACTCAAGCTGCCGAGGATGTCGTGTCACCCACGAGACGTGTCTTTGGCACCATGGCGGGTGTCATTGGCTCCGTCACGAGTTTGTTTCGACGAAAATCGATTGGTACTGGCGAAGTGGAGCTTACGCAGCCTGCGCAAGCGCTAGGGGATACCGCCACGCCACTGGAAGACGAGGCTTTTGATGACAACGATTTTGCGCCGCAACAAACGCAATACGACTACGACGAGGAAGACATCATGCCGACGCAAGTCGCGCCGCGCGAACCATCGCCGCCTCGACCTACCAAACGTACCGCGGCTGCGGCACGACTGGATAAAGATGCGGTGCCCACGGATAGCGATGACGAATACGACACCATCGCCATCCCGCGGGTGGCGCAAGCCAAGAAAAAGCCGAGCGGCGCCCAACGCGCGCAAGTATCAACGCCTGTGCGTCCGGCTCCTGTACCGACGATGAATGTCGCCGCCCCAAGTCGACCATCCTCGCCCGTCGTTTCTGGAGCAATCAAAATTCGTCGACGTGTCCACCGGTGGACTGAAATTGAAGTCGACGCGCTCAAACGCGGCATAAATGTCTACGGCGCCGGCGCCTGGGCGCTCATTCTCGCAAACAACGCCGATATCTTGCACAATCGGACGCAAGTCGACTTGAAGGACAAGTACCGCAACATGCAACGCGGGGGGCAACTCTGATAACCACATGGATGTACATTTAGAAGTTTCGATGACGTTTCTCTCGCTGCAAAACGTGCGTGTAATGCGTACTTTAAACGCCTTTATACCACCTTCGGTCGCCGTCAACGCGTCAACACACGCACACACGCGCCCATGTGTGTTGTTTACGCACGCATGTCAAGTATCGCGCCGCGCAGTACGCATTCAAGACGCGTGCACGATCCACATGTCACCTGCGCCGCCTCTGCGCCGACGCGCCAGCGCTAACACCCTTTACGCGCATCGAACCCACCCCACGCGCCACTTTCCATCGCTCGGCGCGCGCACCACCGCCGCCGATCGAGGAAACGTGAACGAACGCACATCGATATCATCGCATGGACGCTTTCGCGCAAGGCGCGCGGCGCGCGCGCGCGGCAGACGCCGCGATCGCGTCGAGCGCACACGACCATCGACGGGACCGATTCACGATCGCATTGGTGTTGAGTACGATAGCGATCGCGTGTGCGGCGATGACGATGTTAAGCGCGGCGGGGAAGGTTGATGTGCCTTTCGCGCTCGGGTTTGCACGCGGGCGAGGTGCACGGGGCGGCACACGAGGTGGCGCGGCGTCGGCGAGCGCGTTGCCGAGGTTGGGACAGGCGTACGCGGGCGGAGGGAGTGTGACGTCCGCAGCGATGGCGTCGATGTCGACCGCGGATTTAGGGGCATACACCGCGGGTGGGTTCCGACGCATTACGACGCCGATGGTGTTCGTGTCCTTGGGCACGAAGGCGGATAACGAGCGCGTACAACAGAGTTTAGGGAAGCTCATCACCCGCGGGCACATGACGAGCGACGAGTTGAAGCGTTTAGTAACGGTATCGCACGGCGTTGACGCCACGGCGTGGCCTGCAAATACGCACTTGGTGGAATATGCGGTAAAGGACATTCGAGCGCTGTCTCGCGAGCAAGGGAAGACGTTGATGGATTTGCCTTGGTTGCAAATTATTGATTTATCGAAGCAGCACGAAAACGGCATGTTACCAGTGGAATGGCGACGGTTGAGCCATCACGTGGGGTGTTTGTACGCGCACTTGTTCCAATGGCAATTAATCAAAGAAAAAGGGTTTCCGAAGGCGATTATCTTCGAAGCCGATGGGGTTGGCGTGAGTGATTTACCCTTCAGCGCCATGCAAGAAGCCATCGACCGCATGCCCGCCGACGCCGACGTGTTATTTACGTCCTTTGGCAACAGCAAAGGTGGTCCACTGCATCACTCTTGGAATTCCAAAAACGAAGATGGCTCGCCGGTGAAAGTTAACATGTACCACTGGAACGAATTCAACGCCGTCGCAGGGTTGCAATCGTATGTCGTTACGCAGAGCTTTATTCGTAAGGTGCAAGAGTACATCGCGCACAAGGGCGCGGATATGGTGGACGCATGGTTGCTAGGTAAGATGTGCGTCGTCGGTCGCGACGCGGATTGGAACATGCGTGGGATGGGTGAAGGGTTTAAGATCGTCGGTGGCGGTCCAATCCTCAACTGTTACCACGCCACGACGTGGACGTAGGTTGACGCGCGCGGCGTTCTGTAGCTCTTTTGTAACACCTAAAATGAATAATCTAGTCACCACCACACTTCACAGCCGCGCGCGCGATGGACGACCACAGCATCGCCTCGACATCGTACGGCACGCTCGATGTGAACGTCATCAATGCGACGAACATTAAAACCTCGTCATCCTTGCGTATCTTACGCTTGCTGTGCGTCGTCGAGTGCGCCGGCGCGCGATTCAAAACAAAATCCAAACGCGGGCGCTCCAACCCAACTTGGTCGCAATCTGGCACGCTAACATTCAATCGTGCGATAGATGCTGGCGAAGCTATTCGTGTGTCGGTTTGGGACAAGCGCGGAGATGGGCACAAATGTATGGGATCGGCGGCGTTCGCGTTGGAGCGGTTGAGACTGGACGCGCGAGAGACGCTCGAGCTCGATTTGGAGGGCGGTAAATACCCCGGTGGACGCGTGACGGTGAGCGTCAAGTACACTCAAGGTGATATTGACGCTGTACGAGTCGTTGCACCTGCTGTCGTGGGCGTTAACACCGAGAGTGCCGTGGAAGTTGAGAAAGATGGCGACGACATTCAAGCGTTTGAAGCGGTGAGCGCAGGCGAAGACGTCGCCACTGAGGGCGTTGTCCTCGATAACGCGCCCGAGGCGGCGGATGCGAGCTTCGATAGCGACGCAGGCGAGATCTTGATGGTGAGTACGACGATGACGCCTATAGACGCGCCTGTAGATGTAGCCGAGGGTGAAGATGACGAGTGGAGCGCGGTGTTGAAACCGTCAACACAACCCATCGTTGACGCGCCGCCGAGCGACGAAGGCACGTCTGAGGAAGTTCAAAAAGTCATGCGCGATGTCATGCGGAAAGTACGCATTGAAGACAGTCGTAGCGCGGAGGTTTGGGCTGAGGAATCTATGGATGACATTGTAGTCGTGACGCCGCCGCCGATGCCAGCAAAGTCGCGGGGCACCGAGCGCGCACAAGATGACGCCGAGCGCGCGAACGATGCACGGGGAAAAGTATTGGATGATTTACATACAATTCGTCACGTTCCATCGCCGAACGTCAAAGCTAAGGTTTTGCCGACGACTGAGGCTGAGGCTGAGGCTGAGGCTCCGCTCGCGCTTGACGTCCACATCCCGACGGTACAACATTCAAAAGAGAAACCTGTAGTCAAGACGACGCCGCAGAAGTCGAAAGGTACCGTTCAGTCAGCTATGAAGTCACCACCCACGATTACCGTTCGCGCGCCAGCGTCACCGAAGAAGTCACCACTCCATATTGAATCTGAAGAGGACCTCGTGGCCGCATTATTATCGCCAGCACGTCTGAACGGTCCGCGTGTGACGTTTGATGAGCGCATCGCGCGATCCGTACCGGCGCCTTCGAAGGTATCAACCCCACACATCCAGGCACCGTCGAGTCCGAAGACGGCGAGCCGCGCCGTCGCACCGCCGAGGACGCCGCCGACGATCGCCAAACGCCTCTTCGATCCACCGGTGCAACAAGCCGTGCAGCCTTTGATGGGTGACATGATCCCGACCAAGTCGGAAATTGATGAGGCGAGGCGTTTAGCATTGATGTTTGAGCGTGCTGATGACGTGTTCTCGTCGTGGTCGTGGTAAGGTGGCGAGCGTGTAGTAGATTTAGATTTTAGACAACACGAAGTGTAATAGCAATTAATTCTCTAAGTGATTATTGTTCCCTCCTCTTAATGCGCCTTGACGATTTGCACCACATCTTCATCTTGTAACACGTGCTCTTTACCGACACGCTGCGGTCTGTGCTTGGCGCTCATGCCCCACACCATTGCGTGCTTGAAAGAACGCATAATTGTCTTGTGAAGCTTGTTACAGAAATCTTCCACCGTGCTCGCGCTCTTGTGCAAGATGATGGGTTCGTCAAAGTTCGGTGTCACGCCTCGGGGCATGGTGTACACGCGAACTAATTCGAGCGCGTCCCAAATCTTTTCCAAAAGCCCATCCAAGTTCCACTCCTTTTCGGACGAACACGGCACGTAGTTTTTCATGTCCTCTAAAAGACGCAGCTCTTCTACGCTGACGCTATCCATCTTGTTCACAGCGTACACAGCCGGGGTGTAAATACGGTTGCCTTCGATGACATCAATCAAGTCTTCATCGGTGCAGTCGTCGTGCAACTTTACGTCGGCGTTGTGAATTTTGTACTCAGCCAAAATGTTCTTGACGGTTTCTTCATCCAAAAACGTCGTTTCGCCATTCGGGTTGGGGGTAAACGCGATGCCACCCTTATCCTTCTTGTTAAAGGTGATTGCCGGCGGTTTTTTGTTCAAACGAATACCGAACCCCTCAAGTTCGTGTTCGATTAACTTTCTGTGCGTCAAGGGCTTGACGGCGTCGAGGACGATGACGATGACGTCGCACGTACGAGCAGTGGAAATCACCTGTCTCCCGCGACCTTTGCCGTCTTTCGCGCCTTCAATAATACCGGGTAAATCGAGCAATTGAATCTACGTGCAAGCAAACGAGCAAATGAACAAACGATCGTGTCAGTCAATCAAAGTGTCACGACGAGCTTGTATACGAGCGTAAAATAAAATATGGCGAGCGAGAGCGCGCTTTTTCGACTCACCTTTGCGCCCCGGTAACGAATAACACCAGGAATACACGTCAACGTGGTAAACTCATACGCTGCCGCCTCAGAAAACGTCCCAGTCAACTTGTTCAACAACGTCGATTTCCCAACCGACGGAAAGCCAACCAAACCGACACGGCAATCACCCGTCTTTGTCACGTCGAACCCTTCACCCTTCGGTCCACCCTTCGTGGTTGGCTCCATGATATCGCGCCTGAGTTTCGCCAACTTTGCCTTGAGCGACCCAAGGTGCGATGCCGTAGCTTTGTTCTTTTGCGTTCGGCTCATTTCGAGCTCGATCGACGCAATCTTCTCGAGTATTTCCGCCATGATTGCTGATGCCGATTTTACTCAAAGAAAAAGAGTGTATCGATGAAACGCCGCCGTGGACGTTGCCGAATATCGCTGTCGCACCGCAGCCGAGCTTCACGGCGAGCTAGAACGCACGTGTTTCGCGTGTACGAGCACTCGTCGAGCGTGTGACGTGTCGGCGGTGCGAATATACGGCACGCGCGCGGCGATGTGTGGCGGTTTATCCGGTTTTGGCGGCTGGCGCATCGCGCGCCGTGCGCGCACTCGCGCCCGCCCGACGCGCTCTTCGCGCGCGTGAGCGCCTAATACAGACGCGAATCATCGCCTCGTCGCATCGCGCGATCGTTCGCGGACGATGGCGACGTGGGGTGGCAGCGTACCAGCAAAAGCGCAGCTGCGGGCGCCATTCATGGGCGCGGTGCTCCCGAGCGACGAGGACGAGGTTGCCGCTGAGGCGCGCCGCACACGTGACGCAGAATGTTGGACGCGCACCTTGCGCGCTGGGGTGCGAGAGGACACGCTGGCGACGCTGGATGCGATTGAGGCGCGCGCACTCGAGGATGAAGAGGTGGTGTGCGCGCTCGGAAACGCGCTGGTGCACGCGAGAGACGGTGATGAGGATGTTCGCGAACGTGCGGGCGATGTGTACGCGACGTGCGTGAAACAGTGCCCGAGCGGCGCGGCTTTTCCGGCGTGTGGGCTCGTGCAGACGGGGACGTTTGTCGCGTGCGCCGTCGGCTCGCTCGCTTTGCCGACGGCGCTGCGCTTACGCTTGCCGCGGCACGACCGTTTTCCGAGCGTGAGCGCCATGGTGTGGCATTCGTCTATTGCGCTCGGGAGATATCTGTTTCGGCCAGAGGTGCGGGCGTGGGTGCAGGCATTTGGGAGAGCGCGCGGACGCGAGACATCGGCGCTAGAAATCGGCGGCGGCGCCATGGTTGCTGGTTTGGCGTTTTCATGTAGCTTTCCCGACGAAGGGTGGGACGTAGTGCTGAGTGACGTCGATAATAATGCAGTGGTGAATGCGCGGTATAATATAGAGAGGCAAAAGAAGTTTCAACCGGCGTTCAACGCAAAGACGCGTTCTGCAATTGTCGATTGGAACGCCGACGACGACTCGGACTCGGACTCGGACTCGGACTCGGACTCGGACTCGGACTCACCGTCACTCGCTCTCGGGACATTTGACATAATTCTAGGCGCTGATGTCGTTCACGAAGAACCACACTCGCATGGCGTCATTCGCGCGTTGACAAAGTATCTGGATCCAAACGGCGTCGCGCTCATCGTGAATCCGGCGCCGGCGAGTCGCGGCGGCGCCGACACGTTTCGCCAACTTTTGAACGACGATACCCGCTGGAACGCGACGACGACGCGGATAACAAATAGCATTATACGCGTCGGCATGGAAGATGAAACGGAAGACGTACCGCTCGACTTTTACGTCATTCAAAAGCATGGGGCAGCGACCGAGCAGCCGCCTCTTGAGGTGATGCGATAGCGAAAAACGCAGCGCGTCTTTGTACAAAAGTAGCTAGCGTAGCCATAGAGGAACATTGTTATTAGACAGGATATTAAAACCACGTTGCTTAAGCGATGATAGCGATGAGTGCGGATTGAATGAATGGGATCGCCGCGATGACGCTCGCGAGGATGCCAGAAAGCGCGTACGCCAAAGCCGCGAATGGCAACGCTTGCGGTTCGCCGCCGACGAGCGCCGCCGTGCCCAAACCGTGCGCACTCGCCGCAGTGGCCATACCACGCGTGATTGGATCCTTGGCGCCAATCTTATTTAAGATTGGAACGCATAAAGAACTGCCAATGAGACCGGTGAGGACGACGCCCGCCGCGGTGACGGGGACCATTTCGGGATGACCCAAAAGCGTAGTGACTGGAATTGCCAACGCCACCGTCACCGAACGCGGCACCAGCGCGGCAGACAAGGCTGCAGACAAACCCAAGTACTTGCCCGCGATCGCGGTGGAAAACATGCCGAACAACGACGTGGAAATGAGACATCCAAAAATCTCCACCGCGTGACGCACGATGATTTTCCGCGCCTCAAACACCTTGAACGCAAAGCTCAAAATCACGCTCCCGAGGAACGTCATCAAGATATCGCCCGCACCTAGCCCACCGATGGTTTCCAGTCCAAATGGAACTCCCGTACGGTACAGGCTGAGCATTTTCATCCAGCCATCACCCGTGAGCGCGCCGAGCGCCGCCGCCGCGACGTTGGTCAACACCGCCGTCGTCACGATGGGATTCATCTTTGCCTTGATGTCTGGCAACGAACCGACCAAGAATGAGCACACTGTGGCGCTCACCATTGCAGCTACTTTCGCGCCGCTCGCGTTGGCGCCACCAACGAGCGTGGCGACGACAGAGGCGACGAACACCGCGCCCCAAAGCTTGTACACGTACGCCTCCGTCGGCGGCGCTGGTTTCGCCGGAGCGACTGGTAACATCGTCGTCCCCGTCGCTTGTCGAATCACACTCGCACTCGTCGCACTAAATGCAATCGTGGATATGAACCCAAAAACGATTATCGATAACACCTTCACAAGCGCACTCGGGGCAATCTTGGTGACGACGAGCGGGATAACCACCAGCGACGGGACGTAAAACACCGGTAACCAACTCGTGATCCAGCTCAGCGCCGGCGCGAACGCACCCTTCATAGCATTCGCTGTATCTTCACCCGCGATGCGTTCAGCCGCTAATAGCACGATCAAGGTGGCGAACATGCCCACTAACGCGGACGGGAACGTCACGCCCGCCGCGCATAACGCGTGCTCGAGCGTCTTGTCCAGTGCGAATAACGACCCGACTGTGAGCGCCAACTGCGCGTGCTGCGCGCCAGCGCTCGCGGTGGACGTTGATAAGGAATCCGATGACGCGTGCACGACGGTGGATCGGTGCGCGCGACGCGCGGCGGTCACGGCATTGCGTTTGGGAGCTACGAGCGCTGGGACAGCGAGCGCTGGGCGCGAGCACGCAAGCGACGCGTTTAAGGCGGGACGGCATGCGTGCGATGCGCGTTGACGCGTGCGACGCGCGACGGTGGTAGTATGAAACACTGGTCGCGCGGTAGTGGCGGCGGTGAACATCGCTCGCGAGAGGTGTCGCGTATTGAGGGTTCGAGAGCGTCGCGAAAGCCCCCTCGCGCGACAGTTGCTCGAGGCTGGGACAGCGGATTTGGAGTGCTAGAGGATGCAGAATCGCGTATTAAATATGCAGCGCTAGGATAATCTAGGTGGTGCGACGTTGACTATGCGCCCTTGTCGTATTTCGAACTACGAGATTTGAACAGTAGATGGATGAAGCCGCGGGAGTCGCCGCGGGAGCGCGAGTTGTTCTTGGCGGTGACGCCGGGATATCCGCGCCATACCTTACCAATATCTGGATACCATCCTTCCGCGGCTGGACGTAACGCGGCATGCGTGTAAATTTCACCACCGAAATCAGTCGGCGGTGCAGCCATGGCTTCGCTCAATGGAACGCTCCAACAACTCGCTCCGCCATACTTGCGTCTTAATATGCCGTAATAACGGAACAAGTAATACGGCACCGTCGCGTACAGCACCGCGCCTTGAATGTACGCCTCCTTACTGAATAACACGCACGACACGAATGTTTGCGAGATGAGCAAGGAGAGAATGACGAGCTGCGTAATGGTGAACCACACGGCACCGTTTGATTCATAGCCGCGTTCGTACACATACAACACGTGATATCGCCAAATGATAAAGTTTGAAATGAAAAACACCACGGCAGCAAGGGGAATGAGCGGTGCGACGCAGACGAATGTCAATCCCAAAAGCATAACGAGCATGAAGACTCCGATTTCACGGCCCATACGTACCGCTCGAGGGGAATACAGAAGAGTCTTATCCCGCGGCGTTCTCGCGCATTTGCCCCGCCTTTGGCACCAGAAAATATCCGCCGCCATGCAAATGGCCCCGGGATGTGGGAGTAACAATCGCTGAACGGGCAAATAAATGGCACGGAACACTATGAATAGTAAGAAAAAGTTACTGCTCAAGGGTAGCACGCGTCCAAAATTCGTTTGAACGTCGGCAAATGTCACGTTTGCGGTAAACGTCGTCTGAAACAAACTAAATGCTCCCCCTAAAATACCACCAATCAATACGTTAATAAGAGACCATATCCAGTAGAAACGTAGAAATCGTCTATCTGTTGCCGACAGTGACGCGTGAGCATTTTGCTTTTGCACTAAATAAAGCATGTAAAACGAGATCACAAATACTTCCCAGAGCGTGAGCAAAACGGGTGGCAGTACACCTGAAATCAAACCGGCGTACACCTTGGCGTCGTCTGAACAATACCAATCTAAAAATCCCGTAATATCCGCTGTGCTCGAATCACTCTGCACTTGGCAAACGCTCGTCACAATAGTGGCGAACATACCAGTTGGGAAGAAAATGAGAGCCAAGATGAATGGCCACGCCATCATGGCATTCACGCGGTTATCCTCAGTCTTGTTCAGAAGTGTTTGCCAGTTTACATCGTCTGGTCCTGGCGCCGGAAACGCTCTGTACACGCGGTTGGTGGCGCGCGAAATCACGCACTGCGCCGCTGTACTCGCGGCTACTTGATTTTCAAACACAGCAAAACACGATGGACCAGGAGAACCTTCCCACGTGTTCTTTCGCACCGTCACCACGGCTTCATCGATGGCTCGCAGCTGTACTTCTAATACGCGCAGCTGCTCCGGCAAAGGGAGTGATTTGATGCCCTTTGGTGGTTCTAAAACATCTTTGAACAGATCCTCAAACACGTCCCAGTTATAGCCTAATTTCACGTACGAAGCCATGTGCGTGTTTGCACCAAATTTCCACTCGCACGCTTCGTCCTTGTACGTATTTGTTTGCGGTAAAATTCCCTCACGTGCGAGAGTCATTAAAATTTTGGCGATGGAATTCCGCGTCGCATCTCGGCTATCCAACAGCGCATCGACGGGTCGGTGATCGAAGATTGGAATCAATCCACGGAACTCGTCGCCAAAAATGTATTCGAGCGTGCTTTCCACTTCGCGCAAACCTCTTACGCGCACCTCTTCGCCGTTCTCGTTGACGCCGCGAACAAAAGGGATATCAGTAATGAGTACGGTGTAACTCGCCGCCCAAACGCTCACGATTTGTTTCGTACGAATGTCGTAAGCATTTACTGTACGCGCGCTTGTAACATCTGGAACCGCAGCGGGCGCGTCACTCAAATAATCACCACACTGCTGTGAAGCGCGTGTCACCGGAGATGAAGGATCAACGTCTTCGTTTTCAATGGCCGAAAATGCATCCTCTAAATTTCGTGGACTGCTTTTGGCGCCAGAGGACATCTTTTGCTCTACTGGGGGCGCACTCGCCGTTTCTGATTGCCTGCTTTTGTGCGTGCGGCGACTATCGGCGTGCTCACTCGTAATCTCTAAACCGCACCACCATTCGTGCGCAATGGCTGTTTCTGCTCTGACTTGCACGCCAGTTTCACCCATACCTCCTACTCGCACGTTCTCGCCAGCATCCTCTAATGATTTGACGCGAGCTAATGCGCGCTTTACGGATGGCGTCAGCGCAACGTCGCCAGCCATTATGATATCTTCTCTTGTCGGCGCGCGACGATGCTTGGTTCTTCGCGGCGAAGCCGCGGGACTCGTTAATTCCGCGAGATCAAACGAGCCGGTAGCGAGTTCACCATCGTTTCGAATCATCACCGACGCCATGAGTTGCTTTTTCGCTAGATCTTCAACGGACGTCGCCTTGTGCAAACCTGTCTGCTCATTTTGCAACGCTTGACTCACCGACGCCGGCACTTGTCCAAGCGAGCCAAAAGAGCCTAGTCTTAATTTTCTCGCACGGCGCGCGTTCGCTGTTGGAGGTTCGGACGTAGGCGGGTTGATGCTCAAATCAAATGTGTCGTCAATCGAATCCGATGTGTTCTGAAACGACTCTGTGACTGGACCTGGCTCTCGTATGCTCTTGCGCGCGCCCGATGACGACGGTGCGTCACCAGTTCTAGTGCCGCCGAGAACGGGTGTCAGTGGGCCGTCTCGAGACAGCTCCGCAGACGTCGGCGTTGAAAGACGCGTTCGAAATGTGCTCGCCTTTTCAGTCTCTGATGAACGAGGCGTCGTTAACGACGGTTTCAATACACCTGCACCCTTCAACGTTTGAGCTATATTTTTTGACTCCATTGGCGGCGTCGTGAGGCGTCGAGTGGACGTCGTCGCTGGCGTCAAATGAGGTGAGCTCATCATTGAAGTTAGTTTAGTCGAAAGCGAAGGGACCTTGACGGACTTCACATTCGCATCATCTGGACCTTCACCTGGGTGAACTAAAGTTGGACTAGATGCTGTTTCCTGCGTGCCCTCCCTGTCTAGAAATTTCACCGAGTGCACGATTCTGTCCGCCTTGGTTGTGATTGAACTCAGAATACTTCTCGTCGTCTTGACGGCATCAGATAAAAGCGTAGGCGATGTTTCCTCTTCTAATTCATCCATCTCGGCAAGAGCATCGCGCACCACGGCGATATCGTCAGAATCAGCACTTTTAAATCGCTTCAACTCTTCTGAATCAATTTCCGCGCTCTGATTTGCGCCCTGCATGAGGAGCTGTTCAATCACGGACGACGGTTGGTGCACAGCGCGCCAAAGATTGGTATCACCTCGCGTCGTTAAGTACAGCGTGCGCAAGACAACGAAAGTTGCCGTGTGTTGCGTCAGCAACCACGTCGTGTACCAAATAACGACCCACAGTACCACGCAGTGCAACCAAAATATATCCAGTCCGGGCTCTAAATTCGCCACCGTGGTCAACAATAACCCGCTCAACGCTGACGCCTCGGTCGAGTTTGTCCCCAGCAAGTACTCCTCATGCTGCCTTTGCAAATCTGTTCCGTGTATGTGAATTGGAAGCAACACCGTCAGGGACAAAATTGTCAACGGTAGAAACAGCTGCAGTCCAAACTGACATACGCGCAAAAACGCAAACGCGTCTAAACCAGCCGTCGCAATCAGCGTCTTATCGTCCACGTTTAACACGTGTGGGATCCATCCAAAATAATACGACATCGTTCGCCGCACACATCCCACTTTCTTCGTCGCATCGTGATAAGTGCGCATAAATGGCGGCGGAGGCGCGGTGAGGTTCCGCAGCCGCAGGCGTCCGAAATAAATAGGCATCACGTGCCGACCGCCACCAAACAGCAGCAACCCGGCGATGGCAATACCGAAATAGATTGATAAACTGTGCGTCACACGAAGCATACGTCAGTCGAGCTCGACGCACAACCGCGCGCTATAAACCGTCGACTACATGCGTGGGAAACCAAACGACCACTTCTCAAGCTCGCCGCGCGCACGCGCCGCGTCGCGCGCGCCGCGTCGAGTCGCGAATCGCGTCACGCACGTACCCTACATATATATCTCTATCCGTCGTCGCGAATCGCACGCACGCTGCGCCCGTACACGACGTAGACGACGACGACGACATCGCGAGCTACGCGACCGAGTGCGCTGGCACGCAGTCAGCGACCGGCCGACAGACGACTGACGATGACGATGACGTCGATGCGCGCGTCGACGGGCGATGACGAAAGTCGACACAAGCGCAATGAATGCGTCGCGCGCGACGCGGGCGCCGAGCGTGTCGCCCGCTGCGCGCAAAAGTGTGAGGCTTGCGCGTCGGTGGCGCTGAGCTGTCAAAATGTCTGACGCGGTCCGTGGCTAAAACTTTTCAATTCTTTTACAACGTGTTTCAAACTAAGCCTCGGTTAGACTGAGGCGTGGAGCGATGTTCATCGCTTGAAGTTCTTGGAATAGTAATTTGCACGCGTACGGAAGCTTTAACGTAGCGACTTCGGCTTCGGTCTTGCAGAGCGTACACGCGTTTTTCCCGGTGATGTGATGTTGGAATCCGAGCAAACCGCACTTTGTGCAGACTTGTGCTTCGAATTGATCCGAGCTAATCATCAAACGTTCGAGGATTAACTGAGATGCACCATAAGAGATCAGACAGTCGCGTTCCATTTCCCCGAGACGTAAACCACCGTCGCGTGCGCGGCCTTCGGTCGGTTGGCGCGTGAGCACGACTCGAGGACCGCGAGCGCGAGCGTGCATTTTATCCTGTACCATGTGCTTGAGCTTTTGGTAGTACACTGGACCCATAAATATGTTCACTTCCATCGCTTCCCCAGTCACGCCGCAGTGCAACATATCTTTGCCTTTGTATGAATATCCAGCAGCGACCAAAGTTTCCTGAATGGATTCGACGGTGTCGCCGCCAAACGCTGTACCGTCGTGAAACCGTCCGCTTTCTAAACCCGCCTTGCCACCCAAGAGCTCAATCATTTTACCCACAGTCATACGCGACGGAAATCCGTGCGGGTTCATGATGAGATCTGGCGTGATGCCGCGTTCGCTAAACGGAAAGTCTTCTTGATCCAAGATGATACCGCAAACGCCCTTTTGACCGTGCCGCGACGAAAACTTGTCGCCAACCTCTGGGCGGCGAGTTTGTCGAACCAAAGTCTTGATATTGAACTGGCCTTCATCGGTCATCGTAAGAAGAACTTTGTCCACGATCGCAGTTTCACCCGCCGGACCTTTATATGACAGTGGATTATCTCGGTACATACCGTCTGGCATCGCGTGCGGATTGGCCATCGGGTCACGGGTATTAATCGGCGTCTGCTTGTTGACATAAATGTCACCCGGTTTGATGCGTCCGCCGACTGCAGCAATACCATCATCGTCTAAAAGATGCATACGACCAGTTTGATTGGCACGATCGGACTCACCCGGTCCGACAATTCTATCCATCGTTCTGTTGCTATATTTTTTCACCTGCGCGGCGTACTTACGTAGCACCGTGCACCGACCGAAACCTCGATCGAGTGAGGCGCGGTTCATGACGATTGCATCTTCGATATCGTATCCGCTATAAGACATCACAGCAACAGTCGCATTCTGCCCAGCTCCAAGCCTATCGTATCCAATGAGTTCAATAGTCTTTGTCTTGACAATCGGCTTTTGTGGGTACACCAACAAGTACATCAATGTATCCATGCGATTCAATTGGTTGAACGCGATGTTGCCCATCGCTTGTTTACCCATCGCGCACTGATAGGTGTTTCTTGGAGACTGGTTGTGATGAGGATAAGGAATGATACCCGCACACACGCCGAGCAACGTAAATGGTTCAATTTCCAAGTGCGTCGTCTCGTCATTCACCTCGTCTTCGTACAATGCAATGTACGAGTTGTTCTCCTCATTCACATCCAAGTACTCTACCAAGCCCTCGCGTAAAAAATCATTAAATGTGCGATGTCCATCCTTGAGCTCGTCAAGATGTTCTTGAGTAAGCAAAGGCTCGCCGCGCTCAATAATTATGAGCGGACGGCACACTCGCCCGCCGTCGGATGAAATGTACACGCATCCATCGGCGGTGTACACAGAAACGAACTCACCAATGCGTCCAGCGCGGCGAAGTTTTCTGAAAGAATGCGCGAATGCTTCGGGTTGCGCGTGCACACCGAGCAAAGAACCGTTCATGAGTACGTGCGCGCCTCGAGGAGAATGCATTTCACCACCGGCGAGCCACGTCAAGGGCTCGACGCCCAAGGCGTGAACGAGCCTTCGCAACGGTTCTTCTTCATCATCCGTAGTGACGTGTGTCATGAGCGCGAGATTTTTCACCAACCCACATGACTCCCCTTCTGGAGTGTCGCTCGGGCAAAGACAGCCCCATTGAGACGGTTGCAGCGCCCGCGGACCGGATACTTTACGCGTCTTCTCAAATTGAGACGTGATACGTGTCATCATACCGAGGGCGCTGATAAAACTCAAACGACTGAGAACTTGCGTGACGCCCTTACGCTCCATTCTAAAACGTTTCACAGTCCAGTTTCCGCTTGAGATTGCGTGCTCTAAACCATTGCTTAATGTATCTTGTCGAATGCACTTGAGAATGTCAAACTGCGTCGCACGATTCGCCTTGGATAACACCGCGTCGGCTTGGCGCTTTAAATCTGCGTTGAGACGTTTGAAACAATCTTCAAACAACAGAGCTATGAGTTGACCCGCAAGCTCAAGACGTTTGTTACCATAGTAGTCCTTGTCGTCAATTTGAGTGGGATCGATAATAGCGTTGAGAATGCGACGAATCATAATGGAAACGTACGCGCACTTTTGTCTAAAATCATACGCCACCACGGGTACATGCGCAAGAACCACGCCAGCCAGAATATCACGCGCTTCGTCTACGCGTGATCGGCGAAAGTCTTTCACCCCTGGCCGCGCGGTGTGCATCTTTACAACGCGTACCTTGGCGCCGCAGTACTCCAAAGCCTGATGCGTAGTAAAAATTCCACACGCTTGACACTCTTGCAACGTAGGCCCCATCAACGACGCATACGCTGGATCGCTTCCGATCATTTGTATGGCCTCTTGATCGCTTTCCAAGCCCATAGCCTTGAGAACAATCATGATTGGAATATCATCCGCAAATGTGTTGTGTCTCAAGTACAACTTGCCATGCTTCACCACGAGGTTCGTTTTACTCTTTCTCTCGTGCGTGGAAGAGGTCACCGAAGCGCCTATCTCACCTTTGTTGTCCACATCTATGATAATTCTATTTTTACTCAATTGTTCCTGGATCAAAATCACCTTCTCGACACCCTTGACGACAAAGTATCCACCAGGGTCGAGCGGACATTCGCCCAAGCGCGCCAATTCATCCTCACTCTTCCCGGTCAAAACACACCTTGATGACCGCAACATCAACGGAATACGCCCAATCACAACCCCACCTACGCCGTTCTTTGACGTTCGCGTCACAATCTCCTTCCCTCGCGTGTACTCCACATCCACCGTAATCGGAGCCGCGTACGTCATGTCTCTCAACCGGCACTGCTGCGGCGTTATTTCCTCCACAACATAATCCTCCTCCACGCTCGGCTTACCGACGTGTATATTCGTATACTTCAAATAAAACGTCGGATCACTATCACACGTCACGCGCTCATTCGCCTTGGCGTGTATAATCTTTTTTATCTCCTCGTTGATGAGGTAGTTGAACGAGTCAATGTGTTGCCGAACCAATCCTCTAACCTTCAAAAACGCCGGTAAGAGCTCGAATTTATCCTCCAACGTCTTCACTGGATGGGTGATTTTCGCAGGATCACGCGTGAGACACGCCATGGCGTCATCGCTCTCGCGATTCCGTGACGACGGCGCGCGCGCGGGCGCGGGATCCGTCGCGGGTTTCCCCATGGCGGCTCTCGAGCGCGCTGCACCCTCGTCGCGATCGCTCGACGGCGGCGGCGGCGGCAGCGGCACCGATACCGACGGTGGAGCAGGCGTCGAAAACGCGCGCGAACGAACGGACGGACGGACGGCGCGGACGACGTCGATGCCGACGACGTCGCGCGCAGAACTGCCGCGGGACGCTCACTTTTTGTGGCGGCGACGCAAAGTCTACATGATGACGGATTTTGTTTATCTATATTGCACGCGGACGCGTTCGGTTGGCTGGGCTACGGCGCGGCGTCGCCCGGCGGCGCCTCGGCGGTGGCTGCGAGCACGCGCGCGGCGCGAGATACATTTGGAAGCGCGCGGGTGGGGTGCGCGTTTGGAGATTGCTCGCGCGACGGCGCGGGTCCGAGACGATTTATCGCGTCGCGGAGTTGGTCGGGAGGGAGTTTCGGCGGCGCGGGCGCGCCGAGGAATTCTTCGCGCGTCAAGCCGTCGTCTCCGCTGGCGCCAATCATGGCGTGGTTTGTGTCTTTTTCGGTGGCAAATCCCGAGCCTGGATCTAGGCATTCGTCTGCGGTGGCGCCGAATTGATGTGAGTCGGCGCCGCCAGGGAGTAAGCCTTGCGTGCCTTTGCCTTTGAGCGCCTTGACTTCATCCCAGGAAAGCTGTGGAGTTTTGTACGTGAGTAAATACTCCCCTCCTTCGCGTTTGTAAACATCTAGGAACTCTTCGGTTTGGCCTTTGATGGCACGCGGGTATTGGAGGAGTAAATCCAATTCGCCCGCGTCAAGCGACAACAACTTGTCCATCACCGGCTGCGGGAGTTCAGGAAAATGTTCGTAGATGCGCTCTTTCATCATTTCATAAAAGTAGTAGTACTTTGGCCTCGGGCGAATGTACTCTGGGGCATTTTGCCATTTGTCCTTATCGAGATACTCCAACGCCGCGCTCACGCCTTTCGTAAGCGCTTCACGAATGGCGTCGGATACTTTTTCGGCCAGTCGATGATACTCTGCGGCGTACACATCATTCGACTCACCGAGCTCCAGAGCTTTCTTCGTCCATAACGCCGCAGCGACGTGTGCGTCGACAATGAGGTTATCGAATACACCATTCCTTTTGCTTATGGACGCAACTTCGACTCGCGTTACGTTGTTGAGAATGAGCTCGCGCTCGATGGATTGCGCATAGCCGAAATACGCGCGCGCCCAATCAGGGTAGTAAGCCAACGCAACTTGATAATCTTTCACCGCCTGGGCGTGATTTCCAATGTGCGCATATACACACGCGCGGATACCACTCAAAAATCCGCGGCGCATGTTGCTCAGTGCTTTGGGATTTGTCTTTGCGGCCAAGTACACATCGATGAATTCGTGACGCCAATCAGCTTCGTGCCCCACAACACAATCAAGCAGCGTTTGCGCCATGGCGTTCCGGCTCACGCGTAATGTCTCTGGTTTCACTGGTTTCAACCACTTACCATCGCGTGGAGAAACCTTGTTTGGCATTTCACCATCAGAAATCGCGTCGGCGTACGCGTCACAGATATACGACATCCTCACCGACTTCACGCACTCCACCAACCGCTCGCGCACCGCTTCATCCCCAGGCGCGATCACCAGCGCCTTGTTAAACGTATCAATCGCACTTTCAGTCTCCATCAACCCCATGCGCGCACATCCGACGCGATATAGCGCCTTGGCCATCGCTCGAGAGCGCCGCATCGCGTTCGCCGTCGTCGGCCAACACCGCACCATCTCAATCGCTCCTAGCCCATCGCGCAGCGCCGCATCGTAATCTCCTAATTTCAACGACATCAGTGATCGATTCGTCAGCGTAAACGCCAAATCATCATCCATTATCGCGAACCGCTCGTCGGCGATGCACAGAGAATAGTTGCAATACGCGCGCATGTAGTCTCCAGCCTTGGCCAGCGCAGCGGCTTCGCCTTTGAGCGCCGCGTACTCGCCCGCGCACGAGATGCGCCGTTGTGGAATATTTTTCTTTAACGTTTCCGCGCGCGGCGCGGTGGCGGACACCATCACGCGGGCGGGCGCGCGGCGATGAATGGTGTCGAGCTACGAAAAAACGCTCGCCCGAAACGCTCCCGCAGATGCTGCCTCACGGCGGTGACGCCGCAGATGACGCGCGCGCCGCTCGCACAGACGCGGGCGCGCGCGTAAACGTCGCAGCGGGTGTTTTCGATCCGTGCGTGCGTGAGTGCGCGTTCGTCGACGACGGTAACGATGGAAAACGCTGGTCTGGAGCTGCATTTCAAGCGCTCGTGGCGACGTGCGCGGAACAATTTTTAGCGCACGCCACCGGGCGCGAGGGAGAACATGTCGTCATCGCGAGTGTCATACGACCGAGCGTGATCGGTTTCGCGTGTTGGTTGGCGACGAACGCGATCGGGGCGGTTGCGGCGCCGTTGAGCTCGCGCTGGGGCGCGACGGAGACGGTGGACGCGGCGCGACGCGGCGGCGCCGTGCTCGTGGTGTGCGATGATGATGGGATCGAGAGCGCGCGCGACGCCGTTGGGTTTGGAATTCGAGTCATACGCGCCGAAGAGCTCATCGCGGCGACGGAAGGTGTGGATGTGCATGACGAAGCGTTTGCGCGTTTGGCTCAAACGGTTGAGCGCACAACACGGCGCGTAGGTGGCGAAGACGTATGCTTGTATTGTCATACGAGTGGTACCACAACAGGAGTGGCTAAAGCGGCGATGTTGACGCACGCAGGAATTTGCGCGGCGTCGGCGGCGAAACTTCAATGCGTCGGATACGACACGAACGACATATTTTTGCACTTTGCGCCGATGTTTCACATCGGCGGGATGTCGAGCGCGCACGCGGCGTTCGTCGCGGGTGCGAATCATATATTCATGAAAGAGTTCGACGCAGAACGAGTGCTTGAGGTCATCTCGCGCGAACGCGTGACGGCATTTATAGCTGTGCCGACGATGATAACGATGTTGTTACGAGCTGTACCGCGCGCATCGAGTTCATCGTATCCATCGGTGAAGAAAATTCTCATCGGTGGTGGTCGCCTCGTCGATTCTTTGAACGATGTGCGCGAAATCTTTCCCAGTGCAGTCGTCACTATGGCGTACGGCATGTCTGAGACGTCATCATCGGTGACATTTATGCGCGCAGACGATGCGCGACTGGTTGAGGACGCTACGTTTGCCGGCGAACCCGCGCCTGGAGTAGAAATCAAAACGGATGCCTCCGGACAGCTCCTCGTGCGCGGGCCCCAAGTCATGCGTGGTTACGTAGACATCGATCGCACGTCCACATTTGACGACGATGGGTGGTTCCCGACCGGAGACTTGGGAAAAGTCGTCATCGACGCCAGCGGCGCGCGTCGATGTTGGCTCGTCGGCCGTCTCAAGGAAATGATTAAATCGGGTGGAGAAAACGTCGCCCCGCAAGAAGTCGAGAGTGTGTTATGCGCACATGACAATGTCGCGCATGCAGTCGTTATTGGTGTGCCACACGCGCTGTGGGGCGAGGCCGTCGCTGCGGTGGTGCGCTTGAAAGCGCCGCACGACGACGCCATCCGAGCGCTCAAGGCGCATTGCGCGGAGTCTCTAGCGCGGTTCAAGGTTCCCAAAACTTTCGTATTCATCACGGATGATATCCCCAAAAACGCTAGTGGCAAAGTGTCGCGCGCACGCGTGCGTGAAACGTATATGGGTGCCATCTTGAGGCAAGTCATCGATGACGACGCGACATAGCGCAATAGTAGTAGCACCTAGGTAGATATCGTAGACGTCGCTCGCGCGCGGCAAAGTGTAACAACAATATTGGCAATTTATCGAAAACTAGAATTACAATGCACCTTGCCAAAGTGCGAATGGAACTTAAAGTGTGTGTTTTGTTTTGAGACGATCAGCATCGTTGTGAGATGCGCCCGCGCCTCCGTGCGCGCGATCGCGTACGTTTCATCCTCGCGTGTCAAAAGACACGAGGCGCGGAAGAAACGCGAGAGACTCTTCTAGAAGACACATCGTGTACGAAACCAATCAAGACACGATGTGCAAGTGATGTGTGTGAAAGCGTGTATCAAGTTCTATCAACTGACTTAAAGTCGAAGCTCGTTCGGCACGGGCAAGGTTGCAATCTTCATAAACTTTTCCCCACTGTACTTTTTAAACACGGCGGTGAGCGACGCCGTCGGCGCCTTGCGCATGAGTTCTGCCATGTCGCACGCACATGGGTACACTTGCGCCTCGGAAACTCGCGTGTGCGCCTCCATGACGTGATTCCACGTCCCCGTGCGCAACGCACGCATGGCAATGTATACCCCAGCCGCGGCTAACATTGACCCAGAGTACTGCAACATGTTGTAGTCGGGCAACGCGCACTCGACGGCGTACGACGCGTACAGCTGAAACTTGCGGTCGCCACCGGCAGCCTTAAAGTATCGATTTATGAACTGAAACGGAGTTGGAACGGTGAGATGAAAACCAAGCGTATTCAGCATCGTCTTCTCCATATCCAGAATTTGCTCGCGCGTGTACGCCTTGTCGCTGATGTACACAAAATCGCGCACTTCGGGCGCCCAAATTTCTTCATACTTGCTCGCCACGAGCATTGCGGTGACGCCAACGAGTTGTAGGTTTTTACGAGTCACAGACTTCAACTCGAGGAAACGATCAATCAAATTGGTCGTCAAGAACAGCGTCTCAGGCATGAGCTTAAACTTCAAATGAACTTCCACCAGCCAGTCGATGAGAATCGCGCGCATCTTGCTGTTGATGTCGCCTTGGATGATCATGTACTTTTCAGACACTTGCGTGTTGGGCTACGATCGAGCACACATTCGACGACGACAGAAACGCACAGTCAGTACACATTCTCAAACCACGTACACAATCGCATTCGGCGCGCACGACGAAACACACAATCTCAACGCGACGCGACGCCGCGCGCCGTAGAGCCGTTGACGCGCGCATACGCACCTCGACTCTGTACCAATAGTCATAAATGTCATTCACGTATTCCGTCACCGCTAACGGGTTGTCGTGATCATAAAGATCGATATCCGGTAACGCATCGGTCATTTCATCCCCAGCCACCGATCGTTCGAGGTAGGATGAATAAGATTCGCGCATATCCACGTCGCCACCCGCCGTCGTCATCGATCCGCCCGCGGCGCTCGCGCGCGGCTTGCCGTGCGACGTGCGCTGAGAAGTCCGACCCCATCGCGCGGCGTTCTGCGTTGCCGGCTCGACGTGTTGACTATATCACGCGCAGCGTATGAAAAACACCACAGTCAGTACTTGAACACACAAAAGACGGCTCAAACACACGAAAAGACACCTTCATCGACGCGAAATCCCGCGCGCGTTTTGCGCGTTTTGCGCGAGCGCTCAAAACACACCTCGCCTTCCCTGCACGCGTCTGCCGCACGCCCTGCGCCCCAGTTAACACATTCCCGATATTGCTCAACGCCGCACGGTTCCCCGCAGGCGCTAATCCTTGTGATCGTAAACCTAAACGTACGCAAAAACAAAACCAATCATCAGTCCATCGTCTCTCTCGCGCGCGCGTCGCACGTCGCGACACAATCATCACCCAACTCTATCACATCGCACCACTCACCTGGCTTACCACCCACCGCACCATCACGCGCATACGTCTCATTTTCATTCATCGCGCTCGGCCCCTCGCGTACGATCGCCCGTCGCGCGCACACGTCGCCTATATACCCATCGACGTTCAACGATTGTCAGTCTCGCAAGTTCCCCCCATCGCATCGCTCTCGCGTCGTGTCTTCCCTCCACCGCGCGCGTCGCCGTCACACACGTACGTCGCCGATCAACGCACACACACACTACACACACGCGCGCGCACAACCGTCGTCGGTGCTCGTCGTCGTCGTCGTGCGTGCGGGTATGTCGTCGCCGCGCGCGAACGACCGCGGAAGCGGAAGCGACGTTTTTTGGTTCCCCTGACGTGATTTCACCAATCAGGACCCCAGAACATGGGGTCTCAGGGTATACACGTTTTGGGATTTATGTCTTGGGGGATTTATGTGCGTATGTATATAGGGTGATGTGGTATGTGAGTAGTGTGAATGGTGGTATGTGTGTATAGTATGGCATGTGTAGAGGCTGTCTATGGGGATGGCGCTGGCTGCGACGCGCGGCGTCGGCGTCGGCGCGCTCGGGCGGCTCAGGCGCCGATGGATTCGAGGGCGACGCGCGCGGTGAGGCGCGCGATGGCGTCGCGAGCGAGGGCGAGGCGCATGACGTCGATGGTGGCGACGTCGCGCGCGGGATCGCGGGAGGTGGCGAGGGCGTCGAGGGCGCGGGAGGAGTCGGCGATGCCGAGCGTCGAGGCGCCGTGCGCTCGGGCGGCGAGGAGACGCACGGCGTCGGGGGAGAATAGCTCGCATGCGTCGAAAGAACTTTCGAAGAGCGGTGCGGCATCGATGATGAGCGCGGGCCAGAGCTCGGGAGGGGAGGCGCGAGGCGCAAGCGCGGCGACGAGGGCGTCGGCGGCGATTTTAGCCTCGCGCGCGCCCGCCGCGGCGTCTTCGCGTAACGCACGTATAGCGTTGACGAATGTCGCGCGTGCGCGATAGAAATCAACGCACGTATCTGTGAGTGCGGCGACGCCGTCATCGTCGGCGGCGTCGTTCCCGCCATCTCCCGCGCGCGCCAAGACGTCGCCGTTTTTCGCCATGAAAGCGTCGACGCGCACGAGCGCCGCGCTCGGATCACCATGATCGCTCTCTGCGACGCGTGCGACGCCCCGCGCTAACATATCACTCCCGTGCAAGTCCCCGCATTCGCGAAGCCAGTCAAAGGCGAGGGCGACGTAGCCATTCGCGCGCGCGCGTTCGCTCGCCATGCGCGCAATGCGAGCACTGGTGCTCGGAAGATTGAGTTCCACCGCCCGCGCGTACGCCTCCCGCGCGTGAGCGTCGTCTTCAGTCTCATCGACGTCTTCTTCAACTGCCATGCGCATGAGGGCTTGCGAAATCATCTCGGAACCGCGTTGTGGGCTACACGCGGCGAGCACACTCACGGCTAAATGTCTCGTTCTCTTTGACGTCGACAGCGCGGAGCAATACTCGAGCATGTACAGCTCACTTTGGCTCGCCCCAGACGCCGTTGGTCGTCGCAATACATCAGCTTGCGCCCCACCCGAGCGCGAGAGCATGGCTGTCGAGTAGGCCATAAACCAAGCATCTAAATGTCGCGAACACACAGAGACAACGCCTTGGGCATCGCCCGCCATCACCGCGAGTAATAAGGAATCGAGCGCATCGCTCATCAGTGGTCCCTTCGTGCGTTTTGACGCTTGCGCTAAACTTTCATGTTCGCCGTGAATCTTCAACGTCGGATAGCGATGCTGCAACTGCGCCAACATGAGTTCGATCCAGTTTCCAGTGCGCGCCGTGATGACGCGTTCGTCACCCGAGAGCACAAGGAGCACCGCTCGAACGCCATCAGCAGTCGGTCCCCAGCAACTGTTAAATAATCCACCCTCGGCGAGAACAGACTTCACCTGCATCAACCATGCGTTGCGAAAACTCGTGAATTGCGGCACACTCGCGGCGCCACCGTCGTCGCCTCCGAGTCGCGGAAGCGTTTGCAACAACGCCACCGCCGCTTCCATTAATTCCACCTGCGGTTGCACGCTCGTCTTTCTCAGACGCCACTCCGCCCATGAACTGTGCATATTAATCAAGTCAATCGCCGCATCGATCCAGCCAATGGCAACCATGGTGGCGATCATGTCCCAATATCCAAGTTCCTCCTCTGGCCGAGCGCTCTGGTTAAACGCATCCAACAGAACGCGCAACCTCGCACTCGCACTATCTTTCCCGAGCGCCAAATTCGCCGCATTCTTGCGATACCACGACACTATTTCATCCGTACCCACGCCTAACCCACCACCTTTGGTGACAAAATACCCTTCTAAAAGTTCCCAAACCGCGCAAGACAACGCCACGCCCGCGTCACCGGCGCTCGACTCTGATATTTCATCCAACGCCTCCGTCACCGCGCGCGAAAACGCATGAAGCGTGGCGAATTCATCTTCAACGTACGTCCCTCGAGACATGCTCGCGTTCTGTGTGCGTACGTGCGGTAAAACACGCCGTCAGTCAGTCGTCTTCGCCGACGCGCGACAGACGTTCCCCCGCCATCAAACATGTAAACACCTCTCGTTCGCGCCACGTTCGACGTACCTCTGTCGCGCGAAGCGTGAGCAACGCGTGCGCGGTGCGCTCAGCCACGCGTGCGCGCGCATCGCTCAACGCGCTCCAGCGCACGACGGTGGGCGCGTCGCTCGCGCCCGCGGCGTCGGCGTTGCGCACCAACAGCTCGTGGCCGACGCCAAACTCGACGACGACGTCGGCGCGGGCGTGGCACGGCGGCAGGGCATCGACCATGGCGTGCGCGACGATGGTGATGTGCGCGACGACGACGACAACGACGACGACGGGGAGGTGTCGCGCGCGTGAGTGACGTCGAGCGAGCCGCGGGCGATGGTGAGCTTCAAGCGCGTCGCGCGTATGAACGGACGCCAGGCGCCATCGGCATCGACCGCGACGCACCACGCGAGCGACGCACGAGACACACGAATCACAATAAACCTAAATCGTGTAACGTTACGCATTACAACATTGCAAACAAAACAACCACTTTGAAAATCTACGCCTTGACGCCGATTTTAGCCGCGATGAGCGCGAGCAAAATCACAAACAACGGTAATAAAATCGCACCAATGCTCGACATCCCACCCGTGGTCATCGTATTCTTGCCCTTACTTTTACCCGTGTCACCATTCGCGCTCGCACCACCGGCGTAGGTGCCGATTTCGTACTTTTTCAGCTGTTCGCGCGCCGCCGGAGAGTGTCCGACGTCTTCAAAGTCATCCGTCCCATCTTTCCCCGCGGCGTTCAACATGATCTCCCCACCGCCCGGGTGGTCATCCATAAACTCCGTGACGTCGTACACCTTACCATCAATCACGAGCCATAAATCATCGTACGTCACGTGCTGCTCGACCTCGGCGAGCGTGATTGAACGCGGCGCCATGTGTTTTGAGTCGTCTCCAACCTGGATAGACTTGACGCAAGATGCGAATGCGCGCCGTTGACGGGTCACGCGCGCGCGGCGCCGATGCGTGCGCGGGATTGACGAATTGGTACGGGCGTCCACCGCACGTCACGCGCGTGAGGGTGACGAATGGGCACGAACGCGTGAGGTGCGTCGGGCAATGACGACCTCGAGCGCGCTAGGGCGGGACAGCGCCTGATACGGCCGCCGCGCGTTTAATGTCAATGCTGCGACGCGCCGATGACGGCGATGCGCGCGGCGTGCGTGCTAGTAATAATGTGTATGTATTATAGTCGTCGTGCTAGTCGGAGGGGTGTCGTGCGCGCCTGCGTTCGCGAAGTCTCGCGCGAGCCGTTCGCGCCAAGCCTCTCGCGCCGCCTAAACACTTCCTCCCGGCGACGTGTGCAGCGAGCGCCGTCAACGCGCTCGCCGCCGCGACGTAGGCTGGGGAGAACACAAAGCTCATGGCTACGCCTAGACGAGTGCGTTTGCGACAGCGCGCGCAGTGTGCGTCGAAAATATTTGAGCGCGAAGACGCTCGGGACGTGGACGCGACTTCATCCTTTGTGCACCGGCAACGGTTGAGTGGTTCGCGGTAGGCGAAAATGAGCGTCGTGAGCGAGCCTATGGCACCCATCGCGGCGGCAGAGGTGACGGCGACGCGTCGAGGGACACCTGAATTGAAGACGAACACGACGAACGGTTAATGTTGATGCGTGAGTCACTCAAACGAAAAAGACACGAAACGAGAAACGACGCGACGCGACGCGTGACGATGGCGTCGGCGCAGGCGGCGGCGAGGACGTGATACATGTGACATCGTGCACCGTGCGTACCTGCGATGGCGGCGCCACAGACCACGGCAGCCGCAGCCATGGTGCGCGTAAAGTTGTGGAGCGTAAAACTGTTGTGGTTACTCGTGACATTGGAGTCGTTTTATTACAATGCAAAGCCAAAAATGGTACAAACCTATGCTTTTAGTCGTCTTTACGGAACACTAGAACCATGTTGTGCGCGTCTTCGTCGTCGAGCGCCATGGTGGTGGACATGTCCCCGAATGTGCCGACGTGCGCGAGAGACGCCGCTCGCGCCAGCGCCTTGAATTCCGGCGCCGTGTAAATTTTACACGGCACCACTTCCTCGACAGTTTTCAACACCTTCGGTTTTGTGTTTTCGTTGCCATCGAGCTCGATTAAGTTGAAAGACACCGTTCGTTCGTAGACTTGGGTTTCGATGTCGAACTCGTCGCCGTCTCGGCCCCATTCAACGAGCACCTTTACGCCTCGCTCTTCGTCCACGCGGTCCCACGCGTCGCCAACACCTTCGGACAAATCACCACTAAACAAATCCCAAGGATGCTCCAACTCGACGACGAACAAACCACCTGGCTTGAGGTGCTTCCTCACGCTCGTCATGCACGAAATTGCGTCGTCGTACGTCAATAAATGCGCAACCGTGCCGAGCAGCATGACGACGCAGTCAAATCCGCCTTCGGGCGCCATCATGTGCGGCAGCTCAATGTGCCGCATATCTCCATCCACCACGCGCATACTATTCAGCTTCACCCCGCTCGCTTCAACTGCAGCTTTTTTATCATTCGCATACGCACGCATGGCGGGATTGCGCTCGAGTGCGACGGCTTGAATCCCGCGTCGCGCGCACGCCAACGAATGCCACGCCGGCCCCGCTCCGAGCTCCAACGCGCTCGTCAACCCACCACCGCCGCGCAATCCCCCGTACTCGCGCACGAGCGTCTCTAAGAAATCAATCTCCTTATCAAAATCGCGAAACCCAAACGCGACGTCGTATATTTCCGGTGCGTCGTACACGCTCGCCGCCGCGTCCGCGTCCGCGTCCGCGCCCGACGCCGCCCCGACGTCGCGCGTCCCCCCCCTCGTCCTCCCCACCGCCATCCTCCTCGTCGTCGAACGCGACCGCGACGTCCACGACACCGCCGTCACCACCCCAGTCATCCCCCGCGCGCCGCGCATCGCCCCGCACGCGCGCCGCGCGCATCGCCAACCACCCTTGGCGCCCTTTGCGCATCCTCGCCCCAGCGCGCGGTGGTGCGGCTTCAGCATCGACACCGCGCCGAGCGCCGACGCGCCGAGCGCCGACGCGAGCGCGCGGGCGAACATTGCGCGCGTGCGCGGCGACGACGAATGCGGCGGCGGCGACGACGACGACGCGCGCGAGAGAGAGAGAGGGTGCGACGCATGCGCTCAAATGTTTACATTGGTGGCGTGATACGAACCGCCGCCGCCACCCATGCGTCGTCGTCGTTCGCGGCGTCACATCGCGCCGACGCGCGGACGTTCGCGGTCGATCGCGGGGTAGGCGGTGACAGACGACGATGATGGTCGCGCCCGCGTTACACGCGACGACGACGACGCGCGCGGTGGGCGTTCATGCGCGCGCGAGAGGTTGGGCGCGAGGGCGTGACCTGGACCATGGCGGGACGAGTGCGCGAGCGAACGCGCGGTGCGTGCGCGCGTCGCGTGCGACGAGCGCCATGGCGAGTAAGAGTGCGGGTGCGCGGGGGAAGAGTGAGGTGAAGCGCGTTCGCGGTCGGCAATACGCGAGGGAGACGCCGGAGAACGCGGGTTGGAGCGTGTTGGAGGTGTGGGAGAACCTGGGCGTGGTGTGGGACTTTGTCGCGCCGAGCTCGGCGGAAGGACGGGTGGTAGTGAAGGAGGCGTACGCGGCGAGTGGTAATAAATTGCGAGGGATATCTGGGTGGCGGAAGGCGATGTGGGAGGAGGCGGCGGCGAAGGCGCCGATAACGTTTGTGAGTTCGCATACGCCGTTGCCAGAAAAACCAAAGTACCGCGTGTGTTGGTGCCCGGCGAGCAATATGCCGAATGGACAGAAGAGGGATGTGGTGATGTTTTACTTGTCGACTACTCGGAAGTTTTATTTCCTGAACGACATCGCGAAAGGCGCGTTGATGAATGTTGATCAGGCGTCTTGTCAGACGCCAGAGGCTATATACGAGGCGTCGCAGAAAATTTACTTAGTCAACGAAATCTATCGTGATGTGTACAACAGATCGATTAATGACGCTGCAGTACAAGACGCGACGTGGAATCCTTTTGTGGACGAGCTCATGCGCGTCACGGGCGTTCTCAAGGACAAGGCGGATCAAAAGGCGGCGGGCGCGCTGGCTGACGCGGCGCAAGAAGCGCACTTTGAGTCCCCAATCGACGGATGGAATGCCGGCGTCGGTGCCACGCCCGAGAGCTTGTACATCACACTTGGTGTGAACTTTAATTTTCACGGTCCAGCTGGGGTGGTGAGCCGGGCAATCATCACCGCTGTTGGTGAGCAGAGAGGGATGGATTTGAGCGGCGCAGAAACGTGGGCGAAACACAAGTGGGTTGATGCCGCGGAGGAGCTCAGCATTACCGCAGAATCCACGCATGCCTCGATTACGGCTGTCGGACGCGGGTGGAAAGTGTGCTGGATCGATGGTAACGAAGACATGAAAGTCCCCGCGGTGTTGGTGTGGAGCCCTGAAGAAGGGAAATATTTTAGTTTCGGTGCAATCAAGCGCAAAGGCAACGCCGCGGGCGTGTCGACGGAAGACATTATACAAGCTGTCCTCGGCGTTGCTCGTTCGCGACCGACGCCACCGGGGTTGAAAGAAGCTCTCTTGCGAGATAATGAGTTCTTGCAAGTCACCGGTCGTTTGCCATCGTCTACAAGTACGACACCGACGAAGATTACCATGTCCGAAGTTGAGGCGTCGTTTGACGACTCTGAGGAAGGTACGGTGTACGTTGAAGTGGACGAAGACGACGAGGACGAAAGCGGCGATGAAGACGACGAAGAAGTCGATCTGAACATCGACAACATGTTTTCCAACAATGCAGCCGAACCATCCGCGTGGAGAAACACTATTCAAGAGGAGGACATGTATGATCCGGGGAAGGTTGACACCGACCCGATGTACTATCCGCCTGGGTTTCAAACCGACGAAGAACGCGCTGCGGATTTGTTGCCGCCGTTGGGCGATTTCCCGCAAGACGGCCCCACTTCACCTGGTGAATTTTATTCACGCTCTGCCGGGTATTTGTCTTTTGTCGAGAACGACTTTGATGACGATGATTTAAAGCGAGAGCTTGGCATCGACCGCGACGACATGTACCGTGGACCCAAGGATTTCCCAGATGTGTCAAAGAACCCGACACCCACGCCGGCGCGGGAAATGGTGGTAAATTTACGTGAGAGCTCGCCAAAAGGCTTACCAAAGGCGAATGTCGAGGATGCGTATCATACCTTTGAACTTCATGGGGTTGATTTCATCATTTCTAGAACCAACGACGGGAGACTCGACTTGAGAGAAGTGTACAGCGCACGACGGGATTCCTATGGACGGTTTGTTGAGGAGGCGCAACGCGTCAACACGTCGGCGTTTATGTCCTTGCCTCCAGCATATTACCACGAGATTGCTTGGACAGAGCTGCGAGTGACAAATCAGGAGGATTTCGATAGCGATGCCCCTGTGCCGTCGTTCAACACTACCGAGGAGACAACGACAAAAATTTATCTCGTCTACGCCCGCAATGAAGCGAGCGCGCACACCGCGTACGACAGACAGCTCGATTTTTCAAAACCCGTGGTGATGATGAGTGCTGAAGACGTTGGAATGTCCATAGTGCACGTTCGCGGCGCCACGGACGACCCCAATGCGTCGTTAATCATCAAGAATGGTGAATTGTACTGCCAAGACGAAATGGCGCTCGAAACATACGAAAACATCATTCGTGCGCACGAAGCCGAACTCGAGGCCGACAAGCCCGACGTATCGAGAGAGTTCCTCATAGAAACAGACACCGAAGTCGAAGCTCGCGCCATGGAGGAAGAAGAAGACACCCCCGATGTCGATAACCTTTAAAGATATTTTTTAATAGAAGCTTAGAAACAGCACCGAAAACAGCACCGCGACAAAGGCTCCACACTGGGGCACGCATGACTTCGACATCGCCCCCGCCCTCGTACGACGCTCTACTCGCCGAACACGGCCCCGGGGCATTCTTCGAGCTCGCCAATCTCCGCACGTTCACCTACGACGGGCTCGAGCTCGAGCAGGACAGCGGTGTTGAAAACTCGTGCGGCGGCATTGTGTGGGAAAGCGCTTTTTGCCTCACCAAATTCCTCGAACGCGCCGGTACGTTCGCGCGTTGGGGACGGCGGAGGAAGAAATTGCTCGAGCTTGGGTGTGGGTGTGGATTGATTGGCCTCGTTGCCGCGCGCGCGGGAGCGGTGACGGTGATGACGGACGTGAAGGAGGTTGCGTTTGGAGCGTGCTCGAGAAACGTTGAGCGCAACGTCGAGGCAAAGGCGTTCGGAGAACATGCGCCACCGACAGTCAAGGCGCTCGATTGGGAACGCGAAGATGAACTGAATGAGATCATCGCGATCGGGCCGTATGATGTTGTGCTGGGAACGGATGTAGTGTTTTCGGTGAAGCTTGTCGGGCCGTTGCTGACGTGCATTGAGCGAACACTCAAGAAATCAACTTCAAGTGTATGCTATGTATGCATTCAGCGTCGTTCACCCGATGCGCATGAAGAATTTCTGAAGCAGACGAAAGAAATGTTTAATGTTCGCGTCGTGCGCGAGCTCGATTTCATGGAGGATGATGAATGTGAGTTGTTTGAGCTGACTTGGATGGAGAAGGATGTCGGCGCTCGCCATACGAAAAAGAAGCGCAAGACGGGAGAATGAAATAGATTATTAGCACAGTGCCGTACCGGTACATAGATTTTAGTTGTTGTTGTTGTATTTTATTGTTCAAACGTGTTTGTTTGCTACTGTACTATGCGATGTACATTGACTTCAGAGGAGCGTCAACCCACTTTCTCTTGCCAACTCCAAAATCCACTTCAGTTCCGTAGACGAAAAGTATTTAAAGATGCCATACTCTGGATCGGCGGTGAGCTCAACGACGCGCGTCGTGCCAACTCGCATGGCTGCTTCGATTTGCGCAGCTTGCATCATGATTGATGGGATGCATATGGCGCGGCACAGAGCGTGCACTAGAGCCGCAGAGTTGCCGTCGACAGATTGAATATCAAGTGTCACCTCTTGGCCTGGCAGATCGCCCTTGGCGCAATCCGACATGGCTAGCGCGACGTCTTGTCGCACGCGAGCAAAGTCTTCTAAACTCGTATCATCTGGCAACGTGGCAGATATTTGCACCACAACTTGACCGTACTCGCCCTCCGCACGCGCCGGTGATTCGCCTCGAGCGATGCCTCTCGTTGCGTTGACTGAAACCTCGCCTTGCTCAAACTTGGAAGATATCAACGTTTCCAAGTTCGTGGCGATTTGTTCCACGTCAGATGCTGGCACGCCTCCGTTCGAATCGGCAAAGCCCTTGAGCACAGGTATGGCGACAACACGAAGCAGCAAATTATTTTGTGCCATTTCGTCCTCTGCCCCGCAAAGCGCGACGTCATCCAACCAGTTTTTCGTGCGCACCAGAGTGAGAACAGCATCAACAGCACGCTGAGCTGCACATAACTCATCTTCGTCGATTGCTGGCAACGGGTCTGGAGGATATGGCCGAGTGTTTTGGGCCATAATGTCTAAGCGCTTGGATTCGTTTTCGCTCCAAATTTGCTTCCACGCCGTGATGGCCTCTGTCGCGGAAAGATATCGCGCCCAGTCACCCAACTCCGCAGCTGATTCCGATGCACCGTTGGCGCGCGCTTGGCCTGGCACGCCTTCGGGAAGTTCGTCGACCAGGATCTCTCGTGCACGCAATTCCCCATCCACCTGGGCGTCACCAGAAAAGACATTAATTGAGGTTCGCTGGCACATCAGTTGCCTTACAAGCAAGCAAGCATGAGTTGCGGCTTCAGGGTAGGTTTCGACTGTAACTGTTGACCATTGGAGCATCAATCTTCGATAATCTGGACCGCGATGAACCATGTCAAGGCTACGAGAATCACTCAACGACCGCGTGACTATTTCACGCCACCCGCCGAGACCTTCGATATCCATCCAAAGAGACGCCTCAGCAAAGCACAACGACTTGCGCGACATCACCGCCGGAGCTAACAGATCCAGGAAGTTGGCATACGTCTCGATCAACAGCGGATGACGCAAGTGCACTACATATGCGGGAACTAGCGCGTAGCGCTTGTTTGCAATCAAGTGCACTACATACAAGTTCAACACTTTGTTCAAATGAAAGTATAATTCGCCCCCTGGAGACAATCCACCACCTTCGGCTAATAAAGACTCTAAAAACAACAACGCATGTGCGGTGAAACGAGTGAGACCAGCATCTAACGGCCGAAGGCTCACACGCTCACCATCACTCGCGAGCTCTTCTTCAGGGAAAATCAACTGCAGCAAATGGTCTAGCACAAGCTCTTTTGTTTTACCAAGTATCAAGTGCGTCTGCACCGTGCGATGGGCATCGGCGTCCGGAAACTTTTCTGGTAACTTGACCAGCAAGATCTCTTCCACGGTTTTCGGAGTAGCGTTGATGACATCGAGTGTGGGCCATCTGGGTTGGCCCAAGCGCTTGACAGCGTCATCGTCGCCATTTTCGATTTCATTCTCGTCACAAATCACCTCGCCGACTTCGATATCTGCGACATCGGAAAGCACTCGCCCAGAGTTCACCACGGAGTCAACGCGAAGATCGAACAAAGCGCGCGCATATGCCCATGTAGTTGACTCCCAGTCACCTTCACACGCTGTGAGCATTGTTTGCAAGTCACCGCACAACGCACCATACACACTCGCTTCATACTGCGCCGAAGGGAGCTGTGAAAGCTTTGCTGACTTCGCGATATGTCGAGCAGCAACCATGCACGTCCATTTCCACAAAGCTCGACGGTTGGCGCCGACACCGTCGCATTCTGCAGCGCATGCGTCGTCATTCAAATCAACTTCATTTTGCGCTGCGAGAGTGTCCATGTCTCGCAACGCGAGCAACTTGCGCGCATCGCGTTCAAGTTCCTCGTCCGCCACTAAGCCTACTGGTGCTGGGCCCCAACCCGCAGCACCGCCAAGAGAGGCGGCACGCCAATGTTGTCCAACTTTGGAACACAAATCTCGCGCTTCGCGAATGTTGCCTGCTCGAATAAGCTTCCATAACCGCTTGCACAAACGCTCTTCTGCGTCGGCATTAGATGGATGTAATACTGCATTCGTGCGCATTGGACCATCGGGATCGAGAGACGTCGACAATGGATTGCCGTCCGGGTCGCACTTCGCAGACGAATCGAGCGCGTCGGCGGTTTCTCGCCACGCGCATTCGTCGCGTAAAAATCTTCCATCAAACGCCGTCCCGTCGAGCTCGGCTCTACGCAACGTCGACGACGCGTTGGACTCGAGCCAAGCAATAATCCTATTCAATCTAAAAGTTACCGGATCTCTCGTCTCATCGCGAGAAGCACAACGCAATCGACTTCTCAACGGTGGAGGCAAAAAGTTACCCCGAGCGCCACCGTCTTCTCGCGGCGTCGCGTTCAACATCTCAATCTCTCTTCCCGCGCTTTCGCGCTCAACCGTGGCGCCGTCACCGAGCAAGTGGTAAATGAGAGACCATGAGTGCGCCTCGCGCTCGAGCGCTTCAGCTTCGCCGACATCCTTTGCCGCCGCGCTCGGCGAGCGACGACGCCTCGCCTCGGCGCGCGTTCGTAACTCCCTCGCGCGCAACCAGCACGCATCTTCGAACATCGCCGCCGCCGCACCAGCGCTCGCGCCTTCCGTCTTCACTTTAGCCAACACTTCGGCGAACGCAAACTCCTCGGCGCGCGCGTCGTCGCCGTCGTTCGCCGCCGAAGCCGCCGCCGCGTTCGCGGATCCATCACCCGCCAATCCTTTCCTCGCCCCGAACGCCTCGCCCCCATCGCCGTCACTCGCAACGTACGAAGACACCGGCACGAGTGGATTCAACGCCCGCGTATCGTCCCCCGCGACGTCCACCACATCCCGCACATCGCCCATGAGCACGTCATCAGCGTCCTCACCACCACGCATCGACTGCATCATCGACGACGAGCTCCCATCTCGCGCCGCGACAACTACCGCGCGCTGTCGCTCGAAACCGCCCTCGTGCAACGATTCCATCGTTCCCGACCGTCGCGCGGCGACGGCGCGTCCACGAATGACGATGCGCTGAGTCACGAACGCGACTGAGCTCCAACAGTCACATTGATGCTATCTAATCGGCGTCACTGTCGCACGCGATGCGCGCGACGCTGGCGAACGTCACCGCGCGCTGTGCATCGCGCGCGACGCATGGCGTGAGTTGGCGGCGCACTCGCGCGTGCGCGCTCACGGCGTCGACGTCGGTGTCGTCATCATCGTCACCGAGCGTCGCTTCGTCATCGTTTTCGTCGTCGTTTTCGTCGTCGTATATCATCGACGACGACGACGTGTTCGACCCGCACGCACCGGCGATGGATGTTAGAACCCTCGAGCGGTGGCTCACGCAGCGCGGTGTCGATCCAGGGGCGTTTGCGAGCGGGCGAGGGTGCAAAGACGTGGAGGATTTATTGCACGAGTGTCGCGCGGGGGAGTCCACGCTCGCGGGCGCGCGCGACTCATCCAATCCAGATCGCACCGCACGACGTGCCATACGCACCGTGCGCGTGCTGACGCTTAGAATACGCCGTCCAGAGTTCACGGACGACGACACGCGGTGTTTGATTGAAATTTCGCAAACATTTGCCAATGGCAAGACGCGTTCGCGCATGCGTCCGCTCAGCGAAAAGCTCGCCGCGGGCGAGCTCTGGCGCGATTGCGTCGCCCGCGCCGTGCGCGAAGAGCTCGGCTCTACCGCTCGTGATGGACGCCCTCTCGAGATAGACATCATCGACCGCACTTACGCGCACGCCGTGAGCGAACGCGAGAGCACATCCTACCCGGGCTTGACGTCTCGCTTTGATTTACACCGCGTCGACGCCGTCGTTCGCGGCTTACCCCACACCGATGAATTCGACTCTATCGAGCACACCGCGCGAGGTGACTTACGCGCGCGCTGGGCATTCATGCCTTTCGTTTGGCCCGATGAAGACATCGGGCCGGGGTAGAAATGATCGCCCAAACGCCGCCGCATTCGCGTGTTGTAACAAAAAAAGCAAATACTCGCAGTCCCACATGTGGGCACATTTTCCCGCTCGGGACTGTGACCCCTGGTCATGATTGGTCGATTGCCCCCCACTGAAGTTTCAGGGTTCCACCTCACCTCACTGCGCGACGCACGACTTTGCAACATGGCTGGTGCGTGACGCGCGATGCGTGACGACGACGGCGATGTGCGCGCTCGCGTTCGTTCGTTCGTTCGTACGGCGCGACGGTGGCGATGGCGATCGCGCGACGACTGGTGGATGACGATGCGATGAAGGTTGAAGATGCCGATCGGCGTATCCATGGCGCGCGAGAGCGCGCGTGTGGTGTGCGTCGTCACGGCGGCGTGCGACTGGTGTGTACTGACGTGTGCGTGTCGTGCGTATATATATATGTAGGGGATTTACCACCGGGATTCGGTATGCCGCCGGGCATGGGCGGCGGGATGATGGGCGCGGGCGGCTCGCCCTTTGACATGGATAAACTTCGCGAGATGCTCGAGGACCCGTCGATTAAGGAGATGGCGGAACAGATTTCGAGTGATCCGAATTTCAAAGCCATGGCAGAACAGATGCAAGCGAACATGGCGAATATGCAAGCACAAATGGGGGCATTACCACCGGGCATGGGCGGTATGCCGCCGGGGATGCCGCCGGGGATGGGGATGATGGCGGGCATGCCGGGTGGAGGTATGCCGGGTGTGGATCAACAAGCGGCGATGGAAGCGATGCAAGGAGTTATGCAAAACCCTGCGTTTATGAAGATGGCGCAAAAGCTCGGTGAACAAATGATGGAGGATCCTCAAATGAAGGCGATGATGGGGACGATGAACGACCCCGAGACGGCTGAAAAGATGAAGAGGAAGATGGAAGAGTTGAAGGAAGATCCGGAAATGAGCGAGATTATGAAGGAGATCGAAACCGGTGGTCCGCAAGCGATGATGAAATACTGGAACGATCCTAAGGTTTTGAAAAAAATCAACGCCGCGATGGGTGACGTCGTTCCAGTCTTTGGTGCCGGCGCTGGCGCCGACGCTGAAGAGGAAGAGGAAGAGGAGGAAGAAGAAGCCGTCGATGACGAAGAAGAGTCCGTGCTCACGGCTGCGTCCGAAGGTGATTACGACGCTCTCGTTGAATTCTTGAAGGCTGGCCAAGATGCCAACATGAAGGATTCCGAAGGTCGCACTGGTCTTCACTTCGCGTGCGGCTACGGCGAAATCAAGTGCGCCGAACTTCTTTGCAAGGAGGGTGCCGATGTGAACGCGGTGGATAAGAACAAAAACACGCCCATGCATTACGCCGCCGGTTACGGCCGCGTTGATCTCGTCGAACTTTTGGTGGAACACGGCGCGTCTGTGACGCTTCGCAACAACGACGGCAAGTCTCCTGTGGATGTCGCCAAGTTGAACGACCAAGACGACGTCGTGAAAGCTTTGGAAAAGGACGTGTTTTTGTGATCTAAACGAAACAATTGAACCTAATCTACATTTGTCTTGAAATATATTCAATGGCTTCGCTAACATGAAGCTTTTTACTATCCTACCGTTACTGAACTAGAAACGCAATATGTTGGACGTTCGCTCGGCGTCGATGCGTCGTCGTAACTCTGAGCCTTGTCGAGCAAACTTTTCAAACACGTGTGCGTGCATCACCGCCACTGCGGTGTTTGATACCAACGATGTGATTGTGTATTGACGAGGTATGCGCCCTTCTAAGACCTCAAACTCGCCGAAACAACTTCCTCTAATAAATTTTGCGAGCTCCACCGACGAAAAGTCATCCGCCTTGAGCATATCTTTCGCTCGCTGGCGATCCACATCAGTTTCAAACTGTGCATCCTGGAAAATCATTGGCGTCTGCATTCTAATTGGCTTCAATATAGACATTGGATCATCAAGATGCGCCATGGCTTCAGGCGTGTGCACAGCGGCGTATCGAGGATGTACCAATTTGGTCGCAGCGAGCGCGCCGCGAATGACGAAGTACACAAAATATCCCTGCCCCTTGCTTTCGCGTGATTCTTCATCCCAGGACTGCATCTCTTTGAATACTATTTCCGCCTCCTTGAAGACGATTTGTTTGACAAATGCCTTTTTAAATAACTCACGTTCGTGCTGAGTCTCAAACGCGTCGTCGCCGCGAATCAAATGAACATCCCCCATAAACATGTCAAACGCGAGCGGGATCGCCTCAGGTCCAGCCTCTATGGCTGTCGTGCTCACGTCTCCTAATTGCGCGATATCCAACGCCCCAGTCTTCCCAGCGAATATAAAAGCCTCATCCTCCTCTGAGTACACGCTCGAGGCGCTTGCCGTCGCTTGCGAATCCGTCGACACCGAAGACGACTTGGCGACGCCACTCAGATCGCTTCCAGTACCGGAATACGAATCACCATCGCTATATGATCGCGAATATGACCCACTATCGCTGTATGAATCTGAATATGAACGCGAGTACGAGTCCTCGTCGTCGCCGCTACGCGAGTCATACGAACGAGAAGACGAGTAACTGTACGAGCGCGAATCGTACGACCCAGACGCGTACGAGCCATCGCTGGAATAGTCGCCATCGTTATCATCACCACCACCACCGCCGCGGTTGCCGCCATCGCCGCCGCCGCCATTGGCTTTGCCGTCGCCCGCGTTCGAAACACCCGCTGGAGCCGCGCCCGCGCTCATGCGCGCCATCCCTCGCGTGATGTTATTCATGGCGCACGCGACTTACGAGAGCGAGTACTACGGTTGTTCTTTACGCACGCGACGTCGCGCGAGCGAGACTACCGACGTGCGCGCGTCGGTGAGTTTCGCTTGTTTTTTGATTGGTTGGTTGGTTGGTACGCGCAAGCGTGCTATAAAAATTCTAAAAGTCTAGCGGTCTAAGGTCTATGTGCATCTATGCGCCGCGGTAAATTCAGACAGGCGTAAATCCTTGCAGTACTTCTTCACCTCGGCTACAATCGCTTCGCCATGTACAACTTGCTACGATTTTTAACGACATCGAGCGGCGTGCGAAACGGCCTGTCTAAAACCGTATAACCCGCACGCTCGTACACCCTAAGCGCATCCGCGTTCTCAGCAAACACGTGCAAAGTGAGTAAATTAAACCCCCACTCGCGCGCGACGACTTCACCACCAGCGATGAGCGCCGTGGCGAATCCTCGTCGGCGCGCGCTCGCGTCCACCGCCATGCAGCTCAAATACGCGTACTCGTGCGTCTTCGACAGACCGTCAACGTCTTCAAGCGCGCGCATGCACTCAAAATCCCGCTGCACGCTAATCTCTACCACACCAACGACATCACTCTCGCCCGCATCGATCACGAGCGGCGCGAATCTACCCTGAGCCGCATAGGGAAAGTACTTGCGTTCGAGCGTCTGTCGCACGTCGTACTCAAAGTACGCGCGCACGGGCGCATCAAACACCGTCGTCCCGAGCGCGGGCGCGAGCGGCTCGTAAAACGCATCGCTCTGCAGTGCGGCGATGGCGTCGAGTTCGTCGCGCTCGGCAAAGCGCACAATTTTCATCGAGGGCGCTCCACCGTGGCGCAGCACGACGCCGCGCGGGTCCCCGGCGCCGCGAACTTTGCCCCCGATCCATGCCGACGTCGACCGGGGCGGCGGGCGTCTCGAATCCCGCGATGACGACGACGACGACGACGACGACGACGCGCGCGCGCTGCGCGAGAACGCGTGGGCGGCGACAGTGTGAACCTGCATGCAACCGTCCGCGCACTGGCGTCGTCACATTCATGCGCGCGGCACGAGCGTTCGCGGCGCCTGGAGTGTTACGTCGACAGACGCGGCGTCGGGGTCGCATAGTTCACGAGGTGCGCGTGCGAGTCGGGCGTTCGCGAGCCTTGTCGTCGTCGTCGTCGTCGTCGTCGTCGTCGTTCGAGCTGCGCCTAACCACTTTTTCTCGCGCGCAGGAACCTTTCATCACGCGCGCGTTGACCCTCGCGTCGTCGACGTCATCGAAGATGGACATCACGTTTGTCACTGGGAACGCCAAAAAGCTCGAGGAAGTCAAGGCGATCATCGGTGCGAGCTCGAGTTTTAGCTTGCGCAATCAAAAGTTGGACCTTCCCGAGCTCCAGGGCGAGCCCGAGGACATCGCGAAGGAAAAAGCGCGATTGGCGGCGATTGAAATCGGAGGGCCGACGCTCGTGGAAGACACGTCGTTGTGTTTTAACGCGCTCAATGGGCTCCCAGGACCGTACATCAAGTGGTTCTTAGAAAAGACTGGACACGAAGGGTTGAATAATTTGTTAGCCGCGTACGCGGACAAGAGCGCGTACGCGCAATGCATCTTTGCCTACTCTACTGGTCCGGAGGATAAGGATCCAATGGTGTTCGTCGGACGTACGCACGGGGTTATCGTTCCCGCGCGCGGGCCGACGGATTTTGGGTGGGATCCAGTGTTTCAACCCGATGGATTTGACCAGACGTACGCCGAGTTGGACAAGGCGACGAAGAACACCATCAGTCACAGATTTCGCGCGCTCGATAAATTCCGCTCGCACATCACGGGATCATAGTACGAAATTCCACGCTGTTGCACGTTTTGTTATCATTTATATGCCTCTCATTAGCCCACTCCAACGTGATTGGTTGGCGCGTTCCAGCGCGCGGCGCGTCCGCATTCGTTGCCATGTCGTCGTCTCGCGAGCTCAAAACCGAATACGAAGCCGAGCGTGATGCGCGCGTCGCGCGTAATCGCGCGATGATGCAATCGCTCGGTATTCACACGAACGATATTCTCACGCACTCGCGACAGAATGAAAAGTCGGCGTCAAAGGTTTCAAAAGGCGCGACAGGTGCGAGCGATTCAAACAAGCGCAAAACGCCGAGTGCGGCGTCTACGTCGACGTCGACCGCACCCGCTCGGCGTTCGAAGCGCTTGCAAGGCGCGCCGATGTCATCTAAACGCGCGAGCGGCGCTGGCTATGACGGCGCCGATGAAGATGGCGAGTATGAGGACGAGGAAGGCGTCGCGCTCGACGACGAGGAGACGCGTCGGTTACACGACGTCGCCGCGGCCGCGTACGCGCGTCGACACGCCGGTCGGCAAGAGCGGGCATCGATTGTTGGCACGGCGTCGTATCAACATACACTCATGCGCGTGCGCACGATGGGTGGAGAGGCGCTTGGGCGACGTATTAACGCCATCGAACGCGCAAAGGGCAAGCACGCGGTTATTAAAATGCGGCTCTTCGCTCGCGTGTTGTTTTTAGAAGGCTTGGAATTCCTCGCCGGTGAAGCCGCTGAAGCTTTAGAACGATTGATAGCGGAGTTAGGAGATCCCGAAGCGGAAGAAATGAGCGAGATTCGCGCTGGTATGGCTGCAGATGCGGCTGAGGCGTTTGCAAACGGAGACGAGGATGGCGTATATCATTGCGACGCCGCCACGAACTTATCCAATCCTGGCATTTACGCCGACGTAGTGCGCATCGAAGCTCGCGCAGTGGATACGCAATTCGTGAATGATTTCAACGCAAAATGTTCAAAGGATGCGGCAAAGTTGATTAGTCCGAATGCGAATGTATGGCAGTGCGCCGCGGCGTCGTTGGCAAACGACCGCGGCTTCTTGGATAGCGGTAACGCCGTGTCTCTTGGACAAGATGGAACGTACAACGTCTCCCAGCCACCTGAGTGAATACTTGAATGAATACTTTTTAGTTGAACTGAATGCCCGCGTGCGGAAATGAATGAGCATTTAATGATGAATAGCTGCGATGATTTGATATCATAGAAGACACGAACACAAGGACGAGCACCTCTGGGCGCCACAACGCGACGCTCGAGATGCACACGCGCTCCCTCACCACGGCGCCGTGCGTCGTAAGCGCATCAAAAAGGCGTTCACACGCGCCTTTGTCGTCCCGCTCGCGCGTAAGAAGTGCAGTTGCGCCGCCATCCGAGTCTGAGCTCGCGCTCGCGAGAGACGACGCCGTCGCCGGGTGCACTGAGTGTTCGCTTCCCAACGAACACGCGCGTGCGAGAGCCATCTCGCGCGCGCTGAACGTCCCAAACACTGGTCACGCGCGGATTCTCGTCGTTGGGGCGGAAACCGGAGCGCTTCTCGCGGAGCTCGTGCGTGAAGGCGCGGCGCCCTGTACGGCATTGTGCGTGGATGCCTCAGCGAAGATGCTAGCTCGCGCGGCGGGTGCGATTGATAGCGCGCTCGTGACGGGCATAGACACTTTAGGAAACGCGCATGGCGTGAGATTCATGTGCGATGAGACTTTACGCCGGGTGAAGCCGTACCAAGGACCATTTGATGGCGCGGTGTTCAACGCGCACTTGGTCGACCGGGGCGACGAGAGCGCCATCGCTGAGGCGTTGACGCGAGTGGTGATGCTGTGCAAACCTGGGGCGAGAGTGGTTATTTCTGAACGATTTATGGGTGATGGTAACGATAAGGAGTTTGATTTTTCGGGCGTGGTGCGGAAATTGCCGCTCGCGCGCGTGGACCAGGGCGCGTCGGCGTCGAGCGCAACGAAGGATATACATGCGACGAACGAGTCGAGTTCGCCCATGCGTGCAGATGTCGACGATACACCACTCGTGTTTGCTGTGCCATCGACATTCGGTCTTACGAAACGCATGCGGCTCGAAGCGCCAGTGGTGCACGGATTTGGACGAGGGAGTAAACAAATGGGCGTACCGACGGCGAATTTAGACCCCGAGTTATGCGGAGGAGAAGCGTTCTTGAGCACGCTCCCGCTCGGAGTATACTTTGGTTGGGCGAAACTTAAACGTGACGTTGAATGGCGTGAATGCGTGCTTAACGTGGGCAAGCGTCCAACGTTTGTGGACGGCGACGGCACGACTATTGAAGTCCACGTCATGGGCACGAGCGATTTAAAGCCGCAATACGACACAGATTTTTACGGTGAAGAGATGACTGTGGATGTGTGCGGTTTTATTCGACCGGAAATCCGTTTTGAGAGCTTACACGAACTCGTTGGGCGCATCAAAACGGATATTGGATTGGCGAGAAACGCGTTGGCGAGCGGCGCGCACGCCGCTCCGTAACGCCGACGCTCGCGCGCGCGCCTTGTACAACAATCATCATAAGCAAACATTGGTTTCTTAATACATAACCTATCGTTTTTGATGAACACGTTCGACGCTCGCGGCGTAATCAAGGAGGCATCCGTCGGCGCGCATTCGCCACCGAAAACTTTCAGACGCGCCCCCGTCACGCGTTCGCCGCGACGCGTCACGAAGAGTCATTCACGTACATTTGAACACCATTCGTGACGCCTTATACATATATATACGTCTCATCCATCGCATAACGATACCACTGTCGGTTCCAATCGCCAAGATCGGACGATTTAAACCGCAGCCACCATGACTTCGGTGATAAACTTACCGAGCTTACCCTCTGGCCCGCCCTTCCCGTCGACCAAGTGCTCGCCCGTCGCCTTTTTGGAATACAAGAGCTCCTTCGTATCGAGGCGCAACACCTCAAACGAGCCCTTACGCCAAAGCGCATTCTCCCCACCAGGAATAGGCTTCTCAGCCTGGTTCTCAATCGCCCAACCTTGCCCCGCGGGCACCGTGGCTTTGAGCACCTCGACGTCGTTGTACGTGAATGAAAACTTCCCCGGGCATTCCGCCTCCGTCTTATCGACGAGCATCTTCACCCGAGGCGCGTAGTTTCACTTTTCACAATACTACCCACGCGCGAAACAACACCAACACACCCATCGCTTATCGTCAGTCATCGCGACTATATAGTCGAATACACATCGACAACCCATCGAATGACATTCGACATCGATCGATCGATCGCCGTTCGGTCGTTATCCCGACCGCACCCATCGCGCGTCCCATCGCATCGCGTCCCAACGTACCTCGATGTGCACCGGAATCGCCGCCATCGCCGTCATCGCGCGTCCACGCATCGTCGTCATTCGCGTCGTCGTCGTCGTCGTCGTCATCCGCATCCGCGCGGTCCCGCCCAGCGTCGCCCGCATCGTCGTCGTCGTCGTCGTCATCGCGCCGTGGACTCGCGCGCGAGACGAAAAAAAAAGCCCCCCCCTCTCTCTCTCGATTATT
>Ga0181558_10000220_pt1 | contig 51544 bp, 35 predicted proteins | sample 011ome_22_FD_133754 | JGI IMG/M metagenome (GOLD analysis project Ga0181558, IMG submission 133754) | Coastal salt marsh microbial communities from the Groves Creek Marsh, Skidaway Island, Georgia - 011507BT metaG (megahit assembly) | ecosystem: Environmental > Aquatic > Marine > Intertidal... | reverse complement strand
TCGTCGAAGACGTCGCCTCCTTCTTCGAGACGACCGAGGAAGAAGAAGAAGAAGAAGAGATCGGCACGACTACAACATTCTCCTCGACGATTCCGTCCGTCTCCGTTTCACCATCATCTTCTTCCTTTTCTAAACTCGGCACTAAATTCGCCATCGAATCTTCATCTCTTTCCTCTGGATAATCCTCCTCGTCGTCGTCTCCAATAATCGTCGGTATTTCTCGCGTCGTCGTCGGGTATCTTCTGGTATTGTCGTCGTCGCCTTTTAGATGACGCGGTTCGTAATCTTCCCTCAGCGCGTTCTTGTGCAAAAGAGACGTCGTCCTCGTCGTCCTCGTCGTCGTTAAAGCCGGAATGTTCGGACCGAGAATCCCGAACGTGGCGATGATTAAGAGAGAAGAGCCGATGACCGAAGTCGCGAGGAGGGCTTTTGATTTTGAGACCGTCCTCCCCCTCATTCTTAAGAGTTGAATGTATGACGAGAACGAGTTTTTTTTGCCTCGAACATAGTCGAAAAGATTCGGAAAAACAAAAGAAAAAAAGCGAGAGACTCGCTTCGGGATGATGCCGTCGAAGACCGACCACACGCAACGATACGAACGCAAATAGAGGATAAGATATACATGCATACATCTACATAAAAAATAATACAACGCGAGATAAAATTACAACTCGTCTCTGGTCCCACCGGGTCCGATTTTCCCGCCGTTTCCTTTATCCGGTCCTAATCCCTCGAGCGTGAGCTTGGTGTAATCGCACAAGCCTTCTTTGAGCGAGGACACGGTGACGTCGTCGAACCAAGCGGTACCGGCGTGCCAACGAAACATGGCGTATAGGGTTATGCTTTCGATGGCTACGATTGGGTCGATGACTCCGGCTTTGAACTGCCAAGTGTGCGTGCCGACGTCAAAGGCGACGAAGTAGCCGTACATCATTTTTCCGTCGATGAATTTGATGTCCGCGTAGATGGAATAGCCGCCGTCAGAGCCGCCGGAAACGTCGCGGGCTTTCGACCAACCGGAGATTATCACCGCGGAAGGTTCTTTTTGGTGCAAGTGGATTTCTTGGACCGCACCTCGCGCGTCTTTCCAGTCTGGGTTTTGCATGCGCAAAGCGCGAGTATCCGAGGAGGATTCGGAGATGCGTCCGTTTCGTTTGTCGATGTTGTACCCGTCCGCGAATGGAGACCAGGATTTGAAGCGTTTGTTTTTCTCTTCCAAACGTTCGTACGAAGGAGATTCGACGATTGAAGGATCGTCTTCGTCTAACGCAAATTGCGAGTTTTCAACCTGGTTTTTCGCGGTGGTTGGTATTAAGCCATCGTCGCACAAATCGTTCAGACTCGTGGCTAACGTTTTCAACATTTTACGCACGTCGCGCATTTGGCCGTTCTGTTCTTCTAATTGGCCGGCGGCGACATCGTGCGAGTCTTTCATGCCTTGCGCGAAAAGAACGATGTGATGGAGTTTTTGTGGTATTTGACGGAGATACGGACGGATGGTACGCGCGGCGTTTCCATATTTCGCAGTTTCGTGAGAGTGCGATGTATCACGAATGCGGTACCAGTACAGCGGAGACGGAATGGATTCGAGTTTATAACCGCCCAAGACAGATTTAGAGAATAACTCCCAATCTTCAAGAGCGTAACCGTAATCCTCTGGGAAACCGCCTAAATCGAGGAAGACTTTTCGTCGAATCATGGCGTTCGTATCTCCGTAGAGATTTTGAAACATGCCTACGGTGGTCGCAGCGCCGAGAGGAACCCATCGTCCAATCGGCGGTCTATTCCCAGGTAAATCTAATCCATAAAAGTATTCGTTCGTACACGTCAAAACGTCCGCTTTCGTGTGCATGGCAACGGAAACAAAAGTGGCAATTTCTCTCGGTTTGGCAAAGTTATCATCATCCATGAACATTATGAATTCACCTCGCGCGTGCTTGGCGCCGTTGTTACGCGCCGCCCCGGGACCTCTGTTGTCTTGTTGCAAATAGATCCATCCTTTGCGTTTGAATTCGGCGTCAATCTCGCGTAAATACGCTTGAGCTTCCGGCAACGTGGATCCATCATCAATCAACACGACTTCAACTTTCGCATACTCTTGTTCATAAATCGATTGCAAGGCTTGTTTCAACAACTTAGGGTTGTTATACGTGACTACTATCACCGTAACGAGCGGTTCTTCCCACGTTTGTAAGGTTGACATGGCGTTCGAGGAATCTTTAGATTGGTGCACTAAGTGATGCTGCCAAATCGTCCAATCTTTTTCCACGTCTTGCTTGATTTTCGATTTGCCCGGAATGAATCCGTTCTTGAGAATATCTCTGATCTTCCCCGCCAGCGGTTTTGGCGTAGGCACGAACAAGACTCTCTCGGCGTCATCGTCGTCGATAAACTCTCGCGCTGAACCAACGTCCGAGGCGATCGCTGGGATACCCATGATCAAACATTCCACTAAAGTGTACGGTGAATTCTCCAGCAAAGAGGGCAACACGACTAATTTATTATACACGTTCCCTTCCTCGATGTACTCGTACCTTTGCTTCACGTCCATGTCTTTCAGAATCTGCCAATGGAACGACCATTTCTTAGCACGTTGACGAATGTATTGATCGACTCTCGCTCTCGCACCACCTTTAATCGTCAATTTTTCTTCCGCCGAGTTGCTCAAATGACCTAAAAATGTGACCCGCACGCCTTTCATAATTTGCGTATCCCCTCTCAAAGCGAGCTGGTCCATGGCGTCGCAAAACAAAACGATACCTTTGCGCAGCTCGAATCGACTGAAAAAGACAATCTCGTTGATAGTGCTCGCTTCGTGCGCGATTTTATTCTTCGATTTCACCCATTTCGGCAATGGATTCGTGTGCACTCTCGTTGATTTCGTTCTGTTCCACTCCCATCCTTGCTCGGTGAACCATTTCAAAATGTACTGACTCGGCGCGACTATGTGGTCGGCCATTTTCATTTGTTCCTTTTCTAAATGATCGATGACTAAATCGTGCAGTGTATCCAACGTCTGCAACGAATTCGTTTTGTGCCACAAATGAGGCTGTTGCGCGTGAACGACGAATTCGGTGTGTTTGAACGCTAAGGCTTGTTTTTTCGCCGTCAACGCGAAATAGCCTCTTCCGTGATTATCCATGAAATGGACGCAATCGTACCACTGCTGTTCGTTCATCCACATGAACACTCTGTGCGCGATGGCAACGTCTATGGGAACATCGTAAGAAACCCCAGTCTCGGGTAATGCGACTACGTTAATCCCTTTCGCGGTGTAATACCCAACCCAAAATTCTAAATCCGGTGGTTTATGAATCGCGTACCCAGTGTACAAAATCGTCACGTCGAAACCGCTTTCGTGCAACTCCTCGGCTAACGTCGTCACCGCCGTCGCAGGTCCAGAACCAGTCGATAATCCTAAAACGTAATCAGAAACTAAACAAACTCTCCCGTACTTTTTAATTCTCCAAGCCTCGCTGGAAGCATCAAAAAATGATTCGTAATGTTCCCGGTACGGGTCCAAGAAATCGGACAGCTCCGGAAACGGTTCCATCGTCGCCGGATCCATCTTTCTCTTTCTATCTAAGCCTTTTTTCTTCTTATTTCTATTCTTTTTATGGTCGTAACCTTCCATGAAGTCATCCGAGACTTCCTCGTCCTCTTCGTCGTCGTCGTCGTCGTCGTCGTACTCGCTCCCAAACGCGCCAAACACGCCTTCTTTTTGCTTCCCGCTAAACTTTGGCGAAGAAGACTTCCTCGAAGAGGAAGACGTCGCCGGCGACATCATCCCGCTCTCTACCGAACCGCCGCTCGACGATCCCCACAACTTTGGCATCACGTGTGCGCCAAAAAAGAACACCGCGTTCGATAACGGAAACCCGATTAAAATTGCCGCGAACAAGAGCGGTTGCAAGCGCTTCCAAACCGATATCGAAACGTCCTTCTTACTACTCTTGCTTCCACCTCGCATCGTCATCGTCGACCTCAAAACGCTCGGCATTGTCGCGTGCGACGACGCGCCTCCGCCCCAAAACCCCGAGCCGTAACCATTAGCAGTGCCTCCTCCTCTTTTTGATCGACCGCCGCGATGAGATCGATGACCATCCTCCCTCGCGTTGGTGGTATCCTCGCCGTTCAAGTTTGCCAATCCTTCCTCCAACGAGTTCGAGTTTCTTTGGGAAGCGCGCTGGTGGTGCGAAGAAGACAAGCGCGCGTGCAACCCGGCGTGCATTTTTTCAGTCGCGCGCTCCGCACTCACACCAACACCAACGCCGCGCCCCGCTCTTTCGAGAGAGAGAGAGAGAGAGAAAACCTTCCGCTTCTTTTTGTTTTCCGTGTGTGTTTCGTGGTGCAAAAGTTGGAAATTTTGAAGCGAAGATAACGAAACGAATACACGAATAATGCGCGATTTTTATCCCGCGCGAGCGCTTTCTCTCCGCTACGTTAAAATTACACGCTACGACATTTTTGTCTTCTAAATCTACTCTAAACTACATCTTCTCGTGGCTCTGCGCGCACAACTTCTCTTCCGCTCTACATGTTTTTCGTCGTGGATGCGAGTTTCGCGAGGCGTTTTTTCATCGCTTTGCGCATGACGGTTGCGACCTCGTCGCAGCCTTTCGCGCACGCGCGAAGCACGCCGTCGACGGCGGTCGCCGCCAATTTACCGCCGTAAATGTCGTAGGAAACGATTCGCTTGACGTCGTCGTCGTTCGCGTCGTCGTCGTTGTTTTTTGAATTGAACCCGATGTTTCCTTTTAAACCGTCTGTTTTTTTCCTCTCTTTCGTTTCCGCGACGACGAAACACTCCGCGCCGCGCCCTCGCTCTTCGACTTCGTTTTGGTCCAACAACGTTTCGCCGTCCAACCTCGTCGCGCACATCGCGACGAACACGTCCAGCAAAGGAATCCCTGCATCCACCAGCGCTAATATTATGCTGTTGAACAACGCCGCCGACGCGGAGCCGTCGTCGTTTATCGTCGCCGCCGATACGTACACCTCCGATCGAGGGTACCGCTTCGCGTCCACGCACTGACTCAAAATCTGCTCAAACTTGAGCGCTAATTCTTTGTTCTTTCGATCCGATTTGGACGACGTCGAGCTGCTCTTCAACGCAAAAAGCGACGACTGCGTTTTTCTCGAAGAGGGAGGCGCATAAAGAGCAAAATCCGTCCCGAACGCCGCGCTCGTGATTTCCACCGTCACTTTGAGCTGTTCTCGCGCGAGTGCGTCCACGTTTTGCATCGACGCGTTGTTCGACGTCGTCGGTCCAAAAACCGCCGCCACGCACACCGTTTGCCCGAGCTTAAACTCCGCCGACCCGCAGCATCCGTTCGATTGCGACACGGGATTGTCGAAAGTGCACGCGCAGAATCGGTGTTCGTTTGGCCGTCGGCCGTCCGTTCGTAAGCCTTCCAGGGATACGTATTCCATCTCTTCTTTGCGATTTTATTTTTGCGTTTTGTTTGCGTCAAAATGGGGAAAAAATTCGGACAAAATATGCGCGTTGTTAAACGACTCCATCGTCGTCTCCTCCTCCTCGCGCGGGAGCTGACGCACTTTTTGCGTTTCGTGCTCCTCTTACTCTCCTACCGTCTCTTTCCGTCGAAAGCTTCGCCGAAGCGGAAGTTACTCTCCGCGCATTTGAACGATAAAAACGCGAGGAAAGGCACCGGGAAATCATCATCTTCTTCAACGGTTTTTGGCGGCGAGAATGTCTGTTACGTCGACGCGTCGTTTACTACGAGCGAAAATGAGAACGGATGCGCGGGAGTCGGCGTGTCGTGTTACTATTCGCCCGGGCACGTCTTAAATTTTGCCGCCGGCGCGTCGAGATCGAGCTGCAAAGACAGCAACAGCGCGGAAGTGTTGGCGTTTTTAGTGTGCGTGATGAGGCACGACTTTCGAGAGCGATTGACGGTGTACACGGACTCTAGGTACGTGTTGAAATGCGCGGAAAGTTTTAGGTCGTGCGACGGTAAGGACGATGCGTTCGTTGAAAACGTGAGAGATAAGAAGACGAGGTGGTATTTGAAGTGCCTGCGCTGGGCGTTGCTCTCGAGAGAAGGACGAACGGTAGTGCATAAGGTGAAGGCGCACGCGGAAGGGAAAGGCCGATCCGCGGGCGGCGGCGGGAAGAAGAATGGAGGAGGGTCCTCGTCGTACGCGGCGAGGATGAATAACGCGCGAGCGGACGCGTTGGCGAATTACGGAGCGAAGAGTAAAGTGGACGTTTTTCAGAATTTAGGTAGCTTTTGGGGGATTGTGGTAGCGATGTACCGATTCGCGAGCGCGAGAGGGAGGAGAGGAGAAGGAGAGGAAGCGCCCGCGAATTCTTCTTCTGCCGACGAAGACGAAGACGAAGACGAAGAGGAGAAGGAAGAGAGAGAATATTACGAGAGAATGGCAAAAAGGAGACCGTTTGGGCTGGGCGCGTTGCGCGTCGTTCGTAACGGGCGGATTATTAATCTATTCGATGAAGAAGAGAAAGAGGACGATAAAGACCGCAAACGACGAGAAGTTCGTTCGGGACCTCCGAAACCACTCAACGATGATTTTTCCATCACCGACTGTTTAGCGTTGGATTGCGAAATGGTAGGAGTTGGTTTAGGCGGCGTGAAAAGCGTTTTAGGTCAAGTTTCCGTCATCAACGAACATTTGAACGTGGTGTACACGAGCTATTGTCGTCCAACGGAAACGGTGACCGATTACCGAACGCAATGGTCGGGATTGACTGAAGTACAACTCCGAGACGCGCCGAGTTTTGAGGAGGTGCAAAAGAAAGTCATGGAACTCTTTGGGACCAACAGCGATGGCGAAGATGATAACGACGATAACAACGATAATGAAAACAACGCGCCGCGAGGACGTATCATGACCGGCCACGGATTAGAAAACGACCTCGAAGTTCTCCGAATGACGCACCCGAAAGAACTCCTCCGCGACACGGCGACGTGGAAACCAATCTTACGTCCACCGCACTTCAAAAAACCGCAAAAGCTGAGAAAGCTCGTAAAAATTCACTGTAACTTTTCGATTCAGCAAACGACGACGAACGGCACAAAACTCGGTCACGATCCTTCCGAAGACGCCCGAGGCAGCATGGTTTTGTATTTGAAGTTCAGGAGCAGATGGGAACACGACATCGCGACGAGAGGCGCGGCGCGAGCAAACATCGCGTCGAGTAGATATAGATAGGTTTAGCGAGCAGTAGTAAAAATGCACGTGTAGTGTATGCGTACGCGTAATTATAGCTTCTTTTTACGTGCCTCCCCGAGAGAGAGACATTCTTCGCGCGCGCGTGAGCAGTCGACACTTTTTGCATTTTTATTTATTTAGGGAAAGCTGTAACTAAATCTTCACTCCCGTGGGGCGCGCGTTCGCGATCAAAAAACGAGAAGACGAAGGGAAACGGCGGCGGCGAGGGAAAGAGATGACCATAGACTACTCTCGCTTCGATGCCATCGACACGGACACGTCGTCGTCGTCTTCATCGCGCGCACAACGACGAGCGACGACGAGGACAACGACGGGAAAAGAAGAAGAAGAAGAAGAAGAAGAACTCGCGCGGCGCATGATGAAGGCGACTACGAGAGCAAACGACGACGACGACGACGAGAACGTTACGACATCATCACCACGAGCAACGAACGAGACGGACCGTTTCAGATTTGGCGAGTGCGCGAGAGTGCCGTGCGCGAGTCATCGAAGAACCAACAACCTTCTTTTCTTGGTTTCAGATTTCGAGAGCTTCGAATTCGCTCGATACGCAAAGGCGTTCAACTTGCCGCAAACGGAGATTTGGGTCGTGCCGTTGAGGAGTAGCGATGATAGGAAAAAGAGTGCGAGTGAAGCGATAACAGAAGAAGGAGATGTAAACGCGAACGCGAAGAGAGTGTGTGAACTCGCGCTCGTCGCCGCGGACGCGTTGGAGTTTGATTTGGAGACGCAGATTCATTTTTTAGCATACGGAAGAGAGGCTTCGCGAACGTGCGCGGAAGCGTGCGCGATATTCGGGGAGATGTTTGAAGGTGTGGGTGGTGCTTTCATGATTCACGACGACGAAACGCGCGTTGATGCGAAGTGGTTCGAGAGCGCGAGTTTGTCGTCTGCGACGGAGCATAGGCAGGATTTTTTCATCGATCGAAAGTTTTGTACGATTGAGAAGAAGAACAAAATGGACGACAAAGTTGCTGGATTCACAAGCGAGAGGAAGAAGACGCGGATGACATTTTTAAAGTATTCCACCGCGGCCAAGAAAGAAGACGTCGTATCCTCGCTCGCGGAGAACCAAAGCTTCCGAAACTGCGAAATCTTCCATCACGAATCTGCGCGCACTCCCCTGGAGAGCGAAAAAGTAAAAAACTGCCTCATCGCCAACGAAACCGAAGCGAGAATGTTATTCTCGCACTTAGGAAAGACGTTGAAACAAACGCCGGACGATCCAGATTTGATCGATTTAACGCGTCGTCCTGGAGAAGAAAAATCGTACGCCTACGACGTTTCCTCGCATCCGAGAAGGAACTTGGTTCGGAAAACGGGAGATTTGAGCGACGTCTTCGAGGCGATGTTCGTTCGCCAGGTGTAGTCTCGACTACTTTCGAGGCAAACGTAGAAAGAAAAAATCGCCCACATCGCGCGTTTAGCCGTCGCGCAGTACATGTCGCGCGTGTAATAACAGTAGAAGATTTGACGCATTTTGAAACTTTTGTTTGATTAGATGATTACGCGGCACTTTTTGCCCTCAAACACGTTTTTCTCTCTCCACAAACTCTCTCTCGTCATAAAAAAAAGCAGACGCCGAGACGCCGAGTTCGTTTATCCATTTTTCTTTGAAAACATGCCCCCTCTCTCATCGTGATGGAGCCGATATCCGAGAACTCGCCTCCACCTCGCGTGGGTAAAGCTCTGCCAAAACCCGCGCATTTGAGGGTGACGACGGCGGACCAAACGAACGCGTCGCGCGCGAGAAAGACGACGGGGGAGGAAAATGGTGACTCAGACGCCGACGAAAAAGACCGGGAAGAAGAAGAAGAAGAAGAAGAAGAAGAAGAAGAAGAAGAATACCTCCCGTTCCACATCTTACCGCACATTCGAGAGCGACTGCTTCTTCTTTACCTCGGCTTCGCCACGTTCGCGCTGCGCCGAAACATTTGGGAAGGGTTCACCGCCTCCGTAGCTCTGGAAGCTTATTTTTTAGTGTATATTTTGCTTCGGTTCGTGTTACCGGTGGTTGTCGAGCTGGCGAGGATGGGATGGAAGCTTGTCTTTTCGCGCTCTTCTTGGAGTGAGAGGAGCAAGACGACGAAGCGAAAGAAGACGACGAAGAGAGGGACATCTGCGCGCGGGAACAACAACAGCAACGCGAGTTTGCTGAGACGGTCGATCGATTTAGGCTCGAGGGATTTCATTCACCATCCGGCAGAGGATCAGACGCTTCTTCTCAGAGTGGACAAACGAAAGAGTTGGACGAGTGCTATTTCGAGCGCGAACGTGCCAAAGATGTCCTCGAATTTAGCCGGAATTGTTAACGATACGCACAAAAACGCGTTCGTGGAATCCGTGGTGGAAAATAACAGCGGAAGAAAAAATAGTGCTGCAGATTTGACCGAACGCGCGGACGTTGTTTGGGAGAAGATTCACACGGGGAGCATAGAAAGCGCGAAGATTCCGTGCAGATACAGAATGTATTGCTCGACATCTGACTCTTCGCGCGCGCACGGAAAACATATCGCACGCATTAAAATGGAAATTGCCATCGATAACGTCGACGCTGATGTCGTGGCGAAAGTGCAATTGGATGAGCACAGGAGAAACATTTGGGGCGATTCCAACACGACGAGTAGAATTTTAGCTAGAGACGAAGAGAAAGAGTGCGATTTAATCTTTTGGCGCGTCAATTACCCTCGATTGATGGCTCCAAGAGATTACATCGGTATTCGGCGAGTTTGGCACGACGAAGCGACTCGGTCGACTATTTCCGTCTGCGTCGACGCCAACGGAAGCGAAGAGGCGTATAAGAAAAAGAAACACACGCAAGTGCAATTAGGCGGAGGTGGGTACGACGTGCAACACTTATACGCAGCATGTTTAGTACAGCCAAAATTTGACGACGAAATGCCGAGAGGTGAAAATGGTGAGAAGGTTGAAAATGGAGCAATGTTAGTTTCCACGTATTGCGAAGCGCCTGGCGTGCCGAGGAAGCTAGTGCACATGACCGCAGCGAAAGGTCTGGACGAGTACATGCTGTCGTTTCACAGAGAGTTGAGACGGGAGATGAGGCTGCGGAAACGCCTAGAGAGAGAGGGTAGCATACAATCGGTGAAGAGTTTTGACAGCACGAATAGTTTAGGAGAACAAGGAAACGACGCGATTTTGAAAAACAACAACAGAGGAGACAAAAATAGTAATAACATTAGCGATACAAACCTAGCGGAACGCGAGCAACGACAAGAAAAGCTCTTCGACGATGACGCGGATGTATTAGACGAAGAAGAACGTGCCGAGCGACGCCGACTCCGCGAAACGCCTTTACACTTGCGTCGAAACGCTCGATTTTTAAGGAGCATGCTCCGCAACGGCCTGCGCAAACTTGCCAATCGACTCGAAGAGAAGGAAGAACGCGAGAAACTGAAATTTCAAGCCGCGGCATCCTTGAGTGATGGTGAAAAAGAGCGGGCGCGAACGCGTCGGGAAAATAAACAGAAGAGAAGAATGGCACTGAAGCGATGGACGAAACGAACGATCGGAGTCGGCGTCGTATTCGTGGCGAAGATTTTGAACGACGGTAAAGACGACTAAAGCAAAACCGAGTAATACATTTATTGACTGTGTTCGTACAAACGTACCCGTAGTTTAGCGATTACAATATTATATCTAATGATCAGAATCTTCTTCTAATGCAAGGATTCCTTGCATGACTGTTAACAGTATAATGTACATGCCTATTTATAAGTTTTCTATTCAAACACCAAAATGCTCGGACGAAGGACATCTTCGCATTTTGTTTGTTTTTCACACTTTCGACATTCTGTCGAAAGTGTCTAAGATTATCGGTATTGCCAATTCTACGGATTGAACTGTCTCCATGTGATCGCATTCAAAAACTTGAACGATCGCTTTCGTTCTCGACAAAGCGCTCATCTCCTTGCTATCTCTTTCCATTTTTTTCTCTGAGTACGGGACAAACTTGTCGCGACGGGCGAGCGTAAAACTCGCCGCATCTAGTATACCATCGAAATTCAAAAGTTTTTTCGTGGTCTTCAATTTCTTCGCGTGTTCTTTAATTCTCCACTTTAAACTGCTCAAACAGGTCATATCGTTCATAAACAATGCCAAAAGTTTTCGCATTTTATTCCGTCTCGCTTTCAAATTAGTTTCCTTCCTCGCCTCGTGGTACGCCTCACTCACATCCTTCGTCATTTTATCAAGCGAACTTAACTCTTGTTCGGCCAGCGTTTCCAAATCTATCAGAATCGAAGCCATGGGTACTTTTTGTTCGTCTTGAAACCAATCAAAATAGCTCGTCCACCCGCAAAAAACGGAAATGCCAATTTTCAAATCTACCATGCGTTGACTCTTCTTCATTTTCTTATTCTTTGTCAGCAACTGTGCTAAGCTCGCCGCTTGCGCGCAGTAATACCCACCAATCGAACACCCAGATATTACCAAACCTCCGTTCTCGTGTTCGTGCATCGCCAACTCTTCCTTCACGTACGCCGTCAACGCGACCACGTCCGTGTAAGTAATTAAGGCTTTAGTGCAAAAATCCGAAAAAGATCTCATGAAAAACTCCGTCTGTCCTTTCAAAGCTCGACGAGTACCGTAATACGCAAACTCTGGAATCAAGCAACACACCCCTTTCGCGACCAACTCTTGACTCCTCTCCCTCCTGATGAGAAAACCTTCGTCGCCGGTAAACGGCAACAAAATACAATATCTATTGCACTCTCGCAAATCCACGTCAGTTCGCCACACGCGCATGACTCGCGCCTTTTGCAACGTCGATAACGACTCGTCGTATTCAATCTCTTTCTCTTCGATTCCGAAGCTCGCAAACTCTCCGATTTCGCACTTCAACTCGTAATCTCTCCGCTGCATGAAACTCGAATACTTCCACACCTCCTTCGTCGCTCCCGCCCAGCGAATATCCGCCGCCTCTGCGATTCCATTCTTCGCGCACGCGTCCACTAACTTTTCTCGCACGCTCATCGGACATCGAAGCGCTTCTTTCTTGTCCCACGTCCACCCGTGCGAGCACATCACGCGCGTTCGGTTCAGCCCGAGTTTGTTTAACCACCTCAGCACGTACACGCAGCAAGCGAAAATGCCGTCCTGTGAGACGCCAAACATCAAACGCGGGTAGTTGTGAACGAGGTAGAACGCGAACGACCAAAGCTTGTGGCTGAGTTCTCGCTCGAAGGAGGGCATCTTTCCGCGTGCGCGCGCGCAAAGGGAGCGCGTTTCACGGCTCTCTCTCACCAAATTCAAAAGACACATCAACTAAAGTACGGCTGCAACCCTAAACTTCATTTTGAAGTAAAAGTAAGTGTGGAGCTCTATTTCTTTCAAACTATCTGTATCTCTATTACGCGCGCGCGCGCGCGCATCTTTGACCGCTCAACTCTGCCGTTGTTGTTCCCGCACTCCTCGTTTCCTCTTCTCCTCTCGTTTTTCCTCTTTTATTTTTTCTTCAAAGACGGTGAGGCCGTGGTACGCCACGGAGCCGACGCCGAGGACGCGAGAGGTTGAGTGGTGATACATAACCACCGCTTGGCCGATAGAGACGGCTTTTTCCGGACTCGCGAAGGTGATTCGAAGGAAAGCCGGGGGAGGAGATGGAGAGGAGGAGGGAGAAGAAGAAGAAGCTGTCGTTAGTGGGAGCGATGATGATGACGATGTCGCCGTCGTTGTCGTCGCTTTCTCGTACGCCGAGCGGCAGAATACCGACACTTGTTGTTCTTGTTCTCGTTCCTGTTGTTCCGACGCGTTAGACGACGGTACTTTTTCCATCGTCGCTGGAACGAGAGGAGAGGCGTATCGCGTCTTCACGCGGACTTGTTGAGACGAGTTCAGGGCGTCTGTGTCGTCGTCGTCGTCGTGAACAAAGTGGATGTCTTTTATGACGCACCAATTCGTGAGCAAAGCGGGATGGTCACCGCCTTCGCACAAGTACACTTTGGACGACCCTTTCTCCTCTGTGCTCTTTCCGACGACAAAGTATGGGTTCGGAAGACCGCCAATGCGCGCACGTTGACCGACGGTCACGGAGTGCACGCTCTCACACTTCCCCAAAATGTATTTCTCGTCGATGTCGTTGCACTCGCCCTTTATTTCGAGGCCACGTCTCTGGCTACCGCTGGTGCTATTGCTGATGCTGCTGCTGCTTCTACCACTACTGCTACCAATACTACCTATATTACTACTGTCAAGCCTACTGTTCTCGCCCGATGACGAATTTTCTGACTTCATGCATTGAACGTCAACGAACCACGCCGGATCTCTTTGGACGTACTCGTGCACGAAATCCGAAAAGTTCCTCTTCTTCCCGACGAAACAAATCCCGGCTGACGACTTTCTATCCAACACGTTTGCCACGTTCCCTAAAACCTCGCGCGCAATCAACTCGACCACGTCGTCTGCTTTTGTCAACTCCGCCAACGGAAAAATCACGCTCTCCAAAGCTTTCGACGGCACCGAGGCTAAAAAATACGTCTGATCTTTCGTCTCGTCCTTTGCTCGACGCAGTTCGACTCTTTTCAACGACGAACGCTTGGTATTGTCGTCTCCGTACTCCCTCCAAACCTCCGCGTAATGTCCAGTCACGAGATACTTCGCCCCGATTTCTCCTTGTTTCACGTGCTCTAACAATTTCCCAAACTTTATCTCTCGATTACACCACACGTCCGGGTTCGGCGTTTCGCCTCGTTGCACGCTCTCCGTAAACGGAGAAAACACCGACTGCCAATACTCGCGACAGAAATCAACCTCGTGCAACGACAAGGATAAATATTTCGCCAGTTTCTCCGCCGATCTTCGGTCGGCGTCGAATTGACACTCGCTGTTCGTCTCCTCGCGCTCGTCCCAATTTTTCATCAGGATCGCTTTCAGTTCGATATCGTCCAAGTCTTTTTTGTTGTTGTTGTTGTTGTTCTCCAACTCTTCCCTCTCCAAGAGCAGCGCGTTCTTCAACAACCACGCGCTGACGAAGGAGTCGACGCCGCCGGAAAGCGCGATGGCCACGACCGTTTTCTCCTTCTTCTTCTTTTCCCCGACGCCGCTCGACGACGACGCCGGCGATAATAAATCTCGAGGGATTTGAGCCGCGACCGCTCGTTTGATGCGTTCTGGGAGTCGCGCGTACAGCGACAGTTGACGATTGGACTCGTCGTCCAAATGGTCGTCGTCGTCGTCTCGCGTCGTCGTCGTCGTCGTCGTGGTCGTTATCGTCGCAAAGCGACGACGACGACGACGACCATTTGAAACCGCGTCACGCGACGAGCAGTTGGAAAAAAAAGAGGAAGAAGCGGAGGAGGAGGTTCGATCGCCGCTCCGAAGAAAACGAGCGCCGCCGAGGAAAAGGAATCGAAAAGAGCGCATTTGAATGAAGTGCGAACGAAGCGCTTGTGCGTTTATGGGAAGATACTCGCGAGAAAAATTCGCAAAAATAAACCGGGTGTACCACACTCTTTCTCTCGCTGACAAAAAAAAGGCAAGCGCAAAACTCTCCCTTCTCTCTCTCTAAAAGAGAGGCAAGGAAAGGTCCTCTGCACTCTAGGTAGTAGCTATTGTGATCTCTCTCTCTCTCTCTCTCTCTCTCTTTCTGGGGTCGTCTTTTCTCCCTTTTCTTCCTTTTTTTGTTCACTCTCCCTCTCTCGCGCGCGTTTCTGTTTCTCCCCGGCTCTCAAACAACTATTTTGCTTCTCGAATAATACTTATTATGTCTACAAAATACTCTCTCACCCACTTTCTCTCTCCATCTCTCTTTCGTTTTTATATGCTCAGCGTTAAATTAATGTACTTATGCGACCGTGAAGGAGTTCCACGATTGCTTCAAGTCACGCTCTTGACCCTTGAACCATCTCTTGTCGCCCGACTGCAACTTCATGATGTACAACGTACCGTCCGAAACGGTCGCGGAGATCAATTGGTGACGTCCCCCTTCGTCGCCATCCGCAGTTCTCGTCAAGATTTCAAACATGTAGAACGTCTTGCCCTTGTCAGTTTTGGTGAAAACGTCCAAGACAGCCGCGGTGGAAACCTTGTTGGCGGCGAAGCCACCTTCGGATCTGGTCTCGCCAGAGTACGATTGGACGCCCAACAAGTAGCCAAAGTCAGCCAACATGGCTTCCGGCTTACCGTACGATTCGATGGAGTTACCCTTCGCCTTGGTGGTGATCACCGCGATGTTGGACACTTGGTCAAAGTTATCCTCAAAGTACGCGTCCGTGTCCGGGAACGGTCTCTCTTTGGTCGGATTGTACTTGGACGGGAGCAAAAATGCGTACCCGTTACCGGCGTACGGGACGAAGCCCGTGGTGTTGGAAATGCTGCCCCAAACGTTGGCAGAATCACCATACGCGGCAAAAGACGGCTTCGCGGCGGTCAAAGCGGCGGCGCCCTGTGTTCGTGAGAGAGGATTCCGAATAAATTTCGAGTCAGATTTTTCATCGCGCCTAAAAAAAAGTTGGATACGATATCTCCTCCTGCTGCTCTCTTGTCCAATCGACAAGAAAAACGAAAAAAAAAAACGAAAAAGAGAAAACCGATCGCGCGCGAAAAGAGCCACGGAAACGGACAAAAAAATCCGACGAAACGATCGACGTGCGCGAGGAACAACCTAACCCACTCGAATATCGAAAGATATAATCGATCTAGAGTTCGCGAGGTGGTCTATTTGGTACGCGCGCGATGCGATTTTCTAACCGAATTTTCTTTTGGTGGTCCCCGATGATGAATATGAATTTGTGCGCTCTCCCCCCACTCAAAAAAAGAGAAAAAAAAAATCGTACCGCGAACAAAGACATCGCTTGTCTTCTGCTCGTTTCTTCGCTGGACGCGAAGGTCACGACCGAAGTGCGCGCGGCGGATTTCACCGAGCGTTGTTGCTTCAAGCTTTCGGTCTTGGAGACCGACGCTTTCGCGGACATGTGAAGGGTGGACTGAACGATAGAAGCCATTTTATATGTGTTATATTACGCGTGTGCTGTTATGAAGTTTAGAGACTTTCAAAGAAGACAAAAGGCGAAAGAAGAGAGAATTTTTCTGATTTTGTTGTTGATTTTTTTTTTTTTGATCCGAGATGTTCATCATTTTTGTGATGTTTTTAGGGTTTTATGCATTTTTTTCAAAAAGAAAGCGATTGATGTCCCTCAGTTATTAGGGAAGCCGACGACGACGACACACAGAGAAGAAAGATGAGAACGGCTGCGTCGAGACTGACGAAATCGTCGTCGTCTTCGTCGGTGCCGTGGTCACCGTCGCTGTTTTTCGGAAGAACAACGACAACAACAACAACTGGTGGAGACTTTTCGGCGAGAAGAAGAAGCAGAACGATATTCTCAGCCGCGAAAGACGCGTTCTTTGGCGACAAAAAAGACGACGACGACGACGACGAAAATGCTTCTTCGACGAAACGCAACGACAGCACGCACCGCAGGAGTTTCGCGTCTCGGAAAATAGTCCGAGACGTGACGCCGTCGCAGTTATTCGAGATTGTCGCGGACGTGAATAAATATCACGAGTTCTTACCGTTTTGCAGACGGTCGAAAGTGACGAATGAGATCGATAAAGACCGATTCGAGGCGGAACTGGAGATTGGATTCAAAGTGTTCAACGAAAGGTACACGTCGCGCGTGACGTTGGAGAGGCCGAGGAAAGTCACGGCGGAAGATAAGTCGAACGAGGAAGACGGCGGCGGGGCGCTCTTCGAAAAGATGAAAACGGTTTGGAGGTTTCGAGAGTTGGAGGAAGACGAGGAAGACGAAGACGAAGACGATAGCAACGAAGAGAACGAAAAGGAGAAGAAAAATACGAAGCGAAAGAGAAACGTCTCCACGGTGGTGGACTTTGAGATTGCGTTTAAAGTGAAGAGTTCGGCGCACGCGGCGGCACTGAGCGTGTTCTTCGAAGACGTGGCGAACACGCAAATACAAGCGTTCGAGAAGAGGTGCAGGAGTTTGATGAGTTTGCCGGATAGTAGTAGTAGTGGTAGTAGCGGTAGCGATAGCAGTAGCGAAAATTAGCCGCGCGCGCGAAACGTGTATTTTCTATGTGTGATTTATGTAAAATGTTTTTCTATCTACTTTGCAGCAGCAGCGGTGGCGCTCGCGTTCGTATTCTCGTCGATAACCCTAGTCTTCGTCTTGTCTCCTTTCTCTTGCACGAACTTCAGCGAAAACCCTCCCGTCTTCTCGTCCTTTTCCGCTTTGAAGTTATCGCAACTCAAACCGAAGTTCCCGAGAACCATATCGCCCAACGATCTCAACTGCTTGAACATCTCCTTCTTCGTCTCCTCTCTCTTCGCCTCTACTTTCGGTTTCAACGCGTTCACCTTCTCCCTGTAGGCGGACTTTCTCATCCTTCTCCTCGCATCCGCACTCTCTCCGTTCTCCTTCTCCTCGATCACCACCGCTTTCTCGTAATCCTCAAACGCTCTCTCGATATCGTCCAACTTTTCGTACGCCTGCGCTCGCCTCGCGAGCGCTTTCCCGTACGAAGGATGTAAAGCAATCGCCTTGGAACATCTGCGAACGCACTCTTCAAAACGCTCGAGTTTCATCAAGCACGCCCCGGCGTTGGCGTGTAACGTCGCCAGGAGCATCTCTGTTTTCGTCGGCGGTTGTTTTTCTTCTTCTGGTTTCTTCGTTGTTTCGCTGCCTTTCGCGCTTCTTTTCGTTTTCGTAACTCTTCTTCTCGAACCATCTTCTTCGTCCTTTTCCGAAGCGTCGTCGTCATCATCATCATCGGTATCTTCGTCCGAAGAAGAACAAGAACAAGAACGAGATCGAGTCTCCCTCTCTCTCTCCTTCGAGGACATCTTCGATGAAAGTTCCGCCACCCCATCGTCGTACAATCGCAGCGCTTCCTCGAACGCCATCGAGGCAAACTTTTCGTTTCCATTCGCTTTCAGATCGGACGCTTTCGCGTGCGCGTCGCGTTCTTCTTCGTTTTCTGTTTCTTCTTCTTCTTCTTCCTCGCGTGGCATCTCTTCTATTTCCACCATTCTTTCTCTTTGTCGCAGGCGTTGCTCTCTTTCTCTCTCTCTCTCTCTATAAGCTTTATAGATGTGCGTGTATATCTATGCGCGCGTGGTTGAATCTGAAGAATTGGATTCTCTTCTCGTTATTAAAAAAAAGTTGAGTCATAAATGCGCGCGTAGAAAACAATCAAAACTACGCTCCAATCCGACGGATGAACGCTAAAAAAAATGATCGCAACCATCATCGAGTATTAGTATCCTCACTCACCACGCGCTGAGAGCGAGACTCTTTTTCTCGCGCGTATTTGCATTCAATGGGGGCGAGAAGAAGAAGAAACACGAGACGAGAGAAGAATTTGAAGAAGAAGAACGGCGACGAACGGTTTTCGCTTTCGCGTTCGTCCGATTCGTCTGCCTCTTCCGCGGAACATTTGCTTCGCGTTTTAGAGGTACGCGAGCAAAAATTTTTACCGCAGGCACGCGCGCGATTTGCTTTTTCTCTTCGTGCGTGCGCTCGCTTTCTGTGTCTCTCTCTCTCTCTCTGAGAGTGTTCGTTTGTTGGAACGCTGACCCTCCCAATTCTCTTTTACTTTTCAAAACGCAGAAATCCGTGCTTCCGAAAATCGAGCGGGCGAGAGATGCGATTCGGACGCACAACGATTTCGAATGGAACAACGGGAGCGGTAACAGTAACAACAATCGTAATGCTGGTTATGGAGGAATCGAGAAAAGCGTGGAAGCGCAATCGATTGATTTTAGAGTGAAATCGTCCCTGTGCGCGACGACGGCGAACGCGCTGGATGCGTGCGCGAAAGAGTTAGTGAAGTGCGCGAACGCGAACACGAAACGCGTTGGTTTTAGTGGTCGAGGGGAGAGCAATGAGGGTCGTCATCGCGTGGATTCGGCATCGCCGTCGCGGTCGAATGAAGTGATGCAACTGCGGTGCGTGTTTCTCGGGAGGAGCGGCGTTGGGAAGTCGCACGTGGTGAATTCGCTGTTGAGGCGAGCGTGCGTGCCGAAGAGAGGTAAAGTGGAGAAAGATGAGAACGACGACGACGACGACGACGACGACAGCGACGAAAATGAAGACGAGGATGAGAAAATGAGCGGGTACGAAACGGCGCGAGAGGAAGAAGAAGAAGAGGAAGACGATGAGCTGCCGCCGATACTCCAGTCACCGGGAAAGAAGAAAGGCTTCGAGGATGACATCGACGCCATGGTACTAGACGTTGCGCAAGATGTGATTGGAACGTCCTCTGTCCCGCTGAATGACTCCGACGAGGAAGCGCCGAGTTTCATGGTGGATCGTCAAGATGATTTAGAAAACTATATGAGGTACGAGAGATTTAAAGTGCATAAGATTGAATACGAAGCGGCGAGGAACGTGGAGACGTTGGAGGAGTCGGTGAGAAAAGCTAAAGAGCAAGCGTCGATAGAGCTTCGGTGCGGCAACACCGAAAACGAAGAAGAATTAGACACGATAGAAAGAGAACGAAGGAGACAAATAGAAATAGAAAAGGAAGAGAGAAGGAAGAAATCGGAGGAGACGAAAAAATACGCGGCGAAGATTCCAGTGTGCGAAGACGAAGAGGAAATCGAAAAGAAGATGACACCCAAGGAAGTCGGCGAGGAGCACGAGAAACACGATTTTTTGCTCTGTGAGGGCGACATTGGCGATACGACATCGGTGTCGTGCGCGGCAACTCTAGGCGATTGCTTCAAGTTGGAGATTCGGTACCACTCGAGTCGGTTCGTGTACGAGAGAGTTCGGCGGTTGCGAGAGATTTTAGAGATGAAGAAGAAGATCAAGAAGAAGGACGAATGGGAGAAGAAGTACGACACGTATTTCTACGATAGAAAGTTGAGCGAAGAGGAAGAGGAGAACAGGAGACACGAGGCCGCGTATTACGACGCGTGCATAGATTACTCCACCGGTTCATTAAACGCGGAGGCGGCGTCGGCGTGCGCAATGACGGGACACGAACCGTACGCGGCGAATTTGAACGACGTTGAGCTTGAAAACGTAACCATCCCTAAAATATTGATCGATAGGCTCGGCGCGAGCGTAACGTTTGTTCCGCACAGAACTTTAGAGACGTCAAAACAAACGATGGCGTATTTTGAGGCGAGCGTGAAAATGCTTCGAACGACTTTGCGGGAGGAAACCACGCACGGATGCTGGGGATGCGTTCGAGATTGTACGATTACGTTACCGTGCGTCAATCCCATTTACCGCGGACTAACATTTGTAGATGCACCTGGTGCCGGTGAGGCTGATCCGGCGCGAATGCAGCAGTTGAGAAAAGAGCTGTCTAACGCGGATGTCGTATTTATCGTCGCCGATGCGAGGAGATTACCGGAAGATGTCAGAAAAGCTCTGAAGAAGAGCGAATTTTTAAGGAAGTTCACCGAGGATCCCGAACGATTTAAAATCGTCTCGGTCATGCAAGGGGATAGATGTTTTGACGGTTTAGACACGGTGTGGCGTAAGGCTGTGAATAAAATTGAAGGTTTAAACAAAATAGCATTTGGAAGCGACGATAGCTCGGGCGGACGATCGTCTGGCATTGCGATGGATTGCGAAAGCCAGGAAGGCAAGATTACCAACGAGGACGACGAAGATACCGTAATGTTTGACGATGATAAAGAGAAATACGATTATCGTGTCATGATCAAAGACGCTCTGAAACGATCGTTACCTACAATACTCGAAGCGCCTGCGCAAAGTGAATTCGAAGAAGACACGGAGGAAAAGAAGCGCTTACAAGCGAGGCCGCCAACTGGTCTCGCGGCGAAGGCTGCGATTTCCGAAGTCCACAGGGACAACGCGGAAATCGTCGCGAATGAACGTTTTTATGAACTTTTGGATGAAATCACGCAAACGCGAGGTTCGCCACCAGAGATGAGCGAGTTTGCCAAGGCCTTGAAGGCTACTTTTGATCGAAGTAAACGACGCGACGGAGGGGACGACGATTTACAAACGGCGATGGAATTGGGCGCTCGATTTCGTCCGCCGGAAGGAAGAGCAGCTTTGCATCAATCGTGGACGTTCGTGCCTTTGAGCATATCTTGGGTACAAACCCTGCGGGAGGAGTTGATGGATGAAACTTTTGAAGAAGTGGAAGGCAGCAACGCGAGGAGTTACAACGACAAAATCGACGCCTTCGTCGACGAAATTTGTGGATTTGCTCGAATCGATCGCGCTTTGTTGGAATTTCTGCCCAAGAATGCGGTAAAGCGCGCCGCGTTTACCCTCGATTTGGCAGCAAAAGTACTCGACTACTTCGTGAAAAAAGCGTCACCAATCGCCTACATTCATGATTGCCCGGATAGTGAAGCTAGAGCTTTGCAGATTGCCGTGAATGAATGCTTTGGCGAGGATGCAGAAGACGTCGCGGCTCAGTGCGGCACAGAAGCGTCCCGCGTAGCGAGTCTCGTGGCGATTAAAGCGTGCGATGAAATCGTCAGCGTGTTTCAGAAATACGTACACGCGGAACCGTCTTTCGAATTGGAGTGCGTTTTTGACTACTTTGTCGAGAAATTGCAAGATTTGCCGCTGAGAAAGACGAAAGATTATGGTGATTTATACGAGTCGGATAAGAAAACGCTCTCGAAAACTTCCAGAGATGCCGCGCGTGCAATTCTCTGTCAATCGCAAAAGATAAGCGAGTGGTCGAAGAAAGCGGCAAAATCTGCCGTTGAGTTATGGCTTCGAAGATGGAACTATCCCAACGATGAAGAATGTGGAGAAGGAGAAGTGCGGTCCGCATCTGTGGCATCTTTCCGAGACCAGGCATCCGCGGCGGCGCTGCGAGAATTATTCCAAGTCGCTCGCACGGCAGATTACGGGGGAGGTGAAAACGACGACGATTTAACCGGTTGGGTTCAAACCGAGCGCATGATAAATATGACTCCAGAGGAGATCGTAGAGGAGAAAGAGCGCCAAAGAGAAGCAGGGATGAACACGCCTTTGGAAACTATCGTGCGTTCGAAAGTTCGCGAAGCTATCGTGAAGGTTTCGGTAATATCGACGAATGAGAACAGACGAGATACCCAAACCCGTTCTCCTTCGTCTTTGGACGCTCAAAAATTCTTTCAGCTTCCCAAAAATTTCTTTCCGGTTACAGTCGGCAACGGATCAATAAGTTTGGAACTCGAAAAGCAACTGCGCGAGTCTTTTCTGGATGCTGCTAATCACCTTCTCAACGTCTACGACGAACTTTTCATGTCGTACGTGGATGAAACTTTCAGCGCGATGAGCGAAGAAGACGATTACGCAGACACGCTTCGCATGTCGCTTTCTGAGAAATATGCTGAAATTATCACGATGATTGCTTCTGAAGCCATGATAACCGTGCGTTCGCATGCCGAGAGATTCTTTATGAGAACGTTTATATCGCCGGTGCGTAAACACGTCGAAGTGAAAATCGCGAATCTCATGAAACCTTTAACCGCGAACCTCGAAGTGGCGTATTTTCGCGAGCGGTGCGTAAAGAAGCAGTGGATCAAACGCGCAAAAAAAGATGCAAATTTAGCGCAAGTGGCTAGGCGGGCATGCAGCGAGTTCACGAAAGCGGCTTTATCGTCCTCCAACGATGATGACAGCAGCAGCAGCGGTTTTGATGCTAGCGCTTCTCGCGAAACATTGAAAGACAAGAAACTGCGCCAGATAGAGCATCAACTCATGTGTTCGAAATTACCACCATTTTATGAAGATCCTCGCGCGTTTGTCAGCATTGCGGAATGCATCACGCGTCCTCGAAAATCGAGCGGCGCTCTCGACGTTATCGATTACGGTCTCGAAACGCGAGCCGCCTTGGATGCCATCGCAACCGGGAAAAAGAAGAGAGAGAAAGAGAGCACGTCGATCATTTCAGTCGCCACAATCGCAGAAGAAGATAATGAAGATAACGGTGATGGTAGTGATGACATCAACACGTTAACGATTGAAAATCGTTTGGGGAAACTGGATCTGCACCAACGTATACGAGAGCAAAAAGGGCGAGAAGCGCGAGAAAGTTTGGAATCTCAAGAAACGATTTTACGCCACCGGAACGCCGCAGACGCCGCAGGCGGACGACAACACTCGGACGAGGTGACGCCAGACCAATCGGAACCACCTCTCAACAAAATCGGCACGGCGACTCGAAGTTCCGAGGACGACACGTCCATCCAAGGCACCACTATACTCAACGGTTCCAGCGAATTAGACGGGGAAGAAGAGGAAGAGGAAGAGGAAGGAAGCAAAAAGAAACCGAAACTCATCAAAGACGAAACGCTCGCAGAAACTTACGAGCGGTGCTTCAAAGAAAGTCTCCCACCGAAAAGCGGCAGGACTCGATAACACAAACATCCTTTTTTAAGATTATTAAAGTAGCAGCGCATAGTTTTAGCTTTTAAGGTAGTGTGTAGTATAAATAGTATGATATTTAGTATCTTAACAGCTAATCAAATCTTCTTTTCTAGTAGTATACAACAAAAGCCACGACGCGAGACGAGGCGGAACGCGAGCGTCCCGTTCTAAACAAAAAAATCTCATCGACTCACGTACGCCTGCCTCCCCGCCCACTGCAAACTCGCGTCTCTCACCTCTTCCAACTCGTTTTGCGCTCTCCCAACTCTCCCGGCGGCCATTTGTACCTCTCTTCTCTTCTCCTCTAAAACCCGTAAATGTTCCTCCTCCACCGCGCGTTCCTTCTCGCACTCCTCCTCCAACAAAATCAACTCTCTTCTCTTCGCATCCGCTCTCGCCGCCCTAGCCGCTTCCTCCGGTGGCACCACTCTCGACACCATATCCTCCGCCATCGTCTCGATCGAATTCACCCTCATCTTCATGTCGATCCCTCGCGCCGCGCACGCGTCGTCGATCGCTTTCAGCTTGATTTCCAAAGACTCCTCCTTTAAAATTTGCTCGAATTCTTCCCTCGATTTTTCTTTTATGGACGATAAAAGTTGCGAGTATAAATCGTACAGAGGGAGATGGTAGTCCTTCGGCAACGTCGGAAAGAATTGCGCGAACTCCTGTTTTTGTTTTTCCAAGAAACGAAAGAGAGAGAGAGAGAGAGAACACAAAAGCGCGCGGTCAGTACACACACACATCAGAGGGGAAAAGAAGCTTTTGAAAAAAATTTTGAAATTTTTCCCCAAACGCGCTTTTTGTCTACGCGTAAAAAAGAAAGAGAGGCAACAAATCTCACCCCAACCGTGGCTGGCTCGAAACACATCGCCAGAGATTCTTCGAACATCGCGCGGAGTTCGCTCGCGCGGGAGAAGAAGTTCTCCGTTTCTTCTTTGTTTTGTTCGCCATCATCATTCGTCGTGGGTTCGTCTTCTTCGTTCATTTTTTTCTTTTTTTTGTTCTGGAGTGTGGGAGAGAAAAACATTTTCAAAAGAAGCACCTTTTTTTTAGTCTAGGGTTTAGGGTTTAGTCACGTTTTGTTTTCTCTTCCTGAAAAAGGGAAAAAAAAACGTTAAAAAGAGAATCAGACAAAAAAGAAATGGTCGAGGAACAACGCGCGACGACGTCCGAAATGATGATTTCGCTCGAGGAAACGTTGCTCGCGCACGACGACCGCGTGTGGTCGATCGCGTTCGAACCGAACCGGAACGAGCTCCTCGCCACGTGCTCGAGCGATAAAACGGTGAAGATTTGGAAACGACGAGAAGAAAAGAAAATCATCATCGACGACGGCGACTTTGACGGCAAAGCGAAGAAAAAGGTTTCGTTTCGGTGCGCGTGCACGCTCGACGGCGTGCACGAGCGGACGATTCGGTCGGTGTCTTGGTCGCCGTGCGGGAGATATTTGGCGAGCGCGAGCTTCGACGCGACCGTGGCCGTGTACCAGAGAGTGGACGAAGAAGAAGAGGACGAAGAGGTGAAATTCGAGTGCGTCGCCGCTTTGGAAGGCCACGAGAACGAGGTGAAAAGCTGCGCGTGGTCGCCGTCCGGGTCGCTCTTAGCCACGTGCGGCAGAGACAAGTCGGTTTGGATATGGGAATCCGCGCCTGGCAATCACTTCGAGTGCGTGGCGGTGTTGCACGGTCACACGCAAGACGTGAAGAAAGTGAAATGGCACGAAACCGAGGACGTGTTGTATAGCGCGAGTTACGACGATACGGTGAAAACGTGGAAGGAAGATTTAGACGGGGACGATTGGAGCTGCAGCGGGACGACGAAAGCGCACGAGAGCACGGTTTGGGATTTGACCCAGGAGAGAGTGAAAGAAGGGGGACGATTCGCGACCGTGAGCGACGACGGGTGGGTGAAGATTTGGAAAGCCGGCGGCGCGCTAAAGACGGAGATTAGCGGTAGTAATAGTAGTAGTAGTAATAGTAATAATAATAGCAAAAAAGAAGACGCGGCACCTTTGGAGTGCAGTTTTAGAGGTGGACACGATCGACCGATATTATGCGTGGATTGGTTAGGTGCCGCGAACACGAAGAATAGCGAGAGTAAAAGTAGTGATTGTAGCGGAAAGAAACACCCGGCGACGTTAGCCGCCGGAGGAGGCGACAACTCGGTGAGAGTCTATCGCGAAAAGGAAACGGGCGTGTGGGAGGAAGCCGCGGCGTTCGTGAACGCCCACGAAGACGACGTGAACGACATCGCGTGGTTTTCAGTGCCGAATGAGGAGACGGAAAAAGGAGAAGACGAGCAGCAATCGACGAATTATTTCGCCAGCGCCTCGGACGACGGCACCGTAAAAATTTGGAAGTTTCGTCCCTGTCGGGGCGGCGATACCGACAACTAGCGAGCGACGAGAGCGATAACGATACCAATAATAATAATTTTAAAAATGAACGGCGCAGCTTTGTTATCACTAAAAGCAACATAACGAACCTCGAAGCGTTGGTGTTTTTTTTCGGATTTTCGAGGCAAAAGCACAGACAGAGAGGGGAAAAACACGCACTTTTTTTTCTCTCTATCCACACAAAAAAACACGCAATAATATGCCACTCGCCGACGTCACGAACACCTACCAACAACACCGCGCCAGCAGCAGCGGGGCGAATTCTCGCAACAACAACAACGCCGTCGTCGCGGCGCAAAAGGGCGCGATGTCTACCACCACGACCACCACCACCGCGACAAAGTTGACGGACATGTTCGGGAAAAAAAATGTATTCTCGTCGTCTTCATCAGCGGCGGCATCATCGTCTTCCAAGAAGACAGACGAGGAGGAGGATTTCTTCGCGAGCTGCTGCGCGAAAAAAGATGAAGCGGTCGTCAGGAAAGGTACGCCTTTGTGTTTTACGCATCTTCTTCTTCTCTCGCGTCTTTTGTGGTCTCGATAGCGCTCGCGGTAGTAGCTCTTTATATCTCTTTTTTTTCCATTTGTCTCCAACTCTCTCTAACTGTTTTTCGTCCCCCTCTTGTGTATTATTATTATCTGGCGACCAAAAAAAATGTGAACAGCGAGACCAACGATGGCGGCACCAGCGCCGGCGAAACATCTGAGTCCTCCGAGAAAAGCAGACGACGAAGACGACGACGATTGGGAGAGTTGGGGGTGTTCGTCTTCGTCCACCACCGCTGGCGCTCGCGGTGGGTCGACTGCCGCTCGCGAACAAAAACAACAGAAGAAGGCGACGGGCGGCGCGGCGCTCCCGGCGAGCAAAAAATTTCAGTGCGTGCCGACGCCGATGGAGCAGATTGCGTTGGGATCGAGTAATAGCAGTAACCAGCAACAGCAACAGGCGCCGACGACGCCTTCGAATAGCGCGAGAATCGGGTTTGGGAGTCACAACAACGCGAATAACGCAAAGAAAAATTTCACGAGATTGTACCGAACGTCCTCGCCCGAGCGCAAGGCGGCTTCGCCAACCGCGCAAGTGATTCAATCTATCGATGAAGCCGTGGATAGCGTTCTGACGAAATCGTACAGTGGTTTTGTCGGAGCGGTGAGCTCGTTCGCGTCTACGTTAGATGCAGCGGTCGAAACGACGGCGTTGAAATTGGATCACTTTGCCTCGCAAAAGATGTCCCCGCCGGGCGGGCGCTCGCAGAAAAGCCGAACGAAGGAAGACGAAGATCCGATGAGCTCGCCAAACGTGATCAAAATGCGATGCAGAGAGTCGTTAGGCAGTGCGAATACCAACAACAACAACAACAACAACAGTAGAACTAGCACCAGCAGCAGTAGTGGTAGCACCAACAACAACAATAACAACAACGGAAGAGGAACGGACAAGACGGGAGCCTCCTCGTCTTCTTGGGACGACTGGGACGACGACTGCGCAGACGCGAACAAGGAAAACATCGATCCAAACTTTCCTCAAACTCCGCGTCGGCTCTCAAAACACCTTCTCCAACAAAACAAACATCTTCAGCAGTCCAACGCGTCTTTAACCGCCCAAGTTGACGGCTTGACGAAAAATTTACGCGAAGAAACCACCCACCGAAAAACGCTCCAACGCGACATCGACTTGCTCAAGAAACAAAATCTCGGCCTCCAAAAAAGACAACAGAGCAAACACAAAGAAGAGGAAGAGGACAAGTTGATGGAACAAGTCCGCGTGCAGTTGCAACAACTCATCAAAGAGAAGAGCGATTTAGCCGCGCAAAACGAACGACTGGTGAGAGAGAACGAGCAATTGCACGGGTTTCTGTCCCACATGAGCGCCTCGGACGAGGAAGACTGACGATATCAACAGAAGAAGATGTCATATTGTTTTGCGCTTTTCACGCTCTTTGCTTGTAATAGTATTATTTTTCATCATCATCACATGTGCGTATCTTTTTTTGAAAAAAAACAAAACGCACACATTTATTTTCACAGCGAACAGCGACAACAACAACATGCGAAACACACTCTCTCCTCCGTGCTTTCCTCTTCATCTTCTCCAAAAATCGTCGCTGCTGCTGCTGCTTCCTTTTTTTTCTGTTCTCTCTCTCTCTCCTCTCAGAGCAGAAGAAGAAGAAGAAGTTTTTCGTTGTTGGCGTGTGTTGGGTGTCGTGTTGCTCATATTTTTTTTAAATCAAAAAATCCACAAAGGGCCACAAGGGGGAACAGAAAAAGGCAAAAAAGGCGAAGAAGAGAGGAGAGAGAATCCAAAACCAAAGAAGGGAGAGGAAGGGAAAAAAAATTTTTGAAAAAAAGAAAATCCAGCTGTTGCTCGGACGAGAGAGAGAGGATATTCATTTTCAACCAACCAAATTTCTTTCGCGACCGAACGACTTGTCGTGGCCGAGCAAAATTTGTCTCTCTCGGGCGTTCCCACGCTGTTTGTGCTCTTTTTTTTAAAAAAAAAACAGAGAGAGAGAACGAGAGAGAGTATCTTCCCCACCACCCAATTCTCCCGAACTATTTGATACGGATTGATTGTTAAAACGTATCTCGTCGTCACTTTTCGCATCGCGTACTTCTACACAGTACCTTAAAGCACAAACACATAACGCACACGTAAGAATATGTTTTCTTTGACCCAATCCGCGTCTTTTGCCGCCACTAAAGTTGCCGCCAAGCCGACCGCCGCGAAGCAATCCAAGAGATCTTTCCAGGTCCAAGCCAAAGCGATCAACTCGGAATCTTTATCCAAGAGAGACTTCCTCTCCGCCGCGGTCTTGTCCTTCGGCTTCTTGTCCGTCGGCGATGCCAACGCGGCGACGAAGAGAGTGAGAAAGTCCTCCTCCGCGGCCCCGGTTGCGGCGGCGAAAAAGCCGGCCGCGACGAGAAAGTCCGCCGCGAAGCCGGCGTACAAGCCGAAGGGCAAGACCGTCGTCCCGGCGCCGAGCGTCGCGACTTCCCCAGCGGCGAGAAGAGGCAGAAGAGCGGCTGCCCCGGCGGCGGGCGCGAAGCCGGCGGCTGGCGGTAAGAGAAAGACTCGATCCCCGGCGCAAGCGAGAAAGGGCAAGTATTAAATATATAATCAATCACATCTGGTCGTGAGAGAGAGAGAGAGAAGGTTTAGAACGTCGCGTGAAAGGATAGAGAGAAGAGAGTTTGTGTCCCCGTTGGTCGGTTTGGAACCACACAACACGCAGGAGGAGGAGGACAAATTTTTTTTTATTTTTCACACAAACGAAGAGAGAAAAGAGAGAGCTCTCTACATATGTTTTTGTAAGATTTTAATATTGGGTGCCAAAACGCGTATATTTCATAACGACGACATGCTCTCTCACTCTCTTTAACTCTTCGTTTGTTTTTCTGCGCACCGTGGCAGCACTCGTTTATTACAACTCGTTTTCTAAACGCTCTCGTCATTTTCTAGTTTATTGTTGTTATTATTATTTTAAAATCTGTCGTTCGTCTTGTCGTTATTAGTGTTGGTAATATTAGTATCGTATATTTTACACGCTCGTCGTTTCGTTTCGCGAGGATTTTTCTGTTTCTTCCTTTATATCGGCGTCGTCGTGTCACTCGGCGACTTTGTCCGCCTCTAGGCGTTTCAAAGGCGCGTCGAACGTGGTGAAATACCCGAGCGTGACCAAACCTAGGACTATTAAGATGGCGTAGTCGCCGCTCAGTTTACCGAAGAGTAAGTCGCCGTTTGCCGCAAAGGCTAGGATGGGAACTAATATGGCCGAGAAGAGGTTGCCGCAAACTTGTTGGAGCGCGACGACGCCGTTTTCATCCTCCGGGTAGGACACTTCCACGGCCAACTCGGCGCAAATCGGTTGGACTGGGCCGACGGTGAAGCCCAGAAGGACGAGGCTGAATAAGACGTACGCGTCTGGTATCACCTCGCCTGCGCCAATTGGAATTAAGAGAAATATGGAGGCGATGATCAACGCCACGGAGACCGGTTTATACTTTTTGGATCGATCGACGTAGCCGCCTAAAAAGATAGAGCCGAACATGATGGCCAACTGGAACGCCGCGCCAAACTCGTCCGCTTCGAACGCATTTTCCACCCCGGCTTTTCCTAACGTCGTGCCAATAAACGCGGAGACGTTGTTCGAGATGGCGATAGAAGCTACGAACGCAGCCGTTGGCTGCCAAAAACCCGGCGTGTTCAACAAACGCTTGCACAACGCCGGAAAATTTAACTCGGCCAACTCGTCTTCGCCCATTTTTTCCAACGCGTCGAGGTCGCACGCTTCCTCTGCTTCGCACCTGAGTCGTCGCTCTTTTTCTTGCTGCACTTGCGATAAACTCGGTGGTGTCGGAGGTTTCTCTTGAAACTGTATGAACGCGCCGATGGTCACGATGCCGCTCAGTAACGTAATCAACGAAAAGTATCCATTTAAACCTTCGGAGGTTTGGCCCATCAATCCGCCGACGATGAAGGCAACCGCGATGCCGATTTGGTTCGCGTTAATCGCGATCGATGTCGATAACGCTCTTTCGTCTTTGCCGAACCACCTACTGGACAACAACGTCGGTGTGCACTGAAAAAAAGGCTGCGCCGCGCCAACCATAATAGTACCCACCACCTCTTCGGTATAGGAAGGCATAAACGACGCGAACGGAATGAAATCGTTAAACTCTAATCCCGACCTCAAAGCGCACCCAAACGTCATCAAAGCTGCCGCACTAACCACAACGTTTCGCAAACCAAACTTCCCGACGATTTGCGGCTCCAAAAAACAAAACGCGACGTTCGTAAACAAAAACACGTCGATCAAAGTCTCCGGGCTTCGATGGAAAATCGAATCCCAGGTCCCCGGCGTCGCCGCTACGGAGAAGCACACCCAATCTGAAATCAACGCTAAACACGCTAAATAGCCCAATTGAACCCATCGCTGGGAATACAAGACGATTTCATCTTCTTCGTTGTTGTCGTTAAAATCTTCGTCTTTCTTTTCGGTCATCGAAGAGGAAGATTCCATCGCTTTAATTATTAGCGTCGACATTTTTTTGCTCCTCCTCTTATCCGCTTTTCCATATCTCATCGTCGGTAACAAACTCTTCTTCTCAACTTCTTTCGCTTCGTTTGCTCTCGTCGTTCGCGGATGATGACACGGAAGTTTCGTCGAACAAGGACGACGACGACGACGACGACGAAAGCTACTCGTACTCATTTCCGTTCTGTTCTCAACTCGAGCGACGCAGAGAGTCGACGCCGGCGTTGGCGTTCTTTTCCACGCGTTTTGGGGCGCAGGAGTCGTCTTCGCCAAAGTCATTCCCCGGGAAGAAGCTCCGAAACCGCACGGAACGCGCACGGCAGACGCATACATTTGAATAAATAGTGTATTAATGCGCGCGCCACGCGTGTGTTTTGTGCGTATCTATATTAGATGATGCGCTTTATTATTATGTGTCTAAACTACTGTGTGCGTGTGTCTAAACTACTGTGCGCGTGCGTGCGCACGCCTAAAAAATGAGGAGAGGAGCAAAAACTAACAAACTCGATTTGGATTTTTCTCGTCTTCGGCTCGAGATGTATCGTCGCCCGCGTCTGATTCTTTCGAAACAAAACTGCGAATGTTTTGTTTCGTGCACTCGGCGATCTCGGTGAGCGCTTCGTGCGTTAAGAACGCCTGATGTGGAGTGACCAACACTTGAGGCAAAGACGACAACTGCGCCATCGTGTCGTCCCAGTAGAGCATCTTCTCTTCTACGGTCAAGTTGGAAAAGTCTTTGAAGAATAGTTTCTCTTCGGATTCGTAGACGTCTATTCCTAAACTCCCAAGCTTTCCCAGGCGAAGTCCGCAGATGACGTCTTTTATATTTAAAAGGCCTCCACGAGAGGTGTTGATTAACATGGCGCCTTTCTTCATAGCAGCGATTTCCTTCTCTGCGATGAAGTGTTTCGTGTGCTCGTTGAGCGGAAGATGGAGACTGACAATGTCGCTATTTTTTAACACAGTTTCCACATCGTCGCAATATTGACCGACAAACTCACGCTTTTGATTCAAGTCGTATCCTAACACGCTCATGCCGAACCCTTTGGCGCAAATATTCGCCAAGCCTCGTCCAATCTTTCCGGTGCCTACTATTCCAATCGTTTTGCCTCGCATCGAGAACCCAACTAATCCATCTAACGTGAAATTTCCGGACTTGACGCGCGTGTGTGAGATCATAATTTTTCTGTTCAACGCTAAAATCAACGCCATGGCGTGTTCCGCTATGCTCAGCGGATCGTACATCGGCACGCGGTACACTCGCACTTTTAACTTTTTGCACGCCTCCACATCGACTTTATCAAATCCAGCGCACCGCAACGCGATCATTTTCACCCCACACGTCTCCCGCAATCTCACCACAACGTCCGAAGATAAATCGTCGTTCACGAAACAGCACGCCACGTCGAATCCTTTCGCTAAATCGACCGTTTCTATCGTCAATCGAGGCGCGAGAAAAGTCACTTCGAAATTATTATTCAGTTGCTTTTCGAGAATTTCCTTCTCGTAATCGTGCGTGGAAAAGACGACAACTTTTGTCTTTTTTTCTTCGCCGCCGTCGGAAGAGAAAGCGCCAAAGCGCCGGTGGTGTCGTGAGGTGCATTTTCTTCTTATTCTTATTCTTCTTCGCGCGAGCAACGACGACGACGACGACGACGGTTGTTGTTGTTGAGCGTGTTGGAGCATCTTCTAAATTTTTATATGTCGCTTTTTTAGATATTTTTCAACGCGAATTGAGTGATGGGCATTACACATGTGATGTTATATTATTATATTGCTTTCGTTCTCCCTCTTCTTCTTCTTCTTCCTCTTCTTCTTCTTCTGGTTTACACGTTACATAAATATTAGCGCGATCATTTCTTAGTATTATCATCATCATCCCTATTATTATTATTATATTATTATCGCGGCTTGGTAGCTTCGTCTTGACTGGCCAACTCTTGAGCGACGGATTCGTCTATGGACTGCGTCAAAGGGTCTTTGTCTCTCTTGATGCGCTTGTAACTCCCGACGCCGAGTTGCTTCAAATCTTTCGCCGCTTTGAGTTCTTCCACCTCTTCGTTCCAACTGCTCGTGACTTCGCACGCCTCTAATTCATCCGAGGAGAGGTTCGTGGGATCGTCGGAACAGTTGCCGAGAGGTAACTCTGGGCCGGCGATTTTCATGGCCGCTTCGACGGCGACTGGGGTCAACGCCATGGAGAGGATGACGACGCAGACTAAGACTTCTTCTAATTTTTGTGGGAAGAGGTTACCCGCGCCCGTGGAGGTGGCTTGACCAAAGATGACGAACGCAAATTCGCCGCCTTGGGAGAGCACCGCGCCAGCAACCAAGGCTTCGCGCCAGGAGAGGCCGACGAGTGGACCGAGCGCGGTGACGACGCCGGTTTTCGTGACCATTAAAGTCGTGGTCATGATCAAAATAATCGGGAACATTTCGATGGCCAGCGGGACGTCAATGGTCGTCCCAATAGTCACGAAGAAGAGCGAAAGGAATAAACCTTTAAACGCGTTCAATTCGTTGATGATTTGGTGCGCGTATTTCGTGTCCGCCAAAACGATACCGGCGAGGAACGCGCCCAACGAGTCGCTAAAACCAATCGCAGAACAGGCAAAGGAGAAGCCGAAGAGCGTGAGCAAGGACATGGCGACGAAAACGTCCGTCCCGGCTTCGGCAGCTTCCACGGCTTCAAAGCCAACTAGCGCGATCGATCTTCCTGCAAACGCCAGCGCACCGAGATCGAGCATGGATGTCGCGCCGCCCGCTGCCATGACGCCCATATCCATGCTCGCTCCGCCGCCGCTCGCCGCCGCCATGGATAACACCGGCAACAAAATGATAAACGGCACGACCGCTAAATCTTGAAACAAAAGCACCCCCAGCGATGCTGTACCAAATTTTGTCGCCAACTGTTGCTTATCTTGCAACAATTGTAAACCAAACGCGCTCGAAGATAACGACAACGCGAAACCAATCACCACCGCCTCTAGCGTCGAAGTCACCTGCAACATCTCGTTATTCCCCGGTTGGACAAACTCTAAAACTTTCGTCCCGATGGCGTTCCCGGCTGGCAACAGAGCCATCGCGAAGAGCACGTTCACCGCGGCAACTTGGGTAAAACCTAAACCGAAGGCATACTTCGCCAACGCTTTCAATCTCGTGATCGACAACTCTAAACCCATTTCGAATAACAAAAACTGAATGCCGAGCTCGCAAAACTGGTCCACCTCTTGGTTCTCGATGAATAATCCGAGCTTATTCAAACCTAAACCAGCGGCTAAGAATCCCAACACCGGAGATAACTTAAATTTTCTAAACGTCGGGACGATGACCACGACCGAGAGTAAAAGCAAACCGACGTCCACGTCCACCGATTTCAAAACTTTCGTCCACTCGTTATCGTCTAAAGTCGCTCCGGATTCTACTCCGTCTCTCGTTTCCTTGACCAACTCGTCCACGAACGCCCTCGGATTTTCTGCGGCTTGTATGATCACCCCAGTCGGTAACTGCTCCTCCTCGATTCCAGAATCGAGCAACCCCATCGCTTCTTGCGCGCGTTCGACGACGACTTTCACGATGGACGCCGGCCTTTGGTCTCCGTCCAAGCGCGGCGTCGGCAGGTACACCTCCGCGAGGAATAAGCGAGGAGTATCCGCGTTAGTCGCGCGCTGCTGATGATGATTTTTTGTTGTCGTTGTCGTTGTAGTTGTCGTTCCCGGAACGAGAATCTCTTCCGGAAAAACTTTGCTCCCGTCTGTAAAACTCGTTCTGCCCCACGACGTCGATTTCGATTCGCCGTCTTCGTCCTCCGCGAGAAGACGAACCACCTCTTCCCTCGTCGTCATCGTCGTCATCGCTTCAATCGCGCTCTGGCGTTGTTCTCTGTCGTAAAACGCGCCGTCGTCGATCATCATCGCGCGACAAACCCTTCCGTCTCTTTTCTTCTTCTTCCAACCTCTCGTCGTTTTTGCAGCGCCTCTCGCGACGAGGAGTTTTGGAGGAGAAAGCGCAACGACCGTTCTTATCACCATCCTCGACGAAGAAGAAGACGAAGAACACGAAGAAGCACCGCTGCTCGACGACGCGAATTGATGCGACGACGCTCGCTGTCGTCGTTCTCGCGAGGCCGTCCATCCTCCTCTTCCCGAAGAGGAACACGAACGCGAAGAAGAAAACATTTCGCTCTTCTCTCTCTCTCTCTTCGTGTATGTATAGCGCGCGAGATGAGCTCTTCTCCCTTTGATAATACGTGCGAACGGGAAAAATACAATGCAATACGAGCAAAAAGAGCGTAAACGCTCCTCTCTTCTCTCCTCTCTCTTTCCAGCGAGCGCACACCAAAATAATAACGAGAACAATACAATATCAAACCTTTTCTTCAAATTCGAGAGAAACGCTGAGAAGGAAAAGAAAGAAAGATTCGCGTCTGTTAGGGTTTAGGGTTTAGGGTTTCAATACTGTTTTCTCTTCGCGGACCGTTATCACCGGAGGAAAGCCCCACAATAATAAAAATATAACAAACTCTCTCTCGCGCGCTCTGTTGATCGATCGCACATCGCATCGGGAGCGCTCTCTTTCTCTCTCTGTCTCTCTGTCTCTGCGTGTGTTTTCTTTTATCACGCGCGCGCACGGATATATATATATATACACACACGTATATAAATAAAGTTAAAAATGGGCGGAGACGAAGAGCGCTACGCGTCCGACTCGGACGCATCGTCGTCTTCGTCTTTACGCTCGACGTCGTCGTTCGACATCACGTGCCCTTTAGAAATGCTCTTAGACCCGGAGTTTCTCGGCGAAGCGTTGACGACGGAGAAGATGTTGAGGACGATTTCGAATTTAACCGCGCAAGATTTAGCGAAAACGGCGGAGCGGTGCACGTGCCCGAAAGGCGTGGCGTGTAAGTTTCGAAAGGTTACGGATTCGGACGAGGCGTGGTGGCCGCACTGCGCCAAGGCGTGGTTCGAGGCGGATAGTTTACCGGCGTTTAGGAAACCTCCGAAAGATAAGAAGACGTGGAAAGCGGCGTATTTAGCGCTGAAGCCAGAGGAAGGACCGACGCCGATGGAGCTGGAGGAGAGACGATTGAAGCAAGCGAGGATCGAAGCGAAGGCGTTGAAATGGTCGATGGAGAATAAGACGGGGAAAGGAGCGATTAAAGCGAGGAGTAAAGAAGGTGGAGTAGAGTTAGCGGTGGACAGGAAGCAGGCGGATAAGGCGACGCTGAGGGAGTTTTATAAGACGGTGAGAGCGAAACCGAAAGGGAGAGGGCACAGAGAAGGCTTGAGCGCGTTCGACGCCGGGGCGTAGAGGCGTCGTCTTCTCGAGGACGACGACGACGACGACGACGACGACCGCTCTCGTTTCCTTCTTTTTGAAAAAGAAAAATGTCTCTCCTCTTCTTTCTTTCGCAAAGGTGAACACACTTGTGTATTACTGTTGTTGTTGTTGTTGCTGCTGCCGTTCATTAAAATGTTGTACAAAATTAAAACTTACGGGCGACCATGTTTCAAAACTCAAACTATAGTAAAAATTTACAAAACGCGCTCAAACGATAGCGTCTAAGCGTTTCGGGTTGTCCAGCTCTTCGAAAAGTCGACGTAATTGTTTCGCTATTACGATCGATTTCTTGTCCATGATGGAAGGATTTATGTAAGAATCGATCTCTGCCTTTCCATCTTGGGCGGCTTTTGCGATATTCTTCCATTGCTTTTTTATTCGTTCGATTTCGTTGGGATCTAAGCGCAACGCGCGCAGGCTGTTCGGCCATCCTTCGACGAGCATAAGGGACATGTCTTGGGCTAAATGAGAGGCGAATTTCTCGACCCAGTGCAAGAACCTCGTGTGCGCGTCGAACATGTTCCCATACCTAAATTCACACTTCGTGGAGATATTATCTGCAACCATTTCAAATAAGAGCGAAATGAAACCAGAATTAATCTGGCACTCGAGTCGCTCGGGATCTTGCTCCGTTTCAAAGGTTCTGCAAATTCGAGCGTTAAAATTGAATATCGTTGTTTCCATTCGATCCCATCCGTAATAAAGTTTATCGTGCTTGTTGGATGAACTGTCAATCTGAGCGAGTCTCGTGCGCATACTTTTCGCAACGTGTTCCATGCTCGCGTCGATTTCGCCTACGTGAACAACCTCGAGCTCGTTCGCAAATCTCCCGACAATATCCGCAATCGCAAACACAAGGTACGGATCTGCCCCGCACTCCTCCAAGCGCTCGTAGTTCTGCGCCGAACCTATGACTTCTACTAAACTACCGATGACGGCGACGATGACATCCATTTGTTTCATCGCACCTTCCGCGGTGATGTCGAGATTCTCCAAGCCATTCGTGATATCGTCCACATCGTCTTCTCCTTCGACATCGTCTCCTCCCCCCATCGCGAGCGTGAACACTCGCACGAGAGTTCCAAAACTATGCAAATGATTCCTTAAATTCTCGCTCGCATCATATCGCGTCTCGCGACTGTCTGATTCGAGTAAATGATAAATTGTAACTTGCATCTCCACGCGGCAAATCTGCGAGACAAGTTCGAAGAGCGTGATGTTCTTCATCTTTTCACCCGCTGCAGCTACTCTTCCTCCCGATTCGTTCTTCTTCATTTTACCCTCGCTGCTTTTTCCATCGTTCACATGAAGCGATGACGGAGAGTTTTTCAACAGCCAGCTGTCATCTCCGCATAAGTCTTGCACTGAGGCCGCGACGTGCACCGCGAGCGCTCGTTGTCTTTTATCGACGCTCTTTGACGATAATATAAACTTCAACCCTTCGCGAAGCTCGTTCGACCACTTGTTCTCAAAATCTAACCAACAGAAATAATTATAACGGTGAGTCACGCTGTCGTCGTTTTCACCTAATATCCTCGCTTCTATCATCGTATTTATGAATTCTAAACCCACTAACGCCGCCTTTGACCCGGCTCTCTTATACAAACACTCCCTCGAAACTTTTTCAACCAACCGATAAGTACACGCGATGTAATTCGCAACTTCTACGTATGGATTCGCGGCTGGCTCGGCGCTATCATATAAATCCATTTCCTCGTACGGATCGAAAGAATTTCCTTTGCTCGCGAGATAGATCTCCTTGACGATGTTTGTCAAAGCGAGGAGTCCAGACACGATGAGCGCCTCCTCGTTTTCTTTCCTAACGGCGTCAGTATCACCCTCGCTACTCTCTCCTTCCTCTTTAGATTTGAACGCGGGGTAATAAAACCAATCGATTACTTCTTCCACAATACTCGGCAACTTTTCCAGAGGAGTCTGCTCCCACTTCTTCTCATCGTCTTCGTCTTTCCACGTGCTGTTGTCGCCTATCCACGACCCGTCGTCCGCGAGTACGAGCGCCGTCGCCGTTCGCTCCGCGAACTCGCACATTTTCGTCATGCTGTCTCGGGGCAAGATTATTCCAGAGTTGAAGCACAGTTCCTCCAAAATTGGACGCAACATCAACGCGCACTCTCTCGACCCGGACGCTAAACTCGCGCAGACGTTGATACCGAGACTTCTTTTCTGCATGTTTTCCGGCGAGTTCCTTTCCAACTTCTCCTTCGGAATCTTCCTCAAATTCTCCTCTCCCTCGGGAGGAGGAGGCGGACTAATCAGCGAGTACAAGAAATCATCTCGCATCGCCGCTCGACAGACGGAGAGGAACGCGTCCGCTTCTTCTTTTTTTTCTCCTTTGCTTGCCCGACTCTTTCCATCATCGTCGCGTTCTCGACGGTTGTTTTTGTCGTTCGATTCTTCTTCTTCTCCTTCTGAATTTTGCCGCGACGACAACAACTTCACGGCTAACGCTAAACCGACGTATTTCTTGGTCGTGGACGGATCGTTCAAGTGTTCGAGGACGGTTTCGAGGAGTGGCATGCTCCTCGCTTTTCACACAAAGAATAGATGACTTTGGTGAATTAAAAACAATAATAATACATGTGCGAGCTTTTTGTTGCAAATTACAAATGTTTTTCTCTCTCTCTCTCTCCTATAAAAAAATTTCACCTGCGGCGCGGCGAGCGAGAGCGAGAGCGGGATCGATCTCTCCATGGTCCGTTGTCTCTTCTGCTACCTCGATAATCTGGAGAGGACCTCCTGTCTCCGCGGTAGTAGCGATCGTGGTGGTACTTTTTGTTTCTGTCGCGATCGTCGTCGTACCTACTTCTTCTTCTGCCGCCGCCGGCACCGCCGCCGCGTCTTCGCTCCGAGGGACTGCGACTGCGACTGCGACTGCGACTGCGACTATATCTTCGTCGTCGTCGATGGCGGTGGCGATCTCGCTCTCGGCTGCGGCTGCGGCTGCGGCTGCGGCTACGACTTCGTCTTCTTCGGCGGTCTTCGTCGTATCCTTCGCGCGAGCGCGAGCGGCGTCTGCTGCTTCGATGATGGCGGTCCTCGCAACGATCGCGGTCGCGAGAAGAGCGATGATGCTCGCGACGACCGTCGTAGTCTTTCTTCTTTATATTGTTGTCGTCCACTTTTTCCTCTTCGGAAACGCGCGTCATGGTCGTATTTGTTGTAGTAGTAGTAGTTGTTGTCGTCGTCGCTGCTGCTGCTGCTGCTGCTGCTGCTGGAGCGCCGTCGCGTTGCCTCGAAGATGGAGGAGGAGGCACGTCGCTCAGAACGTTCTTCTCGTCTTCCTCGTCGTCCTTTTCCGATTTGCGTCGCTTCACCACAACCAGCGCTTCTTTCTTTTTCTCCTTCTCCTCCTCCTCCACCACCACCGGCGCTTCTTTGTCCTCGTCATTTCTTTCTTCTTCTCTCTCTTCACCGCTCGTCAGTTTTACTTCTGTCGACGCCACCGCCGCCGCCGTTGCTCCTACTGCTGCTGCTTTATCTTTGTCTTTGTCCTCTTCCTCTCCCTCTTCCGGCGTTCCGAGAGGTTTCGAATACACGCGATCGTTCTCTTCTCCTTTACCTTCCTCGCGTTTCCTCAAAATATCCCCCAAACGTTCTTTCAGCAGTCTGATTTTCTTCCACCCTAAGTATTGCTTCCCGGCCTGATGATCTCTCACCCGTTGCTCGTTATCGTGCGTGTTCAAATACACCCCGCTCAGCGGGCACACGATCAACCGTTTCATCGTCTCCACGCGTCTCTCGCACTCCTTCTCCACGACTTCCTCTAACTTTTTCCTCCTCTCGGAAATCTCGTCCAACTCTTTCATGGCTTTTTCCGCGCCATCTACATCCCCAACCATACCTAGCTGCTCGATTTTCTTCTGCATGCACTGCGTCTGATCGGCCAATTGCGCTAACGCTTGCTTATCGTGCTCCGGTACCATCCCGTACGCTCGCGCGCGCTCCGCACGTTCCATCTCCACGCGTTCCGATGCCATTTTAATCCGTCGATCGCAATCCGACACCAATCGGTCCAAAATTTTCTTCGTCTCTCTCTCGTAGTTATATTTGCTCCTCTCTCGATCCGTCAAGAGTTGAAATTCCTCTCTCAACTCCATCGATTGCACGCCGCACGGGTGCTCTTGTTTGCTCGCCTGTTGCACCGGAATCCGCAACGCGCGAGCGATTTCATCCGCAGATTTCGTGTTTTTAAACATCGTCACGTCCAAGCCGCAGAGGAAGTATTTGTCCACGTCCTCGTCCTGTATAACGTGAAAGAATGAAAGGGGACCACCGCGACGCGCGCGGGCGTCAGCGAAAGAAGAAGAAGAAGAAGAAGAAGAAGAGAGACTAAAAACACATTTTCCGTGGTCGTCGGCGCCCCTTTGAAGTTTTTCGCGAGAAAACACAAGATTCAATTCTCGTACCGTAAACAACTTTTTCCGGTTCACTCTTTGCTCTAACGGCACGTCGCGCTCCGCGCCCATGAGCTGGTCGAGCATCGCGCGCATTTCAGCCGCCATTTTTTTATGTTTTGGTGAGTCTTTCTTTTGGTTTTATGCGCGCGCGTACAGTGTGTTCGTCTGTTCTCTTTTGTGTTTTTGTTTGTTTTCTTCTAAAACCCTAAATTACATGTTGACTAGGTGTTCACAATTCCCCTAACGCTTCATCTACTCTCTCTCTCTCTCTCTCTCTTCTGCTCCCGCTCCTTTCACGGCCTCGACGACTTCACTGTCACCACCACCACCACCGAATATCGAGGACGAGGAACGGCGGTAAAAGATGATGGCATCGAGGCTTCTTTTACTCCTTCTTTGCGAATCGTAAATGGACCATTTTTTCTCGGCGAGACGTTTGGATTTGATGCGGTTGACTCGAGATTTCCGAGCGAAAGCATCCGCTCTCTTCGTCTCTTTTTGTTTTAAATCGATTAAATCTTTTCGCGCGCGCTCTGTTTCTTCTTGCTTTTGCTGGAGTTTGAGTCGTTTGCGTTTTGTGAGTTTGTTTGTGAGCGTTTTTGTCGTCGTCGTCCTCGTCGTCGTCGTCTTTTCAGGAGCGGCGTTCGCGGGAGTCGGGCTGCAAAGACGGCGAGTGTTTTTGTTGTTGTTGTTCTTAATGTCGATGGTATTGAATTTCGATTCGCTCGCTTTCTCGGGAGTGTTGACGTTCGACGCCGTCGTCTCATGGTGTTGTTGTCTTTTCACGGGAGAAGTCGGCGGCGTCGTCAAAGTCCGACTCCAAAATATCTTCGCCTTTGCTCTCGCGTCCGCGTCGTTCTCGTTCTCATTCTTTGTTTTTCCCGAGAGTATTTCAATCGTTCTTCCGTGCGACTCTTCGACGCATTCAGCCGTAGGAGTACTAATACTGTTATTATTATTGTCGTCGCCCATCGTGAGTATCTCGATCACCTCTTCTTCCTCGATGTGCGTTTCTTTTTCTTCTTCTTCTTCTTCTTCTTCTTCTTCTTCTTTGTCTTCGTCCGTCCGCGTCGTCGTCGTCGTTTCAAAGCGAAAGTTGGCACCCAAATTCACCTCCAACGCTTCCCCAAATCGCCTCTTCTTCTTCTTCCTCTTAACCTTCACAGAACCGTCACAATCCAAAGAAAAAGACAAGCAATAATTCAAAAACATCTCCCCGGCGTATCTCGCCGTGATCGCGTTCGCGTCGATCCCGGCGCGCTCGTACGGACGTAAAAATTCTTTCAGCGCGTTTTCCGCCGCGAGTTGAGATGAAAAATGTAATCTTTCCTCGGCGAGCGCGAGTAACGGATGAAGACGACGGCGAGTATAAAAAGAAGCGTCGTCGTCGTCGTCGTCGTCGTCGTCGTTAAAACTGGCACTCGTTTTCCTCTTTATCTCCGAAGAAGAGGAGTGAAACGAAGAAGCGAGCGCTGATCCATCGTCGTCGTCGTAATCTCTCATTTTTTAGTGAAGATTTTTTCCAATTCCCCTACTTAAAAAACTTGCGCATTCGTGTGCTTTTGCTACATTAAAACATCCGAAACTCGCGCCGTTCTCTCTCGCTCTTTCGCTCAAACGAAGAAGAAGAAGAAGAAGAAGAAGAAGAAGACCTTCTTTTTTGTGAGAAGAGAGAGAGAGAAGACTCAATGCACAGGAAAAGAGAGAGAGAGTGTTTTGAAAGTTGCGCGCAGCAAAGTTGAAGAAGAAGAAGAAGAAAAAAAATGCGCGAGGGAAATTCGCGCCGCTGCGCGCGCGCGTCGTTCTCTCTCCGATAAAATCACGCGGCACGCGCGTCTCTTCGCTGCCGCTGAAGAAGAAGAAGAAGAAGAATTTCTTTACGAGATAAAAAGATGACGTCGAGTGAAAAGAAGAAAAGAAAGGAAGATTCTTCTTCGCTCGCTTTTGCCTCCTCGGCGCAAGTCTCGAAAGCGCTTTCCAAGAAGAAGAAGAAGAAGAAAAATGTGTTGGACGATGATGATGACGATGAACATGTTCTTCTTCTTCCGACGGAGATGATGATGTGCGGCGCACCGGCGCGTACACGGAACGAAGAAGGTCCGGATGATTGCGTTTCTTCATCCTCTTCGGAGTCGAGCGAGGTGGAGTGGGAAGACGTGGAAACAGAAGACGAAGACGACGGCGGTGACGACGACGACGACGCGAAGCGCGAGAACGATACCACTGAGGAGAACGAAGAAGAAGACGGGGACGACAGCGAGTGCGAGATAGTGAAAGACGACGACGATGACGACGACGATGTTATCATCGTCGACGACCCGGAAAAGGACGTCAAGAAGAAGAAGAAAAACAAGAGGAGAATAACGAGAGAGGAGAGAAATAAGATCAAAGGGTTGCACTACGCGGAGTTGTTGTGTCGGTTGGCGCGGGTGCATTTGGTCAATCGAGCGCTCGAGAGCGACGCGTTGCGGTGTTTGGCGCTGAGCGCGGCGCCGAGAGGGTTAGTGGAAGGTATTTTAGAGAGGCCTGGGAAGAAAGAAGGGAAACCGGTGGTGATGGTGATGTTGCATTTCGCGGTGAAGTTTTTTCAGGACTCAGTGTTAAACAACACTGCGAGGGCTTCTTCGTCGCGTCGGCGTTCTATTTCTTCTTCTGCCGCAGATGAGGGAAGGTCGACGTTTATCATCGGCGCGAAAGAAGCGCGCGCGAATAAAGCTGGATTCGCGGGGGGCGTGGCGTGGAAGTTGAGCGAGATGTTGCGAAAGATTGATGAGAACGGTATCAGTGAAGCGAGAAACACGACGATTCATTCTTCTTTTTCGAACGTTTCGGAGATGAAAGCGGCGCTTTTGTGCGTGTTCTTGCGCGCTTTAGGTATTCGCGCGAGACTGTGCGCGAGCTTAAAACCGTTGGCGCACGACGCGAAAGGACCGGATTTAGATAGGAAAACAACATTGCGATCGTTAGATGGTAAAACAGCGAATATTTTCAAAGCGATGGTAAAAACCAGAGCGGCGATGAATGACGACGACGGTGCCGAGGACGAGATTACGCACTGGGTAGAAGCGCTCGTGCGGGAAGGCGGGAACGATGAGGCGAGTGAGGAGGAATCGACGCAGAAGAAGACCAAAAAGAAGAAGAATTCGACGACGACATCTTCATCTGCGCCGGCATCGAAGAAAAAAGAATCCGCAAAGTTCGTTCCAATCGCACTCTCTCCTACATCGAATAAATTCACCATCGGAGACGTCGACGATGTCGTGAAAACGTGGTCGACGTACCCGGGGTACGTCGTCGCTTTCGACGAATTCGACGAAAAGGAGAAGGCGGCGAGGAACGTTTTGTCCTTCACGGACGTGACGAGAAAGTATTCGCAAAAGCAGTTTGCCATAAAAGCTTTAAAGAAACGCATCAAAGGTGATCAGAGATGGAACGAGCTCAGCGCGGCGCACAGGATTGATCTCGGCGGCATTCACGACACCGATGAAGAAAATTCGGGTCAATTGTACTTGAAAAAAGCGTTGATCGACGAGCGCGACGAAATGGTAAAGATGCAAAAATCGGAGCGACCACCGAAAACGCTCACGGAAATCAAAATGCATCCTTTGTGGTGCATAGAAGCGCATCTGAGGCAAAATGAGTGCATTTATCCGAAAACGGGCGTCGCTGGGTGCGTCGACGGGAAACTCGTGTATCCTCGCGAAAACGTCCAGACGCTCCGGACGGACAGGCGATGGCGATCCGAGAAAAGATTGATGGTGAAACACGTGGAGATTGATAGTCCAATCAAGAAATTGCTTTCGAATAAAGCGCGCGCGCACTTGAAACAGTACGGTGGCGATCCAGCGCAGTTCGCGGATATCTTTTTATACGGCGAATGGCAGTGCACGACCTACCATCCGCCTAAAGCGGACAAAGGCGTCGTGCCAACGAACGATCGCGGCAACGTCGATTTGACGAAGAATGGCGACGGATTACCCGACGGTTGCGCGTACATCGAGGACAAAAACGCGCTCACCGCGGCTCGTAAACTCACAAATCCGCAAATTCACGCGGTTCCTGCTCTGATTGGCTTTGAGTACAAGCAAGGCGGGACGACGCTTCCCGTCTTTCTCGGATGCGTCGTCGTCTCGGAAAATGAGGAAAGAGTGAGGAAACAATTGCTCGAGGACGAGAAAGAACGAGTCAAGAAAGAAAAGTTGAAGAAACTAAAAGATGCGAGTTTGAAATGGCGAACGTTACTCGGCGCGATGTTTATGAAAGAAAGGTTGAGAAGAGAAGTGGACCTTCAAGAAAACGAGGACGCGTTTCAAACGACGTTGGCGACGAAAGTAGAAAAGTTATAAAAAAGTATTTAGAATATAAGAGAGATTTGTAGAAAAACGCACGCACATGCAAGGTACACATTGGTAATAGTAATGTTTTCATTTCATTTTACCCACGGTAACCAACGGTACGCCCAGCATATCAACCGGAGCGTGTTCGCCTACGCCCGCGCCGCCTCCGACTTTCACCAACCCGGTTCGCACGTTCTTCAACAGCGCTCTGTTCGCATCCTCCTCTCTCAACGCTTTCACTATGTGCATATCCGACACCATCGCGGTTACCATACCGTCATCACTATCGTCGTCATTACTACCACTACTAGCACTAATACTACTCATCAACGCTTTTTTCACGTTTCCAGCTCGATCAATCTTCACCGAATCATCCACGACTCCGTCGCACGTCCCCGGCACCATAATCCTCGCGCCCGCCATCATCGCCCCGAGCGCGCCAAACCCAAAACCCATCGCGTGTAACATCGGCACCCCAACCATAACCACGTCTCCCCTCCCCAATTCCATTGCTTTCGCCGCTTGTTCTCCGTACCCAAACAAAGTCTCCGCCCCGTCTCCTTTCTCGCTCGAGTTGAAGTAAAACAACGCCTCGCGTCCCGACGACGACGACAAAATCGAATCCTCTTTTTCATCTTCTTCTTGTCGTCCGTACGCGTGCATCAGCACGTCCCAATGCACCACTTTCTCCTTCAACCCAGCCTCGCCAACCGCGATCGGTTCGTGCGCGCCAATCATCCCCCCGGCGGCGCTGGCCAAATCCGCGTGCACCAAAGATCCGAAACTCTTCACCTCTAAAAACTCTCCTTTTGTCTTTGTACTTTCCACCTTCACGCCGGCGAGTAAAGCGCCCGTCAGAGCGATCAACAGTTCCGGAGAATCCCCCAAACGCACCGCGAGTGGTTTGTTTTCTCTGTTTGCGCTCACATTCGCGTACTCGAGATCGAGCAAAGCTCTCGCGAACGCGAAAGCGCTCTCGCAAAAGCGCTCGTGTGACATTCGATTTCCGTTTCCCGAGAAGAGAAACGTCGCGTCGGGTGCGTTGCTTTTGACGTTTTCCCGGAGAATGTGCGCGAGAACGGTGGCCGTCGGGTCTTTACTTTTCGTCGAGAACGAAGAATAATCGTGTTGGCGTCGAAAGGCTGCGGCGACGAGGCGTCTTCGAGCGATGGAGAAGGGTGACATTGTGATCGTATTTAAAGCGCGCCTTTTTTTTGTATCTTATGACGCTTTTTTTTATCCAATTTCGCTTTACAATTATGCGCGCTTTTCGGGCGACAAAATGACGACGACGCCGACGATAACGACGAGAAGACGCGTGCCGCGAGGCAAATGCGACGAGTTTTTCTTCGAGAAGAGGAAGATGAACGATGACGAGAAGACGATTAATGGATGTTGTTGTTGTTCGTGCTGTAACGATGACGACGAACACCATTCGGTCGTTTTGTTTTACAAATACGTCGCGCTTTCTCGCGACTGTTTACCATCGCTGAGAGACGCGCTCGAAAAGGAAATGATGAAATTAGAGGTGCGAGGGAAGATTCGAGTGTCCGTGGAAGGGATCAACGCGACGGCGAGCGGGAGAGAGTCAGCGGTGGAAGAGTTTGAGCGGAGGTTGAAGAAGAAGAGAGGCGACGGCGGCGAAGACGAGTTGTTGTTCGAGATGTTGGAGCTGAAGGACGTGGATTTTAAGACGGAACGAGTGAAGAGGTCGGAGGATGAAGAAGATGGACGCGGATGTAAACACATTTTTGAAGACGCGAGCGTGAGAATCGTGGACGAGGTGTGCCCGTTCGAACCGTCGTCGAAGAAGAATGATAAGAAAGGATCGATCGACGGCGTTGGATTAGAACGGCATCGACCGAATCGATTGACGCCGAGCGAGTGGCGAGAGGCTATTCGAACGAGCGACGACGACGACGTCGTCGTGTTAGACGTGCGAAATTCGTACGAGTCGAGAATGGGGCGGTTTGTGCCGGAAAAGACGGTGTGTTGTCCGATTCGGAGGTTTAATCAGTTTAAAGAGTGGGTGGAGGAGAAAGGCGGGAAGGAGTACATCGAGAATAAAAGAGTTTTTGCGTATTGCACGGGAGGTGTTCGCTGCGAGAAAGCTTCCGCGTATTTATTGAGCTTAAACGTGACGAAAGAAGTTTCTGTTTTGGAAGGCGGCATCGTGGCGTACGCGAGAGACGTCGGCGGCGACGGATTCGTCGGAAAGAATTACGTTTTCGACGCGAGAGGGTGCGTCGACGTAGGCGGCGACGACGACGAAAAGAACAACTACGCATTGACCACGTGCGACGGTTGCAACGCGCCGTGTTTACCACATCTGGCCAGATGCGCGAGTAAAGCGTGCCACGTCGTCCTAGCCGCGTGCAAAGAGTGCTCGAAAAGTTCGACGTCGAGCATATACTGTTGCGAGACGTGTAAAGCGAACAAAGACGGTGAGAAAAAATTAGCGTGCGAATGCGATAGCTATCGTTCCAGAGAGAGCAGATGTAAAGTTCCAGCCGCATTATAGAAGGAATAGATAGATATAGATGGATAGATGATACGAGTAGTATGATGTAATATATACAAAACCACGCTCGCGCGACGAAAATAAAACACTCACACGATGTATTTAAACTTTACAGTTCCAAACAAAAAGAAAAAGACGCATTCATTTATTAATATTTATCATCCGTCACTCGTAATCGTCTCTCGTAATCATCGTTCCGCATCCTTCGTCGGTTAAAATCTCCAATAACAACGAATGCGGGGCTCTTCCGTCAATAATATGACCACTCACGCACCCTCCTCTCAACGCGTTCATGCAATCCGTCACCTTTGGGATCATGCCTCCGGCGATAATCCCACTCGCAATCATCTCCTCAGCTTTCGTAAACGTCACCGTTCTTATCAGAGAGTCCACGTCGTCTTTATCCGTGCACACCCCGGCGACGTCCGTCATCAGCACCAACTTCTGCGCGTTTAAAGCCGCCGCGATTGCCCCAGCCGCGGTATCCGCGTTTACGTTCAACGCGTTCCCCATCGAATCTTGCGCTACGGTCGCAATCACCGGCACGAACCCGCCGCCGATCAAATTCGTCAACAATTTCGGATCCACCGACTCGATCTCCCCGACCCATCCCAAATCTTTATCCTTCACTCTTCCTCTCAACAAGTTCCCATCTTTACCGCAAATCCCAACCGCTCTTCCACCTCCATCGGATCTATCGATCGAATTATTATTAATCAGCGCGACGAGCTCCTTGTTCACTTTCCCAGTCAACACCATCTCCACCACCTCCATCGTCGCGTCGTCCGTCACGCGCAACCCGTTCTTAAAGTTCGGCTCGATCCCAACCGTCTCCAACATCTTGTTAATCTCCGGCCCGCCCCCGTGCACTAACACCATGTTTATCCCAACCGTTGCCAGTAAACATATGTCCCGAATCACCGCCGCTTTCAGTTCTTTCGATTGCATCGCCGCGCCGCCGTATTTCACCACCACCGTTTGCCCTTGAAACCGCTGCAAATACGGAAGGGCTTCGCTCAAAATGTTCACTCGGTTGCTGTTTTCTTCGCTTATGCGTTGGATTTTCGCGGTGCCTTTCTTCATCGGCTCTTTCGGAGGAGGAGAAGAAGACGCGGTCGTCGCGAAGGTTTTCAAAACTGTCGCTCTTTTCTCGCCGCCATCGCCGCCGCTAATGCGTCCATCTCCTCCTCGCGCGTAACGTTGTCGTCGTTCTCGTTCTCGTTGTCGTCGTCCAAAGCTAAAAAAGACGGAGGAAGAGGAAGCAGAAGAAGTCGTCGTTCCAGCTGCTCTCGCGTGTCTTCCTCTCATCGCAGAGACAGAGCCGACGACAGAACCAGAAGAAGACGTCGCCGCGTGTGTGGTGGTCGCGAAGACGGCGGCAGAAGCCCCGCGGTGCATGATTCTTGATGTTACAGTGTATCAAAAGAGAGAAAACGCGTGTTTTTTATGAGGTCATTTTTCCAATTTTTTTCCCCTATTTTTTCCCCAAACAGAAACACGCGCGAAGGACGACGACGACGACGACGATGAAACCGACAACGCGAGACGACGAGAGAAGAGCGGAGTGAAGGAGAGAGATTATAAGAACGCGCGTTTTCTAAAGACAGCTCTGGGTATTTTTCCTCTTTGTTCACTCTCTCTCTCTCTCTCTTTTAAATCATGGGTCGAAACAACAACGAGCTTTCTTCTGCGACGACGACGACGACTTCCTCTTCTTCTTCGCGCTTTGTCGCTGCGGGGCACGGAGAAGAAAGAGGGCAAACTTTGGAAGATTTCGCGAACGCTCTGTGCGATGGTGGGAAATCGAAGAGCAGCGGTGGTAAGAAGCAGAAAGGAGGAGGAGGAGACGACGCGCGAAACGCGTTCTTCATCGAGGTACGCGTGTAATTTTACGGTTGTTTTGTGGGTTCTTTCTTGCGGTTAACAACACAACATGTGACACTCTTTCCTTCTCTCTCCCTCTATATGTATATACATATATATAACAGATACACCGATGGACGCAAGATTCGCGAATATATCTACTCAAGTTTCCATCGCCGCTCTCGCAAAAGATGGCGCTCGGGCGCGCGTCGGTGTTTTTGGAAGACGTCGATTTGCACGGACGCGTCGTGGAGCAGATTCCGTCCGGGCAGAGCGGCGGCGCGGCGAATTACAGCGGTCACAACATGCGCGTGAACAGTTGGTGCGCGTTTTTGAATAAGTGTGAGGAAGAGAAGAGAGCGTTGTTCGACGAGGAGAAGGCTTTGAGAGATCGGCTGATGGAGTTGAGGATCATGCGAACGAATAAACGAGGCGAGTACGAATCGGGTTTGGCAAAGGATAACGACCCGTGGCATCCGTCGGAGGAGCAGTCGGCGATTTTAGCCGTGTGTTCGAGTTCGGACAAGGAGGAAGTGAGAGACGCGTTGATACACGAGGCCATGCACGGAGTGTTTTACGTCTCGAGAGCGTTTCAGAAGTTTTGCTACTGGTTTTGGGAGGAATCGATGACGGAGGAGGAGAGGAAGACGTGGGTGGATTTTTTAGTCGGGTTGAGATACAACGCGGAGAACGACGTAGAGTTAGCGGTGAACGAGTTGCAAGCGTACATGGCGACGGAGAGGAAGCTATTCGAGGCTTCCGATGCTGCCAGATTGAAACAGCTGCAGTTGAAGTTTTCGCGCGCGATTACCGAAAAATCAACTTTGGAAGATGGAAATTTTGGATTGGAAGAGGCGCTGACGCCGTCCGTCGGATCGAGCACGAAACTCGTTTGGTTATAACTCAACGCGCCCGCATGTATTTATATATTAGTTTTTACGCGAAGAAAAGAAATAATAGTTTAATAGCATGATAAAAGTAGGCAGAGAAATGCTTGTCATCGCATAGACTTCGAGTACAATTTGTTTAACAGGGGCGGAACCTTTACAACGACTACATGTGAATACTTTCGCAAACAATACGAACGAATTTTTTACTACTACTACTACTACGCCGAAGATTCGCGTCTCGACGATGTCGCCGCAAACGGGCGCGGCAAATAAATTTCGATCAATTGGAAAGCCCAAATTTCCGTATCATCGAACACCCCGAATACTCATCGAACAGAGAGAGAGAGAGAGAGAGAGAGAGAGAAGAAAAATGCATCTCTTTTCTCCGTTCAATGCCGGGGGCATCGTTCGCGCGCGTTCGCCGCTCTCATATTTTTTTTCTCTTTTCAAAAGTCATTTTCCACCAAGAAAGAGGATAAGAAGAGCGAAGAAAACCAACCGTCGGGGAAGATCTCTCTCTCGTTCTCTCTTCCTCGCATAAATAAACGCATTTTATCTCACGCCAACACCCCTTTCGCTAACATCTCTATCGACTCTCCGTTCGCGCTTCTCTGCGGCGTCCTCGGCGTCGGCGTTAACCTCCCCGCCGGTGATTCTTCCTCCGACTCCTCGGGTCGGACGTCTCGGTTCCAGTACCGATACAATTCTATTCGCAAATGCGCCGGCGGGAGGAAACCTCGCAACGACCACTTCGGGGAATTATCGAACCCACCGTTACTGCTGCCGTTGTTGTTTTTGCTGGTGATGACGTTAAACTCCGAGGCGAAGTATTCGTCCGGCGGTGGCGGCGACCCTCTCGGAAGCTCCATGTTATTGTTTTTCTCTCTCTTTGCGCTTCTGAGTCAGCAAAAGATAAAAAAAAGCGTCAGCAGCTTTTTTAAAAAAAAAAAAAGAAAATTTTGTCTTCGTGTAAATATATCGAGAGAGCTTTCGCGCGAAAGCGAGTATCGACGATGTGTAACAGTCGTCGATATCGCGTGTTTTACAAAAGTGTTCAATTCGCTTCTTTTGAGAAAAGCTTCTTAATATATATTTATTGCACGGGAGAGGGTGGTCGCCAGAATGAAGAAACCCTCTCTCTTTTTATTTTTTTATTTTTTTTTTCGTTGGAAAGGTGTTGAAAAAG
>Ga0181558_10000218_pt1 | contig 51767 bp, 46 predicted proteins | sample 011ome_22_FD_133754 | JGI IMG/M metagenome (GOLD analysis project Ga0181558, IMG submission 133754) | Coastal salt marsh microbial communities from the Groves Creek Marsh, Skidaway Island, Georgia - 011507BT metaG (megahit assembly) | ecosystem: Environmental > Aquatic > Marine > Intertidal... | reverse complement strand
GGCCCGACGGGCCGGTCACCCCCGAGCGGCACGGGCCGCCGGAACCGCCTGCGCCATCAACCTCGTCGCGCCCTTCGTGCCGTGCCATCGTGTGGTGGCGTCGGACGGCCTGGGCGGCTATGGGTACGGAACCGACATCAAGATCCACCTGCTCGAGCATGAGGGTGTTGTGCTCTAGGGGCGTGCGTCCTGCGCGGAAGCGCCGTAGAGGGAATGGTGCGCTCAGACGATGTTGACCTCGCCCCGAAGCGATCCGTGGGCGAACCTGTCTGCGGAGAACGCAGACACGTCGATCGTGGGAGTCCTGCCGAGGTAGAGATCTCGAATGGCCTCGCCCACGGCCGGGCCCTGCAGGAAGCCGTGACCGGAGAAGCCGCAGGCGTACAGGAATCGCGTTGCGTCCCGTGCCTCGCCGAGCAGGGCGTTGTGGTCCGGCGTCACCTCGTACATGCCGACCCAGCGATGGGCTATCCCGACGTCGAGGAGCTCGGGGGCACGCCGCTCCATGACGTCGACGAGGTCGGGCAGCCACTCCTCGCTGTAGTCCCAGCGGAAGCCCGGCTCCTCGTTTGCGTAGGACATGCCCAGGAGCAGCCCTGGTCCCTCTCGGTGGAAGTAGAACGTCGTGGCTGCGTCGATCGTCATCGGTGCCTCGCGAGGAAAGCGGGCGAGCAGGCTCTCGGGCAGCGGCTCGGTGATCAGGATCTGTCGGCGGAGGGGCTCGACGGGGAGGTCGATGCCCACCATGGCTCCGATGTCCCTCGACCACGCACCGGTGGCGCAGATGACGGTCTCTGTGAGGACCGTTCCATGGTCCGTGTCGACTGCGGTCAGGGTGCCGCCAACGGTGGTGATTCCGGTGACCGTGGTGCCGGTCCGGATCTGCGCCCCCTGGCGGCGGGCTCCGGTGGCGTAGCCCAGCACCACTGACTCAGGGGTGCAGTAGCCGTCCCGGGGGTGGAAGCTCGCGGCCAGTACGTCCCCGACCTCGATCGCAGGCGACAGCTCCTGTGCCTGCTCCGGGGTCAGCATCACGGTGCCGACTCCCATGGCGTTCTGGAGCGCCGCCGATTCCTCGTAGGCGGCCACCTGCTCGGGGGTCGTCAGCAGGAACAGGTAGCCGGGCTGATGCAGGTCGATCTCCTGGCCCGGACGCTCCCCGAACGCTTCGAAGGCCTCGAGTCCGCGGCGGCCCAAGGCGATGTTGATCGGGTCCGAGAACTGTGCCCGAACGCCACCCGCGGCCTTGCATGTCGAGCCGCTGCCCAGCTCCGCCTGTTCCACGAGCAGGACGTCGCGGACGCCGGCCTCGGCCAGATGGAAGGCGATCGAGGTGCCCATCACCCCACCGCCGATGATGACGACGTCGGCGTGCTCAGGCAGCGGTGCGCTCATGCTCGTGTCCGTTCGTGGCTGACGCGCATCAGAATTCGGTGACCTTGATAGGCGCGCTGGTGCGGTCGTATGTGGTCCATGTGCCAACCTGCCTGCCGCCTCGGAATGAGCCCGCGCGCATCAGGGAGCCGTCGCGTCGGTACCAGCGCCAGCTGCCGGTCATCTCGCCGTCCTTGATACGGCCGACCGACTTGAGGAATCCGTTGTCGAAGTACTCGCGAGTCTCTCCGGACTTCCTGGGATACGACTCATTCACCTCTTCCAGGCGAGCCTTCAGAATCCTCTTGAGCAGCGGCGCAGGAAAGGGTGCATCGCGGTCGAAGTGAATCGTCCCCTTCGTCTGCGGGTAGGCGTCAAGCGCCCCGCCGAGGCGGGACGCGAGGGAGCCGCTGTGGGGAAACAGGCTGTTGTGCCTGGCGAATCCCATGATGCTCACCAGGTAGGGCCCATCGTCTGAACCAGCACGCAGGGTGGGCATGCTCCAGGCGGATACGGCCTGTGCGCCGGGCATGGCTGCCCGGGCTGTCGCGAGGGTCCGCTCGAGCGCATCTCGCTGCGGGGCATCGAATGGTGTGAAGGCGTCCTCCACCTGCGTCACTCGAAGCTCACGCCCTGCGCGAGGGGAAGGTCGTGGGAGTAGTTGACCGTGTTCGTGGCCCGGCGCATGTACCCGCGCCAGGCATCGGAACCGGACTCCCGGCCCCCGCCCGTCGTCTTCTCGCCACCGAAGGCGCCGCCGATCTCGGCTCCGGAGGTGCCGATGTTCACATTGACGATGCCGCAGTCCGAGCCCGCGGACGACATGAAGTACTCGGCTTCGCGCTGATCGAGGGTGAAGATGCTGGAGGACAGTCCCTGCGGCACCCCGTTCTGCAGGGCGATCGCCTCGTCGAGAGTGTCGTACGACATGACATACAGGATGGGGGCGAAGGTCTCGCGGCGCACGACATCGGCCTGCGACGGCATGCGCACCACCGCGGGGCGGACGTAGTGTGCGTCACCGCTGCCCAGGACATCGACGCGCTCACCCCCGGCAACGACTGCTCCGCCCCCTGCGACAGCCTCGGCGAGGGCCGCCTGCATGCGTTCGAAGGATGCCTGGTCGATCAGCGGCCCGACGAGGACGCCTTCATCCAGCGGGTTGCCGACGTGGAGCCTGCGGTAGACGTCGGCGACCCGCTGGACGAGGTCGTCGATGATGGACGAATGTGCGATGACGCGCCGCAGGCTCGTGCACCTCTGGCCGGCCGTCCCGGCTGCGGCGAAGACGATGCCCCGGACCGCGAGGTCCAGATCGGCCGACGGGGCGACGATGGCCGCGTTGTTGCCACCGAGCTCGAGGATGGCGTGGCCGAACCGTGCGGCGACGCGGGGGCCGACCTCTGCGCCCATGCGCTCAGATCCGGTGGCGCTGACCACGGCCACCTGGGGGTTGTCGACGAGTGCCGGGCCAGCATCGCGCTCGGCCAGGGCCAGCAGGTGGATGTCGGCCGGTGCGCCCTGCTCGGCAATCGCTCGATCCATCAGGGCTGCGCACGCCATCGCCGTCAGCGGGGTGCGCTCGGAGGGCTTCCAGACGACCGAGTCACCGCAGACCAGGGCGATGGTGGTGTTCCAGGCCCAGACGGCGACGGGGAAGTTGAAGGCCGAGATGACCCCTACGACGCCACGCGGGTGCCACGTCTCCATCAGGCGATGGCCGGGACGCTCCGATGGCATCGTGCGCCCCTCGAGCTGGCGGGACAGGCCCAGGGCGAAGTCGCAGATATCGATCATCTCCTGCACCTCGCCCAGTGCCTCACTGCGGATCTTGCCGACCTCCAGTTGGACGAGATCGGCGAGATCCTCCTTGTGCTCCTCGAGAATCCGCCCGAAGTGCTTGATCAGGAAGCCGCGGACGGGTGCGGGCGTGACGCGCCAGTCCAGGTAGGCGGCATGGCTGCGTGTCACGAGGGCATCGACGCCCGCGCTGTCGATCGCTGGCACTGACATGAGCTCACTACCGTCGATCGGCGAGCGAGACACCAGTTGACTGGCCCCCGCTCCCGTGGCGCTGCTGACGCCACAGGCGCTCAGGGCAGCAGCGGCGCGATCGGACAGGGCTGAGGACGATGAGGCAGTCATGGGACCAGTCTGCCGGGTCGGGTCGGCCGACCGTGGCACGACCGGCTAGATGATGCGGATCGTGACGGTGCTGCCCTTGGGAATCGACGTCCCACCGGAGGGGTCCTGGCTGATCACACGGTTCAGTGGGCTGAAGTCGCCCTCGAGCACTCGCGCTCTCAGGCCCAACTTCTGCAGGGCTGCGACCGCCTTGTCTCGCGGCATGTCGATCAGGTTCGGCACGGTGACGGGGGGCGGGCCCTTCGAGACCACGAGCGTCACGGTGCTGCCCGAGTCGACGACAGTCCCCTCGGCGGGACGCACGGAGATGACCAGGCCGTCCTTGACCTTCTCGGAGTAGCGCTGCTTGACGTCCACCTTCAGGCCGTCCTGGGCCAGAGAGGCCTTGGCCACGGTGGCCTTGCGGCCCTCGACCCTGGGAATCGGCACGGGTTTGGGGCCCTTGGAGACGATGACGTCGACAGCAGTGCCCGGCTTGACGCTGGCGCCCTGCTTCGGCGTCGTAGCGGACACACTGCCCACTGGCGTGCGGTCGTCGTAGGCCTCACGGACGGTGCCGACGACCAGGTTGGCTCCGGTGATGGACGCCGTGGCATCGGTCTGGCTCAGCCCCTTGACGTCGGGCACCTCGTAGCGCTCCGGGCCGAGGGACACCGTGCCCTGGACGGTCCCGTCGATGCGGACCGAATCCTCCGGTGCCGGGTCGGTGCTGGCGAGGACGCCGGCGGGGATCGTCTCGCTGAACTCCTCGCCGGCCACCTCCAATCCGAGGCCGACGGCGGCGAGCGTGGACGTGGCCTCCTCCACGGACATCCCGACGACGTTGGGGGTGGCCATGGTTCGTCCGGGTCCGGCGGCCAGCCACCATGCCGCGACTCCGGTGATGAGGACCGCGAGCAGCACGATGACCGCCACCAGCGGGCCCCTGCTGCGGCGGTATCGCACACCGGGCTCCTCGGCCGCGCCCTGAGCCGGCGATGCTGCGGCCGGTGCGCCCGCTGCAGGCAGGGAGCTCCGGTCGACGATCAGGGTGTCGCGGGAGTCCATGAATGGCCGCGGGGCGGGCAGCGTCCCTCGCATCCGGCGCACATCGGCGAGGAAGTCCGTCGCGTTCTGGTAGCGAAGGGAGGGATCTCGGCGGGTGGCTGTCACCACAAGTGCGTCGACCTCCGGAGGGACGGTCGAATTGAGGGTCGACGGGGCCGGGACATCCGTGTTCACGTGCTGATAGGCGACGCTGAGCGGGCTCTCACCCGCGTGGGGGAGAGCCCCGGTGATCATCTCGAACAGCAGGATGCCCGCGGAGTAGATGTCCGACCGACCGTCTGCCTCGCCGCGCTCCACCTGCTCCGGCGAGAGGTACGCGACGGTACCGATGATCACGCCGTGGGTCAGGCTCTGCTCGCTCGTCTCCATGGCGCGAGCCAGTCCGAAGTCGGCGACCTTGACGCGTCCGTCGTCGGAGATCAGCACGTTCTCGGGCTTGATGTCGCGATGGACGAAGCCGGCGGCATGAGCGGCGGCGAGAGCCTCGAGGACCGGATCCAGGAACACCAGGGCCTGCTCGGGGGAGAGAGGTCCGTACTCGCGCAGGACATCGCGCAGGGTGCGGCCCGGGACGTACTCCATGGCCAGGTACACGTGACTGCCGTCAGAGCCCTGGTCGTATACGCCGACGACGTGCCCGTGGGTCAGCCGTGCGGCCGCCTTGGCCTCGCGCTGGAAGCGAGCGACGAAGGCCTCGTCGTGGGCCAGATGCGGATGCATGATCTTCAGTGCGACCACCCGATCCAGCCGGAGATCGGTGGCCTCGTAGACGGTGGCCATCCCGCCGCGGGCCAGGAAGCGCTCGATGCGGTAGCGACCGTCAAGGACGGTGCCGACCAAGCCCTCCTGCCCAGCGTTCTCCACCTTGCGAGTCTAGGTAGGCGGTGCCGCACGTCCGGGTTGCCACGCCCGCCCCACGACCTCGATGACCGACCGGAGGCGATCGGGTGACCCGCCCTCGACGGTGAGGAAGGGGATGCCCTCCCGGGCCAGGAGCGGGAGAACGACGTCCTCGATGAGCCCATCGGTGCTCGCCCTGTGGGCAGGGCCGTCCCGTTGGCCGTCATCGGGCTCCCACGGCATGTCGATGGCACACCTGACGACGAGGTCGTAGCGACGAGCATGCGCAATCCCCTTGGCCACAAGCGAGGCGTCGTCGAAGTAGTGGAGGCTGTAGACAGCCGTCATGAGCGGTGCCGGATCGGCCACCAGCCACGGGAGCGAGCAGCGTGCTGCGGCAGCGTCCTCCCGCTCGACCTGACGTTGCAGGATCGCAGTCTGCTCATCCGCCCGTGGGGGACGCCCGGTGCGATCGACGAAGTGGCGCAGCTCCTCGTCGACCACGCATGCGGGCAGCACCTCGGCAATGCTGGTCGCAAGAGTGGACTTTCCCGAGCACTCGGCTCCGATGAGCCCGATGCGTCGAGCCGGGCCCGGGGGATCCTGGCGTTGCCGATGCGGTTCCACCCCACCATGATGGCGGTCGTGGGCCGGTACTCGTACGTCGCGATCCTCGTGTTCGTCATGATCGGGTGCCTGTGGCTCGAGGTCGCCCTGCGCACGAGGGTCCTCCGGCGGCCGCTGCGACTGGTCCTGGCCATCGCCCCGGCACTCGTCCTGTTCTTCGCATGGGACGTCTATGCCGTCGCCCAGGGTCACTGGTGGTTCGATCCGGATCTCATCCTGGGCGTTCACCTCCCCGGGGATGTCCCGGTGGACGAGGTGCTGTTCTTCGTGGCGATCCCGATTGCATCCATCCTGACCCTGGAGGCCGTCCGCAGTGTCAAGTCCCACTGGCGCGTCGGTGACGAGGAGTCGTCGTGACGTACACCCAGCTGGCGGTGGCGTCGGTCGTCGTTGTCGTGTGCCTGGACCTGTGGGTGCTGCGCACGCGGATGGTGACCCGTGCCGTGTTCTGGACGTCCTACGCCATCATCGTGTTCTTCCAGCTGGTGACCAACGGAATGTTCACCGGATTCGGAGTCGTCCTGTACGACGGGGACGCCATCATCGGCGAGACATCCCCGGAGATCGGTCCGCCGCCCTTCATAGGGGACGGACGGATTGCCTTCGCACCGGTGGAGGACCTGATGTTCGGGTTCTCGCTCGTGCTGCTGTCCATTGCACTGTGGGTGCTCTGGGGCAGGAGGGGGATTCAGAGAACCCCGTTCTCCGGGCCGCCGATCTGGCGACGTGGAGCTCAGGCGCGAGTGGAATCGCCACCGACTCCGTAGTGACGTCGGGCGCGCACGGCGCGGGCCCACGCCGGGCCTGCCACCGCCAGGCGGCGCCGCATCGGGACGGTCGCGCGACGGCTGAAGACGTCGAAGTCCTGTCGCTCCACCTCGTCGACGATGCCGCAGTAGAGCACGCGGGCCGCGTTGATGCAGTCACGTGAGGACGGGTGAAGCATGTCGATGCCTGGACGGGATCTCTCCTCGAGCATCCGGACCCGCGCAACCTGCTGAGCGAGTGCCGCCTTGATCGCGGGAGTCGCGACACGCATCTCGAGATCGGCACGTGAGACCCCGAACTCGGCCAGTTCGTCGAGGGGCAGGTACACGCGACCCCGGTCGAGGTCCTCGCCCACGTCCCGGATGAAGTTCGCGAGCTGGAAGGCCACCCCGAGGTCGGTCGCACGGTTGTAGGCCTCGGGCCCGGAGGGCTCGAGGATGGGAACCATCTGGAGGCCGATCACAGCCGCAGACCCGTAGACGTACTCGTAGAGGTCCTCGTAGGTGCGGTACTCGGTCACCGTGAGATCCATCGTCATCGAATGGAGGAAGGCGGTGAAGTGCTCACGCGGGATGTCCCATGTCTGCACGGTGTCGACGACCGCCTGGCAGACAGGATCGTCGGACCACCCTCGCCCGACATCTGCGAGGAAGGCATCCCCCCACTCGCGCAGCCAGGTCGCCCGTTGCTCCGGAGTCAGCGAGGACTCGAGATCGTCCACGATCTCATCCGCGTACCGGGCGAAGCCGTACAGCGCATGGACGTACGGCCGCTTCGCCGGTGGCAGCAGCAGGGTTGCGAGGTAGTAGGTCTTGCCGTACTCGGCGTTCAGCCGCCGGCAGCGCTCGTACGACTCGCGCAGGTACGGGTCGGTGATGCGAGCAGCATCGAGCTCCCGTTCGTGACTTCGCGATGGGTGGACCCGCTCTGACGTGTTGACGCTCACCAGCGCACTGCCCTGGAGCGGTAGGCGCGGTCCTTGCCGGTGATGCGCTCGGCGGCCAGGCGTCCGGAGATGAGGACCATCGGCACCCCGACCCCCGGCTGGGTTCCCGATCCGGTGAAGACCACGTTGTCGCCCCACATGTTCCTCGGCCGGAAGGGCCCGGTCTGGAAGAACGAGTGAGCCGAGGCGAAGGGCGCGCCGCGCTCCATCCCGCGCGCCTCCCAGTCGAGCGGGGTGGTGACGTCCTCAACCTCGATCGCATCACCGAAGCCGATGTAGCCGCGCTGCTCGAGCGTGCTGACGATCTCGTCCCGGTAGCGTTCGCCGGTGGTCGTCCAGTCGATCGGGGCGTCGAGGTTCGGTGTCGGGAACAGGACGTAGTAGATCTCCTTGCCCGCGGGAGCCAGGCTCGGATCGGACGCGGTCGGATTGGTCACCAGGATGCTGGGATCGCTCATCAGCTCCTGCTTGTTGATCAGCTCGTCGAACACTCCGTCCCAGGATCGGCCGAAGTGGATGTTGTGGTGGGCGATCTTGCTGTACTTCGCACTGGAACCGGCCAGCAGGAGGAAGCACGACGGCGAGTAGGTGAGCCGACGCACATCCCAGGGCTCCCGGCCCAGGAGATCGCGGTGCGCAACCGGGAGATCCGGATTGAGGACGACGGCGTCGGCCGGGATCCGCTCCCCATCGGTGGTGATGACGGCGGTCGCGCGACGGCCGGTCGTCTCCACCCGTGCCACCTCGGTGTCGTACCGGAAGGTCACGCCGTGCTTCTCCGCGGCAGCGGCCATCGCCGCTGGAACGGCATGCATGCCGCCCTTGGGGAAGAACACGCCGGCAACGGAGTCCATGTAGGCGATGACGGCGTAGATGGCGAGGGCGTCCTGGGGAGAGACCCCTGCGTACATGGCCTGGAAGGAGTAGATGCGCTCAGTTCTCGGGTCGGAGAAGAACTGCTTGACCTTGGGTGCCAGTCGACGGAAGCCGCCGATGGCGACGAGTTTCGCGAGATCGGGGGTCACGAGGTCGAATGGGGAGTCGATATTGCGGTCGATGAAGTCGGTCATCTCGTAGCGGTACAGCTTCGAGACGAAGTCGACGTAGCGGCGGTAGCCGGCGGCCTCGTCCGGTCCGATGACCGTCTCGATCTCCTGAGCCATGCGATCGACGTCCGAGTGGACGTCGAGTACGGAACCGTCTGGGAAGAAGGACCGGTACAGCGGGTCGACGGGCTCGAGGGTGAGCCAGTCGGACATCTCCTCGCCCAGGCACGCGAAGGCGTCGGCGATCAGGTCGGGCATGGTGAGAACCGTCGGGCCGTTGTCGAAGCGGTAGGTCCCGTCGGGGGTGTCGACGTTCAGTCGCCCGGCGCGACCACCGGGAACGGACTCACGCTCCAGAACGGTCACGGAGCGACCCGCGCCTGCGAGTCGCATGGCCGCCGACAGGCCGGCCAGTCCGGCACCGACGATCACGATGTCATCGGTGGGGCCGGTCACGGTGCGCATGCGAGGACCTTTCGTAGGAGGGTGAAACTCGTTCTCACATCGACCGCCGCGTGGCCGCGTAGGCGAGTGCAGTGAGCACCTCTACGGCCGTTGGGTCGATGATCGGTGTGTCCAGGGCGCGGATGGCCTGGTCCAGTGACTGATCGATCAGCTGCTCGGTGTGGGCGAGGGCCCCGGTGTCGGTGATGACGGACCTCAGCTCCTCGACACCGTCCAGGCTCAGAGCAGGGTCACCCAGGTGATGGCGGATCGCTGCAGCCTGAGTGGCGGTGCTGCGCTCAAGTGACGTGGCGATGAGAACGGTGCGCTTGCCCTCACGCAGGTCATCGCCGGCCGGCTTGCCCGTCTCCGATGGGTCGCCGAAGACGCCGAGGATGTCGTCGCGCAGCTGGAACGCCTCGCCGAGGGGCAGGCCATATGCCGAGTAGGCATCCACGACCTCCGGGGGCGCGTCCGCAAGTGCTGCTCCGAGGTGCAGGGGCCGCTCGATCGTGTACTTCGCTGACTTGTAGCGGACGACCCGGAGGGCGCGCTCGACGGATCCGCCACCGCGGACCTGCTCCAGCAGGTCGAGGTACTGGCCCGCCATCAGCTCCGTGCGCATCTCGTCGTAGATGGCCTTCGTGCGCTGCATGGTGGCGGGCGCGAAGCCGCAGGAGAAGATGACCTCGTCGGCCCAGGACAGGCACATGTCTCCGAGCAGGATCGCGGCGCCGGTCCCGAACGCCTCAGGGGAACCGTGCCACTCGTGGTCGCGGTGGACACCGGCGAACCGGCGGTGAGCGGCGGGCAGGCCCCTGCGCGTGTCAGAGCCATCCATGACGTCGTCGTGGATGAGGGCGCAGGCCTGCAGGAACTCCAGTCCGGCGGCAGCGCGCATGGCGAGATCGTCGTGCGACGTGTCCCCGCTGGCCCCACGCCAGCCCCAGTAGGCGAAGGCCGGACGCAGTCGCTTGCCGCCCTTGAGCAGTGCTGAGATCGCATCGACCAGGGGCGAGAGGTCTGCGCTGACCGACTCCAGAAGGAGGGACTGGGTGGCGACGGTCTCGTCGACCACCTGCTGTACGCGAGCGCGCAGGTCATCGACATCGAGGGGGGAGACGCCAGGAGTCAATGTCGAATCGGGCACCCCGTGAGCCTACGGGCAACGCGGTGATCGTGCTTGCCCCGTAGCATGTGTCCATGCTGGCGCAGTTGAATCTGGGCGATGTCCTCTCCACGGGACGTCGCTCGTTCTCGTTCGAGCTCTTCCCGCCGAAGACGGATCAGGGTGAGCGCACCCTGTGGCAGACGGTGCGCGAGATCGAGGCGTTGAAGCCGACGTTCGTCTCCGTGACATACGGAGCCGGCGGCTCGACCCAGGACCGCACCGTGCGCCTCACGGGTGAGATCGCCCGGGACACGACGCTCACGCCGGTGGCCCACCTCACCTGCGTCGGGGCCAGTCGCGAGGAGCTCCGCGAGGTGATCGGCGAGTATGCCGCTGAGGATGTGCGCACGATCCTGGCGCTTCGCGGTGATCCGCCGACAGGCCTCGGCACGGAGTGGCAGCCGCATCCGGGCGGCCTCCAGCACGCAGTGGAGCTCGTGGAGCTCATCCGGTCGCTCGGAGCCTTCAGCGTGGGCGTCGCGGCCTTCCCTGAGGGACACCCCGAGTCGCCGAGTCTCGATCACGACGCTCGGGTGCTGGCGTTGAAGCAGCAGGCAGGTGCCGACTTCGCGATCACGCAGCTGTTCTTCCAGGTCGAGGACTATGTGCGGATGGTCGATGCAGCCGCCCAGGCTGGCTGCACCATGCCCATCATCCCGGGCATCATGCCGGTCACGAACGTGTTGCAGATCGAGCGCTTCGCCGACCTGTCCGGTGCGAAGTTCCCTGCCGCGATGGCTGATCGGTTCCGTGCCGTCGCGGACGACACCGAAGCCGTCATAGAACTCGGTGTGGAGGTTGCTGCAGAGATGAGTCAGCAGCTTCTGGATGCCGGAGCCCCCGGGCTGCACTTCTACACGCTGAACCGCTCCCGTTCGACGATAGAGGTCTACCAGGCGCTGGGGCTCGGCGCGACGACCGGATAACCGGGCGCAGGGGGATCGCATGAATCTCGAGGCGCTGGGCACAGCGACGCTGGTCGGCGCCATCATCGTGCTGGTCTCCGTGGTCGGGGTGAGACTGGCCGGCCGTCTCGGTGTGCCGGGCCTGCTTCTCTACCTGCTGCTGGGACTGCTCCTCGGGGCGGTCTTCCCCGGCCTGCACATGAACAACGCCGAACTCGCCACTGTCCTGGGCTACTCCGCTCTCATACTGATCCTCGCGCAGGGCGGCCTCACCACCCGAATCGACGAGCTTCGGCCCATCATGTGGCCGGCCATCACGCTGGCGTCCGTCGGAGTAGCGGTCAGCATCGCCGTCGTGGCGTTCCCGTTGATCTGGTGGTTCGACGTCTCGACTCAGACGGCGATCATCATCGGCGCCGTGCTTGCGGCAACGGACGCAGCCGCGGTGTTCTCCGTGATGCGGCGCATGCACATCTCGAGTCGAGTTCGCACCCTGCTCGAGGCCGAGGCAGGATTCAATGACGCCCCCGTCGTCGTCCTCGTCCTCGTCGTGTCGAGCGCCGGGTTCGCCGAGACCCCGTGGTGGCAGATCCCACTGCTGGTCGTCGCCGAGCTCATCGGTGGAGCCGTCGTGGGAGCGGGGGTGGGCTTCGCGGGCCGGTGGGTGCTGCCGCGCCTGGCGCTGCCATCCGTGGGTCTCTACCCCATCGCCGCGCTCGCCCTGCTGGTCGGCGCCTACGGACTGGCCAGCGTCGTGCACTCGTCCGGCTTCCTCGCGGTCTACGTGGCCGCGGTGATAATCGGGTCGGCGGCTCGTCTGCCGCATCGACGCTCCATCATCGGCTTCGCCGACGGCCTTGCCTGGATCGCGGAGATCGGCCTGTTCTTCATGCTGGGTGCGCTGGCGGACGTCCACACCCTCCCTGCGGCCATTCCGCTGGCGATCGTCGTGTCGCTTCTCATCCTCCTCGTCGCCCGGCCGTTGGCTGCGGTCGTCTCGCTCGTCCCGTTCCGTGAAGGTCGAGCGACCGTGCTGTTCACCTCGATCGCCGGGCTGAGGGGAGCCGTCCCGATCGTCTTCGCTGCCATCCCCCTGGGGCTCGGCGTCCCAGGCGCGAGGTTGATGTTCGATGTGACCCTGATCGTCACGCTGATTCTCATGCTCGTCCAGGTTCCGCTGATCCGAGTGGCGGGCGCCCGCCTCGGAATCGTCAGGGGCGACGAGGCCGTCGAACTGGAACTCGAGAGTGCGCCGCTGGATGGCATGCATGCCCAGGTGCTGGGCATCGAAGTACCGGAGAAGTCGGGGCTGGTCGGAACCTTCATCACTGAGATCGGACTCCCGCGCGGAGCGGTCATCTCCCTGATCGTCCGGGGGGAGGAGGCGATCGTGCCGGATGCCAACGCCCGCGTTCGAGCCGGTGACCGCCTGCTCGTGGTCACGACGGAGGAGGCCCGGACGGAAGCGGAGGCGCGGATGCGGGACATCGCCCGCCACGGACGGCTCGCACGCTGGCGCACGGATCGCAACCCGTCCTGACCTCGCTGGAACGTGCAGAGCCCTCAGCCAGCGGTGCTGCGGGGAATCAGGTTCGACACGATCTCCGCTCCCATTCCCACCAGAGGCAGCCCACCCCCTGGGTGCGCGGATCCGCCCACGAGATAGAGGCCGGGAATGGGGGAGCGGTTCGCGGGGCGCTGGAAGGCCGCGCGCGGGCCGTTACTGGATGAGCCGTAGATGGAGCCACCGGGTGCACGCGTGGTCCGCTCGAGATCCGCAGGGGTGCGAAGCTCACTCCACAGGATCCGGTCCCGGATGTCGGTGCCGCGCTGCGCAAGCACGTCGAGGATGTGCCTCGCATAGTTCTCGCCCACGTCTGGAGCCGACCAGTCCACCGTGCCGGCCGAGCCGTCTCCATTGCGCGGAGTGTTCACCAGGATGAACCAGGCCTCGGAGTCATTGTCCGGTCGCATCTGCGGGTCGTCCGGGACGCAGGCATAGATGGCTGGATCGTCCGCCGGCATGGCCTGAGGGCCGAAGATCGCGTCGAACTCACCGTCGTAGTTCTCCGGGAACCAGACATTGTGATGGCGAATGCCGGGAGTGCGCCCGCGCAGGGCCAGCAGCATGACGAAGCCGGAGAGTGCGGGAGCAGCCTTCGCGAGTGATGCGGCGGGCTTGCGAGCACGATGGTCAGTGAGGAGATCTGCGTAGAGGTGCTGGGCGTCAGCATTCGCGACGACGATGTCGGCTCCGATGACCTCGCCGTCAGCAAGACGCACTCCCGAGGCGACGGATCCCGCGACGAGGACCTCTGCCACATCCGTGCCGAGCTGGAACGTCACCCCACGTTCACGGCACCGCTGCTCGAGAGCGTCAGCGAGGGTTCCGAGGCCCCCGCCGAGGTGCCAGGCGCCGAAGGTCTGCTCCATGTACGGGATGGTCGCGAAGACGGCTGGTGCCTTGCGGGGATCCGATCCGGAGTACGTCGCGTAGCGGTCGAGCACCTGGCGCAGGCGCCAGTCCCTCAGGTGGTCGCGGCCGAGCTCGCGCAGGGTGGTTCGTGGGGCCACGGTGCGGACGGCAGACGGGGTGGCGACCTTCAGCAGTGTGCGCCAGCCGTCGAGAGGGGACTGAAGGAACGGCTCGCGGGTGAGTCGCCACATCTGACCTCCCCGGTCGATGAGGCGCCGCCAGTCGTCCATGGCGGTGCCACCGAAGGCATCCTGGAAGGCGCGAGCGATGCGCCCGGGGTCGACGCCGGGGATGGTGACGCTCGACCCGTCGGTGAAGCTGTAGCCGAATCCGGGTTCGACCGGCTGGAGATCGACGGACTCCTCGAGTGAGGCTCCTGTCTTCAAGAACAGGTCCCGGTAGACGGCGGGCAGGGTGAACAGGCTCGGACCGGTGTCGAAGGCGAAGCCGTCGCGTCGATAGGTGTGGAGCTTCCCACCGGTCCGGTCGGCCTGTTCGAGCACGGTCACGTCATGGCCGCGCACGGCAAGGCGGGCAGCGACGGCCATGCCGCCGACTCCGGCGCCGATGACGACGACCCGGCTCACCCGGCGCCTCCCGCGGCAACCACCGAGCGGCCCTTCCACTCATTCGTGCCCCGCTCATGGCGGTACCAGGACACGGCATTGAGGGCAGCGAAGGCAACCACGGACATGGGATGGGCAAGGACGTCCGGCAGGACGCGCTCATCAGTGCGTCGAGCGACCAGGGCACGGCTGATGACTCCCGCGGCGTAGCCCGTTGCACCGATCGCGCGCGTGGACGATCGAGGTGCCGTGACGGCTGCAACGGCGGGAATGACATAGGTGCCGATGAGAAGGGTGTTCACGGCCATGCTGCCTGCGGGGCCGTTGAAGGCATCCCAGAGCGACTTGCTGTATCCGGCGATCACCTCATCGGTTCCCTGGTACATGCGGCAGCGAGCAAGCTGGGATCCGTCGACCGTGGCTGCCCGAAGGCCTGCTCTCTTGAATGCCCGCATCAGGGCGATGTCCTCGAGAACCTCACCCGCAACGGCCTCATGCCCGCCGACGGAGCGATAGGCGTCAGCGTCGACGGCCAGGACCTGCCCGTTGGCCGCGGAGAGCGAGGGACGCGCTGATCGTTCGGCCCAGGCGAGCGGCATGGTGGCGACCCATGACCACGTGACGAGGGGCTGCACGAGGCGCTCGAGCCAGCCCCCTGCCTCCTGGTGCGGGTAGGGCGCCACCATGTCGAGGGCCGGTGCCCCGTGCACTCCGCGCAGCTCGTCCACCAGAGCGGCGATGGCATCCGGTTCCAGGACGACGTCGGCATCGACGAACACCAGGACCGTTCCCCGCGCGTCGTGGCTCAGGCGAGCACACGCCCACGGCTTTCCGAGCCACTCGGGTGGGGGAGGCGTGTCTGCTCCGCGGATCAGTCGAACGCGGGCATCTCGCGCTGCGAGGTCGGTGACTGACGTCGCGGTCGCGTCCGTCGATCCGTCGTCGAGGACGATGATCTCGATGTCGAATGCCGTGGATCCGGCCTCGGTCCGCTGCTCGCATGCGGATGCGAGAGTCGCCCGAATGGTCGCCTCCTCATTGCGGGCTGGCACGAGGATGCTGACGAGTTCCCGGCTTGCCCGTGGCTTCGATGTCGGGTCGGCATGGGGCGTGCGCAGCGCCCGGAGGTTGACGGCCGTGTGTGCTGCGAGTGCGACGGCTGACAGGGAGCCGAGGGTGACGCCTGCTCGGGCAAGACGGGCCAATGTCACCATTGCGGCTGACTCCACACGCGCCACAGGAACGGGACGACGACCACTCCCATGCAGACCAGCCCCCACAGCGCGACGCCGGGACGGTCGAAGAACACGGCGTTTGCGAGCACATTCGAGGCGAAGACCCAGGCCAGCATCGTCGTGGGAACGGCATCACCGGCCACCTTGCGAGGGAGCAGGTCCAGAACCCACATCAGGGCGATGGATGCGAGGAACCAGCCCAGGAAGTTCTGCAGTGGGATGCCGTCGATCCCGGGGAGCTCCCACCCGATCTGGGTCCACACCCAGTAGCCCTGGCCCACCATCTGCGGGTCGAGGAACAGGTCCCAGGCGGCGAGCACGAGACCGCCGATGAGGCTGACGCCCACCCGAGTCGTGGACAGCCGCTGGGCGGCGAGCAGGCAGGGGTAGGCCATCATCGACCAGGCGAGGGGAATGACCAGGGGCACACCGAGGATCGACGGGCCGAGGCTGTCGGTGTACTCGTAGTGGCCGAAGGGGAACGAGGTGGTCAGCCCAACCCGCTCGATGAGCCAGCCGAATGCCAGCGTGATGGCAAGGTAACCAGCTGCCCATGAGGATCCGCGTGCCTGGAAGGCATGTGTTGCCGTGGCCGCGAAGAAGGTGATCACGGTCAGCACGGACAGGACTGCTCGAGGCCCGTCGCCGACCAGGACCCACACGATCTGGCCGAGGATCGTCAGGCCGACGAAGATCCATGGGAGTGAGCGGACCCAGCCCGAGGGTCCGCGCCCGCGATCGGAATGCCGACCCGTGTAGATCCTCACGCTCACAGCACGAGTCTATGGTTGATGGCATGGGACACGGACAGGATGCGGGGGCGCAGGGAGCCAGCGGCGATCGACTTCTTGACGGTGCGGCCGACCCGGGCTCGCTGAGGGCGGACGTGGTGGTTACCGAGTCACCCCAGGTCAGGTCCGGGCGCATCGTCGTGAATGCCCCACCGGAACTGGTCTTCGAGGTGCTGGCGGATCCGACCCAGCACTCACTCATCGACGGCTCAGGCATGGTGCGGAGCAACGTCAGTGGTCCAGTCCGCCTCTCCCTGGGTGCGAAGTTCGGAATGAGCATGCACTTTCTGGTGCCCTATTCGATCCGCAACACGGTGATGGAGTTCGAGGACGGCGAGCTCATCGCCTGGCGGCATTTCAACGGTCATCGTTGGCGCTATGAGCTCCGCCCCGTGCTGGACGTGAATGGAACGACGGTAGTCGCAACGGAGGTCACGGAGTCGTTCGATGGCCGGTACGCGCGAGTTCCCTGCATGCTCGGGCTCATCCGGGCGTACGACGGCAATCAGGTGGCGATCCTGAAGACCCTCGTCCGCTTGAAGGCACTGGTCGAGTCCCGGGTCAGGTCCGGTGACACCGCTGGGAGCGCGGATTGATGAGCGGACTTCGGGATTCACGACGTCGAGCCCGCGTGCGGGGCCGTGGACTCAGCATCGCTCGAGCGGCATTGGGAATGGCGTTGGTGTCGGCCCTGATTGTCGGCCTGATGCCGGTGGCGCAGGCCGTTCCGCGCGCTCGGACCCCCATCGTCATGACGTCTTCGCCGACCGCTCCGGCACTTAGCGCGTTCCCTCTCACCGTCGATGTGCCGTCGATCAGCACGTCGGTTCGACGCAAGGCCACCCTGCTTGCTTCTCGGGATGGCGTCACCTTCTCCCGACTGTCGACGTGGCGAGTGCCGCCCAAGGGAAGCCGCAAGGACTTCGATGTGGAGCCGGGGGAGGCGCAGGGCAAGGTGTGGCTCCGCACCACTGTGACGGGGAAGGGCCTTGCCCCCCAGACGAAGACCATCACCGTTCGGATCACCAACCCCTACCGGCCGACGGAGCCGGACAACGCCGACATCCCCGAGGAAGGCGTGCCCGTGACGGGCACTCTCTTCGGCAACCACCCGATCATCGGCACCCCCGAGTTCGCCGGGGCGGTGCGCCTGTGGGACGTCAGCACGTCGTGGAACCTGATCGAGCGGCAACGAGGGCGGTACACCTGGGGGGCGCTCGATCGTCAGGTGGCCAAGGCCGAGGCGGCCGGGCAGCAGGTGCTGCTCGTCCTGGGCGGAACACCCGAGTGGGCGGCGGTCGCCAAGGCTCCCGGTGCGGAGTTCGCCGGGGCGGGATCGTCGATGCCGATGACGGATCCTGCCCTGTTCGAGAACTACGTCCGTGCCGTGGTGAACCGCTACGGCGGTCGCATCGCGGCCTACCAGATCTGGAACGAGGCCAACATCTCGCAGTTCTGGCGCGGAACTCCCGAGCTCATGGCTGACCTCACCGCGCGCGCGTACGCGATCATCAAGGCGCAGGTGCCAGGAGCGACAGTCGTTGCGGCGTCGACAGGATCGCGTTGGGTCAAGGGCTTCACGGAGTTCTACCCGGACTACCTCAAGGCTCTGGGTGAGTTCGGCTGGCCAATCGACGCATACTCCGTCAGCCTCTATCCGTTGCCCTCGGGAACGCCGAAGGACCGCGCCTATCTGCTGGGAATGATGAAGACGGCCCTGGAGATCGCCAAGGCTCCAGTGCTGCCGATCTGGGAGACCGAGATCAACTACGGGATCACCAATCCCGGAGCCGGCGATGCGGCACGCTCGATTCCTGACGCGGAGATTCCTGCGTACGTCGCGCGCACCTACCTTGACTCGCTGCGCTACGGCATCGCACGCTCGTACTGGTACGCCTGGACGCCGGAGTATCGGCTGCTCGGAATTCAGATGTGGAACGGCTTTCTCGCGACTCAGGCGTATGCCCGTGTTCGTGAATGGGTCATCGACTCCACGTTCAGCGGATGTTCGACCGATGCCTCTGTAGTGCTGTGCAACTTCGACCGCGCGAACATCCCGTTCTACGTCGCCTACACCGACGACGACTCCGTAGCGACGATCCCGACGCCGGGCGGGATGACCGTCTATCAGGGCATGGATGGAGTAACCCAGACGGCGGGCTCGACCATCACCATCTCGGGAACGCCGGTGCTGATCGCAGGACCACAGTGAAGGACCCTGCCGGCTCGGCGGACGACTCGACGGAGGTCCTGGCCGGTCGGATCCGGGATGCCCGGACTGACGGTCGGCTGCTTCAGGCTCCCGTCAGGCACGCCTTGACAAGGAACGACGCCTATCGGGTTCAGAGTCTGGTGATGGCGCCTCGGATGTCTGCGGCAGGCGGGCGGGCCGGATGGAAGCTCGGCTACACCTCATCCGTCATGCGTGAGCAGATGGGCATCGATGATCCCAACTACGGTCCGCTGGCGGGCTCGATGCTCCTGGACAGTGGAGCGGTCCTGAACGCAGGCGTCACGCAGCCCAGGGTCGAGCCGGAGATCGCCGCGGTCCTGGCGCGCGACGTCCCTTCGGACGCCACTCTGGAGCAGGTGCGCTCCTGCGTGGGCGAGTGGCGGATCGCCCTCGAAGTCGTCGACTCGGTGTGGGAGGGCTACCAGTTCGACTGGTTCCTGAACACCGCCGATGGATCGTCGGCCGCGTTCGTCGTCCTCGGCGATGCCATAGCTGCTGGCTCCCATCTGGCGGAGGTCGAGGTGGACCTCCACGTGAACGGCACCCCCGTCGCTTCGGGACGGGCGGATGCGGCGATGGGTGACCCTGCCATGGCACTGCTCTGGCTGAACGAGCAGCTGGTCCGCGAGAACGAATGCCTGCGCGCCGGCGATACCGTCATCACCGGCGGGCTGACTGCCGCGGTTCCGTTGGGTCCCGAAGATGTGGTGTCGGCGTTCGCGTCGGTGCCCGGAGAGCAGTGCACCGGCCAGCATGTGTCTGTCATGGTGAGTCGAGGAAGGGATGCCATCGCATGAAGCCAGGGACCCTGCTGAGCCGTGAGCCGGTCGACACCGCCATCCCGGGGGCACAGGCGTGGCGGGTGCGCTATGCGTCTGTCGACGTGCGCGATGTCCCACACGAGGTGACGGGTCTGGTCGTCGCTCCGGTCGAGCCCGGAGCGGACCGACCCATCGTCACGTGGAGTCATGGCACCACCGGCCTCGGCGATGTGGCATGCCCCTCCGCTCAGCCCGACCCCGCGCGGGAGCTGACCACCTACTTCACTCCGGAGGCCACCGGACAGATCGACTACGGCGTCCCGGGGCTCGCCGGCTTCATCACTGCTGGCCATGTGGTGTGCGCCACCGACTACCAGGGCTTGGGCTCGCCGGGCATCCACCAGTACCTGGTGAACCGGACCAACGCCCGTGATGCGCTCTTCATCGCTCACGCAGCTCGTGAGATGGGAATCGCCGCGGGAACGCGCCTGGGGTCCATCGGCTGGTCCCAGGGTGGCGGGTCGGCTGCAGCACTGGCAGAGCTTGATGACTCGGACTTCGGCGACCTCAGACTGGTGGGGACCGTTCTGCACTCACCCGCTGTGGCATCCATCGCTGTGGGCAATCCCGCGGGCCCGAGCGCGGCGCTGTCCGGTGGTGCCGCTGCACCCGACTCCCACCTCCTCATGCTGGTGATGGGTGCTGCAGCGGCCCACCCCCAGTTGCGGCTGGGTGACCTGCTGACTCCCTTGGGGGTGGAGATCATGACCTCCGTCTGGAACACCCAGCCGGTCCATCACATCAACGACACGGTGGCTCGGCTCTTCCGCCTCAAGGGCGCCATCCTCCGCAAGGATCCCCAGCGCATGGAGGACTGGAACGAGGCGATTGCGAGCAGTTCGGCTGCCCGCGTTCAGCCAAGGGGCGCCATCCTGCTGTGTGTTGACTCCTTTGACGGCGGCACCGTGGTGCCGGTCGCCTGGCAGACCGGCTACCGCGAGGCGATGGAGGCTCTGGGTGCGTCCATCGAGGTTCGCGACTTTCCCGACGACGACCACTTCAGTCTGCCGATATCGGCGGAGCCTGTCGTTCAGGAGTGGTTCGCCGAGCGGTGGTGATCACCGGGCAGGCCCGAGTGCTCAGCCCTCGATCTCCGCAGCCTCACCCGCGGTGATGCGCAGGAGTTCGTCGTAGCTCGTCGGGAACACGTAGTGGGGATGCCCGGCGGCCGCCCAGACCTCGTCGAATCGGGAGAGTGCGATGTCGACGATCGTGCGGAGCGGCTCGGGATGACCCACGGGCGCCACGCCGCCGATGGCGAAACCGGTTGCCTTGCGCACCTGATCGGCATTCGCCTTGTCCACTAGTGAGACGTCGAGGACGGCCGCCAGCGCAAGAGTGTCGACTCGATGCCCGCCGGACGCCATCACGAGTACAGGCTCTCCATCGGCCATGAAGACGAGTGAGTTCGCGATCTGTGCGGGCTCGATGCCCAGGGCATCCGCGGCCTCCTTGGCCGTCCGAGCACTGTCGTCCAAGGCTCTAACCTCGCCCTGAGCGCCCAGCAGCTGCAGGGCGTTGCGAACGCGGATCACGGACTCCTGCTCGGTGGACTCGGTCATGCGGGAAGCGTAGTCACACTCCTCGCCTCCGGGCGCGGGCCGCGACAGAATGTGGTCATGACTGCAGCTGCCTCGCCACGCTTCGAAGGTTTTCCGGTTGACTGCTTCGAGTTCTACGACGCTCTGGCGGACAACAACACCCGAGCGTGGTGGGCGGACCACAAGCGCGACTACGAGCAGTTCGTCAAGGCACCCATGGCTGCCCTGCTGGCGGAGCTCGAGGATGAGTTCGGTGCCCCGCATATCTTTCGACCTCATCGGGACGCGCGCTTCAGCAAGGACAAGAGCCCTATCAAGGATCACCAGGGTGGCGTGATCAAGGTCGAGGATGCGATCGCCTACTACGTGCAGGTGTCCGGATCGGGTCTGATGATCGCCGGCGGCTGGTACTCGCCGGAGGGTCAGCAGGTGGCTCGCTACCGAGAGTCGGTCGTGGGTCCGGCGGGCGCTGAGCTCGAGCGCGTGATGAAGGAACTCGGGCGTACCTGGACGATCGATGGACGCCAGTTGAAGACTCATCCGCGCGGGTATGACGCGGACCATCCGCGTATCGACCTGCTGCGCAATCGAGCTCTGACTGTGTCACGGCACTACGAGATCGAGCCGTGGATCGGCACCCGCAAGACCCTCACGACCGTTCGAAACCGGTGGCGGGCCATGCGTCCGCTGATCGAGTGGCTCGCTGACTATGTGGGTCCAGCCGCGGACCCGGCCCACGACGACTGACTCGTCCGCTCACGCGGCAGGGTCGATCGATGAGTGCTGTCGGTGGCTCTGAGGCCCGTGCCACGCTGCTGAGACGGCGATGGTGCCGGCGACCGCTCCAAGCGTCAGGCTGAGGATGGTGCCGAGGACCAGCGGCAGAGTGGGATGCGCGACCTGAACGAGGAACGCGCCCGCGACGAGCAGCGCGGTTGATGCAGCCGCCATCGCGAAGATCGCCCACCTGCCCATCGCCATGGCCTCCCGCATCTCCGCGTTGCTCGTCATCGACATCCATGCCGTGGTCGGGAGGCTAGGCGAGGGGTATGACATTCATGGTGAGAGCGTCTGCCCGATGAGGACGGGCGGTGCCGCTCATGCCTCGCGGTGGACCAGAACCGGACAGGGCGCGTGGTGCATGCAGTACGAGGCAACCGATCCCAGGTGCATTCCAGGAAGCTCTCCGTGACCGGTGGCGCCCACCACCAGAAGGTCGGCACCCTGTGCGGCGCCGGTCAGGGCCAGGGCCGGGCGAATCGGCACCAGCCTGGTCTCCACCCGCACCCCGGGATCGTCGCCGAGGGCTTCACGCACTGTCCGGTCCAGCATCTCCTGGGCATCGCGCGCGTAGTCGTCGCTCGTGTAGGTCGGAGTCACGAGGATCGTCCAGGGGATGTTGAAGGCGGTGACGATGACAAGGCGTGCTCCCGACAAGCGGGCCTGCTGCGCTCCCCATCGCAAAGCCCGGATGCTGGGCTCGGATCCGTCTGCCCCGACAACGATGAAGGACTGCTCGGCATTGGCGCCCATGGTGCCCACCTCCGGTGCTCGACGCTTCCAGTGTTGCACCTCGGTGGCGCTGAAGGACTGCTCTCGCGCTGGGGCATCGGGCGTCACACGCGGACGCGCTCCCCTGGATCGGGAACGGACACCGCCAGGTCGAGCTCGCCCCGGACCCGATCAGCAAGGGCCCGGGCCGATTGAGGCTCGCCGTGGTTGATGAACACCTGATCGGGCAGGGGGCGGCAGGACGACAGCCAGGCCATGAGCTCATCGGCGTCAGCGTGGACCGAGAAGGCCTCGATCTCGGCGATCTCCGCTCGCACCGGGACGTACTTCCCGTGGATCTTGATCTCGTGGGCTCCGTCGAGGAGCATCCGCCCCGGAGTGCCGATCGCCTGGTAGCCGACGAGCAGGACGCAGTTGTCGCGATCCGGCAGCAGCGCCTTCAGGTGGTGCGTGACGCGGCCTCCGCTGGCCATCCCGGATGCCGACACGATGATGCGCGCCCCGCCGGTGTCCAGCGCCATGGAGTCCGTCGGGGTCTTCGCCTCGTGCAGGTTCGGCAAGTCGATGGCCGAGGTTCCCTCGGCGAGAACGGCGCTGGCGATCTCGGGGTCCTTGTCCCGAATGGCATCGAGGTAGACCCGCAGGGCGGCGAGCGCCATCGGACTGTCGGCGTGGATGGGAGCCGTCGGGATGCGCTGCTGGTCCTGGAGAGTTCGAAGCGCCTTGAGCAGGACCTCGGTGCGATCGACGGCGAAGGCGGGAATCACGACCGTGCCACCGCGCTTGAGAGTCCGGGTGATGGCGGTCGCCATCTCGTCGATCTCGCTGTCGACGTCACCGTGCGCCCGGTCGCCGTAGGTGGACTCCAGGACGATCGCATCGGCGGTGCAGGGAGCGGTGGGTGGTGCAAGCAGCGGATGGCTGCCGCGCCCGAGATCTCCACTGAAGACAACCGTTCGGTTCCGGGACTGCTCCGTCAGGGTCACGGTCGAGGATCCGAGAATGTGACCGCCCACGTCCAGCCTCGCGAGCATCCCGGGAGCGGGGGTGAATCCGGTGCCGAACTCCACCGGAGTCAGCAGCGTGATGGCGCGCTCGGCGTCCTCGGTGCCGTAGAGGGGACGCGGCTTGTCATGGCGTGAGAACCCCTTCTTGCGAGCCCAGGCCGTATCCTCTTCCTGCAATCTGGCGCTGTCGCGCAGGATGATCGGGACGAGTGACGCAGTATTGGGGGAGCAGTAGATGGGCCCGGCGAATCCATCGCGGACCAGGGCAGGGATGTAGCCGCAATGGTCGAGATGGGCGTGGGTGAGGATCATGCAGGAGATCGTCGTGGGATCGATAGGGAACGGATCCCAATTGCGGGAGCGCACATCTCTGGGTCCTTGGAACAGCCCGCAGTCCACGAGCAGTCGCTGACCGCCCGTGGCCGCCGCCGCAGGCTCGGTATGGGTCCCGGTCCCGGTCCCACTCCCGGTCCCAGTATCGGTCTCGGTCTCGACGAGGGTCTTCGACCCGGTCACGGTGCCGACACCGCCGAGGAATGTCAGGAACATTCCTCAGGTGTAGCACGGGTCCGCGGGCCATGGAGCCTTGAATGCGGCTACGCGGCTGAGGTGCTCGTCGACGGTGCCGATGCCTGCGGGGGCGTGACGTCCTTCTGCTGCCGCAGTCCGATGACCAGCAGGAGGATCGTGATGACGCCCAGGAGTCCGACAGTGACTCCGCTGATGAGCATGGCCCAATTGAAACCGGCAGCGTAGGCGGGTCCGAGATCGGCGATGGACTGCTTGGCCAGCGATCCTGTGCCGTTCTGACCGTTCTGCATGAACAGACGCACGTCATCCATCGCCTGACCGAGACGGCTGGGCTCCACGCCTGCCTTCTCCAGGCGTCCGACGAGATTCGTCTGTCCGAAGGAGTTCACCAACGCAGCACTGATGGCAAAGCCCATGGCGTAGCCGAGTTGGCCAACAGTCGTGCGGAAACTCGTGACCGGACCGAAGGAGGCCGCTGGTGCCTCAGCAACGAAGAGGGCGGACTGGGGAACGGACACGAAGGCCAGACCGATGCCGAAGATGAAGAGCATGATCCCGAGGACCCAGTAGGGAGTGTCGGCAAAGACGAGCGCCATGAGAATCAGCCCTCCGGTCAGGGCGAGGAAGCCGAAGCCCATCAAGGAGATCGAGCGGCGTCCCGGGCCCATCATGCGGCCCGCCAGCACTCCGGCGAGCCCGAAGGAAACCAGCATGGTGACCTGCCCGAGCGCGACCTGTCCGGGAGTGAATCCTTGGACGTACTGCCAGAAATTGCTCGTCTGGAGCTGGACGGTTGCCTGAGCCATGTTCCAGGCGATTCCTGAGACAGCAGCGGCCGCGAAGATGCCGCTGGCGAACAGGCGTGGCGGAAAGATCGGATTGGCCACGCGTCGCTCGATCAGGTAGTAGGCAGCGAAGAGCAGCAGACCAAGAATCGTAGGAATCAGGAATTCAGGAGAGCGAAGGCCCCGACTGGCCTGACTCACGCCGTACAGGAACGACACCATGGCCACTGCCATGACGATCATGCCTGCGTAGTCAGGCCTGAGGCCAGGCACCTTCGGCATGGTCGGAAGCAGGAGGGGGACGAGGACGAGGCACAGAAGTGACAGGACGGGGACGAGCACCATGGCCACGCGCCAGTGAATGCTGGCGAGCTGGCCGCCCAGCAGGGAGCCGGCGATGAAGGCCCCCATCATCACCAGGTTCCACAGGCCCAGCGCCGCTGCGACCTTCCCGGGACGGGCGACGAAGCGCACGTACGCGAACGACGCGGCAAGGGTGGCTCCGAGGCCGATTCCAGCTATCGCTCGTCCGGTGAAATAGCCCGCGGTCACGGGGCTGATGGCGACGATGATGTCACCGGCGGCGGCGAGGAGGAGAGCGGCAGCGAGAACCCTGCGGCGACCGAGGCGATCTGCGAGGAAGCCCATCGGCAGGACGGTGGCGGCCAGCGCAAGGGTCGAGATGCTGGCGGCGAGAGCGAGCGTGGCTCCGCTCATCTCGAGGGACTTGCCGGCTTCGACGATCGCGGTGTTGGCCACCGCAGGATCGATGAGCTGCAGTGCAGCGAGCACTCCGAGGAAGCTGACGGCGATCGTGGGGTTCTTGGCGGAGGAGGGGGCGGGCACGGCGGTCGTCGACATCGAATGGCCTCAGGCTCGGGTACAGGGCAGCGCCCAGCACGCTAGCAAAGCTGCAGTGGGAGTGAGGAGAGCTTGCGCGTGCAGCCTGCGAGGCGGCTAGTGTCGTGAGGACAGTTCAGACACTCAAGGAGCGGAACATGTGCACGAACTTCAAGGTCAAGCCGGCGCAGGACGGAAGCATCGTCGTGGGGCGCTCGATGGAGTTCCCAGTAGGCATTCCTACGGCCCTGGGCGTCCTGCCCCGCGACTACTCAGGGACAGCGGCCGCGCCACAGGGCAAGACCGGGAAGACGTGGACTGCGGTCAATGGAGTCGTCGGCATGAGTGCCTTCGGCCATCCACAGTGGCTGTCGGACGGCATGAGCACTGCGGGTCTGTCAGCACACCTTCTCTATATGCCGGGCGGCTACTGCACGTACGCGGACTTCGTGGGTGACGGCAAGGACCTGGGGGAACTCGACGTCATCGCCTTCCTGCTGGGAACCTGCTCGTCATTGGCAGAAGTGAAGGCCGCGATGGCTGACGTGCGGGTCTGGGGGTCTGATCCGGGCATGGGATTCGCTCCACCGTGCCACTTCCTGGTCCATGACAAGACCGGCTCCTTGGCCATCGAGTTCCATCCCGGGGGCATCCAGGTCATCGACAACCCGACCAGCGTCGGCACCAATGCGCCGTACCTCGACTGGCACCTGATCAACCTCTCGAACTACGTGGGTCTGTCGGCGGAGGTTCCCGAGCCGGTGAAGGTGGGGGAGATGACTGTTGCGGCTCTTGGGCAGGGGCAGGGGCTGATGGGCCTTCCGGGTGATTACACCCCGCCGGGGCGTTTCGTTCGAGCGGCGACTCAGGTGGCTCTCAGCGACCAGCCCACGGATGCTCATGAGGCGGAGATCACCGCCTTGCACATCCTGAACACTCTGGACATCACGCCGGGCATCGTCCGAGAGCCCGCTCCTCACGGTGGGTTCTCGGACGAAGTGACCGTCTGGGACTCCATCGCGAACCTGACCGGCCAGCGCTACTCCTACCGCACGGTGACCGACCCGACGGTCTATGCGGTTGATCTGTCGAAGGTGGACTTCACCAAGCCCGCGCGGGTCCAGGACATCTCCTGGCAGGGGTCGTTCGTGGATGTTGCCGTCTCCTAGGAGCCTTGCTGCATGTCTCGCGATCCATCTGTCTGCCGGTCTGACTGCTCATTCCGGGGAGCTGGGATGGGGGAAATCCACTGTTGGATCCAGCGGGGTTGACGACTGTCAGGGGGCAGGTCTAGCGTTCCCCTTGTTCGAACACATGTTCGAACACCAAGGTTCCAGGGCCCGGATTCGCGGCTGGGTCTGGGGAGCCACCTTGGTCGCTGGGGCGCCTCGACCCCGTCCCGGCGACCAAGGATCGGGTCGAAGCCAGTTCGTCTAGGCAGTACCCGATCCGGGGAGGTGTGGCAGTGACCCACCTCTACCGGTTCACCCGGGTCGAGGTGATCGCGAATGCCGATGGGGCGCCGGTGGACTTTCGCTGGCGGGGTCGCAGGTATGTCGTGCGCAGCGTGATCACGACATGGGTCGAGGCAGAGCCGTGGTGGCGGGAGTCTCTCCTTGCCGCTGGGGCGAGTGGCCAGCGTGAGATCTGGCGGGTCGAGGCGGCAGAGCGTGCCGGCAGTACGGGCGTCTATGAGCTGCGTCGGGATTTCCGACCGCAGAGCAGCCCGGATGCCAGTGCGTGGCACCTAGTGCGGATTCTCGACTGAGGTCCTCTGCCTTACCCGCGGCTGTTCCTGCATCGCTGGTGCTCATATTCGTGCTGTTCTCGGAGGTCATCCATGTCCGTCTCTGCCCCTGCCCGGCCATTGGTGCCGCGTGCCGCAGATGAACTCGTCACATCCGCTCGACGCAGTCTTGCCGAGGCGAGCCTCGCCGTCACCGCTCACGAGCGCTACGCGGCAGCCCACCTCGCGGCGATTCGTGCTGCCGCTGCGGTTCTCGCCGCCCGCGGACGCCCAGCTGGTTCACGGTCGCGGGTGGTCAGTGTGTGGGTGCTGCTGCCACGGTGTGCTCCGGAACTGGGGGAGTGGGCGACCTTCTTCGCTGCTGGGTCACGCAAACGCGCCTCCGCTGAGGCGGGTATCTCGTGTGTCTCTGTGCGTGAGGCAGATGATCTTGTGCGTGATGCGGGCACCTTCCTGTCACGCATCTGCGATCTGCTGGGTATCCCGGATCAAGCTGCCCTGAGCAGCACCCTGCTCCATGTGGGCTAGTGGCGTGGTCGCCGCGGTGACCGTTTCATCGATATGAGTGGCTCAGGATCATGACTTTCAGTCATCTTCAGGTGGCCTCCGCCTACTCCCTGAAGTACGGCACTGCACAGCCTGCTGCCGTGGTCCAGCGGGCTGCGGAGTCCGGTCAGTCGATCGTGGGTCTGACGGATCGCGATGGCCTGTATGGCGCGGTCCGCTGGGCTCGCGCGTGCGAGGCGGCGGGCGTCCATCCGGTCATCGGTGTCGACATGGCTGTGGAGGAGACGACCCCGCGGGACCCGGCGCGCGCTCGACAGCGTCGCACTCCGGCGCATGGGGGTACCTGGCTTGAGGAGAGCCGACCGCGTGTCCTGCTGCTGGCATCGAATGCTCGTGGCTGGGCGTCGTTGTGCCGTGTGGTGTCCGCTGCTCATCAGGGCAGTCATACCGAGCGAGGTACTCCGTGGCTCACCTGGGAGGCATTGCGTGAGCATCATGAGGGTCTGGTCGCACTGCTGCCGGCGACCTCGGAGCTCGGTCGGATGATCTCCACCCAGCGCTCGCATCGAGCAGCGAGCGTGGTGCGTCCGTGGCGAGCGATCTTCGGTCGGCGTCTGGGTGTTGCTGTCACCTCTCACCGTCGAGTGGCCGGGCACCCGCACTCCCTGCAGACCGCCGCCGGGATGCTTACGTGGGCTCGGGGCGAGCAGCTCCCAGTCGTTCTCACGAATGCCGTGCGATACCTAGGGCCGGATGATGCCCGGGTCGCGGACGTTCTGGACTCTGCTCGCCGGCTGGTTCCCCTCAACTCCCGTCATATCTCCCCTGACAACGGCGAGGCCTACGTCAAGGACTCTGCTGAGATGTCTCGCGTCGCCGACGAGATCGCGGTGGTCGCGGGGGAGCGCAGTGGTCGGCGATTGCTGGAGGACACCCAGCGGCTGGCAGAGTTCTGCGTCCTCGATCCTCGCGAGGATCTCGGACTCGGTGAGGTCTTCGTTCCCGAGCTCGATGTCCTCGTGGAGCGACCCGTACCACCGGCGCAGGCCGATGCCCAGGCCACGGCACTGCTTCGGTCTCGCTGTGAAGGCGCCATTGATCGTCGTTATGCACGCACATCCGATCGGCGAGCCGCTGCCACTCGACTCGAGGAGGAGCTGCGCACCATCACTCATCTGCAGTTCGCCGGCTACTTCCTCACTGTGGCCGAGGTCGTCTCACTCATCCGGGCGCGAGGAGTGCGAGTGGCCGCGCGCGGGTCGGGGGCGGGAAGCCTGGTCAATCACCTGCTCGGCATCTCGGGTGTCGACCCCCTCCAGCACGGGCTGCTCATGGAACGGTTCCTGTCACCGCTGCGTCGAGCGCTTCCTGATATCGACATCGATGTCGAGTCGGCACGACGTGAGGAGATCTACCGCTGGATCTTCGCCCGATTCGGATCCGAGCGCACAGCGGCGGTGTCGATGATGGAGACCTACCGCGTGCGGCATGCGATCCGCGATGTCGGCATGGCGCTGGGCATGCCTGCAGGTGACGTGAGTGCCTTCGCCAAGTCCTTTCCCCACATTCGTGCGCGCAACGCGCGCAACGCCCTTGCCGAACTCCCCGAACTGAGGGATTCCAGCTTCGGTCGACTGGCGGCGAAAGGCAGCCTGGACTCCTTCCTCGACCTCGTGGAGCGACTCGATGGCCTTCCTCGTCACATCGCCCTGCATCCGTGCGGAATCGTGCTGTCCGACACCACCCTGCTCGACCGCACTCCGGTGGAGGGAAGCGCTGCTGGTTTCCCGATGAGTCACTTCGACAAGGACGATGTCGAGGAGATGGGGCTGCTCAAGCTCGACGTCCTCGGCGTGCGGATGCAGTCGTCGATGGCGCATGCAGTGTCGGAGGTCGAACGTGTGACCGGTGCCGTCATCGACCTCGACGCGCAGCCACTGGACGATCCGGCGACCTTCGAGCTCATTCAGTCGACGCAGACACTCGGCTGCTTCCAGATCGAGTCACCGGGGCAGCGCGAGTTGATCGGGAAGTTCGCACCAGAGACCTTCGGCGACCTCATCATCGATATCTCGCTGTTCCGGCCCGGTCCGGTGAAGTCAGACATGATCACTCCCTTCCTTCGCGCCCGCCAGGGATGGAGCGCTCCGTCCTATCTGCACGACGATCTGCGACCGGCGTTGGAGGAGACGGGCGGTGTGGTGGTCTTCCATGAACAGGTGTTGCGCTTGGTGTCAGTGATGACCGGCTGCTCGCTGGCCGAGGCCGATGAGACCCGGCGAGCTCTCGGCACCCCGGAGGGCCAGGACGATGTGCGTGCGTGGTTCTATCCGGCAGCGCTGCAGCGTGGGTACGACCTCTCTGTGGTCGAGCAGGTATGGGATGTGCTGAAGGCATTCGCGTCCTTCGGATTCTGCAAGGCACACGCCGCAGCCTTCGCGCTCCCGACATATCAGTCGGCGTGGCTGAAGACCCACTACCCGGCGGCGTTCTATGCCGGGATTCTCACCCACGATCCCGGCATGTATCCCAAGCGCCTGATTCTCGATGATGCTCGCAATCGAGGGGTGAGGATTCTTGGGCTGGACATCAACCGGTCCGAGGATGTCTATCGGGTCGAGTGCGCGGCAGGTGATGCCGGTTCGGGTGATGCCAGTTCGGGTGATGCCGGTTCGGGTGATGCCGGTTCGGGTGATGCCGGTTCGAGCGTGCATGCCTGCGGTATCCGGATGCCTCTCGCCGAAGTGAAGGGCATCAGCAGCGATGAGGTCGAGCGGATCATCGCTGGGCGTCCGTACTCCTCCCTGTCGGACACCTGGCAGCGCAGCGGTATCTCCCGACCGACAGTCGAGCGGCTGATCGTGGTGGGGGCATTCGATGCGCTCTACCGTCTCGACCTGCCGACCTCGATGCGCCAGCGCGGTCAGCTGTCTCGTCGTGACCTCCTGCTGCAGGTGGCGGATCTCGAACGCTGGACACGGTCGTCGGCTCGCGGGTCCCGTTCGAGCCGGCCTCGTCGTGGGGGAGTGAATGCCGGCACCCAGCGGTCGAGCACTTCCGAGGGTTCTCAGCTGTCCTTGGGGCTGTATGACTCGATGAGTGAGGATCCTCGAGCAGTGACTGCCTCAGGTCTTCCGGAGATGACCTCCGCCGAGCGGGTCCAGGCGGAACTCGACGTCCTCGGGATGGACGTCAGCAGACATGTCGTGGACTTCCACAGGCCGATGCTCGACGATCTCCGGGCCGCAGGAATGTCGCTGGTCGGCTCCCGGGCTCTGGTCCGTCAGCGGTCCCGAAGCGAGGTGTTCGTGGCGGGCGTCAAGGTGGCAGTCCAGACTCCACCGGTGCGCAGTGGGAGACGCGTCATCTTCCTCACCCTTGACGACACCACCGGACCAGTCGATGCGGCCTTCTTCGATGATGTGCAGGGGCCGTTCGCGACGACGGTCTTCTCCTCCTGGCTGATGCTCGTGCGCGGGGTGCTGCGTCGCACCGGGCCCCGTGGAGTCTCCATCCGGGCCACGGGATGCTGGGACCTCGGCCAGGTGCGGCAGGCGTGGCAGGACGGTGGGTCCGTCGCTGTCGCTGAACTCATCGCAGAGACCGAACTGGAGACTTCCGGACACAGTGCCGCTCCCGGCGCGGGTGCCGACGGCGCAGGGGGAGCGCGCCGGCGGGTGCTCGTCCATGCCAGCGGATACCGGCAATCGCCGTACGCCGACGTGAAGCCCGCCGGCGCGGATCATCAGGTGCCTCCATCGCGTCTGTGGCACGCGAGCCCCGGGAGCAGCGGGACAATGGCGCCATGAGTCGAAGCCAGGTCCGCCGCCCGACCGGGCGCGTTCGACTCGAGGGTGACGACGCCGGATGCACCATCCTGCACGTCGACATGGACGCCTTCTACGCCTCCGTATCCCTGCGGGAGCGACCCGACCTGCGGGGGACTCCGGTGATCGTCGGCGGTGGAGGCACCCGAGGTGTCGTCCTCTCCGCGACCTACGAGGCACGGGCCCTGGGCATTCATTCTGCGATGCCGATGTCCCGAGCCCGCCGGCTGGCTCCGCAGGCCACCATCCTCGAACCCGACCATCGCGAGTACGCCGAGGTGAGCCGGAATGTGATGGCCCTGTTCCAGTCGGTCACGCCGATCGTGGAGCCGCTGAGCCTGGACGAGGCCTTCCTGGATGTCTCCGGAGCCCTGCGGCGATTGGGGCGTCCTGCGGCGATAGCGGAGATGATCCGAGCACGGGTGGAGGACGAACAGCAGATCACCTGCTCTGTCGGTGTGGCCACCACCAAGTTCGTCGCCAAGCTCGCCTCCACGAGGGCCAAGCCCGACGGCCTCCTCGTCGTTCCCGCCGACAAGGTCATCGACTTCCTGCACCCCCTCCCGGTAGGTGCCCTGTGGGGAGTGGGGGAGAAGACGGAGGAGCACCTGAGCCGGCTCGGCCTGCGAACGGTCGGCGACATCGCGAACACTCCTCGCCGCACGCTGGAGCGCTCGCTCGGGCAGGCCCAGGGCGGGCACCTGCACGAGCTGTCCTGGGGTCGTGATCCGCGTCGGGTGACTCCCGATGAACCCGACAGGAGCATCGGCAATGAGGAGACCTTCGCTCATGACATCGATGATCCCGAGATCATTCACGCTCACCTGCTCAAACTCTCCGACCAGGTGGCAAGTCGGCTGCGCGCCAGTCGACAGGTGGGACGCACGGTCACAGTGAAGGTCCGGTTCTCCGACTTCAGCACCATCACCCGCTCCCGCACCCTGCCGGGCCACACCGATGTCGGTCAGGAGGTCTACGACACTGTTCGTCGCCTCTACGACGCCCTCGGGCTCGAGCGTGTCCGCATCCGGCTCGTGGGTGTCCGGGTCGAGGGTCTGGCAGCAGCCGAGGATGCTCCTCGCCAGCTCCTGCTGGGCGAGGAGGATCACGGCAGGAGGGAGGCGGAGGTCGCCGTCGATGCCCTTCGGGCCCGTTTCGGTGCCGATGCGGTACGTCCAGCACGCCTCGTGGCCCCGACCGCCCCTGATGATCGACGGCCGCCCGAAGCATCCTCGTCCTCGTGAACGACGCGATCCTGAAGGTTAGCCTCGTCCAAACCCCGTTTCGGGTTTCCCAGTCCGGCAATCCGTGCCTATCCTTGGACTAGTCCACCCGGGTGGTCGCCCCATCGGGGAGACCGTCAGGAACTCAGGGTGCATGTCAGGAAAGGGGAGCCTCGTGCCATTGTCCGAGCATGAGCAGCGTCTGCTGGCGCAGATGGAGCAGGCCCTCTATGCGGAGGACCCGAAGTTCGCCACCAGCCTGCGCTCGACGCGCGGAGTTCGCGCCTCGCGCGGCCATGCCGCTCTGGGCGTCCTCGCGATCCTCGCGGGTCTGGGCCTCCTCATCGCTGGCGTCGCCACCACGATCATCGCCCTCGGCGTCTTCGGCTTCGTGGCGATGCTCGTGGGCTGCGTCCTCGTCTACACCGCCTTCACTGCCAAGCCGGAGACTCCGGCCGCCGCTGATGAGTCCCCAGCCCCTCCGTCCGCGGGCCCCAGCAAATCGTCCGGGTCGTCTGGGTTCATGGATCGCATGGAGGATCGCTGGCGCCGTCGCTCCGAGGACGGCCAGTAACCACCTTCGCTGAGGGGTCGGTGTCCGACCCCTCGCACACCTGCTGACCCGGCGTGCTCGACCCCGGTGTTCGTCGGGCAGGATTCGCTCATGAGCGATGAGACCCTGCCCCCCGTGATCCCCGCCCAACTCGGCCGCTTCCTTGATGACTTCGAGGTCGGAACCGTCTATCAGCATCCGTTCGGCCGGACGATCAGCGAGGCGGACTCGACGTGGTTCACACTGCTGACGTGCAACACCAACCAGAACCACTTCAACGCAGACCTCGCTCAGTCGAATCCGATCACCGGTGGTCGCATCATCGTGAACTCGGGCCTGACCGTGGCCCTCGTCCTCGGCCTCTCCGTCATCGACATGAGTCAGAACGCCGTTGCGAACCTCGGCTGGACCGACATCAAGCTCACGCATCCGGTATACATCGGCGACACCATCTACGCCGAGAGCATCTGCCTGGACAAGCGCGAGAGCTCCTCCCGGCCTGAGATGGGCATCATCCGCATGAAGACCCGTGGTCTCAATCAGGATGGCGACGAGATCGTGTCGTGGTTCCGCTCGGTGATGGTTCCCAAGCGCAGCAGTGGCATCGGGCAGGACTACTTCCCTGACGCGAAGACCGGACCGATGAGAATCGAATCCTGATCGTTCGTCGACCAGTCCTCGCGACTGGGGTTCGTGAACGCTGACCATCGGGGAGGATGGTGGCATGACGCAGGGCGAGGGTTCGCTTCCTGAGGAGGAGCGCGCGGAGATCGTGCTGATCACGCGCCCTACCGCCCCGGAGCCGCCGCACCCGCTCGAGGCGCTTCGGGAGATCGTGACCAGCAGTGTCGGGCTGGCCACGTACACCGCGACCACGATGGCGTCGCTGATCGAGCAGACCGTCACGGCCACGGTCGGCGCGACTGTCAATGCGACCCTCGATCGAGTGGTCCCCCTGGTGGCCGATGCCATCGTCGACCGACTCGATCTCACGGACCTGGTGATGGATCGAGTCGATCTGGTGCGCATCGTCGATGCGACCCTCGACCGCATGGATCTCACCGCGCTCGTCCTGGCGCGAGTGGACATCGATGCCATCGTGGGTGCCGCTGACATCGAGTCCGTGATCGACCGGGTGCCGATCATTCCCATTGCCGACTACGTCATCGATGAGATCGACCTGCCGCAGATCATCCGCGACTCCACGAGCGGTGTTGCGGGAGAGGCACTGGACTCGGTCCGCAGGCAGGGGGTGGGTGCCGACCTCCTGCTCGCGCGGATGGTCGATCGCGTTATCCGGCGCCGCAGCCGCCGCCTCGATGCGCCCGGCGACCCTGAGTCGCTCTCGAGAGTCTCGATGGACGACGGTGCCACGGAGCCCCCTCCTGCTGCACCAGAGGAGTCATCATGACGACCTTCCGCGAGTACCGCAGACGTGAAGCGGAAGGTGAGCTCCCGGATCGATCCCTTCCGACGCTCCCGACCGATGCGGTCAGGTTCCAGGGCGATCGTGCCGGGCTCGTCAGCCGCGGGATCGCAGCCGTCATTGACGTCGTCCTGATCTTCGTTGTGGTCCTGCTGACCATTGCGGCCTTCTGGATGCTCTCGTTCATCGTCAACCCCATCGATCCGACCACGACCGCCACGCCTGGCAGCGTCGAGATGCTGGCAGATCGCCAGGTGCGCGTCCCGCCGGTCGGGCTCATGATCGTCTACGGCTATGTGCTCAACGTGCTGTACTGGACGGCGTTCTGGGCCCTCTCCGGCCGCACCATCGGCAACCTGATCATGGGCGTCCGTGTGGTGAACCGGCGAGGACGTCACCCCGGCTGGATCGCCGCCTTCGTGCGTGCTCTGTTCTGCACGGCCTTCCCGGTGGGGCTGGCGTGGGTCGCCATCAGCAGTCGGAACCGATCCGTGCAGGACGTGGTGCTCCGCACCAGCGTGATCTACGACTGGGTGGTCGGGATCCCGTGGTTGGTACGGAACCCGGGACCCTCCTACGGAACGACCGAGACCGATGATGCGTCCACTGATGTGGGGCGCGACGACCCTCCGTCCCCCTTGCAGGAGGAGGGTGGTTCGCCGAAGTCCCCCGTCGGCAGCGAGCCGAGGGTCTGAACCAGGAGGCACCATGCGCGCATCACGACACACAACCTCCCTCCGACGCGGAGCAGCCCTCCTCCTTCTTGCGGCTGCAGCTCCCGTCGCACTCGCCGGGTGCTCGTCGGCTGGTTCCGCCGGTTCTGAACCGGCTGATGTCGTGGAGTCGGGCGCTTCAGTGAACCCCGACATCGACCCAGCGATGATCGCCCTGTGCGACCAGATGGTGGCCGACGGACTCACCACGGACGAGGCCACTCGCCTGGCCGAGGACTCCGGCTATGCCGCACGTGTGGGATCCATCGACGGAGAACCGCAGGCAGTGACGATGGACTACCGGATCGACCGCTTCACATTCGAGGTCGTGGACGACGTCGTCATGTCGTGCACCTTCGGCTGAGGTCTGACGTCAGCTGGTGATGTCCTTGCGGTCGAAGCGCCAGATGGCGGCGACCGCAAGCAGGCCGAAGAGGGTCAGGCTGTAGGCCGTGCCCTTGGCCATCGCCTCCCAGTCGATCGACGTTCCGAGCGCACCCACCCAGGCGTTCGCGTACTCACCGGGCAGGAATGCCCGAAGTGATCCGAGCGCCTCGATCGCGTCGAGGATGTTCACGACGATGACGATGACGACGGCAGCTCCGACGGCTCCGAGCGGCACATCGGTGAGCACGCTCATCAGCAGAGCGAGGCCGGCGGGGATCAGCAGGACGATCATGATGTAGCCGGCGACGACGAGCAGGCGCAGCCACGAGTCGACGGAGGAGAAGGTCCCGCCCAAGGGACTCGTCAGCGGACCCGTGCCGAAGGCGAGCGCACCGATCAGCCAGGATCCGGTTACCAGGATCACGAGCGTGATGGCGGTGAGCAGCAGCCCGACGAGCGCCTTGGATCGCAGCAGTCGTCGCCGTGGCACAGGGGCAGCGAGCAGGTAGCGCAGCGTCGACCATGAGGCCTCGCTCGCGACGCTGTCTCCGAGGAACATCGCAGCGATGATCGTCAGCAGGAATCCTGATCCGAAGAACAGCATCGTGAGGGAGAAGTTCCAGGGCCCCGCGGTGGCCAGCCCGACGAGGTCGAGATCCCCGCCTCCGAAACCGCCTCCACCGGATGACGAGGGGCCGAGCTTGACGGCCGTGACCACGATCAGCGGCAGGGCGAGCGCGAGGCCGAAGGCCACGAGCGTGCGACGCCTTCGCAGTTGGCGGACGAGCTCCACACGGACGGTCAGAGTCCGGCGCGCGTTGTAGCCGACGGTGGTGGTCATGAGCCTGCTCCTGTCGCCACATCGTGGCCCTCGCCGACCAGATCGAGGAAGACGTCCTCCAGATGGCGCCCGTGATGCTCGCTCAGCAACGCTGCCACCGTGCCCTGGGCGATGACCTTGCCGGCACCCATGACGACGACATGGCTGCATGTCTGCTCAACCTCGCTGAGCAGGTGGGACGACACGATGACCGTCCGTCCGTCCTTGGCGTAGGCCATGAGCACCTCGCGCATCTCCTTGATCTGCGGCGGATCGAGCCCGTTCGTGGGTTCGTCGAGAAGGAGGAGATCGGGCATCCCCAGCATCGCCTGGGCGATGCCCACGCGCTGACGCATGCCCTGGCTGTAGGTCCGTACCCGTCGGTCGATGGCGCTTCCGAGACCTGCGATCTCGAGGACCTCGGCCAATCGAGGATCGCCCACGCGCCCGGACGCCCGCCAGAAGAGATCGAGGTTCTGTCGCCCTGTCAGGTGGGGGAGCAGCCCGGGTCCCTCGATGAAGCAGCCCACGCGGGCCAGCGCGGGCGAACCTGGTCGGACGATGGCGCCGTATACGCGCACGTCCCCGGCGGTGGGGGAGATCAGCCCCATCATCATGCGCATCGTGGTGCTCTTGCCTGCACCGTTCGGGCCGAGCAGGCCGAGGACCACGCCTGAGGGCACCCGGAAGTCGATGCCGTCGACAGCACGAACACCGCCTGGGTACTCCTTCGTCAGGCCGGTGACGATGACCGGATCGTCCGTCTCGGCATGGTCGCCTGCGCCGGGAAGCCGTGTGCCGCCGGACGGTCGAGGGCGAGTGATCCGCACGAGAATGCCGAGCACGATCAGCAGGAGGATGGCGGCAGCCGGCCACAGCCACAGGGGCCATGACGTGCCGACGATGATGCCTTCGACGCCGGGCACCACGACGGCGGCGTCGGCCAGGGAGACGGTGTAGACCGCGGGACCGGCCGGAAGCCGGTAGGCCTGATCGGTGGTGGTCACGGTGAGGGCCAAGCGCGATCCGGCGGGCACCTGCTCCACGATCGCCGGAAGGGCGAGGGAGAGGTCCACGGGCTCGGTGTCGAGGGTGTCGAGCCGGATCGGGGCCACGAGGCCAGCCGGCAGCAGGCTGCGACCCTGATCATCGACGATGCGCAGGGCCGCGAAGACGGTGGCACCGTCCACCGGACGATCGCTGGAGATCCGAACGCGGGCCGAGGAAGATCCGACGATGCTCATGGCCTGCGGAAGCGGGGCTGACAGGAAGGTGGCCGTCTGGTCCCCGGCTCCCATGAGTCCTGCCGCCTGCCCGAGGAGGGCGGAGACGCCCCCGAGTCCGGGAACCGACGAGATGGCTGCCGGAATTCCTCCGGCGGGGGCCAGGACCTGCTGGGCAGGCCCCTCTAGGGGCACCGGAGTCCCTGTCGTACCGCCGAGCCCCGGGTAGCTGGGGGTGGCACGCATCTCGAATGTCCCGGATGCGCGGTCGCTGAGCGCGGAGCCCTCTGTCTGCGCGTAGAGGAAGTCGGTGCTGATCGCAGGGCCAGCCGCGAGGTACGCGGTGAACCAGTCGGCAGTCAGCTCCCGAACCTGGGTGGCGACAGCATCCGACGAGACGAGGCCGCCATCGTGGCCACCGGCATGCCACACCACCTTCACGGGCACGTCCGGGTGGGCTTCGGTGATCTGCTCTGCGGTGGCGTTGACCTGGGCGAGCGGGAAGAGCGAGTCGGCCTGACCGCCACCGAGCAGGGTCGGAACGACGATTCGATCGGTGATGCTGGCCGGTGAGGAACGGAACATCAGCTCCTCGCCCTCCGGACTGACGGTTCCGTCGACGGCGGCCTGCGCATATGCCTGGCACCATGCCTCGGTGAAGCGTCCGCATGTCGTGACGACGCCGCCGTTGGCCTGCAGCCCGGTGCTGAAGAAGAACCCGGACCACAGGGCCTTGTAGGCGCCGAGTGGATCAGTGGCGGTCGCTGACGATCCGATCGCGTCGGACGGCAGGACAGACTGTCCGAACAATGAGGTCTCGAGGGTGTTCCAGGTGATGTCGGCAGCAATGGCGTCGACACGCTCGTCATAGCCGGCAGCCAGCAGGGCCAGCGCCCCACCGTAGGAGCCGCCTGCGATCCCCACGCGCGGGTCGCCGGCAGAGTCCTGCATCACCTGGGGCACACCGGCCAGGTGGTCGATCAGGGCGGAGGCATCCGCAACCTCAAAGTCGGGTGCATTCATGGAGATGGACCCGGACGATCCGCCGAAGCCGCGTGCGGAGTAGGTCAGCACCACGAATCCAGACTCGGCCAGGGCCGTGGCGTCGTCGGAGGCCGAGGCCTTGCTGCCTCCGAAGCCGTGCGCGAGGAGGACGGCTGGAGCCTGGGCTCCGGGCGCAAGGTCGGACGGCAGGTAGAGGTCTGCGTCCAACGAGACGGGTGTCGAGTCAGTCGCGGAGGTGGGGCCTCCGGCAAGAGTCAGCGCCTGCGGGGTGAGGGCGGTTGCGCCCCGGTTGAGCATCCAGACGGCGACAGCGGCGAGAAGCACGAGCACCAGGGCGATCGCACCGGCCCGGCGGCCGTGGACCTGCCTGAGCCACCTCACGTCCCGACTCTACGTCGGCGCCGCTGACGTCGCACGATCAGCAGGACGACGGGGACGGCGATCACGAGCAGCACCACGAGGAAGGGCAGCAGGAATCCCGCCATGGTCACCAGTGCACCTGCTGTCGTGAGGAGCGCCGACCAGCCACTCTGCAGGCCCGAGAGGAAGCCGGGCACCTCGACATCGGCAATATGGGTGCGGGGAGTCAGCGTGACGGTGACGGAGGACAGCGCGACCTGCTCGCTCAGCCAGGTGCGCTGTGACTGCAGGGAGTCGAGGTCGGCCTGGCGACGGGACAGCTCGCTCTCGACCGCGACGAGGTCCTCGACGCGGTCAGCCTCGATCAGGAGATCGGTGAGTCGCTCGATGCTCGTCTCCAGCACGGCGATGCGGGCATCCAGGTCGACCACCTGCAGTGTCACGTCCTGCGCGCTCACGTCGAGCGAGTCGACGGAGCCGAGAGCTCCCACATCGTCAAGGAAGGTCTCAAGCTGGGCGGCAGGAACCTGGGCGGTGACGGTTGCTCGGGCGTCGGATCCGTCGGTTCCCGAGCTCTCCGACGAGATGATTCCGTTGGTCGCTGCTACGAGGTCACGGACCTGATCCAGCGAGGCAACGACATCGTCCACGCGCAGGGCCATGTACGCGGTACGAATCACCTGCCGTTGCTCGTCCGCGACCGTACTGACTGCCCCTCCTGGGCCCATCCCTCGGTCGGACTCCGCAGCCATGTCGAGCATGGGCTCCTCGACTGAGGCAGCCGGCATGCCGGCCGTCTCAGTGCTGTTGGGCATGTCATCGCCGCTGGCACAGCCGCTGAGCGCCAGGCCAGCGGTCAGCAGGACGGTACAGGCCAGCACCAGACGCTGTCGTCGCATGAAACGCTCCTCGGCTGGGGATCCGACCGGGTGGATCCGTCATGCCTGCGACGCCCACCTCGACGGGCACGTTCCGTCCCGCGCACAACGATTCGGCATCGCTGGCGGCTCACTCAGCGATGAGCGTGACCAGGTGGAGAGTCTGCGTCGCTCGAGTGCAGGCGACGTAGATGTCGGCTCCGCGGGAGGTCTGATCGGACACCGCGTCCGGATCGATGACGAAGACGTGGTCGAACTCGAGGCCCTTGGCGTCCCGGGCGGTGAGGACAGTGAAGGGGGCATCGACGGCGTCGTCACCCACCCCGAAGCGTGGGTCGCTGGCGGCGAGGTACTGCATCAGCTGGTCGGCTCGGGCATCAGGCACGATGACACCGACCCGGCCCACTCCGCTGTCTGCCTCGGTCAGGATCACTGTGGCGAGAGTGTCCATGGTGGTGGAGACGAATCGCGTGGGTGACCCCTCGCGAATGGGGTGAAGAACGGGGGCGTCACCACCCGCCGCCGTCAGGAGTTCGGTGGCCGTCTCAGCCGTCTGCTCGGTGATCCGGTAGGTGACGGTCAGCTGGTGGAGATCGACCCGCTCTCCGGCCCAGTCGAGAGCCTCGTGCCAGTCGCGAGCACCAGCCGGGTGAGTGGTCTGCTGGAGGTCGCCGACGACGGTCATCGAGCGGCGTGAGCATCGGCGCGACAGCGCCCGCCATGCCATGCGCGACAGCTCCTGGGCCTCATCGACGACGACGTGGCCGTAGATCCATTCCCGATCGGCGAGAGCGCGCTCGGCGACCGTGGTCGACGGTCGCCGACTGGCGAAGGGATCCTCGGACTGCAGCTCCTCGTAGTCGCCGTCACTGTGAACGGCACGAGCGGCAGGGCGCACGAAATCGCCAAGTCGATCGGCCGCCTCGTCGAGCAGGGGAGCGTCGTCGATCGTCCACGGTGCATCGGAAGGGCGAAGCAGGAGTGCCTGCTGCTCCGGTGTCAGGAGACCAGCTGCCGCCTGGGCGAGGAAGTCCGCGTCGCTCAGGAGCAGGGTGATGAGGCGCTCGGGCGTGATGGGCAGCCACATGAGGTTGAGAGTGCGTCGGATCGCCGGCTCATCCACGAGGTCGGCGAGGTTGTCGAGTCGAATATCCGGATCGCTCGGGTCCTCGCCCCGCCTGCGTGCGCGATCGCGGGTCAGGTGATCAAGTGCTCGCTTGAGGAACGGCTCTCGGTTCGAGTGGAAGGAGCCGTTGCGTGGGACGCCCTTGCGGGCATCGGCCAGCTGCGCGGCGGTGATCGTGACCGTGGACCCGTCGCTCAGGACTATGGAGACGTCGTGGGAGGGAACTCGAATGCGCAGCCGAACGGCCTGTGCCACCACCCGAGCCATGATGAGGTCGCCCTTGATCGCAGCCACCTGAGGTCGCTCCGGCACATGAGCCGAGACCCCCGGGTAGAGCTGACCGGGCGTCAGCAGGACGACGTCGGTCTCGCCCAGGCTGGGCAGCACCTGATCGATGTAGCGCAGGAAGGCCTGCGACGGGCCGACGATGAGGACACCGTCACGGGCGAGCTTGTCCCTGTGGGTGTAGAGCAGCCAGGCCGCTCGATGCAGTGCGACGACGGTCTTGCCTGTTCCAGGGCCGCCTTGCACGACCGTCACCTGGTTGAGCGGACTGCGGACGATCCTGTCCTGGTCACCGGCGATCGTGGCGATGATGTCGCTCATGCGCCCCTCGCGAGGGGCGTCGATGGCGCGAGCGGCTGCGTCGACGGAGATCGCGGTGGGGTCGCTGAGATCCTCGTCCTCGGTATGCGTCACGGTGCGGTCGCGCGTGATGATGCGTCGACGCCGTTCCAGACCCATGGGCTCGACGGTGGTGGCCTGGTAGAAGCCGGCCGCGTTCGGGGCGCGCCAGTCGATCATCACCGGCTCACCATCGTCGTCTCGAAGGCCGATGCGCCCGATGTGCTGGATGCGGCCGTCGGCATGGTCGACCCGACCGAAGCAGAGCCGATGCTCCGCAGCAGTGGCGCTGGCCAGCTGCTGCGCGAGATTGTCGTAGAGCGCCTGCTTCTCCAGGAGGTCCTGCCCCGTGCCGGTGGCTGGACTGGCGCTGATGGCGTCCATGCGATTGGCCAGGTGCTCGATCACGTGGGCCAGGCGAAGGTAGGCGTCGTCGAGGAAGCGCTGTTCCTCGGCGACTGCATCCATGACTTCTCCTCCGTCTCCTCTCACGCGATCGGGGAGTCGGCATCCGTGCCCCGCGCGCAAAGTGGCAGTTGAGTCTGCCACGCTCCGGCATCCGCCGATGACACGAGGGTGATGTCAGGGGAGAGCCGGCTGTGGGGATCGCGCCGAACCTCCTAAGTGTCAGTCGGATGCGGCACCATCGGGGTATGGAATCAGGGGTGCTGGCGGCGGTGGTTGGTCTGGCGATCGGGCTGGTGCTTGGGGCGGTGGCGGCTGGGATGTCTGCTTCCCGTCGGACGTCTCAAGAGCGTGAACGTGCGGTTCGGGCGGAGACGCTCCTCGCGGCAGCGCAGGCCGAGGTCGACGCGTCGCGCGCCCAGATCAGTGCGGGTGCGGCCATGGCGGATCTCCTCACGCCGGTCCGCGAGAGCCTCGAGAGCCTTCGGCGGGCATCGGATTCCGCGAGCCGCGACCGAGCGACCGCCGAGGCGACGTTGACCAGCCAGATCTCGGCTGTCCAGCAGAGGTATCAGTCGCTGGAGGTGGCCACCACGCAGCTGGCTTCGGCGCTGGCGAAGGGCCAGACCCGTGGGCAGTGGGGTGAGATGCAGCTCGAGGGCCTGCTGGAGCACTCCGGTCTGGTGGAGGGAGTGCACTTCACCCGGCAGGGCACCCGTCAGGACGGTGAGTCGGCCACCCGCCCCGACATCGTGGTTCGACTCCCCGGTGGCGGCGAGGTACTGGTCGATGCCAAGTTCCCCTTCGACGCCTATTGGAAGGCCTGCGCGACGGGCGATGTCGCGTTGCGCGAGGAGCTCATGCGCAAGCACGCGGCAGATCTGCTGCTGCGGGCACGGGAGCTGTCGGCCAAGGGGTACTCGGACACCCCGACCAGCCCTGACTTCGTCGTCATGTTCCTTCCACTGGAGTCGCTTCTCTCCGCCGCTCTCGACATGGATGGCCTGCTGCTGGAGAAGACCTTCGAGCGCAAGGTCGTCCTGGCAACCCCCACGTCGATGCTGGCGTTGCTCCGCACGATCGCATTCGGCTACCAGCGCCAGTTGATGGCCGACAATGCGGAGGAGATCCGTGCGGCGGGAGCCGAGATGCTGACACGCCTGTCCACGTTGTCGGAGCACCTGGACGGCATGCGTCGTGGTCTCGACCAAGCGGTGCGTGGGTACAACGCCTTCGTGGGCTCCTTCGACCGGCAGGCGATGCGCCAGGCCCGTCGGATGAGAGACATGGGGGTGGATGCCCCCAAGACGATCACGTCCCCGACTGAGATCGACATTGAACTGCGTGCCTCCGATCCGGCCGCGCTTCGCGAGGACGATGCCTGACGGCCGGACCTAGGTCCCTCCAGAGTCCCTCCAACGCGGGCCCAAAGGCCTGCAGTGCCTGCCGATTCGTGCAATCGGCGTCACCCTTACCGTTCCTTCACAGTCACGCCACGGTTCCCGTATGTCGGTGCGGGAGAACAGGAGTGTGCACACGGCACATCAAGCCAAGGAGGACACCATGAACGCCACTCGAACCCAGTCCCTGACCCGCCGCATCGCAGCAGTCGGAGCCACCGTCGCCGTGGCCGTGCCGATGGGTCTCCTGCTCTCGTCACCCGCGAGTGCGGCAAGCACCGCTGAGACCGCCGACATGCTCCGGGCGATGGTGGCCGAGGAGAAGCTCGCTCACGATGTCTACGTGACGCTCGGTGACATCTACGGCGTCCGCACGTTCGCCAACATCTCCCGCGCGGAGGCACAGCATGGGAATGCCCTCCGCACCATCATGGCGACCTACGGCGTTGCCGATCCCACTGTCGGCGATGCGGTCGGCGTCTTCGACGACCCCGCCGTTCAGGCCCTGTACGACTCGCTCGTCAAGGAGGGCTCGGTCTCACTGGCAGCGGCAGCCCAGGTCGGCATCACCATCGAGAAGCTGGATATCGCCGACCTCGAGGAGGCTCTGGCCAACGATCACCCGGCAGACGTCACGCGAGTCCTGGACAGCCTGATGGCAGGTTCCGAGAGGCACCTCGACGCGTTCACGCGTCTCGCGGACGCGGGCGCGTCGACCGGTGACGGATCCGGTCAGCAGAGTGCCCGCGGTGGTCGTGGATCACAGCAGAACGGCCGCGGTGACGGGGCAGGCCGTGGCTCCCGCGGTCCGCAGATGCAGCACCGATCGGCGGGGGTTCAGCAGGATCGGAGCGTCAACGCACAGGACGGAACCTGTGTCACTGGGCAGCAGTAGTAGGTGTCGCTGACGATGTTGCCGATGGCATCGTCGACCCGAGGGTCGGCGATGCCATCGCCGTCTCGGTTGCCGGCCAGGTCCACGGCTCGACGTCGGCCTTGCGGTTCTTGTCCAGGAGCACCACCCACACCTGGCCTGGCTTGAACGTCATCGCTTCCCCGTCATTCCGGGTGAACGTCGTTCCGTCCTCGGCAGAGGGGCGGCTCCAGTTCACCTTCCAGCCCAAGCCATCGCGAAGGACGATCGCGCGTCCCTCGCCGATCGTGTCCGCGTGAGGGGTGTTGCCGCCGCCCTTGTCGTTGAAGCGTGAGGGCTTCTGGGTGACGTACTGGATGACGACGGTCGACGCCTGCTGCCCGGCCTTGCTCTCCTCGGCCCCGGCTCGCACGTCGTTGAGGCCGACGGCGTAGGTACCGCGCTTTGGCTTGTAGGCGAAGTCGGCGGATGCGTAGCCCCAGCGCATGTCGGCGGTGGTTGCGACCCGCCCGCCGGGGGGCACCTCCTCGTCGAAGACGAATCCGATGTCACGCGAGACGCTTGCCTTGGGGGCACGGGTGAGTGCCACCTGGCCGTCGATGAAGTAGTTGTACGGCGCCCGCCGTCCACCATCTCGGCTGTACCCCTCGCCCCCGCGGCGTGGCGAGACGTCGCGGAAGGCTGCTGCGTCGAGCACCGGGAACATCTTGCGCTGTGCGCCGGAATACGCGAAAGCGGGCCGGCGGTACTGCGCCAGCAGGTCGATGTCGGTGATGCGGGCTGATCGCACCGGACCGATCCGCTCGGGGACGGAGCTGGAGAACACTGCAGCCAGACGTGTGATCCCGTACTCCACCTCCTCCACGTACACGACATCCGCCTGGGTGAGGCCTGCGTGCGGCTGCGCGTTGCGCGTGTTGTCCAGCTTGACCACGAGCACCGGCTGCGGCTCCTCGCCCTCCATACCGGTCAACGGCGACGTCCAGGCCGGTGTGGGTGTGGGTGTCGGCGTGGGCGTGGGTGTCGGTGTCGGTGTCGGCGCAGTGCTTGGGGTGGCGCTCGCCGTGGCCGTGGTGGAGACGGAGGGTGACCGGTCACCGGCATTCGTCGCCCCGGATCCCGCACACGAGGCGGTCAGGAGGGCTCCCGCCACCAGGCCGGCAGTGGCCAGGGCAGCACGTCGCCCGGGCGTCGAATGCCGATCGGGTCGGCTGAGGTCCTCGGTCACGTGGGAAGGGTATGCCGGGATGCGGGCCGAAGGGAGCAGGCGAGGCCGGACGCGCGGAGGTGAGGCCGCCGCCGCTGGCTCTCGGGATTCGCGGTGGAGGAGCGGAGCGAAATCCATGGGGATAAGTGGTTGACGGTGGAGGAAAGTGGAGTACAGTGGCGTCATCTGGAGAGACCAGGGTGATCTATGGGGCAGGACGGGGAGGAGAGACAGATGTTTCTTGGCTTCCTCGGCACCCACAGCCCCAAGCTCGATGACAAGGGTCGACTCGTGCTCCCGGCCAAGTTCCGTGAGGGATTCGCCGGAGGCCTCGTGCTCACCAAGGGGCAGGATCGCTCCATCGTCGTGTGGCCGGCGGCCGAGTTCGCGACCTATGCGGAGCGCCTGAACGAGGCCTCGCGATCCAACCCGAAGGTCCAGGCGTACCAGCGCGTGCTCTTCTCCGGCGCCTCGGATGAGATCCCCGACCGTCAGGGCCGCATCACGGTGCCGCCCGCCCTGCGCGACTACGCCGGTCTCGATCGGGACGTCGTCGTGGTCGGCAAGAACACCACCGCCGAGATCTGGGATGCGCAGGCATGGGAGACGTATCTGGCCACCCAGGAGGAGTCGTTCTCCGGCCTCGCCGAGGAGGTGCTGCCCGGGATCTAGACGGCGACCGTGCGGTGAGGTCTCCTCCCGCTCCTCGTCCATCCTGACGCGACTTCCCCCGCGCCAGGGTCCGCTGGTAACAGCGGGCGGGGACCTGATCGACACGGACACCGATCGACATGCAGTCCCTCCACCAGACCACGCACGAGTCGTGCGGCACCCGCCGCCACCACGATGACCACCGGCACCACCCATCCCGACCGCGAACCTGATGAGGGGGAGAGCATGAGCAGCCTGACGCCGCACGGCCAGCCGTTGCGTTCGACGCTGCGCTCCACCGGCATCCTCGGCGCGGCGGCAGTCCTCACGTCGGGCGTTCTCGTGCTGGTCGCGTCCCTCGTCGACGTGTGGGGCTGACCATGACCGAGCCGCGTCACATTCCCGTCCTGTGTGATCGGGTGCTGGCCCTGCTCGCTCCGGCGCTCGAAGAGCCCGGCGCGGTTCTCGTCGATGCGACGCTGGGGCTCGGCGGCCACGCGGAGCAGGCCCTGATCCGATTCCCCGAGATGCGTCTCGTCGGGTTGGATCGCGACCAGCAGGCGCTGCGCCTCTCGGGGGCGCGGCTGGCTGACTTCGGGTCCCGCGTGACGCTGGTGCACGCGGTCTACGACGAACTGCCTGAGGTGCTGGCCGACCTTGGACTCTCCACTGTGCAGGGCATCCTCTTCGACCTCGGCGTCTCATCGATGCAGCTCGACGAGACCGAGCGCGGTTTCGCCTATTCCAAGGACGCGCCGCTCGACATGCGCATGGATTCGACCACCGGTCAGACCGCGGCCGACATCCTGAACACCTATGCCGCGGCCGATCTGGCGCGGATTCTCCGACAGTACGGCGAGGAGCGATTTGCCAATCGAATCGCGGCTCGCATCGTCGTAGAGCGCAAGGTGCAGCCGTTCACGAACTCTGCGCGTCTCGTCGACCTCGTTCGCGATTGCATTCCAGCAGCCGCTCGACGAACCGGAGGCAATCCGGCCAAGCGCACGTTCCAGGCCCTTCGCATCGAGGTCAACGCCGAACTCGACGTGCTCACGCGCGCCATCCCCCGGGCGCTGTCCGCTCTGGCCGTGGGGGGTCGGATCGTCGTGATGTCCTACCAGTCCCTCGAGGACCGGATCGTCAAGCGAGTGCTGGCGGAGGGTGCTCGCCCGAACGTGCCTGTCGGTCTCCCAGTGATCCCGGCTGATCGCCAGCCGTGGCTGCGCCTGCTCACCCGTGGCGCGGATGTCGCTGATGAGGCGGAGATCGAGGAGAACCCGCGATCGGCGTCCGTGCGGGTCAGGGCAGCCGAGAAGCTGGCGGTGGCGGCATGAGCTCGGCAGCGCGCAAGCAGCAGGTTGACGCACCCACTCCCGCGGTCGATGGCGAAGCCGGCGTGGGCAATTCCGCGGGCACTGAGTACGTCACCCGGGGCGCCCGAAGCCACCGCATTGCTCGACCTCATCTGCGGATGGTGTCTCCGCTGCGTCCCGAGCGAGCGAGTCGTGGAGTCTTCGCCGTCGTCATCACGAGTGTGCTGAGCATCGGAATGCTCGCGATCCTGCTGATCAACACGTCCCTGGCCCAGGGCGCGTTCACGATCAGCGAGCTCAAGTCCGAGCAGACGGTGCTGGTGCAGCAGGAGGAGGCGCTGGCCCAGGTCGTGGCCGCCGTGGCGGCACCCGAGGCCCTCGAGCAGCGCGCAAGGGATCTGGGCATGGTGCCGAGCGAGAATCCGGTCTTCCTCGATCTGACGACGGGCAAGGTCCGGGGCAAGCCCAAGCCTGCCCCGGGAACGCGCTCCACGATGCCGCGACTGCTCACGCCCGCCGATGCCACGGCGGCTGAAGGCGTGGACAACGGTCTCGCCGGCCTCCCTGCAGCGGCGGCGGACCAGGATCCTGCAGCCATGGACGCCGCAGCGGCACAGGCGGCGAAGAATGAGGCCAAGGCCAGTGCGGCAAAGAAGGCAAAGAACCCGAACGCCGAGAACAACCTCTGGGAGGACGCCACCGTCCTCGACGTGACGAGGGATCTGGCCTCGGGCGATGCAGGACTCGTGGCGGTCCCGGTCCCGTGAGCCCCGCTCCCACCCGACCCCGGCCCAGTGGTGCGCCACGCCGATCGGCGCCACGACCCCGGGGTGGTGGGTCGGGCGGATACGGTCGGCGCGTGCCCAATCGCGGCCTGCATCTGGCCGATCCCCGCAAGCGCGGCACGATTCTGCTCCTGGTCACTGCTGTGGCGCTGACGATATTCGCCGGACGTCTGGTGGAGCTCCAGGCTGTGCGCGGTGAGACTCTGGCGGGTGAGGCCATGGATCAGCGCTTGCGGGTACTGGAACTCCCCGCGCAGCGCGGCGCCATCCTCGACGGTGCGGGCGAACCCCTCGCGGTCACCGTTGAAGCGCGGAACCTGACAGCCGATCAGACGATGGTGACCGACCCCGCTGCCGTGGCCGCTCAGCTTGCCCCCATCCTCGGTTCTGACACGGACGTCCTCACTGCTCGCCTGACGGGTGACCGTCGGTTCATCTACCTGGCCAAGGCGCTGACCCCTGAGACATGGGACCGCATTTCAGAGCTGCGTCTGCCGGGGGTCTTCAGCGAGCCGGCGTCGCGTCGCGTCTACCCCGCGGGGGATCTGGCCGCCAACGTCGTGGGCTTCGTGGGTGACGAGGGTGCAGGGCTGGGGGGCATGGAGTACGCGTACGAGGAGCTGCTGACGGGCACTCCGGGGGAGATGTCGTACGAGCGAGGCCCGGGCGGCGGCGCAATCCCTACGGGCGCCCAATCGCGCACCGATGCGCAGCCCGGAACCGACATCCGGCTCACGATTGATCGCGACATCCAGTACGTGGCTCAGGCTGAGATCGCCAAGCAGGTGAAGAAGGCGCGCGCCGACGATGGCACGATCGTGGTGATGGACCCGCACACCGGCGACATCCTCGCACTGGCCACCGCGCCCACCTTCGATTCGAACGACCCCGGTGCGACAGACGCCAAGGACCTGGGCAACCGCGCCCTGACCAGCGTCTTCGAGCCCGGCTCCACGGCCAAGCTGATGACTCTCGCCGCCGTGGTCAACGAGGGGAAGGCCAACCCCTACTCGTGGTTCAAGATCCCCCCGGTGCTCATGCGCGGAGGCGAGGACTTCAACGACCACACGCCTCATGGAACGCTGAACCTGACGCTTGCCGGGATCATGGCGAAGTCGAGCAACATCGGCACGATCCTCGCGTCGGAGCGCATCGGCGGCAAGAAGCTCGCCAAGTACCTGAAGAAGTTCGGGATGGGCGAGAAGACTGGACTGGGCTTCCCCGGCGAGGCCAGCGGGTATGTCCCGCCGTATGACCAGTGGTCGCCGACGTCGATGCCCACCATCGCCTTCGGGCAGGGCTTCAGTGTGAATGCGGTTCAGGCGGCCGGTGTCTTCGCGACGATCGCCAACGATGGTGTTCGAGTGCAGCCGCGGCTCGTGGATGCGCTCGTCCATGATGACGGCACCGTGGAGACCCCGGACGTGGCGAAGCCGACCCGCGTCGTGTCGCCGGAGGCGGCCAGTCAGGTGCGCGCCATGCTGGAGGCGGTGGTCGGACCGGGAGGCACGGCACCGAATGCCGGCATTCCCGGCTATCGCGTGGGCGGCAAGACCGGCACGGCCCAGGCGTTCAACGCGGACTGCGGCTGCTACCGCGGTGTCGTGGCCTCGTTCATCGGCATGGCGCCGGTCGACGACCCCGACCTCGTCGTCGGCGTCTTCATCAACAACCCGCGCGTGGGCCGCTACGGAGGTCAGCTCGGCGGCCCGGTGTTCAAGCGCGTGATGACCTATGCGTTGCAGGCTCGGCAGATTCCTCCCACGGGAGCCAAGGCGTCTCGACTGCCTCTGGGAGGATGACCTCCATGGCGAACAGTGCCGGGGCCGACGTGCCGGGCTTGTCGCTGCGCGAGGTGTGCGCGGTGATCCCTGATCTGGCCTCGCAGGTCGAGGGGGACGGCCCGCTGATCTCCGGCGCATCCCTGAACTCGCGGACCGTTCGCTCAGGTGACCTCTATCTTGCGTTGCCCGGTCGCGTGACGCACGGCGCTCGATTCGCTGCCGCGGCGATCGAGGCGGGCGCGGTGGCCGTCGTTACGGACCCAGAGGGTGCTGCCATGAGTCGGAACATGGGAGTTCCGGTCCTCCAGGTGGAGGACCCTCGTGCCGTGGCCGGACTGCTGGCCGCCGCGGCCTATCGATGGCCGGCACGCGATCTCCAGCTCGTCGGAGTCACGGGAACCAACGGGAAGACGACCGTGACGGCCATGGTCGAGTCAGGGCTCAGGGAGGCGGGCCGTCTCACGGGCTCGATCGGGACCGTGGGTGTGCGGGTGGGCGACCTGCAGGTCTCGGGCGTTCGGACCACTCCGGAGGCGCCCGACCTCCAGGCGACGCTCGCACGGATGCGCGATGCGCGAATCCAGGTGGTTGCCATGGAAGTCAGCTCCATCGCAGTCGTGGAAGGTCGCGTGGATGGCTTCCGGTTCGACGTCGTCGGATTCACCCAGCTGACTCAGGAGCACCTCGACTATCACGGTGACATGGAGTCCTACTTCCAGGCGAAGGCGCGGCTGTTCACGAACGCTCATGCCGCGCTGGGAGTCGTCGGCATCGATGACCCCTTCGGCGTGCGCCTGGCCCAGGAGGCGAGCATTCCCGTCTACACCTGGTCGATCCACGACTCATCCGCGGATTGGCACGCGGTCGACGTGCGACCCACTGCCACTGGCTCGGACGTCGTCATCGCCGGACCGAGCGGTGAACGAGTGTCTCTTCACGTCCCCTTGCCCGGCTCCTACAACGTGGCCAATGCGCTGTGCGCGTTCGGAATGCTCCGGGTCTGCGGAACGCCAGCGGATGCCGCGGCCAGAGGGATAGCAGATGTGATCGTTCCGGGAAGGACTCAGGTCGTGGGTCGTCACCCTGATCGTGCCGGAGGCGCCGACGTCGTCGGCATCGTGGACTACGCGCACACGCCGGATGCTGTCGGGCGAGTGCTCGAGGCGGTCAGAGCCGGGGCGCAGGGGCGGGTGATCGCAGTCCTCGGGGCCGGTGGCGACCGTGATGCGGGCAAGAGGCCGCTGATGGGCGAGATTGCTGCGCGCTGGGCGGACGTCG
>Ga0181558_10000215_pt1 | contig 52058 bp, 48 predicted proteins | sample 011ome_22_FD_133754 | JGI IMG/M metagenome (GOLD analysis project Ga0181558, IMG submission 133754) | Coastal salt marsh microbial communities from the Groves Creek Marsh, Skidaway Island, Georgia - 011507BT metaG (megahit assembly) | ecosystem: Environmental > Aquatic > Marine > Intertidal... | reverse complement strand
TTCTGGTCCCGTATCAATTTGGAATGTGTTGCCTAACAGTGACAGCAACTCATCTGTTGTGGAGATTTCTCGCTGTTCTTTATCCCCGGATAATGTGTAACACGTGTAAATACGGTTTTGCATGGCATGCCGCGCCTTTTCATCCGCCCTGCCCAGCATCAGGTTGGTGGTGAAGAGTGATTGCGGATGACTGGATACAAAATGATTGGCCATTTCATAGTCCACCGGGTACTGCGGTACCAGGTCAAAAATGTACATGGCTTTCCATTTACCATTCAGTAATACCGAAATGGTGTATTCATCGCCCTGCTTTTCTATCCTGAATTGCTCATGCGGTGACTCCTGGATTCTTTCAGGCTCAAGCATTAATGGAGCTGTCATCGTCAGCCCACCAAAACCCACATCAGCAATCCAGGGAGTATCCCTGATCATGATTTTCAGCAGCATATGTGTTCGCGCCATCCGGGTTTTATCGGGTGAACGCCAAACGACTCGCGCCGCATGTTCACTTACATCAAAACCCAGTGACCTGAGCACATCGGAAAAGAGGCGGTTATGTTCAAAACAGTACCCCCCCCTACCCCTGTTAACCAGTTTGTCAAAAACTGCTTCTGGCGTGATATCTACAGAGCCGGTTAATAACGCATCAAGGTTTTCAAAACAGATTGCCAGTGGATGCAGATGATGAAGCTGCTGCAATACAGATAATGAAGCTTCTTCGGGCCCTGAATAGCCAATGCGTTGGAAGTAGGCGTTGAGGTTCATTGGAGAAGGATGCAGGATCAAGGATCAAGGATCAAGGATCAAGGATCAAGGATCAAGGATCAAATGGATTGTTGATCATTAAAATATCATGTCAAGATTTTAAACTGAAACTTGATAAATCCGTATTGGTTGACGGGTCGTTACTTTGATCCTTGATCTTGTACCCTGTATCTTTAAATCAGGCTACACTGCCCGACCATTTATACAGAGCTTTCATCTTTGCCTGACTCCAAACCTTCTCCAGTCCTTCTTGCTGCGCTCTGGATGTGCGGTACCCTGACGTCACTATTGATACTGGCAATATCTGCCCGCGAGCTTTCCGAAACCATATCCACCGTGCAGATGATAACCGTGCGCAATGCTGTCAGCTTTCTTTTGATTGCATGTCTTCTGCAAGCCAGTGGCTGGCATCAACTCAGGACAAAACAACCCGGACTTCATTTTGTCAGAAGTATTTCTCACCTGGCAGCTCAATTTGCCTGGATTTTTGGCCTGGCATCCATCCCGATGACAGAAGTTTTTGCCCTGGAATTTACCGGGCCAGTCTGGACCGTCATTATTGCCGCCCTGCTTTTGGGAGAAAAAATCAATCGCTACCGGATACTCACGCTTGTACTCGGGTTTGTTGGGGTATTGATTATTCTCCGGCCTGGCTTCAGAGATCCTGATCCAGCCATGTTCATCGTCATTGTCAGTGCCATGTGTTTTGCACTGGCAAATGTGCTGACCAAGAAACTCGTGGCCAATAATTCACCGCTGAACATCATTTTCTATGTCACGGTTATCCAGTTTACCATTACAGTTATTCCTGCCTGGTCAGTATGGGTTGAACCGGTTCTGGCTGAATGGCTCTGGATGGTGGTGATGGGCATAGTTTCTGTTACAGCCCATTACAGTTTTGCCCGCGCCTTTGCCTACGCAGACGCCATGGTCGTCATACCCATGGACTTTCTGCGCCTGCCGCTGGCAGGCATCATGGGATGGGTGCTGTACAATGAAGGCATTGATCCCTTTGTTGTTGCAGGCGCTCTGGTCATGTTTGCAGGCAACTTCATCAATATCAGTGCCGAGAAAAAATTACGTGAACAACGCGGTGAATAAACGATGACCGATGAACACCTTCCACCTGCTCCACTCTGGCGCCGCCTTGCTGCCATGGCCTATGACAGCATCCTGATACTGGCTATCTGGATGGTGGTCGCTTTTGTCGTTCTATCCCTTTTCGGGATCGAGAATGCCAGAACCCTGGAAGGAGAAACTGTGACACTGGATCCTTTGTACAAGAATGTCCTTTTTGGTGCCATGCTGTTCAGTGCCTGGGCCTTTTTTGGTTGGTTCTGGACTCACAGCGGCCAGACACTTGGTATGCAGGCCTGGCGCCTGAAAGTGGTTACCGCAGAGGGACGCTCCATCTCACTCATCCAATCTGTATTGCGCTTCCTTCTGGCAATACCTTCATTGCTTGTTTTCGGTCTTGGGTTTTTCTATATGTTCGTTAACCCAGAGCGAGAAACAATCCACGGCAAACTGTCCAGCACAAAAGTAGTCCTGGTTCCTTTAATGGAAAAAGAGAAAACCTGAAAAAGAATCCGGTATCAGGTTGCGCGTTTCAATAACACCATGCCAAGAGCGAGACAAAATAGTATCGGCCCTGTTACTGCCAGCAACGGATTCAACTGGTAAACCAGGCTTACTGTACTTAGCAGGTTCTGGATAAGGTAAAACAGGATGCCGAAACAAATTGCCGTAAACAGTTTGGACCCCATTGTCGCCGATCTCAGCGGCCCGAAGATAAAGGAGACAGCAACAATTACCAGTGCTGCCGTTGTGATAGGTTGAAATACTTTTTTCCAGAATGACAGGTAATAGGCACTGCCATCCTGACCCTGGTTTTCAAAACGCTCTGCATACTGGTAGAGATCAGAAATAGACATCTTGTCGGGGTCAATGATCAAGACTTTAAGCAGGTCGGGTGTTAGCCCCACCGACCAGCTTTTTTCAATGAAGGGGTAGCTCCTACCTGACGGCCTGTCGCTATTATTGTCAAACAGGATTTCCTCGCCATTTTGCAGCACCCAGTAACCACTGTTTGCTTCACCGTCAACGTTGTCATCATATAGTGCTGTTTCGGCAGTGGTGATTGCAGCAAGCTGCTGTTGCTCAAAGTTATAGATGCTCACACCATGAAGCACGCCATCAGGATCAATCGCATTGAAATGCATGAATTCATTGGCATCACGCTGCCAGTGGCCATAACGGGATAATGCTACCTGCTCGCCCCTTGCCAGCGCCCGATCAAGTTCGCCTGCCAATTCCAGCCTGGGCGCAATAAACTCCCCAAGCACCAATCCTGTGCCCATTACCACAATGGCCGGTTTCATGACCGCCCAGACGATTCGAATCACTTTAACGCCAGAAGCCTGCAGGACAACCAGCTCATTTGCCGATGCCAGAACACCCAGGCCTGCCAATGATCCAATCAGCGCTGTCATGGGCAGCAGTTCATAAATATGCCTGGGGAAAACGAACATCACATACCGGATAGCGTCCCAGGTCTGGTAATTGCCTTCCGTTTCCCCTATTTCATCCACCAGGGTGAAAACCAGGTCCAGTCCGGCCAGGACCATGAGTACAACACCCATGGCCATTAGCACCTGCCTGTAAATGTACTGATCAATCTTGTTCATCTTTGCAGGAATCCCGTGATAGAAAGATCAGGCATCCTGTTTGTAAAAAGAATCCAGCCCAGAAACGCAAATATGCCATGCACCCACCAGACACCAACAACAACTGGCAGCTCACCGGATGCTGTCAGATCCCTGCTCACCAGCAATAAACCGAAATAAAGAATATAAAGAAACACGGCCGGTACCAGCTTTGCAAAACGGCCCTGCCTGGGACTGACACGGCTCAGCGGAACCGCCATCAATGTCAGTACTGGAATCAACAGAACAAGGGATATGCGCCATTGCAGCTCAGCCTGGTGGGATGCTTCACTGGATTGCCAGAGCATGAGGGTTGGCATGGCCTTTTCTTCAACAGTGATATCAATGCTGATTTCCCGGTCAGGTATACGCACTCCCATTTCGTTGAAACTGGTCAGCACATACCCCTGGCCTTCCACTTCTTTCTCTGAAAGCGAACCATTGGTGAACAGGACAATACGACCTTCCTCATCTTCGACCGGTACTGCCGAGTCAGCCACTGTTACCCTGCCTGACGCACTCTCATGCATAAAAACATTTTGCATTTCCTCATCAACGATATTCTCTGTGTAAGTAGTTCGGGCGCCTCGGGAAATATTCTGGAACAACCCCGGCACCATCACATCGAATTCATTCAATTCTTTCTGCGCTTCCAGGAGGCTGGCTGTATTCACCAGTCCCCAAGGCGTTACCTTGAAACTGAAAAAACCGACTGTCACTGCCACAATGGTTGAGGCTATCAGGGTAATACCCAGCAGACGACGAGTACTGAGTCCGCAGGCAGACAATACAGTCATTTCATTGTCTGCATACATGCGCCCATAGGCCAGAAGGATACTGAGCAGCAGCGCCAGTGGCAGAATCAGCTGAATGAACTCAGGTATGCGGTAAGACATGAGCAAAGCCAGGACACCGGGATCAATTTCCCCCTGTGAAGCCTGGGCCAGGTATTTAAGGAACCGGCCAAGTACAACTACCGCCAACAGGATAAAGGTAGTTGCAGCTGTGACCTGGAGAATTTGCCGCGTCAGATAGCGGGAGATAATCATGAGCCTAATTCTAGAGTATCACCACGGCATCAGCCAGCAGGGTTGTGCTGCTTTGCTATAAATCAGGTGCCAGAGTAGAATTTCCCTTCTATACACATACTGTATATTTTTGACTCCATAATCCCCATAAGACTGATTCTCAGGAATAGCCAACACCATGAAATTCACTATCAATACAACATCATTGCACAGAATACCTTCTTCTTGCCTGGTTCTCGGCGTTTATCAGAACAAAGTCTTGCCTGAAAGCACCGCTAATATTGACAAAATATTAAAGAAACAGCTTTCCAGGATTGTGGCAGATGGGGATATGGCCGGTAAGCCGGGAGAAAGCATCCTGGTTCACGCAACTGCTGGGGTGCGTGCCAAACGCATACTCCTGGTTGGTCTGGGTAAACAGTCAGAGCTAACCCGCACACGCTTTGCCAGTGTCATAACCTCAACAGCTCAGGCTCTGAACAAATACTCCCTGGCAGATGCTCTGATTACACTTGCCTCGCTACCCGTCGTAGACACAACGGCAGAAAAAATTGGTCAAACCCTTGCTCAGTACACGGAAAACAGTGTTTATCGCTATAACCAGACAAAATCCAGTAAAGGCAAAAAGCCGACACTGAAAACAGTAGATTTGCACCTCGATGATAGTTCTCTTGAGGAAACGGTTAAAAAAGGACTGGCCGTAGGCAGTGCCACGGCCAAAGGCATGGCCGTAGCCCGTGAGCTTGGCAACCTGCCTGCGAATATCTGCACACCCACTTACCTGGCTGAGCAAGCACAAGGATTGTCCAAACGATACAAAACACTGAAAACAACTGTGCTTGGAGAAGCCCAAATGCGCAAGCTGGGCATGGGCTCACTGCTCTCCGTTGGTCATGGCAGCGATGAAGAATCCAAGCTCATTGTCATGGAATACAACGGCACCACCGAAAAAAGCAAACCCAATGTCATTGTTGGCAAGGGGATCACTTTTGATACAGGCGGGATCAGTCTTAAACCGGGCAATGCCATGGATGAAATGAAGTTCGACATGTGTGGATCAGCCAGTGTCCTTGGCACTATGACAGCCCTTTGTGCATTGAAACCGAAAATTAATGTCATTGGTGTTATCGCTGCCGCGGAAAACATGCCCAGCGGTCGTGCCACAAAACCCGGCGATGTTGTGACCAGCATGTCAGGCAAGACCATTGAAGTCCTCAACACCGATGCTGAGGGGCGTTTGGTGTTATGTGATGCCTTGACTTACGTTGAACGCTACAAACCAAAATCAGTCATTGATATCGCGACACTCACTGGCGCCTGTATCGTAGCACTTGGTGATGTCAACACGGGGCTGTTGAGCAACAATGATGAGTTGGCCGAAAAACTCTTGCAGCATGGTCAGGAAATTGGTGACACCTGCTGGCGCCTGCCCATGTCTGAGGAATACCAGAGACAACTGGACAGTAATTTTGCCGATATCGCTAATATTGGTGGTCCCAAAGCAGGCACCATTACCGCTGCCTGTTTTCTGTCTCGTTTTACCGAAAAATATCCCTGGGCTCACCTGGATATAGCAGGGACAGCATGGCTTTCAGGTAAAGCCAAAGGGGCAACCGGCAGACCTGTGCCCCTGTTAACAGAATACCTGATCAATAATTAAATAGTTGCCAATGCCACAAGCGGATTTCTACATACTTAAACAGGCTGAAGAAGAGCAGCGGCTTTTCTTAGCCTGCCGCCTGACTGAAAAAGCCATGGCACAGGGCATGAAGATCTATATTCATGCCCCGTCAGAACAGTCCGCACAGGACATGGATGATCTGTTATGGAGTTTCAAGCCGGAGAGCTTCATTCCACACACTATTGTTGGACTTGATGATGAAATGGAAGAAGATGATGAAGTCCCTGTACTCATTGGCTACCCGGGTAATGAGACTACCAGGGGGCAGTTGCTGATAAATCTGAGCGCTGAACTACCTGAGGGACATGGGGATTTTGAACGCATTGCGGAAATCGTCGCAAACAGTGATGAAGCCAAGGCTATCAGCCGTGAACACTGGAACGCCTACAAAACATTGGGTTTGGAATTGAACCATCACCAACTTTGAATTTTTGAACAAAGAACCGCACCTTATCCAGCACAGCGATAATAGATCCCTTACTCTGAAATTTTACCCTTTAATTCCCCTAAAAACAGGACTCCCCGGGTGTATTAGCCTTGGGGGAAACCGGGTGGCAGGCTATAATGCGCCGCTTCCTGTAGCCTTCAAATAAAGCAGTAATCAGCAGCACTAATGGAAAAGACTTACCAACCTCATGAAATAGAAAGCACCTGGTATCAAACCTGGGAAGAAAACGGCTACTTTGCCCCCAGTGGAACAGGTGACTCCTACAGCATCGCGATCCCGCCGCCGAATGTGACAGGCAGTCTGCACATGGGGCATGGTTTTAACAACGCCATCATGGATGCACTGATCCGCTACCACCGGATGAAAGGCTGTAATACCCTGTGGCAGGTAGGTACTGATCATGCAGGTATCGCAACGCAGATGGTTGTAGAGCGCCAGCTTCAGGCTGAAGACCTTACCCGTCATGACCTTGGCAGGGAAAAATTCGTGGACAAGGTTTGGGAATGGAAAGCGGAGTCCGGAGGAAATATCACTCGGCAACTGCGACGTCTCGGTTCTTCCATCGACTGGTCACGCGAACGTTTCACCATGGATGAAGGTCTTTCCCGTGCAGTAGAAGAAGTTTTTATACGGCTCTATGACGAAGACATCATTTATCGCGGCAATCGCCTGGTTAACTGGGATCCGAAACTGCATACCGCCATCTCCGATCTGGAAGTCATTTCCGAGGAAGAAAAAGGCTACTTCTGGTATTTCCGCTATCCGCTTACCGAGGGACAGACCACGGCCGATGGCAAGGATTACATCACGATTGCCACCACGCGCCCTGAAACCATGCTGGGAGATTCGGCACTTGCCGTGCATCCCGATGACGAACGTTTTAAGGCACTGGTCGGAAAAACAGTCACCTTGCCACTGTGTAATCGGGAAATTCCAATCATTGCTGATGATTACGTGGATCCGGAATTCGGAACAGGATGTGTAAAAATCACTCCTGCTCATGACTTCAATGATTATGAAGTCGGCAAACGCCACAACCTCGAACTGATCAATATTCTGACTCATGATGCCGCCATCAATGACAATGCCCCGGAAGCTTACCGTGGGATGGATCGTTTTGATGCGCGTAAGCAAATCGTGGCTGACATGGAAGATGCCGCTCTACTGGAAAAAGTGGAAGACCACACCCTGAAAGTCCCCCGCGGCGATCGCAGCGGCGTCGTGATTGAACCTTACCTGACCAACCAGTGGTATGTAGCCGTTGAAAGCCTGGCCAAACCCGCCATCGAAGCAGTGGAAAACGGTGACATTGAATTTGTGCCCAGAAACTGGGAAAACACTTACTTTGCCTGGATGCGTGACCTGCAGGACTGGTGTATCAGCCGTCAGCTCTGGTGGGGCCATCGAATCCCTGCATGGTATGACACAGACGGCAATATCTATGTTGGTCAAAATGAAGCGCATGTACGGGAAAAATACAACCTGGCCGATGATCTTGAACTGAAACAGGATGAAGATGTTCTGGACACATGGTTTTCCTCTGCCCTTTGGACTTTTTCTACACTGGGCTGGCCGCAAGACACTGCTGAACTGAAGGCCTTTCATCCCACCAATGTGCTGGTCACTGCCTTCGATATTATTTTCTTCTGGGTTGCGCGCATGATCATGATGACCCTGAAATTCACTGATGATATTCCGTTCAGAAAGGTTTACATCCATGGTCTCATTCGGGACGGTGAAGGTCAGAAAATGTCCAAGTCCAAAGGCAACGTTCTGGATCCAATCGACCTTATAGACGGTATCGATCTGGATCAGCTCATTGCCAAACGCACCACGGGATTGATGCGGCCACAGGATGCAGAAAAAATCGAGAAAAAAACACGCAAGGAATTTCCCGAAGGAATACCTGCATATGGAACAGATGCCCTGCGTTATACCTTTTACTCCCTGGCCAGCACGGGACGTGATATCAATTTCGACATGGGACGAATTGAGGGCTACCGAAATTTCTGCAACAAGATCTGGAATGCGGCGCGCTATGTTTTTATGCAGGTAGAGGAAGCTCAGCCCACAAAACCGACAAGTAAGGACAGCTATTCACAGGCTGATCGCTGGATAATGACTCGCCTGCAAAGCACGCTGCAAAACGTGGAAGACGCCGTTGCCGCCTATCGCTTTGACCTGGTATCACAGGCTATCTATGACTTTTTCTGGAATGAGTACTGCGACTGGTACCTGGAATTATCCAAACCCGTTCTCTGGGATGACAACGCAACATCCGAACAGAAAAATGCCACGCGCTACACCCTGCTTGATGTGCTTGAACAAAGTCTGCGCATGCTGCATCCATTAATGCCTTTCATTACTGAAGAGATCTGGCAAAAGGTTGCACCAACCCTTGGCATCGAAGGTGACACCATCATGTTGCAGCCCTATCCCGTCGTCTCTGCCGATGCCATTGATGAAGAGGCCGACCTGGAAATCGAGTGGATCAAGAAAGTCATCATCGTGATCCGCAACATTCGCGGAGAAATGAATATTTCTCCTGCGGTCAGCATCAATGTACTGCTCACCAAGGGCAGCAGCCGGGACCAGCAGTTCCTGACAAATAACAAGCAGTTCCTGATCAAGCTGGCCAAACTCGAAACAGTTGAGTGGCTTGATGCCGATAACGAAGCACCACCTTCTTCCATGCAGGTCGTTGGTGACCTGGAAGTTCTTGTCCCCATGGCCGGTCTGATTGATGTAGATGCTGAGTTATCAAGGCTGAACAAGGAAAAGGATAAAATAGACAAGGAAATTGCCAGGCTTTTCGGCAAGCTTGGCAATGCGAAATTCGTGGACAATGCGCCAGAAGCGGTTGTTGCGAAGGAAAAAGAAAAACTGTCTAATGCCGAAACAACCCTGAACCAGCTTCAGGAACAGATTGCCAAGTTGCAACAGTTATAGATATAGAGCAATCCAGGAAAAGCTGCAGCAAAATCAGGAGGGCCCATGGGACACCTGAAAACAATTCTGATCATTCTTTCTTCTGCAGTCGCTACTGTCCTGACAACGACTGTTTTCGCTCATATCGATAAGGGATTTGACCGTAATGGCGGGCATTACGATCCTTTTGGCAATTACCATTGCCACCAGCAGGGTTGCCGGCTGGCACCTTCACGGCGGGATTTTTCCTTTCGTAATAACCGGACAAGAGTGAATACCCGCGACCAGGAAGATTTCTACAATGAAGAAGACTGGCCGCACTGGATGCTGGTTGGCCAGTGCCAGACAATGCGCACGCAAATTCTCCAGGCCACCAGTGAAGTTCCGGTAACCTGGAGTAATCCCAGGCAATGTGAAATCCGGGAAGGTAAATGGACAGATCCCTATACAGGTGATGAATTTGTGCGTGCAGCCCGTCTCGAACTGGACCATATCATCCCGCCCTCCTATGCCAACGTCTCCAATGGCTTTCAGTGGGATGACAGAACACGAATGGAATTTGCCAACGACCCGTTGAACCTTGTTCCGGTAAGCAGGGACATACATCGCAAGAAAAGGGATCGAAGCATCAGCGCCTGGCGGCCACCTGAAAAAGATTATCACTGTGAATACGCCGCTGCATGGCGGGATGTGGCACGCAAGTATGACCTTGACCTGTTTGCCACAGATCGCAGCAGGATAAACTCCATTCTTGACGATTGCGATATTCCGGAAAGAGATTTTGAACAGGATTCCGACACAGAAACCGATATTCGCGTCAACGGTATTCCGATTCCTCTCTGAACAAGATACAAACCTTGTTCATTCATACTTTAAAAATCGCTGGTTAAAGTGATACCATCAGCGGTTGATTGTGGCGTAGTCAGGATTTCAGGCGCAACAATTCAGACACAATAATAAAAGCATATATTTAAAAACATAATAAATAGAACAAAGACACAATTTCCGATTGAGCTAACCATGAACATCAAGATTTTTATTGCTTCAATTATAGTAGCGATAGTGCTTGCTGCTATATCTTTTTTTGCAAACCTTTACACGCTGTTTCCGGCACCGCTGGCTATTTTTATTGTCGCCCTGGTAAGTGGATGCCTTACCTGTTTCTGGGTGTGTTCAGCAGAAGGTATTAATTCAACAAGTTCCTCAAAACCCGCGAAACGTGCAAAGCCTGCCAAAGCCAAGAAAGGCAAACCTGTCAGCAAGGGCAACAAGGAAACTGGCAGCGTTAAGTGGTTCAGTGCCAGCAAGGGTTTCGGCTTTATCACCCGTGACAACGGGGAAGATATTTTCGTTCATTTCCGGTCTATCCTGGGGAAAGGGCATCGCATTCTGCGTGAAGGCCAGCGTGTTGAATTTGCTGTCACAGAAGGTGACAAGGGTCTGCAGGCTGAAGACGTTTCAGCTATTAAAGGCTGACCCTTAATATCAGCTTTGCTGAACTGTTTGCTGAATTGCTTACCGAGTTAATAGTGCGGCGGCTTTTCATCAGCGGGCTTACTGCCTGCTGATTTTTCCATCATGTCTTCCAGGCCATTGAGCTTTTCATGTAATGCTTTTACCTGGAGCTGCAACTTGTCAATCTGTTGTTGCTGACTTGTTATAACCTCGTTCAATTCATTAATAGTATGGTCCTGGAAAGCCAGGCGAGTCTGCAAATCAACCAGATTTTCACTATCAACGCCGCTCATATTGGTTCCTTTTAATGCCAGATTGTTCAGCAATATTTGTTAACACTGTCTTGGACAGATTCAGTTGTATGAACCGTATCTGATTCGGCTAGTTTAAACTACTACAGGTCTATGTTACTTTTCTTTTAACGTTTCTATTTATTATTGCTTTCAGGATTATCAGAACTTCAAATGTCATCCAAGCCCCCCATCCGTAAATTGAATCTCGCTGTGCTGGGGATTCCTCCCCTTATTGCTGTCACCGTCGTCCCCTGGTATGGCATTACCTATGGCTATGACCGTTTCGAGTGGATAAGTTTTCTCGTCCTGATGGTGTTCTGTGAAATGTCTATTACGGCTGGTTATCACCGCCTTTGGTCTCACAAAGCCTACAAGGCACACCCCTTGATGAAATTTATTTTTGCACTTGGTGGTGCCTGTGCCCTGCAGAACGATTGTATCTCATGGTCTTCAGACCATCGAAGGCACCATCTGTATGTCGATGATAATGACAGGGATCCCTATTCTGCCAACCGGGGATTCTGGTATTCCCATTTCGAATGGATGATCCGGGATTTTGAAAGTACACGGGAAGACACCAGCAATGTTCAGGACCTTTATAAAGAACCCATCCTGGTGTGGCAGCGCAAGCACTACCTATTTCTATTATTGCTGATGAATGTCGGGCTGCCGGTTTTACTGGGCTGGTTCAATGGAGATATCTGGGGCAGCTTCCTGCTGGCAGGTGTCCTGCGCCTGGTACTGAGTCAACACTTTACCTATTTGATCAATTCCGCCGCCCATATGTGGGGCAGCCGCAATTATGATCCTACACAGACTGCTCGGGACAACTGGTTTATCTCACTGTTTACCTTTGGCGAGGGTTATCACAACTATCATCACACCTTCGCCTGGGATTATCGTAACGGTATCAAGTGGTATCACTGGGATCCTACCAAGTGGTTGATTCGGTTTTGTTCATGGATTGGCCTGACCAGTGAATTGAGGATGTGTTCTGCCTACCGCCAGGAACTCACCCGGCTGGAAGTGCAATATCACAGAGCGCTTGAAAAATGTGAAAATCTCATCGATTCAATGACCTGGCGTAAAAAACTGGAACAGGAATATGATCAACTGGTCGACACTCTGAATCACTGGGCCGAACTCAGGCAACAGTGGTACCAGGCTAAATCAGAAATGATTTCCTCGGAGCTGCACGATAAATTCCAGGAACTCGATCCTGAATCCATTCGTCAACGCTATCGTCTGCTGAAAATCGAATTGCAGGGCAAGCGGAAAAGCTGGCATGCATTACTCAATACCTTCACTACCCTGCCATACCAGGCGGCCTGATCTTAACAACCGTGGATTTTAATCTCAGGGAAAGCTCGTCCAAAGCCTGGCTGGAAACAGTTATGTCTGATTTCGATACTTTCCTCAAAGACCACGCCAGTTGTGAGAAAAAAGCGTCCGGCATGGCCATGTCGATGATTTCCCACTACCCCGATAAACCGGAATTAATCAGCGAAATGTTGAATCTGGCGATTGAAGAGCTCAGTCACTTCAGGGAGGTCATTCGACTTATTCTTGATCGAAATCTGGAACCGGCATCTGATGCCAGGGATGAATACGTCAATCGACTGCATAAGTTCATGGACCAGGGATCAGAGGCCTACCTGTTGGACAGATTACTGGTAGCAAGCATTGTTGAGGCCAGGGGCGCAGAACGCTTTGGCCTGATTGCCCAGGCTCTGCCTGAAGGCAAGCTGAAAAAGTTCTACCAGGCAATTACTGATTCCGAAGCTCGCCATTACCGGCTTTTCCTGCAATTGGCAGCACTGTATTTCCCTGAGGATCGTATTTATCCCAGGCTTGATGAATGGCTGGATATTGAAGCCGAAATCATTCGAAGCCTGCCCCTCAAAGCCGCTCTTCACTGATCCCGGGGCCTCCCGGAACCTTAATGTTTTCACAATACACCCGCGATTTCCGTTGCCTGTCACGGTCATATTGAGTAAGATTCTCCGCCAATTATGACTCACGAGTCATAATTTTTAAACTAATCTGAAAGAGAGTGTTGTACGTAATAACTGTATACGCCGGGCAATCAAACCAAAAAGGGCTAATTTATCCGGCAAGACCGCATTCTTCTAACGCTGAAAGCATGTACCGGGACCAACTGGAACCACAAACTGCGGCACGACAAACTAGGAAAAACAGATGTTCAAGAAGGTATTGCCAGTCCTGATTATTATTGTAGCTGTCATTATTGCTGCGATGTTGCGCTTGTCTCGCCCTGATGCCGAGCAAAATGATCCCCAGCAATTGGTTGTCACTGTAGACGCCATTAATGTCTCCGTTGTTGATACTCATATTACCGTCCCTTCCCAGGGAACAGTTGAACCACGCACTCGTACCAACCTTGTGTCTGAAGTGTCTGGCCAGGTTGTGGAAGTGTCACCCGCCTTTGTTGCTGGTGGCTTTTTCCAGGAAGGTGATTTGCTTATCCGATTGGATGACCAGGATTATCGGGCGACTGTCAGCCGTGCTGAAGCCTCTGTTGCCTCTGCCCGAAGCCTTCTTGAACAGGAAAAAGGCCAGGCCGATGTAGCCCAGCGAGAATGGGACAGGATGTCAGCTGATGAACAATCCAGGATACGTGCCAAGGAACTCTACCTGAGAAAGCCTCAGCTTGAAGAAGCAAACGCACGCCTCACATCGGCCCAGGCTGATCTTGATCAGGCAAAATCAGACCTGGCAAAAACAACTATCAGGGCCCCCTATGACGGCCTGCTCAGCGCCAAGAATACAGACATCGGCCAGTTTGTGACTACCGGTGCAACTATCGCGGAAACTTTTGCTGTGGATTATGCTGAAGTTCGCCTACCAATACCCGAAACAAAAATCAGTTTTCTAGAGTTGCCACCTGCAATTGGATACAGCGAGTCTGAATATGCGCCTGAAGTGGACCTGGTCAGTCGCATCGGTAGTATGGATTATCACTGGACTGGAAAACTGACCCGCACAGAAGGTGTTCTCGATACACGCACCAGGGTACTGTTCAGTGTGGTACAGATCGAAGACCCCTACAATCTTTACAGCAATGACACGAATAAAGAGCCTCTGCGAATTGGTACCTATGTAAATGCATCAATACAGGGTCGTTTGCTGGAGGACGTCGTGGTTTTGCCAAGACATACGCTGCAATCCAACAACATTATCTGGACTGCCGATAACGAGGGTCGACTGAGACCGCGAACAGTGGAAGTTCTGACCATCAATAATGATGACGTCTACATTTCAGGCGGGCTGAACAGTGGTGACAAAGTTGTCCTCACTCGTCTTGAAAACCCACTCAACGGCACACCGGTTCAGGTCAATATCGTGGATGGGACAATTCAGACTGTCCAGGCTCTGCAGTAAACAGGATTACAAACACTATGGCGTCATTAAAAGAGGAAAGAGGCATCATTGCCTGGTTTGCCCACAACCATGTGGCAGCAAACCTGTTGATGATCATTATCATTCTCTCCGGCCTGTATTCGGCCTACACCATAACCAAGAAAGCCATGCCGGATTTCGATCTGACAACCATACAGATCACGATGGCCTATCCCGGCGCGACACCAGCAGATGTTGAAAAAGGCATCGTGGTACTTATTGAGGAAGCTGTTGAAGACGTCGACGGTATCAACGATATCCGTTCTACGGCCAATGAAGGCAGTGGTAGTGTAACTCTCGAAGTAGACGAGTCCTATGACATCAACGAAGTCCTGAATGATGTTAAGACGCGAGTGGATGGCATCATCAACTTTCCTGTGGATGCTGAGCCAGCTTCTGTCAGTCGCACCCTGATCAGAAACGATGCACTTCGCGTAGAAGTCTATGGCGATATTGATCCTGTCAGCCAGAAAGAACTGGCACAGCAAATCCGTGAAGAATTACTGGCACTACCAGATATCACCGCCGTGAGAATGGCTGGTGACCGCCCCTATGAAATCGGTATTGAGGTTTCTGAAAACACCCTGCTTAAATACGGCCTTACGCTGGACCAGATTGCGCAGCGTATCAGGGCTTCATCGCTGGACCTGCCTGCTGGCTCAATAGATACCGAAGGTGGCGAAATTCTCGTACGCACACAAGCGCTGGCATACAACTACCAGGATTTTGACAAGATTGTCCTGTTAACCACTGTTGACGGTACTATTCTTACGCTTGGCGATATTGCCACTATCGTTGACGGCTTTGAAGATACGGAATCCTATGCCCGCTTTGATGGCAAACCTTCAATCAGCCTGACCGTACTGACCACCAGCAACCAGAACATGCTGGACGTTACAGAAGCGGCCAGACAATTTGTAGCAGAAAGACAACTGACCTTGCCAGAAGGCATTTCACTGAGCATTTGGGCTGACTCCTCCTATTACTTGCAGGATCGTCTTGATCTGATGACAGAAAATCTGTTGATGGGCGCCTTTCTTGTTCTGATCATCCTGAGCGTGTTCCTGGAAATCAAACTTGCATTTTGGGTGATCGTTGGTATTCCCATTTCTTTTCTGGGTGCGCTGGCATTGATGCCACCGGTGGGCCTTGACCTGAATATGCTCAGCCTCTTTGGCTTCATCATGGTCCTTGGAATCGTCGTCGATGACGCCATTATTATCGGGGAAAGTGCCCACCATAGTATGACCAAATATGGGCACAGCACAGACAGTATCGTTCACGGCGCCAATCGCGTCGCCATCCCTGCTACTTTCGGCGTATTAACGACTATTGTTGCGTTCATGCCGCTATTGATGATTAGTGGTTTCGCAGCAGCATTTACAGAATCAATAGGTTGGGTAGTCATTTTATGTCTGGTGTTTTCACTGGTGGAGTCCAAACTTATTCTGCCTTCTCACCTTGTACATTTTGGCAAGCCAAACAATGAAAGCTGGTTCAACAGGATTCCGAAAGTGGCGAATGCCAAGCTGGAAAGCTTTGTGCATGCCTACTATGTCCCTTTCGTGCGCAAATGTATTGAAAACCGTTATGTCACGCTGTCCACTTTTGTGGGCATGTTTATTATTTCCACTTCATTGCTGGCAGGCGGTATTGTCCGCGTGGTATTTCTTCCGGAAATCCCGAGCGATTTCGTCCAGGCAAGCGTCACCATGGTGGAAGGAAGCCCGGAAAGTCAGACACGTGCAGTCATGAACAAACTTGAGGATGCCGCATTGTCCATGAATGGTCAGTTTGAATTCAGGGATTCAGAAACCGGAGATATCTCCACCGACATTGTTGATCACGTGATTATCGTGGGTAGCAATGCAGCATCAGGCACCATGGCTATTGAGCTGGACAAGGATGTACCCAGCCAGATTGATGCCGACCTGATGACCCAGTACCTGGAAAGTTTTGTCGGCAATATGCCCGGACTGAAATCCCTGGTTTTCAGCACAGGCCAGGTCTTCGGCGGCAGTCCGATTTCCTATCAATTAGTCAGTGAAAATCCTGAAGAATTGACCGCTGCAGCGACTGAACTGGAAGCCCAACTCAGAACCTACAGTGGGCTAATCAACATCAGAAACGAGGCAGTTAACATCAAGGATGAACTCAGACTACAACTGAAACCCCGCGCTGAAATCATGGGCTTCACATTGAATGATTTATCCACACAGGTGCGCTATGCATTCTATGGTTCACAGGCACAGCGCCTGCAGCGTGGTGATGACGAGGTTCGCGTCATGGTGCGCTACCCCGAGGACGAACGAATTTCCATCGGTGATCTTGAAAACATGTATATTCGAACCAGCCAGGGTGATGCAGTCCCGTTCACATCCGTGGCTGATTTTGACATGCAGCCTGGCTACTCAAGGATTAACCGTGTTGAAGGCAAACGTTCAGTAGCCGTCAATGCCGATATCATTGAATCAATGGTTGAACCCAATGTGGTGAATACCGACATCACGGAAAATTTCTTTCCTGAACTACAGTCCCGTTACCCCAGTGTCAGCTACCTTGAAGACGGCGGTACCGCAGAGCAGAGCAGTATTATCCAGGACATGATCAGGGGAATGATTTTCGCCATATTCGGTATCTATGCCCTGCTCGCCATTCCACTGAAATCCTACACCCAGCCCATCATGATCATGGGTGTGATTCCATTTGGAATCGTTGGCGCCATACTCGGCCACCTGATCGTCGGTATTCCCGTCAACTTCCTCTCTTTTCTGGGCATCATTGCCCTCTCAGGGGTGGTAGTTAATGACAGTATTATCCTGGTGAATTTCGTGAATAAATCTATTGAATCCGGTAAAGAAACAATCAGTGCTGTAGTTAATGGCGGTGTTCGACGTTTCCGAGCCATCCTGCTGACATCACTGACCACCTTTTTTGGTTTGCTGCCGATTTTGACTGAAACCAGCATGCAGGCCAAGTTCCTGATTCCGATGGCAACATCTCTTGCCTTTGGTATTGTCTTTGCGACAGTAATTACACTGCTACTAATTCCCTGCCTTTACGTGATACTGGAGGATTTCAAAGGAAAACAAGTAGAAGGTACTAACACTATTTCACCAATTCCGGCGTAGTCAGTCTCTGACTTTTGGACTGCCGGTATCAGCATCAATTCGATCCAGTGATGGTCCCCTGTAGTTATCCATTAGCAGGTTAACCACGTCATCCCCGTATTGCTCGAACCAGAAATCACCCATCTTCTTGAGTTTGCTGATATTGGACTGGCTGATGTCATCCATGGCATCGTCAGGCGGGTTGGGCAAACCCGGCTGTTTTTTCATTTCCGCATTCACACGGATGTAGTTGCCTGCTGTAAGAATGGTATAAGCCTGGTAGGCAACAACCCTCTCATCAGTGAGCACATCCAGGATATGCCCCTTGGTAAACCACTCCAGGGCGCCCCACTTTTTTGAAGCAGGGCCATTGATCTTCCGTGTCCGGTAACCGGTTCCCACTGATAACACCCGCAGATCCTGGACAGGTTCATTGGGCCAGGCCTTGATCGCCTCGGCAATGGCACACATGGTCGGGTTGTTTGCAGTAACACCGCCATCCACCAGCCAAAAGGCATCCTCTATCCCATTCATTGCAAGCTCTTTCGTAGGAAAATACGTGGGCGCTGCACTGGAGGCATCCGCCACCTGCCATGCCGGCAGTTTTCGATGGGTTTTATTCGTGGACTTGATAACTTCCGGCTTACGTTTTTCGAGACCATATGTGACTGCCAAAACATGCCTGTTACGCGGCACACTGCCCAGTGTTGCTCTGCCCATTTTCTGTTTCAGTACACTGGACTTGCCCTCTCCTTTATATCGGGGTGCATTGATACCATCAAATTCAAACCACCCCTTGTTTTCCGAAAAGATCTTTTTCGCGTTCTGGGCGTTATACAGTTTGTTGATATCCCCCATCTTCATTGTAGTTGTCGCCAACGCCAGGGCAATAATGCTCCCAGTACTGGTACCTGCATAAAAATGCACGCAATCACGCAGCCCCAGCTTATGATCGGCCTTGAGCTTATCTTCAACATGATTGAGGAATTGGGTGGTTGCTGCACCGCGAATGCCGCCGCCATCCAGGGAAAGGATCAATTTAGACATACAACCTCCTTGTATAGTTTGACTATCGCCGAAAATATTCTATGACTATTCACATTCAAGCAAAACCTTGAATTCAATCCCCAGCAGGGTGAGAATCAACGTCCCTGCAAAAATTATGAACCAAACAGAGGTTTTCAATGTTTAATAAAAAACTGGTTGCCGCAGCAACACTGGTTATTACCAGCGTGCTTTCCTTTCCTCTCATGGCACAGAATTGCGACCGGGCATGCCTGGCGGACTTCCTTGACCAGTACCTGGAAGCTATCGTGGCAAATGATGCCACCGGTGCGCCCCTGAGCCATGGCTTTCGCCAGACCGAGAATTCCATTGTTGTCCCCAACGACGAGGGACTGTGGTCCTCTGTAACTGCGTTTGGTGAACTGCAGCGTCGCTACTATGATCCTGCAGGTCAATCTGCCGGTTTTTTTGGCCTGCTGGATGAAAGCGGTGAACCCGCTGTTGTGGCTCTGCGTCTGAAAATCTCGAACAACCAGATCGCCGAAGCGGAATGGCACATTGGTCGCGAAAATGACCCGGGTATTACCGGTGATCCGGGAGATGTACTGTTTGACGTGGAAAACCTGCTTGCCAATCCGCCCAATGAGGGCTTTGCCTCACTGGACAGTCGCATTAACCGTAACGACCTGATTGCAGTGGCCAACAGCTATTTCGACGGCATCATTGCCCAGAATGGCAAGGTCATCAAGGGCCATCCGGGTTGTACACGCCGTGAAAACGGTGCAGATACCTTTGGCGGCCCGATGCGGGAAGGCTCCACTGTTGGCTATAACGGCACCATCGATTGCAGGACTGAAGGTGACTACGGCCTGGCCCAGATTACCGCCCGCCGTGTTCAGGTGGTAGACGTAGAGCAGCAGATCGTCATGATGTCTGTGGTGTTCCTGCGCCGCCCGGGCAACGAGCGCTGGCGTAATCATTTCACCCACACCATCAGCATTGAAGACGGCCTTATCCGCCATGTCCATGGCGCCATGTTCTATGCACCACCAACACAGCCAGTTCCTAACTGGCCGCCCTATGACGGTAATTTTCCCTTGTCTTTTGACAGCGAGTAATTTCGGCGACGTTTAATGATAAAGTTTTACACTGCAATTTTTCCCCTGGCGCTGCTTTTTTCGACCCATGCCAGCGCGCAGACCATCGAGGAAGCAAAAGCATTTCTTGATGACGCCGAAAGCCGTCTTGAAGCTGCCAGCCACGAATATGCTCATGCAGCCTGGCTTGCTGCCACCTATATCAGCTATGACAGTCAGCGTGTGGAAGCTGTGGCTTACCAGCGCTTCCTTGAATTGTCCGTGGAATATGCCAATGCCGCAGCCCGCTTCAACGATCTTGACCTGGATTTTGCAGACCGTCGGAAGATGGAATTGTTAAAACAGTTCCTGGTCATTCCGGCGCCCAGTGATTCAGAACTGGCGCAGGAATTGGCAGAAATAGGGTCGGAAATGGGAGCGATGTATGGCGCCGGGGAATATTGCCGAAACGAAGGCATTACCGGTGAAGAAGTCTGCTATTCGGGAGACCAGATTGAAAACCTGATGCGCGAGTTGCGCGATCCGGATGAATTACTCGAATTCTGGGCGGGCTGGCGTGAAAACTCTGTACCCATGAAACCCCTCTATGAAAGACAGGTGGAAATTGGCAACCTGGGCGCCCAGGAACTTGGCTATGACAATCTCAGCACCTTCTGGCGCGCCAAGTACGATATGAGCCCCGATGCTTTTGCCACCGATGCCGATGCTCAATGGGCTAAGGTAAAACCTTTTTATGATGCCCTGCACTGCCACGTGCGCGCTGAACTCAGCGACTACTACGGTCCTGAAGTCGTGCCACCTGCCGGTCCTATTCCAGCCCATGTTATGGGCAACCAGTGGGCGCAGGACTGGAGCTATCTTTACGATATCGTAAAACCTGAGTCTTCTGATCTTGGTTACGACCTCGACCAGTTGGTACAGGACAATACCGAGGGCCCCGAAGACATTGTTCGCATCGCGGAAAACTTTTTTATCTCGCTGGGCTTTGATCCATTGCCTGATACTTTCTGGGAACGTTCCATGTTTTCAGAACCCATTGATCACAAGGCCGTCTGTCATGCCAGTGCCTGGGACCTCGATGACAAGGATGACCTGCGAATCAAGATGTGCATCGACCAGACCGCTGAAGAATTCAGAGTGGTCCATCACGAACTGGGTCACAACTTCTACCAGCGCGCCTACAAGGATCAACCGCCTCTCTTTCGCGGCAGTGCCAACGATGGTTTCCATGAGGCCACCGGCGACACCATTGCCCTTTCAGTCACCCCGAAATACCTGGTGGATATCGGCTGGCTGGAAGAAGAGCCCCCTGCTGAAGGTGACATTGGTTACCTGATGAGCATGGCTTTGGACAAGATTGCCTTCCTGCCCTGGGGACTGATGATCGACAAGTGGCGTTGGCAGGTTTTCAACGGTGAAGTCAGCCCGGATGAATACAACCAGGCCTGGTGGGCACTGCGACAGGAATACCAGGGTGTTGCTTCACCCGTTGAACGCTCCGAGGATTATTTCGATCCCGGCGCCAAGTACCACATTCCAGGCAACACACCTTACATGCGTTACTTCCTGGCCTATATCCAGCAGTTCCAGTTTCATCGCGCCCTTTGCGAGGAAGCAGGATTCGAAGGCCCGCTTCATCGCTGCTCTATATATGGCAGCAAGGAAGCCGGTGCCAAACTTAATGCCATGCTGGAAATGGGGATCAGCCGTCCGTGGCAGGATGCCATGGAAGCGATGACAGGCCAGCGCGAGCTGGATGCATCAGCAATCATTGATTACTTTGCACCGTTAAAGGAATGGCTGGATAAGCAGAATCAGTTCAGACAGTGCGGCTGGTAAAACAATGACACCTTCAGCCTGGAGCTATTCCGCGTAGGACTGATCCAGGCTGATTGTGCGCAATGTGCGGTTGGTGATTTTCCAGTCACCACTGGAATTCCTGAGCTCCATATGATCATGGCCCTGCTCGTAGGGTTTGGGTGCCTCGGTCGGATCGGTGTTGAGAAACCCCGTATAAATCAAATCCACTATGGCGGTAGTGCCTTCAATACGAATGCGTGGAATATCCATCTGAAATACCAGCCTGCCGCCAGGGCCAAGCCCCAGGGAGTAAACATCTTCGATCGCCTGGAGCCCGTTATAGACCATGCCATTGACATCAAACACGGCATTCTCAGCCCAGAACAGGGAAAGGTCACCGTTGCCAATGGTGGCCAGCTCCCAGTAATAGTCGTTAATAAAATCCTCTACTTGGATGCGTGACAGTAATGTCTCAGGAGTTGTCATGACTTTTTCTTCAGCCGCTACTGACAATGTACCTGCAAGAGCAGCTATCAAGAATAAAACAACCGCTTTGAAACTTTTATTATCTTTCATATCTGTCTACCCCAAAAAGATCACACTGAATTCTATATCCAGTCAATTTTAATTGCATTGAATGTGAGTATACTGTCACTCACTGTATTCTTATCAATATAAATTTGTATTAATAAAAGAGGTTTTCATGAATCCAGCATTACCCCCTATTGATGACACCCAGATCTGGGACTCCATGCTTAGCCTGTATAACACCCATGCCCTTGCCCTGGCACTGGAACTGGAAATCTTTGAAGCCTTTGACTCACCAATGTCCGTTGAAGAACTCACCAGTAAAACCGGTTATTCACTGCGGGGCATGAAAGCCCTGCTGGCCATGCTGAAAATTCGGGGGCTGCTGGACCGTCATGAAGGGAAATACCAGCTCAACAATCTTTCGCGCACCTATATGCTCAAGGACAGCCCATATTTTTGGGGGCCATTTTTCAACTGGACTTCGGCCACATTGCCCAACTACCAGATTTACCTGGAGAATATTCGGGACGGCGAGACAAAGGAAGAACGGGAAGCCGCTGACGGCTGGGAATCCGGTGAAATGGATCCGGAATTTGCCAGAACCATTACCGATTACATGCATTGCCACTCCATGGCTTCTGCCGTTGGCATGTCACAGACATGCGATTTTTCCGGAGTAAAAAAACTGATGGATGTGGGCGGTGGATCAGGGTGTTACGCCAGCGCTATAGCCAATGCCAACCCTGAGATGCAGGCGACCATCATGGAGTTAAAACCGGTCTGTGCAGTCGCCGACGATTATATTGCAAAGGCTGGCGTATCGGATCGCGTAGACACTCAAGCTGTAGATATGTTCAGGGAAGCCTGGCCTGAAGGTTATGACGCGCACTTCTTTGCCAATGTTTTCCACGACTGGAGTTTTGAAACCTGTAGCGAACTGGCTCAGAAAAGCTTTGATGCGCTCGTTCCCGGCGGCAGGATTTGCCTACAGGAAATGCTGCTCGATAAAGGTGGCGACAACCCGGCAGCGCCTGTGGCTTTTTCCTTCCTGATGACATGGGGCACTAAGGGACAGCAATTTACCTTTGATGAGCTACGGGAAATGCTTGCCAGTGCTGGATTCACAAATATTACGGCACAGCGTTCATATGGTTACTATTCTCTTGTGACAGGGGAAAAACCAGCCTGACAGAAAAAAGACCTTTCGGTGGCTGGGTGGGAGTCCAGATACCGAAAGGCCTTTTGGGTACCAAACCGTTTACTTTCAGTTATTCGGCACCATGTAGGACACCGCATTCTGCTTGAGTTCCTCTACCGAATCACAGTCATTGATATCACTGTAGTCGAAGACAAACACCTGGTCGTTATCTTCTGTTATTTCCTTGAGGATAAGAGTGACATGTTCATTTGTCCCCAGCGTCCTGAGCGTACCGCCATAATCACACAGGGTTGATATCAGTTGTGTGGACACTTCATCGGCAACAGCCAGGCGTTGTTCCTGACGCGCAGAATACATATCCCGCTGGAATGTCTCATAAGCTTCACGCTGTTCATTCAGCTGCGCCATTTCCGCTTCCATTTTATCTTCTATTGAAACAATGCTTGCCTCAATGGCATTAATATCAGCATCATCATCACGCAATTCTCTCTGCAGTTCACGTATTTCACGTTGCATGTCGCGGATTTCTTCCTGGGTATCACGCATGGCTTCCTCCATTTCCTGCGCAGCTTCCCATTCAGGTCCACCGCCACTAAAGAAGAACACCGATGGCGCCTGTGGCGCTTGCGGTATACCTCTACTGGATCGGATAAAAAATGCGTTATCGTCATCTTCATAATCAAAATTGACTGACACATCAGGTTCAAAGTCGATATCCATATCCGGAAAACTCTGGCGGACAAGCTCCAGGCTTTCTCTGGTGATGGATAGCGTGTCTTCAAGCGTTTCAACCAACTCTTCTCCAAAACCAAATCCCTGGATGCCAAAACCGCGGTTATGTGTCATCTGGAAGGTGAATACCATGCCCTGGCCAGCAAGGTACATGGAGTCCGGTCTTCCCAGGCGGCGAAAATTGTATTGCCTGTCAGCAACATCCTGCTCCATGGCTGCCTCGAAAATATTGTCCATGATATTCAGCTCACGCAACTTGCGCTCAATATCACCATTGTCCTGGGCAATACCGGCTACCGACAGGAGTCCGATCACTCCACCGAGGGCTGCTAGGCCGGGTTTTAACATTGCATTGTTCATTGGGTCTAACCTCTTATTCAAATAATCCGGGGTTACTGCTGAAAATTCACATTGCGAGCCAGTGTGTTGACGAACTGGTCGCTTTCTATCTGGTTATTGGCCAGCGTATCGAATCGCCTGTTGTACTGTCGCTGATCTTCATAACGCTGGTCTTCCCAGGCGCTCATAATAAAGTTCAGATCATCACGTCTTTCCCGGCGATTCTGATCCGACCATTCACTGAGCAGCAACTGGTTACTGATTTCCTGTTGATCTGCATATTCAGCAAGGAAAGTCGTTAACTGGACATCCTGCTCCTGACGATAAGTATCTATGGCCTCAGCCAGGGATTGCTCCATTCGCTGTTCACTTAACCTGCCACCAAAACTGATAGTCAAACCATCGTCGGTGGACACTTCCATCTGGAAAACGACCAGCACCACGGCACATAGTGAAGCGGCCATCGCTGCCCAATTCATCCAGTGACTATTCTGCACAGGAGGTTTGACTGCATAGCGGGCACGATGCCATTCCGGCACCTCCACGTCCTGCCATTGATCGCCAATGCGATACAGGGCATTGGCCTGTTCATACACCTGGGCACACTGGGCACAGTTATCAAGTATTTGCCGGCATTGGCGGTCAAGTTCGGGCGCCAGCCTGCCCTCCAGAAAATCATGAAGATTCTCCTCGATAAACCTGTGATCACATGACATGTTGATTCTCCATTTGACCTTTCATTTTCTGTAATGCCGCATAGAGACGGCTTTTAACGGTATTGGCAGAAATACCCAACTGGTAACCGATTTCCTCAAACGTAAAGTGCTGGAAGAATTTCAGTTCCACGACAAGGCGCTGCTCTGTAGATAATTGCTGCATCAGGCTTTTTACTTCTCTTGTCAGATTCAGTTGTTCAAATGCCTTGTCAGGATCGCCAAGCTGCCTGTCCTGCAGATACATGGATTCCTGTTCAAGGTACTCTTCGCCGTTATGTTGCGGCTGTCTTTCCTTTGACCTCAGAAAATCGATGTACTTGTTAACGGCAATTCGCATCATCCAGGGTCTGAATACCCCTTTACCACTATAGGAAGGCAGGTTACGGTACACAGCCAGGAAAACCTCCTGCATCAAATCCATGGCATCAGTGGCATTTCTGGTCATACGCAGGCAGTAGTTATAAACCGGCTTTTCATGCCGCTTTACCAGGCTCACCCAACTGCGCTCGGAACCACCAAGCGCCCGGGTAATCAGCTTTTCATCGCTGGTCATATCCTGAAAAATGCTATCTAACATCAGACTGCCAAATTGCCTCAATTAAGAGATAGGACGCCAGGGGCGGGGAAAAAGTTTTATAAAAGCAGGAATTTTTGAAGAAAAATACAGAAATCAGTCTGCTGTGACATTGAGCAGCTGAGAATAATCGCTCAAACCCAGGAAAATCTTGTCAATACAGTCCTGTTTCAATGTACGCATACCATCGGAAATCGCCTGTTCACGGATTTCATCCAGTTCAGCATTGTTATAGATCATTGAGCGCAGTTTTGGTGTCCCTACTAATACTTCATGGACTCCTACCCTGCCCCTGTAACCTAACCCGCTGCATGAATCACAGCCAACCGCCCGGTTAAGCTCAAGATTATTGGTATCAAGCGCAAGTTCATCACAATATTCGCGGCCATATTCATTGAGGAGGTGGTCAAGTTCTTTCTTATCAGGCTTGTAGGCTTCCTTGCAGTCAGGACAAAGCGTGCGCATAAGGCGCTGGGCCAGAATACCAAGCAGGGCATCGGAAAAATTAACCGGATCCAGACCAAGATCCAGCAGGCGGGTAATGGTTTCAGGTGCCGAATTGGTATGCAGCGTTGATAACACCAGGTGACCGGTCAGAGAAGCTTCAACACCAATACTGGCTGTTTCCCTGTCACGCATTTCGCCAATAAGAATGACATCGGGATCGGCCCTGAGAAATGCACGCATGGCATCAGCAAACGTAAAGCCGATTTTTGGATGAACCTGGACCTGTTGCAGTCCCGGCTGGGTAATCTCCACTGGGTCCTCTGCTGTCCAGATTTTCTTGTTGGGCTTGTTGATATGGCCCAATACAGCATGCAGTGAAGTAGTTTTACCTGAACCTGTTGGTCCCACGACCAGGAAAAGACCATGTGGTTTCAGACAGGCTTCGCTGACGACATCAAAATTGCGCTTACTCAGGGCCAGTTTATCCATGGGCAAAGCATTGCCGGCCGCAAGGATACGCAATACGGCACTTTCACCCTGGACAGTCGGTACGGTAGCGACACGTAATTCAAGTGTACCCTTGCCCAGTTTCAGTTTGCATTTGCCATCCTGGGGTTTACGGCGCTCGGAAATATCCAGCCGCGACATGACCTTTATGCGGGCAATCAGGGCACTGGTATGTTCTCCGGGGACTTTGAGCAACTCAATACATTCCCCGTCTACGCGCACGCGGACAACCCCATTACCACCGTCTTTTCCAGGCTCAATATGAATATCTGAACTGTTAAGACGACTTGATTCAACAATAATTCGGTTTACCAGTTGGATGATGGCGGAATCGTTAACTGCCTTGTCATCTTCTTCCTCGCCCTGCTGCTCTACTACGACACTGGTTTCTTCCTCCAGGTTTTTAAAGACATCATCGAACCCTTTACTTGCGTCCAGAGCCTCGTCTACGCCGTTGATGTATTGAAGAATATGATCCGGGAGTCCGATTCGCAGTTCGATTTTTTTGACCTGAAGCAGGGACTGGATCTCCATGATCCGGTTATGGTCGCTGGGATCATCAATAAGAATGACGGCCTCTTCCCTGTTTCCAGCAATCGGCAACCAGAAGTTGTACTGCAGGTAATTGGTACTAATGGTTTTGACCAGTTCCTGCACCGGCTCAATAGCACCGTCAAAAGGCATGAAGGGCACCCGATAGTAAAGCTCTAGCGACTTGCCCAGTTCATTCTCATCAATATTGCAATCTTCAAGTAATTTCCGCGTGATTTTATTTTTGGATCCACTGCATTGTTTTTGTATGCCGTCCAGATCAAACGAGGTAATTTTCCCCTGCTGCACCAGGTAGTCAAACGGCCCGAGAGTGGACTGAAAATCTTTTCTGAATACCTTGGCAAGCGTTTGTGCCAGCAAATTGACACGCTTGATATCGGATTCTGTGAAGTCACGATTAATGTCCAGATTGATTAACTGGATTACTCCAAGAAGGATTTCATCCTTTACCGGAATAACCACCATAGACTTGAAACGTAAATTGCGACTTTCACTGAATCGGCTGTCGAACTTCAGGTGCTGATGGATATCCTGGAGCTCATCTGCATCATAAACATCGGTAATACAAAGCGGTTCATGACTCAGCGCAACATAACCTGCTACTGAAGTGGTACTAAGGGGTACACGGATTTTCTGATCCTCAACATTCTCGGATCGTTCACCTCCCTTAAATACCGCAGTGATTTCTTTGCCGTTATCAATACTCTGATAAATAGTGAGAATATTAGCGCCCAGCAGGGCAAGCAGATCCTCCTCCACTGACCGAAGTGCCTGTTGCAGGGTACGCCGCTGTTTTTGTTCCTTCAGCAGGCGGCTGGTAATCTCCGCCATACGCCTGACGAATTCCCGGCCTTCCTGCTGACTATCCTGGCTTTCTGCCACAGCGGAAACATCCTGTGTTTTTGCAGAATCTGTCAAGTCAGAAGCAGGTTCTGGAAAGTTCAGTCCCATATTCATTTACTATTTTTACCGGCACAGGCCGGCCTGAGGATATTTTCCAGGGCTAACTATCTGAAATATCTGATAATTCTTCCCCCTTTCAGAAACGTTATATAACCTGAATTCCAACCTCTGACATGCTGAAATTCCCGGTTCTGTGAAGTGGGTAGGGTTTTTGGCTCGCGTGGTGACAGGATTGCGAACCTGGTAGGTTTTTTTGAGAGCCAGACTGCTTTAGCAAGCCGTCTGGAATGTACGAGTTATGGTGATACCTTTTCAATAACCAGCGTCAGTTCGGCGACCCGGAAACCAAATTTTCGTAGTTGTGTCCTGTTGATCAAATGGTTTTCTTCCACAAGGTACAACCAATCGTCCAGGTTGAGCACGATGCTGCTATCACCCCAGGGAACATCCAGCTGATAGGTCCAGTTAAAGGCCGATCCGGCGATTTCGCCACTGGCCGTGCCAATCACATCACCTGCTGTTCCGGTATAACGATTGTCACCAAGATGATTGAGCGTCCAGGTCCTGTCCTGCTCTTCCCCATCATCAAAAACAAAATGTTCCACGAGCGTGCCCTGCTCTCCTGACCAGGAAGCCTCGATAGAGGCTGTAAATTTTCGTGTTACCTTCCCGGATCGATCCTGCAAAATTCCATAAGCCATCAAGTCGCCCTCGAAAAATGTTTTTAAATCCAGGGCGGGGCTTGTACCTTCATAGGATTCGATAGATACCTGGCTGCACCCAGACAGAACCGGAAGAATAAAAATTATTGATAACAGTATTTTCTTCATGACTTTCTTTTCCAGTGATTTTCTTCTTATGAGTTGCCCAGCAAGTTTTTACGCATTGCCGGTCGCGTAGTATCTTCCGACAGCCATATGCCAGCAAAGTGTTTAGTGAAATCAGAATCCTTGATGGCACCAGTAAGATTGCCATTATGATAGAAATAACTATGAAAGCGTTTATCGACGAATAATGTGATCTGATCTTTTTCTTTCACATCTACAAGCAGGGTGGATAACTGCTCCAGCCACTCCCTGTTAAATTGCATGCCTATCTCTTCCCATTGACGCCTGGTTTCAGATACCAGGTCGCTTTTTGAAAAATCGCGTTGGTATTCAAGCTCAAGGGCAAAAGCTTGAGACGGGGAAAATTCAAACTCAGCGGTTTCACTGAGCAGTCTCGCCCTGTAAACAGACCAAAACAGAAAGTTCAGCTTGGCTGCACCAACCTCGTTAAACTGCTGCCATGGCAAATTTTTATCCTGCGAATACACAGGTACTGCCAAAACAAGCACAAAAAGAAACAGTGTCCTACGCATCAGCGCCTGCCTTCAACGGGTTATAAAAATTAGTATCAAGCCAAATGAGCGTTGGTACAAATAATGCCCAAAGAACAGCGATAAGCAGCAATGCCGGGATAGGTGCAATGCCTAGCTCTACGGCTCCGAGCATGTACCCGGCGAAATACCCGACCCCGCCTGCAATAAATCCAGTCAGTGCCTGGAGTGATACATGAAGCTTTAAAATGAAACCAAAACCACGCGGAAGGGTTAATGCGAAAGACATCCAGAGTATGATCAGCCAGGGTGGAAAAAATGGCTCTGAAAAAACAAATACTCCTGCACCGGCAAGCATAAGATCCATGGCCACTCCTGCCAGGACAGTAGTTAGCACCAGGGCAAGGTAGTGACTCAGGTTTTGCCAGGAAAACAACTTGACGAAAATAATGAGCAGAGCCGGCATAATGGCAGCCGACTGGTAAACTACCAGCAGTATCCAACTTACCTTGAACAGCACCAGGTCTGTCCAGCTACTGGCCAGTATTCCGGTTATGGTCTTGTTGAGTAATTTCATTCAATAAAGTCCGATAATGCTCTTTTACGTTATTTTCGGGCTTTCGGATTAACCTGAATTCAGCGACTTAGCTGGTAATATGGGGAATGGCCCTGCAAAAATACCTCTCCACATATGCCGAACCAGAAACACGTTCTCTTGGACACCTTAATGGCCAATATGATCATGTGCTCTGTATCCCCGTATTTGCCGAGGACCATGCTTTCCTGGCCTCCTGCCTGCAGAATATCAGCACGGAAAACCTTCTCGTCATTGTCGTAGTGAATGCGCCAGAAACGGCAGCTAAAGAGAAAATCAATCAGACTGATTCACTGTTCTCAGCATTGGAGGCCAACCACCCCCTGAAGCAGGCACTAGATGAAAATCTTTCTTTGCACGAAGTAAATCACAGCACTGACCTGCTGCTCATCCAGCGCTGTAAGCCAGGATTTTTCCTGGATAAAAAAGGCGGTGTGGGACTGGCAAGAAAAATCGCCTGTGATATTGCCTGTCAGCTCATCCACGAGGGTGTAATAACCACTCCATGGGTTCATACCACAGACGCAGATGCAATTTTGCCGCCCGGGTATTTTGATAGTGCTGATGCCCTCTCTCCTGACCTTTGCGCAGCTGCGATATACCCCTTTCGCCATACCCATAGAAATGATGACAGGCTGAAACTGGCGCAACAGCTTTATGATTCGTCACTGGATTACTATGTGCATGGCCTAGCGTGGGCCGGTTCTCCCTGGGCCTTTCATACTGTAGGCAGTACCCTGGTCATCAATTCCAGACACTATGCCCAGGCCAGGGGCTTTCCCAAACGGGAAGCGGGCGAGGATTTTTACCTGCTGAATAAACTGGGAAAAACAGGCAGGATATTTCGGCTGGAATGTGAGCCCATTTCACTGATCAGCAGACAGTCTGACCGAGTCCCATTTGGCACCGGACCTGCCATTAATAAAATTCTTACCATGCAGGATCCAGTTCATGAATTCAGGCTCTACAACCCGTCATGTTTTATATACCTGAAAGCCTGGCATGATCTAACCCGGCATTTATGGCAGGAAAGAAAAAAAGAACTGACAGCAGAATTCGTCACCAGCCATAGCAGTGATATAAATGCTGAAATTCTGATTGATTGCCTCTCTGCAATGGGTGTCAAAAAATTTCTTTTGCATGCTTTTGAGCACAGCACGACAGAAGCAATATTTCTGCGTCACTTACACAACTGGTTCGATGCTTTTCTCTCACTGAAAGCTGTGCACTGGTGGCGCGATCACCACTTTCCTTCGCAGACACTGGAACAGGTTCGGCAGTTTGACCCACTCCCCTTTATCCAGGGTCTCAGGGATGATCATTTACCTTTGCCTGAAGCTGACTAATGACCGTCTTTCACTCTCCGGTTAAAACCACAGACTCGGCAGGCGTTTTTTTCTGCAGGTTATGGCCCAGTGCGGCAAGCATTGATCCAGCTACGACGATCACGGCGCCAAGATAGGCCAACAGGTTTAGTTCACTGTCAGCAAAAACTGCAGGCCAGATGCCGACCACCACTTCCATGGAGACAATAGTGCAAAGCGGGGCAAGCGTAATCACTGCACTTACTTTCGCTGCATCCCAGACATGCAACGCTTCTGTAAAGGCGCCGTAAGCCAGCACAAGATTGAGGCTACAAAAGGCCAGTGCTGAAAACTGCAGCAGATCCAGAGAAAAAATTGCCATCGGGCTTATAAAGGGAAGTAAAAGAACAACTCCCCCTAGATACATCAGGCTGGTGAGCTGCACCGAATCCAGTGATTGAAGCAGCATTTTTTGCAACAGTCCGTATATTCCCCATGACAGTGAGGCAAGCACCATGAGAATGATGCCGATGGAATAATCATTCAGTGAAGAAAAAATATCGCTCAATCTGTCGTTAAAAAACAGTGAGAATCCAATCAGCAGAAGAATAACTCCCAACCATTCCAAACGACCGAATTTCTCTCCGAAAAAAAGGATACTGCCAAAAAGCAGGATAAACGGCGCAAGCTGAATCAACACCTGGGCACTTTCCGGGTTCAGGTAAGACAGGCTGCTCAAATACAGTAGAAAATTGCCTGCCAGCATTGCTGCTGCCAGGAACAGCAGCAGGTTTATCTTCCTGTTGAATTGTCGAACAGGGGGAAGCTTGCCTTTGTGCCAAAGGTAAACAAATACGCAAACCGCAGCTGTTGCGAACCGGTACCAGGTGATCGTAATGGTATCCATACTGCCTATTAGTAAAACGAACGATACAGGGAGAACTCCCCACATCAGGGCGGTCAGCAATGACAGGAAAAAACCCGCCCAGGGATTACGACTTTTCATGGAGTTGGATTATAGCGTGTCATTACGATGACTATCTTGTTAGTTGAAATTAATAGAGAGCCAGAGGTGGTTCATCCAACGCAGACAATTGCTCCCTGAGCTCAAGAATATGCCCCGCCCAATAGCTCTCGGTATTAAACCAGGGAAAGCTTTGCGGGAAGGCAGGATCATCCCAGCGTCTTGCGAGCCAGGCACTGTAGTGCATCAATCGCATTGTTCGCAGAGACTCGATAAGCACCAGCTCCAATGTTCTGAAATCATGGAACTCATTGTAACCGTCTGCCAGTTCACTCAATTGAGCCAGCTGGTTCTGTCTGTCACCGGAAAGGAGCATCCAGAGATCCTGCATAGCAGGTCCCTGCATGGTGTCATCAAAATCCACGAAGTGCGGCGTATCATCACGCCACAACACGTTGCCCATATGACAGTCGCCATGAATGCGAATGATTTCAAGATTTGCTACAGATGCATAGATAGCATTCACACGCTTGATCAGATCACCCGACAGGGACTCGTAGGCTTCACGCATTTCCTTTGGTATGAAATTGTTTTCCAGCAGGTATGCCGCGCTTTTCTCGGCAAATCCTTCCACCGTCAGGTGGTTTCTGGTTTTGAATGGCTTGATTGAACCTGCCTTGTGCAGCCTGCCTATAAAGCGGCCCATAATAAGCAGGTTGTCCAGGTTCAGATCCGGGCTACGACCACCGCGCCGGGGAAAAAGGGCAAATCGGAATCCTTCATACTCCCTGAGCGTTGTACCTGACAAATCCGAGGGGGGAACGACAGGAATATCGAGGTCGGCGAGCTCCTGGCTGAATTCGTGTTCTTCCAGGATCTGCTCATTGCTCCAGCGATCAGGGCGATAAAACTTGGCAATAAGAGGATCGCCCTCCTCCATACCGACCTGGTAGACACGGTTTTCGTAACTGTTCAGTGCCAGGATACGTGCATCTGATTCAAATCCCGCGCTTTCAACGGCATCTATTACCAGGTCAGGTGTCAGGCGTTCAAAGGGGTGACCATCTGGCAAGGGCCTGTCTCCGGATCAAGTGCTTCATCCGGACATATTAGCACGCAGCTATCAGTGAATACGGGGCAGATCCCTGAAACCGGGTTTAGCCATCAGGAACTGGCCAGTATGTATGACACGCTCCATAAAACCGCCTTCGCAAAAACACAGGTAGTAATGCCACATGCGTATGAAAACATCATCACATCCGAGCTGTTTTACTTCATCAAGTCGCAGCCAGAAATGTTCACGCCATGCGCGCAATGTCTGGGCATAATCCTGTGTGATATCTTCCAGCCCTATGAGCTGCATGTCAGTATGATTAGAAACACACTCAGTAATCACTGAGTTACAGGGCAGCTGACCACCCGGGAATATATACCGCTTGATAAAATCAATGTTATTCACAGACTGCTTGTATCGCTGATCTGAAATAGTGATTGCCTGAATCAGCATAAGACCATCTTCTTTCAGCAGACGACTGCAAGTGGTGAAATAATCCTCGTAGTATTTAACCCCTACGGCTTCAATCATTTCCACCGATACCAGCTTGTCAAACTGACCTTCCAATTCCCGATAATCTTTTTCCAACAGGGTAATTCTGTCTTCAAGGCCTTCCCTTTTCACCCAGTCACAGGCATGCGCATATTGTTCATGGGAGATTGTGGTTGTCGTCACTTTACAGCCAAAATATTTTGCTGCATGGATGGCAAGGCCACCCCATCCTGTACCAATTTCAAGCAGGTGATCTTCCGGCTTGAGCTGCAGACGCTCACAGATATGCTGGAACTTGTTAAGAGATGCTTGTTCAAGAGAATCATCTGCCTGTTTGAATATGCCTGATGAATAAGCCATCGTTTTATCCAGGAACAGGGAGAAAAAGCGATTGCTGAGATCATAATGGGCTGAAATATTCTTTTTCGACCCTGTAAGTGAATTTTCCCTGAGCACATGAAATAATTTTCCGGCCATCCTTCGCAAAAATGACTGGTTCTTGCTCATGTTCTGAAGAATCTGCATGTTGAGTACAAACAACCGTATGACTTCCAACAGATCAGGTGATTCCCAGTAGCCCAGCATGTAAGCTTCACCTGCCCCGGTGGAGCCATCTTTTAATACACTGCTGAAGGCCTGAGGATTCAGGATACGAATTCGAGCCGAAACGGTTTTGTCATCTCTGTTGCCAAAACTTGTCACCTGCCCTTGTTCTTCAAGAACCAGTGAGCCAATTTTCAGATTGCCAAGCAAGGCATGCACGGCATGCCTGGACATACTTTCTATACTCAGTGGATTGCTGGTGTTTTTGGGTTGTTCAACTGCTGTAATTCTCACTAACTGCTCCTACTAATATGCTTGTTTAACACTATCTTTTGAAATTTTCTTATCCTGACCCTGCGCTCCTCGCTTTGGATGCGGAACAAACGGAATTTTCTTTAACCAGAGTTTTAATGCCTGCCAGTAAATACCCCAGGCAACTTTCAAAGTCATGAAGGGGTAAGCAACCAGGAATCTGTTCAGTGAAGCAGGTGACATTTCCCTGGCCTTCAAATGCATGGAAGCATTGAAAATGCGTTTGTCAGACTGGTAATTTTCCATGTAAATGCTGGCATTGTTGCCTGGCAAAGTACTGCGCCATTGATAACGCATATTCATTGCCATAAATGGTGAGACGTGGTGATCCTTGTCAAAACTGGCCTGCGTCGCCTTGTTATCAGCTGCAGCTTCTATCACGTAGCTGTGCTTTTCACCCCAGGGCGTGTTGGTCACTTCAGCAACGATATATCGCAGCGACTCACTGGCATCAAAACAGTAATAGGTGGTGATGGGGTTGATAATGTATCCAAAGTAACGCAGGTTAGTCAGCATTCTTACCGGCCCTTCCATTGTTACGCCGGTTTTATCCATAACAAGTTGCCTGACCGCATCTGCCAGAGGCACTGCTGGATCACCAAGGTAGTCTTCACGTTTGAATGTCGCCAGGTTAAAGCGACCCACTGACCAGAACCTGCACTTCGAAAAAATCGATTCTATTTCATTCAGGTCCAGGTACATCATGAATACCCGGTAATTAAAGCGGTGTTTTCGAGGATGATAGCGACAATGGCTCACAACGCCTTCGAATATTCTGCTTTGAAGAGCCTGGTTTGTCATACTGCTTCAGCTACCTGAGGCTTGTCGTTTTCAAGCTCAATCAGACGGGGCTGGTTTTGTAAGTCCTGCACTACACGCTGCGCGCTCCATACACCATCCTCGTGAAAACCATTACGCCAATAGGCACCGCAGAACCAGGTATTGTTGGTGCCATTAATTTCAGCCCAACGGTTTTGAGCATCCATGCCTGCTTCGGTGAAAATCGGATGATCATATTCATAAACACCCAGAATCTTCGATTCGTCAATATCGCGTGTCTGGTTCAAAGTGACACAAAAAGTCGTGTCTGACTCGATGCCCTGCAGAATATTCATGTTGTATGTAAGCGTGGGTTGTTCAAGCACAGCATTTGCCAATGAAACATTCCAGCTGGACCAGCAACGCCTGTTCTCAGGCAGCAAGGTGTGATCAGTGTGCAAAACAACTTCATTGCTTGAATAGGGAATAGCTGACAATATTTCTGTCTCTTCCCTACTGGCATCTTCGAGCATCTCGAGAGCCTGGTTGCTGTGACAGGCAAAAATCACCTGATCATATACTGCGGTGAAACGTCGACTTTTAACAATCACGGATGTTGACCCGTCAGCCTTGGACAGTCTTGTCACATTAAATACAGGGTTATCCAGTTCAATGCCCTGCTCAAAATTCTTTGTCAGAGGCGCGATATAACTGCGGGAGCCTCCCTTGATCACTCGCCACTGTGGCCTGTTTTTAACGCTCAACAGTCCATGATTGCGGAAAAACCGAACGAAAAACTGGAGTGGAAAATTCAACATCATGGCCGTATTGGATGACCAGATGGCTGCACCCATGGGAATGAGGTACAAATCACGAAATACGGAAGAATAACCATACTGCTCAAGATACTGACCCAGTGTCATGGTCACGCAATCAGGGTTTTCCTGCAGATGCTTCTCTGCTTCTTTGTTAAACCGCAGTATGTCCTGAACCATTTTGAGGAACCGCGGTGAGACCAGGTTACGGCGCTGCGCAAACAAGGCATTGAGATTCGTGCCGGCGTATTCAACACCTGTGCGTGCATCACTGACACTGAAGCTCATACTCGTAGGCTGACTTTCCACACCCAGCTTGTCCATCAGCCTGATGAATTCGGGGTAAGTCCAGTCATTGAACACAATAAACCCGGTATCAATCGCATATTCCCTGCCTTCCAGTTCAACATCTTTTGTGGCCGTATGACCACCGATTATCGGCGCTGACTCAAAAAGGGTAATGTCATGCTGCTCAGCAAGTTCGTGTGCCGCCACCATGCCCGAAATTCCACTACCAATTACTGCTATTTTCATGGTTATGCTTCCTGGGCCCGGCTTAGGCGCGTTGCAATAGTCGAATACCAGAGGCCAGGCATCATTTTCATGGCTTTCAGCAAAAGATGCAGACGCAATGGAAAAGAAATAGTGAGTGGTCTTTTCTGGACTTTGCTCAGGATGACTGAGGCGGCCTTTTCTACAGACATAAGAAAAGGCATAGGAAAGTCATTGGTATCGGTCATGGGTGTTTTAATAAACCCCGGGTAAACCACGGTAACATCCATTTCCCCTTTCAGATCACACCGCAGTGAATCCAGGAAATAACTCATGGCTGCTTTCGAAGAACCGTAAGCTTCAGCTCTCGGAAAACCCAGGTAGCTGCTCATGCTGCCAACCCCGACGATGTGTGGCCTGTATTTTGATTTCTTCAATAGTGGCAATGCTGCAATACAGGAGTTCACCACACCAAAATAATTAGTATCAGCAACCCGACGGATCATGTTGATATCAAGATCGGGCATGTTGATGTATTCACAGGTGCCGGCACAAAGAAATATGGTATCCAGGGACTCAATCCCGTTCGCTTGAAGCACTTCTGCCATTGTGGCGTCATTACTGACATCACAGGGAACTGCAGTAATATTGCCTTCACCATTTTCTACCAGGTTTGCCAGAGCCTCTTCATTCCTGGCGCTGGCATATACATGATGTCCCTGACTGTCCAGTTGCTCCACTAGCGCCTTTCCAATACCAGAGCTCGCACCGGTTACCCAAACATTCAGTGTTACGTCATTATTCACGCCTGGTCTTCCCTGCCACCGATACGCTTTTTAATAGTACGTGTGATGCCTCCGATCAAAGGCAGATGTTCGTAAACCATGGCACCAAGATCGTATGTATCCTCGTGGTAATAAACACGATTGGTGAATTTAAGATGCGACATGCCCCGAATGGTTATCACTTTGCCACCTCCCAGCTTGGGATTCGCAAACTCCATATCCCATGTCAGGTAAGCACTGTTTTCCGAAATAATGGTATCCACATACCTGATTTTGTAATGGCTGAGGTTTGTTGCCATCTGTTTCATGTAGCGTTTCAATGACAAAATTCCATCGACACGGTGGACAGGGTCAATAAACTCGATATCCTGTGTATAGATTTCTTCCAGGGCAGGCAGTTTATCTGCTGAAAATTCCTCGTAGAATGTCATCAGACTGGAAACCAGCGGGTGCTTATCGATATCAGTGACTGCGTTCATGTTTTCCTTTAAAGATTAGAGGCTTATGCGATTAATTATGCTCTTATACGCAACCCCAATTCGAACAGATCAGCCATGATTTACTCAGTAAAAAAGATGATCCGATCCCGGAGTCTCGCCGTAGGACTACAACAAACTGGCTTTACAACAAATTCAGCAGCCAGGGGATTGAGGATAGCAAATTGGTGGCAGTCACCGAAACAGTTAATACGGGCGCCAGGCGAATGAATCCGACAGTCGTGAAAGACGAAGCGGCCACCTGGAATGATTGCCTGTTACGCGTTGCCAGGGATAGCGACCAGGCAGCATTTCAGCAGCTGTTCAACAAGTTTTCTCCCCTGATCAAGGCTTTTACGGCCAAGCAACCTTCTTTCGGCAACCAGGCAGCCAATATGAGCGAGGAACTGGTTCAGGAAACCATGGTGAAGGTCTGGCAAAAAGCGGCTTCATTCAATCCTGAAAAGGCCAGTGCGAGCACCTGGATTTTTACCATTGCGCGTAACACACGAATAGATTTGATAAGAAAGACATCTCGCCATCATCAAAACAGGATTAATAACGATGATAGTGAAGATGGTTTTGATGTCGAAGACATCTGGATTGAGAATGAAGACGAGGATGTCTTTAACCAGCTGGCCAAGCAGCGCAGTGCTGAAACCCTGCATGAAGCCATGAAGAACTTGCCTGAAGAGCAGGCCTTTATCCTGAAAAAAGTCTATCTCGAGGATAAATCCCATACCGAGATAGCAGAAGAATTGGATTTACCACTTGGTACCGTTAAATCAAGGGTAAGACTTGCATTGAGCAAACTGCGCCTGTCAGTAGACAGGTAATACGCAATACAAACTTTTAATTTACAAAGACAAAGACTGACTTTTCGATATGGTTAAAAAACAATTGGTTAAATATCACCCGGACACGCGATTCCTGACAGATTACGCGGCAGGCAGCCTGCCCGAATCCCAGGCTATGTGTGTAGCCGCGCATCTGCACTACTGCCCTTCCTGCCGCTCTCATATCCGGGATCTGACCCAGGTTGGTACGGCACTTTTCATGGATCAGCCACCTGCCGAGGTGAGCGCTGGCAGTTTTGAACAGGTCATGGCCAAACTCGCGCAGACAGGCAAAAGCACGGTAACTGAAACTGCAACGGCCGCCAACGAAAGCCCTGCTTCAGACGCCAAACAGGAAAAATTGGACACTGAAACTGCAGAACTTCCACGTGCTATCAGGAAAATGACCCGGGGCAGCCTTGAAAATCTGAACTGGCGTAACCTGGGCAAAACTTTTCGCTATTCCACGATCAGGACAGGCGATACCCGGCGCGAATCTTCCCTTCTTGAAATCAAGGCCGGCGGTGAAATTCCACGCCATCACCATGGCGGTGATGAAATTACGGTTGTGTTGAAAGGCAGCTTTTCAGACCAGGAAGACCGTTATCATGTTGGAGATTACATTGTTCGGACACGTGGCGAGGCTCATACACCAGTTGCCTCCCAGGATGAAGATTGCCTGTGCCTTACCACGCTGGATTCACCCATCGTGGTGAATAACTGGTTTTATCGGATGCTTATGCCATTCCTGAAGAAACCCACCTCTGCTCACTGACATTCTTGCACCAGGGGCTCTGCGCAGACTGAAGAACTAATTGTTCCTGAATGCTGACAGCGCCCTTTCCCTGCTCATCTTGAGATCTACAATCGGTAACGGATAGTCATCTGGCCGCAATATGCCTGGTTCATGGATACTTTTGTTATCCAGCTCAGCGAGCTCTGGTACAAATTGCCGAATAAAAGTGCCTTCTCCATCAAAACGCTGTGACTGGGTAACAGGATTGAAAATCCTGAAGTAAGGTGCTGCATCCGTTCCCGTAGAGGCACTCCATTGCCAGCCGCCATTGTTGGCTGAAAAATCCCCATCCACCAGGTGCTCCATGAACCATTGCTCTCCCAGGCGCCAATCGATCAGCAGGTTCTTGCTGAGAAACATCGCTGTGATCATGCGCAGGCGATTGTGCATCCAGCCGGTTTCCTTCAGCTGGCGCATAGCTGCATCAATAATCGGAATGCCGGTCCTGCCTTCGCACCAGGCATCAAACTGTTGTTGATCCTCGCGCCAGGCGATTGAGTCGAGTTGCCGCCGGAAGGCTTTATGCATGTTGATATGTGGGTAGTGATAAATGATGTGCTTGTAAAATTCGCGCCACAGCAGTTCATTCTTCCAGGTCTCAGGACCCTCACCCTCATGTTTTGACGTCGCCTGGCGCCAGCAGTCGCGGATGGAGATCACACCAGCAGTGAGCCAGGGTGATAACGTACTGGTGCCAGGCTGAGCAGGGAAATCTCTTGCCTCTTTATATCTGGCGACAGATTGGCCACAGAAAGAGAGCAGTTTTTCCCGGGCGACTTCCTCTCCCGCCGGCCACAACTCTGCCCAATGCGCTGAGGCCTGGGGCCAGGATAGCTCAGCAGGCGTTTTTTGCCCCACAACTGCTGGAGGCAGCGGCTTACTGGAAATTTTTTTCAGGGAAACCGGCTTGTCCGGCACATGCATTATGGCGCGACATTTTTTGGAAAAAGGCGTGAATACCTTGAATGGTTCGCCACTGTTATTCAGCACGGAACCTGGCTCCAGCAATACCTGGTCCTGGTGGCTGTGTACTTTGACACCGGCTTCTTCTGCCAATTCTGTAACTGCGAAGTCGCGCCGCATCTCGTTGATGGGATATTCGGCATTGAAGTGCAGAGACTGAACAGGCCAGTTGGCAAAAACAGAAGCAAACACATCGGTAACGGCGTCATAATCACTGACTTCACAGGTCACAAGGGGTATGTTGAGCGCGCCCAATGTTTGATCGAGGGCTTCGAGATTGCGCCGCCAGAAGTCCAGTTTGATGGGCGCATCATCATGCGCCTGCCACTGCCCTGGCGTTGCTATATAAAGGGCGACAACATCACCACCTTCAAGCGCACCTGCAAGAGCAAGGTTATCCCTGGCACGCAGATCAGAACGAAACCAGACAACATTCATCGCGGCAGTAGGTTCAAATCTGGTTCCTCAGACTCAGATCATCCGGGTAAGGCTGAAGAAATGACTGCCGATCAATATAGTCATTGGGATAGACATGGAAATAATGGCGCAGCAATGTCACGGGCACGATTAAAGGCACAATACCGTTGCGATATTGCTCAATAGTTTCACTTAGCTTGGCCTTTTCCCTGCTACCCAGCTCCTTTTTCAGGTAACCCTGCAAGTGCATGAGGACATTGGTATTACTTTTACGGCTTGCTTTCCGCTCCAATGATTCCATCAGGCCTGCAAAATATTGCTCACCCAGTTTTTCGGCATCCTGATTACCGGCATCCGCCAGCATCCTGCCCAGGGAAGTAAAGGACTGGGGGTTGTTTGCCATCAGGGTATATTTATAGCTGGAATGAAAATCAATGAGCTTCTTCGCTGTCAGACCTTGTGCTTTCATTGCATGCCAGTTGCTGTAAGCAAAAACGCGGGTGATAAAGTTTTCTCTCAGGACGGCATCCTGCAGCCTGCCGGCTTCTTCTACAGGCAGTAAAGGATAGGTATCAGTGATTACTCTGGCATAAACACCGCGGCCCATTTCTTCCTGCGGATAGCCCTTGTCATTGTAAACCTTGACCCGAAACAGGCCGCAGCTTGGCGAGCCCTTGATGAATATATAGCCACAAAGATCGTTGAGTTCGGCTGCTTTTTTTTGGCCGAAATCCTTCAGTTGCTGCGTCACATTAAGTGAGGGATTATCCACACCAACCACATCCGGATCGGAAGGTGTACCAACAAGGCGAATGGGTTTGCGTGGAATGCCAAGGCCGACACTCACTTCAGGACAAACCGAGATAAATTCAAAATACCGGGACAGATCACGCGTACAAAGCGGGGAATGCTTATGACCGCCGTTGTAGCGAACCTCTTCACCTAGAAGGCAGCTGCTGATACCGACATTAATCTTGTTTTCAGGCTGTTGACTGGATTCCTGCTGATTCATCTGATTCCACTGCCGTGACTGATTTATATTTGTTCACTATAAGGTCGCCCAGACTGGACCAGAATGCATCATGGCTGCCTACTTCTTCAAGCAAATTGATGCGCACTGCAGCATATTGCTGATTAAGCCTGGCGACTTTCTCAGGCACATCATGCAGCAAATGCCGGCCGGCAGCAAAGAATAGCGGAAGCACGTCGAAATCTCTTTGTCCAAGCAGGTATTGCTTGCTGATGATATGTTCAAGACTTGGTGATGCCATTTCCATGTAGGCAAGACTGGCATTGTGCTCAAGGCGATTATTGATGGTTTTCAGTCCTTTTTCAAAGGTCTGGCACCAGTTATTGTCTTTGCTGCCATGGGCCAGCAAAATGAGATGCGATGACATTTCCTGCTCCTTGTAACATCTGTTGCGTCAGGTAATACGTAAGTAACTGGCATATAATCATCAGTTACGGCACCGTCGGCTTTTAGGCCTAGTACGTTTAAACTTTTACGTTTAAAAAAGGTAAACAGATTTATGCCAGATCGCGCAGTTCTCCTTGCAAACCTCGGGTCTCCGGATAATCCCGATGTGCCTTCTGTCAGGCGCTATCTGAACCAGTTCCTGATGGATCCCTATGTCATCCAGCTACCCTGGCTGCTGCGCCGATTGATTGTCGGTTTGTTTGTTTTGCCATTTCGCCCAAAAAAATCAGCAGAAGCCTACCAGAGTGTATGGACTGAAAAAGGCTCGCCCCTGATCACCCTTTCCATGGATCTGCTGGCAGCTGTTAAAAAAGCGACTGACATCCCCGTAGCGATGAGCATGCGCTACGGCAATCCCTCTATTGAGTCTGAATTACTAAAACTTTCCCGGGAGCCTGGCATAAAGGAAATCCTTTTTGTGCCGCTTTACCCGCATTACGCGGAAAGCACTGTGACTACTTCCATAAAGGAAGCCGAGAGAGTGATGGAGAAGCATAAACTGGATGTAACACTTCAGGTACTGAAACCTTTTTACAACCATCCCGATTACATCAGCGCCCTAGTCAACAGTGCAAAACCTTACCTCGAGGATGCCACAACATTTGATCATGTTGTCTTCAGTTACCATGGCCTGCCCGAACTGCATATTACTAAAGCTGATCCCACTGGTTCCCATTGCCTGCAAACTGACAACTGCTGCCAGACCTCCTCACCCGCCCATGACACCTGCTACAGGCACCAGGTGGTCGAAACAACGCGCTTGTTCGTTGAGCAAACGGGTCTGCCAAAGGAAAATTACACAATGGCATTCCAGTCACGACTGGGTCGTGCCAAATGGCTGGAGCCAAGTACTGAAGATACCCTGCGCAAACTGGCAGGAAGTGGCCTAAAAAAAGTGCTGGTGCTTTGCCCGGCATTCGTGACTGATTGCCTTGAAACACTGGAAGAAATTGAAATGCAGGGCACGGAAGTGTTTCAGGAAGCTGGTGGTGAATCCCTCACACTGGTGCCTTGTCTGAATGACCATCCGGACTGGGTCTGTACACTAACCGACCTGATAACAAAATATCCTTCGCCGGCAGCTTGATCTCAGGCGGAATCGACCCTTAAACCGCCTGGTTCAAAATCCTTAAGTTCCTCAGCCAGCAAGTCATCACTGCCTTCATGAAATTCCGTATATACCAGGACAAGGTAATAATGGTTCTGGGCCAGCCTTCTGTGGGTAACCACCTGGCTGAACACGCTGAACCTGGACCTTTCCGGCATTTTGAAATCCAGTTGGGCGGTGTGTGGATAATCTTTCTGTGCAAGCAGGGCTTCAATCAGGTGACTGTCACAACTGATCTGGATACTTGATCGTGAGATATCCACGCATTCGGCATTGAACTGAAGTTTTCCTTCTGGTCCGGCAAGACCCACCTTTATGGGAAAGGTAATCGGGTATCTTGGAAAAGCACGTCTTTCTTTTCGTTTTTCAATCATGGCGCACTCGAACAATTCAATGAATGTAAGGCCAGATTCTAAGTATGCCTGTTACTGGAAAGTATCCGGCAGGAAATAAAACATGACCCCCGTCACATCATTCTAAATGAATAATTCAAAAAGTGTGACCTGAGACACTTCATTAGGTGTTTTATTCAGAAAATATCGCGGCCAGCGCATTGTCCAATGAGTTAAATTCAAAGTCATAACCGCTTTCCAGCAACCTTGATGGCACTACATTCTGACCTTTAAGAAGGAGTCTGTCTCCCATCTCTCCAAAAAGCAGTTTCACCATGAATCCCGGTAAGGGCAAAACCGCAGGCCTGGAAAGTGCCTTGCCAAGGCTCCTGGAAAATTCCTGGTTTTTCACTGCATCGGGCGCAGTCAGGTTAAACACGCCTTCCAGTTGCGTTTCATTGACCAGAAAATTAATTGCCTTGATCACATCATCAAGATGCACCCAGGACATCATTTGTTTACCTGACCCAATAGGACCGCCAAGGCAGAATTGAAAAGGTGGCAGGAGACGCTTTAAAGCACCACCGTGTTTTTCAAGCACTATCCCGAGTCGAACGATGCAAAGACGCACGCCAAGATCACGCACACCTGATGCAGCTTCTTCCCATTGCCAGCAGATTGAATGGGTGTATTCATCGTGGAATCCTGAATCTTCTGCGAGTGGTGCCTGATCCTGCGCACCATACCAGCCAACTGCAGAACCGCTGATCATGACTTCCGGCAAAGTCTCCAGGCGTGAAAGACATTCGATGAGCTGGCGAGTGGTATCAATACGACTGCTGAGCAGGACTTGCTTGCGTTTCTCCGACCAGCGCTTGTCACCTATCCCCTCACCGGCAAGATTGATCACCGCCTGGAAACAGGTGTCACTGGAAATCGCGTCAAAGGCATCGATATAACTGACGGTTTCACCATAAAGTCCCGCATACTTGCCGGGATTTCGGGTTAGTACGACAGCTTCATGACCTGCTTCAGCCAGTCTTGGCAGCAAAGCGCTGCCTATAAATCCTGTACCTCCTGTGATGAGAAACCTGGCCATGAATTATTACCTTAGCAATTTGCCCTCACTAGCCAGGCGCAGCCCTGCATTCCCACGCCATCCTCAACGACATAGCCTTTGAGCAACTCCACCGAATCTTCATAGGCCTGCTGTTTCACATCATCTGCTTGATCAGCAAGGACATCACCAAGGAACAAGGCATCCATCAGGAATCGGGCAGCACTTTCAGGTGTAGCACCGGGACCGCCAATTTTCTGTATACCAGTCCAACGCTCAATTTCTATATCGTCGAATGATGCCTTTTTCAGAATATCCGTGAGGTAATCCCGGTCGCCAAAAGCAAAGGGGCCGGGAGCATTGGGTACTGGCGGCGGCAACTCAACGTATTTTGCGGCAAGCCCCATCATCTGTCCCACCCAGGGTTGCTCGCTCGGCGGACCCCAACAGACAAAACTGATGCGGCCATTTTCTTTAAGAAATGAACGCATATTCTGAAAAGCCGCATAGGGGTCATCAAAAAACATGACGCCAAAACGTGAGAACAACACATCGTAAAGACGATCCGGTTTATCGGAGGCAGCATCGGCACAAATAAAATCCACGTTGCCGAGGTTCATTCCAGCAAGCCGCTTGTTGGCGGTATCGACAAGCGTCTGGGACAGATCAAGCCCTGTGATATGACCATCACCTATAAGCGAGGCAATATCGAATGTTGTGGCACCGCCTCCGCAACCGATATCGATAACATCTTCGCCAGGCTGGAACCCGGCATGAGTTATTGCCGCAGATCCCACCGGGGCAATCATGCCTTCAAACTGATCAACATAGGTGTTCCATTTTTCACCCATGTCTCCTGCCCAGCTTTCTGATTCCATTTCCTGGGGCAACTTATCTGCCATACTGCTTACCTCTTTTGTGTTTCTGAATGACCCGGTGAAATATAGCCTGTTTGCACACGATGCTGAACCTGCAGGTAAAACATTTTCAAATTCTTGCAGACAAAAAAAAGGTGCCTTTGAACAGACACCTTTTTATAAACATTCTTTCAGCAAGTTTCCTGTTGTTTATGCCCGGGAACTGTCAGTTTTCTCCCCTGCTCCCCTGCGGCGATATCAGTGTTGGGAAAGGGGCAACATTATCGCCATTTTCAATCTTGCTGATTCCTTCCTTCTCCACTTCATCAATACGAATGATGGCCTGCATGGGTATGAAGCTGCGTTTCACATCCTGGAATTCGGCTTTCAATTTCTCTTCACTGGGGTCGACGACAACCTGCGTTTTTTCCCCAAATAGAAAATCCTCGATTTCCACGAAGCCATACAGGTCACTGGTATAGACCTGCTTGGCAAATACTTCGTAAATCTGCCCCTTGTTAATAAAGGTAATTTTGTAAATTGGTTCTTTCTGTTTTGACATGATTGGTTCCAGCTTATGTCACATAACATCTAATATCAGGGTATTTTCCCTTATTTCAAGGGTAAGTGTCTGATTTTCTAGAGAGTTCCCTATGTTCCCGATATAATCCGCCCTCTTTTTACGACGATACAGACCCTCTTTATACCATGGGCAAAAAAGTCTTTATCAAAACGCATGGCTGCCAGATGAACGAGTATGATTCTGCGCGTATGTATGACCTGCTGCATGACAGCCAGGATATGGAGCGCGTGGAGACTGCTGAAGAAGCTGATGTAATTCTGCTAAATACCTGTTCTATAAGGGAAAAAGCACAAGAAAAAGTATTTCATCAACTGGGCCGCTGGCGTGAATTGAAAGCAGCCAAACCGGACCTGAAAATTGCCGTTGGCGGATGCGTGGCCAGCCAGGAAGGAGAACTGATCGGTAAACGGGCACCCTACGTGGATGTGATATTCGGGCCCCAGACGCTGCATCGTTTGCCGGAAATGCTTGAGAATCCCAGGCAAGGCAGTCCCGTTGTTGACATCAGCTTTCCTGAAATCGAGAAGTTTGATCGCCTGCCCGAGCCCAAAGTGTCAGATTGCCAGGCCTTTCTCACCATCCAGGAGGGTTGCAGTAAATACTGTTCATTTTGCGTTGTCCCCTATACCCGCGGTGAGGAAGTCAGCCGTCCCCTGGATGACATCCTTGCTGAAGCCGTTGCATTGGCGGACCAGGGTGTTCGGGAAATCAATCTGCTGGGACAAAATGTGAATGCCTATCGCGGCCTGAGCTATGAGGGAGACGTCATCGATATGGCAACTCTGGTGACCTATGTTGCCGCAATAGAAGGTATCGATCGTATACGCTATACCACTTCACATCCTGTAGAGTTCAACCAGAATCTGATCGATACCTACGACAGTATTCCCGAACTGGTCAGTCATCTGCACCTGCCGGTACAACATGGCTCTGATCGTATCCTGGCCCTGATGAAACGTGGGCATACGGTACTGGAATACAAATCCACTATTCGCAAACTGCGGGCAATCCGTCCGAATATCAGTATCTCATCAGATTTTATCGTTGGCTTTCCGGGTGAAACCGATAAGGATTTTGAAGACACCATGAACCTGATTGCAGAAATCGGTTTTGACCACAGCTTCAGTTTTATATTCAGCGCACGTCCAGGCACCCCCGCTGCAGACCTGCCTGACGACACGCCGATGGAAGTAAAGAAGCAGCGCCTGAGTATCCTGCAAAGCCGAATTCTGCAACATGCCAACAGTATTTCTGAAGCCATGGTCAGCACAATCGAACCGGTACTTGTTACTGGCACTTCCAAAAAAGATCCTGGTGAATTGCAGGGGCGTACCGAAAACAATCGCGTAGTGAATTTTCGCGCTGACGACCACAGCATCGTCGGTCAGATTGTCGACATGAAAATTACCGATGCCCTGCCCAACTCACTGCGCGGCGAACTGGCCTGATTCATATATTAAAAAATAATTTCTTAATAATCAATTGCTTGTAAAGCATCTTGAACAAAGTTTTACCTAAAATTTAATACAATTTCTTCCGCCAGTTGGTATACTGCGCGCATGTTTGGAGCCTCGGAGGCCTGTTTTCTTACTACATGTCAAAGCAAACCCTTTCCCAGCACCTGCTGCTGGAACCTGACAATCCTCAACGTCTCGCCAATCTCTGCGGACGACTTAACGAACACCTGAAACAGATCGAGAAACGCCTGCTGGTGAAAATCCAGAACAGGGGTAATGAATTCATGGTGACAGGTGCCCCTGAAGCAGTGGAAATCAGCGCCAGCATTCTCCTGGCCCTGCATGAATTAACCAAAGAGGGCAATGAGCTGTCACCGGATACGATTCATATGGCAATTCAGGAAGGTATCAATGATATGGAAAACACCGGTAAAGACATGGAAGACGAAGTGGAAAACGAAGACTTCATCCTGCTCAGGACTCCCAAGACATCCATCAAGCCCAGGGGACGCAACCAGAACAATTATGTGCGTGACATTCTGCGTCACGATATCAATTTTGGAATTGGTCCTGCTGGAACCGGCAAAACCTATCTTGCCGTGGCCTGTGCTGTAGAAGCCCTGGCCAAGGAACAGATCAGTCGCATTCTCCTGGTTCGACCTGCCGTAGAGGCTGGTGAAAAACTGGGATTCCTGCCCGGCGACCTGAGCCAGAAAGTCGATCCTTACCTGCGTCCCTTGTATGACGCCCTGTATGAAATGCTGGGCTTTGAACGTGTTGGCAGGTTGATCGAAAAGAATGTTATCGAAGTTGCCCCACTGGCTTACATGCGTGGTCGGACACTGAACAATGCTTTCATCATTCTTGATGAGAGCCAGAACACTACCGCATCACAAATGAAAATGTTTCTGACCCGCATCGGTTTTGGTTCCACTGCTGTGATCACCGGTGATGTCACACAAATAGACCTGCCCAAGGGAGTTGCCAGTGGCCTGGTCCAGGCCAGTAAAATCCTGCAGGGCGTGAAAGGTGTCAGCTTCACCTGTTTTCAGTCAAGGGACGTGGTGAGACATCCCATCGTACAGCAGGTTGTCGAAGCCTATGACGAACACGACCGCAAGAACATTACAGAACTGACGTCGGACAAGAAAAGAGACAGCGAACGCTTCAATGAACGTGACCATTGAACTGTTTAATGCCAGTTCGGATGACGTGCTTCCCCCTGAACAGGATTTTCAACTTTGGACAACAACCGCTATGGCCGCGGTTGCCGGCGAAGCAAGCTCTGATTTACCAGATTCTTCAGAGCTGAGTATACGTCTGATCAATGAAGCAGAGTCTGCCAGCCTGAATGAAAGTTACAGACAGAAAAGTGGCCCGACCAATATCCTGTCTTTTCCGTTTACAGGAGTGAATGGCAGTGATATCAGTCTTCTTGGTGATATCGCTATCTGTGCGCCCCTTGTTAAAAAGGAAGCCGCAGAACAGGATAAATCCGAGGAAGCACACTGGGCACACCTCACTATACATGGTGTTTTACACCTGAACGGTTATGATCATGAAGACCCGGCCTCGGCCGAGGAAATGGAAGCCCTGGAAATCAGGATCATGAATACACTGGGATATGACGATCCCTATAGTTGTAAATAGCCACCACATTGATCACATGACATCGAAACAAAGGCAATGAGCGAAGACCAATCTAGCAGCGATTCGGGAAAATCTTCCTGGATCGGTAAACTCACAGGCCTCTTCTCGGACTCCGTAGAAGACACTAAGGAACTCGTGGATTTTCTGCGTAAAGCAGAACAAAACCAGGTGATTGATGCAGACGGACTCAGCATCATCGAAGGCGCCCTGCAGGTAAACGACATGCAGGTACGGGAAATCATGATTCCCCGCTCTCAGGTTGCCACCATTGATATCACCGACTCTCCGGATGAAATTATTCCCAAGGTTATCGAGGCGGGTCATTCCAGGTTCCCGGTTATCGGTGAAAGCAAGGATGATGTCGTAGGCATCCTGCTGGCCAAGGACCTGCTGCCACTCGTGACCAGTTCAGAAACCCGCTTTGATTTGAAAGATGTCCTGCGGGCACCAATTTTCGTTCCTGAGTCCAAACGCCTCAACGTGCTGCTAAAGGAATTCAGGGAAAATAAAAATCACATGGCCATCGTGATTGATGAGTATGGTGGACTTGGTGGTGTTATCACTATTGAAGATGTCCTGGAACAGATCGTGGGTGAAATCGAGGACGAATTCGATGTGGATGAAGAGGACTACATCAAGGCCTACGACAGGGAGAGCTATACTGTTAAGGCACTGACCCCTATCGAAGAATTCAATGCCTTTTTTCACAGTAACCTGCCGGATACAGAATTCGACACCATCGGCGGGCTTGTCCTTGACCAGTTCCGGCATATTCCTGCCAGGGATGAAACTGTGGGCATCGGCCCCTACCTGTTCAAGGTACTCAATGCTGATAGCAGACAGATACGATTGCTGCTGGTTACCACGGTTTTTGCGGAAGCTCCCGCCGACTGAACGGGCATGACTGATGGACAATGAAAAGGACATCGCCAGGATTGATCCCGCTGAAAATTATTCACTGATTAAACGCTGCCTGATCGCCCTGCCCGCCGGGGCTATAGGGCCGCTTGCCTTCAGTCCAAACAATATGTGGCTGCTGGGTTTTATTTCTGTCATGGGACTTTACATGGCATTGAAATATGCCACACCCAGGCAAGGTGCAATTGCCGGTTGGTTTTTTGGCATGGGTTTTTTTGGCGTAGGTACTTCCTGGGTCTTTGTCAGCATTAATGTCTACGGTAATGCGAGCGTCCTTTTTGCTGCATTCCTCACTGCCCTGTTTGTGATGGGTCTTGCCCTTTTATTCGCATTGCAGGGCTGGCTAACACAACGCTATTTTAACCGCTCTCTCTATCTATTCAGTTTTGCTGCACTCTGGATCCTTGGTGAATGGTTCAGGAGCTGGTTTCTTACTGGTTTCCCCTGGCTTTACCTGGGTTACACCCATGTGCAATCCAGTTTTGCCGGCATCGCACCCATTTTTGGTGTCATGGGGGTCAGCCTTGTCATTGCCATTACAGGCGCAGGCTTTGGCGAAATGACGCTCATCTGGAACAGGCATTCCGAACACAAAGCCTACGCCGTTGCCCGCTCCTATATTCCTACCGGATTATTTGTGCTCTGGGTACTGGCAGTGCTGAGTGGAAATTTGAACTGGGTTGAACAGGTTTCAGATGAAGCAGTCTCAATTGGCATCGTCCAGGCCAATATCGACCAGGGTGAAAAATTTAATGCCGCGTTTATTGAAGAAAACCTGGCACTTTACGATGAATTAAGCATGCCTCTCTGGCAGAACGATGTGGTCATCTGGCCCGAAACAGCCATCCCCTATGTTTATGAGAGCTCCTCTGCAGTCATCAGTTATTTCCGCAGCCAGGCCAACAGTAGTAATACGACACTGATCACGGGGATTTTTGGCAGAACAGAGACAGGCCTTCACAACAGCATCACCAGCCTGGGTAATGGAGGCGGGATTTATCACAAGCAAAAGCTGGTGCCATTCGGGGAATACACGCCGCTGCGCGCTGTCTTTTCCACCCTGTTGCAGGTGTTTGACCTGCCCATGTCCTCCCTGACCCGGGGCCCATCCGGTCAAGGTGGTCTCAATGCGGGCGGATACAGTGTTGCACCCTTTATCTGTTACGAAGTGGTCTACCCTGATTTTGTACGCCGCCTGGCAACCAATGCCGATTACCTGGTCACTATCAGCAACGACACCTGGTTTGGCGCATCGTGGGGGCCGCTCCAGCATCTGCAGATGGCGCAGATGCGCGCCCTGGAAAATGGCCGCTACATGGTGCGGGCTACAAACAACGGCGTTTCAGCCATCATCAATGAAAAAGGGGAAATACTCTCCCGAACTGAACAGTTCCAGGCACAGGTATTGGAAGGAGAAATTTTTGTGATGTCTGGCCGAACACCATTTTCCTACTGGGGCTCATGGCCAGTGCTTATTCTGTGTATCTGTCTGCTTGTTATCGC
>Ga0181558_10000214_pt1 | contig 52074 bp, 55 predicted proteins | sample 011ome_22_FD_133754 | JGI IMG/M metagenome (GOLD analysis project Ga0181558, IMG submission 133754) | Coastal salt marsh microbial communities from the Groves Creek Marsh, Skidaway Island, Georgia - 011507BT metaG (megahit assembly) | ecosystem: Environmental > Aquatic > Marine > Intertidal... | reverse complement strand
GTTTCAAAAGCCGGATACGCGTTTCAAAAGCCGGATACGCGTTTCAAAAGCCGGATACGCGTTTCAAAAGCCGGATACGCGTTTCAAAAGCCGGATACGCGTTTCAAAAGCCGGATACGCGTTTCAAAAGCGGTTTCTTTCAAGAAAAAGTCACCGTAATATTGACTCGGTACATGTTCACCGACTTGTTCGGTTTACTCAGTTCTTTTCGCTTCATGCGCGCCGTGGGTTCATGGCTCGACGACGAGATGGTTTGTTTCTTGGTCGACGTGCGATGCCGCGTGTTGGCGTCCATATCGTGTTTAATCGCCACCCGATGTTTGTACGCGTAATCCAATACATGGTTTTCGATCGCCCACTTGAAAAACATGAGTTGCGCGACGGTGGTTTCCAACACCATGGGGGTGGACCCTTCCCCGGATTTGTTTTTGTACGGAATGTAAATGCGTTCGTGGCGTCGAAACGGGTCAAACATTTTTTTCGAATACGCCTTCAACATATTTTTGTAATGTTGATGCATATTGAAAGGCACTTTATCCACGTAGTACACGATATTACGTGATTTGGAATAATTCGATACGAGCCAGTCCAATAAACGTAGCGAAATGTTGTCCGCATTATTTTCGTACAAAATCACATCAAGAAGCTGACGTAAGTGAGTCTCGTTACGATAATAGTCCTTTAAAGTCTCCAACAATCTGAAAGCACGAGTTTCCATCTACCCTGTATTCATTTCCAATTTCTTTAATTAAATTCTTTCATATACTTGACCACGATTTTTCGGGACACGTTCCAACCAATCACAAGGATGATTCCGGTGACGAGTGTACCAAAGATGTTGATGGCGTTGGTGTCCGCGTTAAACATACTCGGCAATTTCGAGCGCAGCAAGGATTGAAACTGTTCGGTGTGAATGAGCACGTACACGACGAGCAACACAATCATTTCGTTTTGAAAGTCTTCGTTTTTGTTCTTGTTGGATTCCGATGTTTTTGCGGACTCTGTGGTGGCGGTGGTTGTCGGAAAATCCCCCGACACGTGATGTTTCGGCATCATGTAAGGATCCATGAACGGGTGGTTGTACTCCATGGACGAAGGAGGTGCTTGATGTTGCAGATGTGGTGGTGGTTGAGGAGGCATGTTGGGGACCGAATTGGGATCGGGAATTGACGGAGGCATGGAGGACGGATGCACGTTTGCGGGCGACTGCATTTGCCCCAATATTTCCGAGTAGGACATGCTCTCCACAGGGGTTTTGTGGTCACGACCGCTCAATTGACTGATGGGGGTTGCTTCTTCCATATATTTAAAAGTAAATGTTTAATGTATGCTATTATGAACGGACCCGAATTGTGGTGTTGGTGGTGTTGTCATCCTATAGAAGGAAACGTGTTGCATCTACCCAAAGCGTACAACGAAACGAACCGAAACTTTACGGTGTACGGAAACTTTTGCAGTTTTGAATGTATGAAAACTTTCAACAGTAACGAAAGTGGTTCATACAAACAAAATCAAACGACGCTTATATCGAAAATGGCCCACGATATGTGTGGAAAACGAGCGGACATTGTGCCCGCACCGCCGCGAGAGTGTTTGAAGGTGTTTGGAGGGACGATGACGATTGCCGAGTTTCGGTCGTCGCGCACGGACACGTACGTTGTGTACAAGGCACCGCTCGTGTCGCACGTAGCTACGGCGGAGATTCACGCGACGTCGAATCACCGATGGATCAACCCAGAAGACGAAAGCAATAAGGACAAGTGTTTCACGCTGAAAGAGTTTGAGGACTCGCAAAAGAACAAGGTTACGAACGTCCCCATGCGAATCAAACCGCCTGTCGGAAAGAATCCGTCCAAGGGGAATACGTTGGAAATGATTATGGGATTGAAAACGTCCTCTAAGTCCGAGCCCAAATCGTCGTGAGTTTGTCAATCAAGATGTACGCCAACAACACCATGATGATTAAATGAACCGAGTCGACGTCGTTGTTGTTGGTATTTCTGGGAGCAACCCCTCTAAAGTACTCCACACGATCGTTCACAGGGGAGCCTTGTTGTTGGTTGTTTGTCGAATCGCCGAAAAAGACACCCAGGAGTTCGGTGACCAGATCACTACGTTTGTTGCTTGTCATGGGTATCAGCGAACGGATCACGTCCCGATCGTAGACGGTGACATCCATCGCAGTGGGGACGTAATCCTCGGGGATTTTGTACGTGTCGAACGCCGTGGACGGAGAGTACCCAATCACCGGAGACGGAGGGGTCTGTTGTTGGGGTGGAGATTGTTTCGGTGGTTCCGCGACGGCGGGTTCAACACCTCCCCATGCGTCGCGAATGGGTGTGAGTGGAATAATCATGCTATTTCGTTATAATAAGGTGCACACATTATATGGTGATGGAATTGTCGGCGTTCATCGAGATTTTCTTTCCACGCTTGCGCTTGGTTCCTCCCTTGGAGATTTGAGTCTCCGAGTTGAGCGATATGGTGCGCGTGTTTCCGCGAAAACCTCCGTGTCCTGCCGATTCGGACTCGTCATCGTCGTCCGACATGTGAATGGAGGGAGGTGGGCTGAACGTCGACATGACGTTGCGTGCGGTGTTTGATTGTCGAATCGCAGAAGGCGCTGGCGGTGCGACAATGTCTGTGGTCCGCGTGGGTTCGTTGAACTGTTTGTTCCCGACAGGCATGAATGGCGTCGACGACATCAAACTGTGAATGTCAATCGCGGGAGGCCTCATCTCACGAATACCACTGCCACCGCCGCCGTTGGTCGCCCCGGTTTCGGAAGGTGGGTCGGGTGTGGGTGCGGCCGCGGGCTTGTTGGACGCCGCCGCCATTTGCATGGACTGCATCATGTTTTTGATAATTTCCGGATTCTGTTGCGCGATGTCTCGGATGTTCGGCATGGCGTTGGAGAACATGCTGTTGGTCAAGTGGAACATGAACGCACTTCCGGCAAGAGACAACAAAAGTTCAATCTCAGGCGCCATGGCCACCTTGGACGCGTACTTGTCATGCAAACGTTCGAACACATTGTCGTAATCCGTGACGTTTTCGATGACCGATTCGGACCAACCTTCCAAATGGATATCGAACGGATCGTATCGTTTGTTTAGAAACTCGATACCCGTCACACACGCCATCAACATGCGTCGAGAAAAACGAATACTCGCATTCACTTCGGAGTCGCGTTTGATTCGTTCGTATTCGTTTCGCATGTCACGTATGTCCGAATGGATGTTGAATTTTCGCGAAACGGGAACGCCTTTGGACTGCATGCGATAAAATTTGTACAAGAGGTCTTGCTTCTCGTCCTCCACGGTTTGAAATCCGGGCGAAGGCATGTCCGAATCGTCCTGTTGGAACATGGGTGGTCCTTGTTCGTACTCATCGGGTTCGTCCATGTACTCGTCCGGAGGGTGGTCTTCCTGGTGTTGGTGATACACGGGCTCATCCTCCGGATCCGATTCCACGCGCGTCTTGTCGGGATTGGTAAACACTTCGAACATCGTGTCGGGTAGTTGAGGTTCCGCCTGAGGCCGCGGCCGGTGTTGTGGTGGCGGTGGTGGTGGTTGGTACGGTTTGGGTGCAAGTCGCCCTCTTCCACTTCCGGTCTTTGCGGTACTGTTACCAATCTTTCGAACGGGTTTCTTGATCTCCCTTTGGACGTCTATAGAACTTTCGTCGCTAGACTCTTGAAGCAATTCGAACACGTCTCCAGCACCTTCTTTGCTAATCGTAATATCTTGGTTCATGTCTGGGTTTACACTCTTGTTGTAGTAACATGCAAATGAAATCTTAAGTTGTTACGCGACATATTTCGTCCAAGTTGTTGATGAAGCTGTTATAAAATACACCGCGTACGATCGATTTGTTGTTGATGATGGAATTCATGTCAAACCATTTGATTTCTTTTTTCTCTTTGAACTTCATGCATACGCTCGTTTGTTTCAGAAATCTGTATTGGTCTTGAAATATATTCTCTATATCTCGGAAAGCGTTTTCGTATTTGACGATGAACATGTAGTACATCTTTTTCTTGTACGAAGAACATTGGATCCGAACGTTGTTCATGTTGATGATGTTCAACATGTCATGCATGTTGATGATTGCGCCGCACGTTTCTTCGTAAAACTCGCGGACCGCGGTACGCAAGGGTTGTTTATTATCCACGTTGTCGTGCTTTCCTCCGAAATCGCTCCAACTGTTGTATTTGACATCCTTCCCAAGCAAAAATTCCTTTTCCCCGTTTTGTATTCGATACAAAAGCACACCGGCGCTGTAGTTGGTATTGGATAAAGACAAAGATTTCATTCATCAAGAAACACCTATCATAGGGGTTTACACATTTATTTTCACATCTAAACACTAATTTGAGGTAAGCATTTCATAGCATTCCATGCGGCACTCTGTTCCCCTTGCTTTTTACTGTGACCGTGCCCTACACCCAACACGTGCTCGTTGATCGATACGTTGACGACAAAATACTTTTGGTGGTTCGGTCCGATTTCGCACACGATGGTGTACGTCGGTAACGCATACCCGTGTTGTTGCGTGAACCTCATGAGAATGTCTTTGTAATTGGTATCGACGAGCAATTCGTCAAAATTGACATAAGTGCGCAACTGTTTCATGACAAAATTGGTCGCATAATACAATCCTAAATCGCAGTAGATGGCTCCGATAATCGCCTCGAATGCGTCCTCCAGGATACGATTATTGTCGTTCCATCCTTGTTTCAGCGCCTTATCGTTCATGCGAATGTGTTTGTGAAGATGCATCGCTCTCGCGATTTTCGACAAACAATTTCCACTCACGATACGCGTCCTCATTTTGGTCATGAACCCTTCGTTTTCGTTCGGGTACGTGTCGTACAAGAAGCACGCCACAATCATGTTTAAAACAGAATCTCCAATGAATTCTAAACGTTCGTTTGACTGAAACGTATTGTAGACTTTCACTGCAGATTTGTGTAACAACGCTTGTTGATAAAAAGAAAGTGTTCTGATTCGAAATCCTAATAGACGTTCTACTTCTTCACGACCGATCAGAGAATGAAACACAGACATTGTGGACTCACACCCACTTTGTTTTTTTGTTTTTATGATTCACCCTTTTAAAACCTCTTACTTCTTTGCGGTTTTGGACCCGGACGCCTTGGACGTAGCCGCTTTGGTGGACGTCTTGGCAGACGTTTTCGCGGCAGGGGCAGCGGGAGCCGCAGGGGCCGCCTCCGCTTCGGTCTTCACGTAGTGCACCTTCAGCAGACGCTGAATGCTAAAGTATGTGACGCTTTCACCATCCTCCGGTGCGAGCAGCTTCTTGAGCTTGTCGTCAATGAGAATCTCACGCTTGTGCTCCGGATTCTGAAGATTGTTGTCCTTCACGTACTGAAGGACACGCTTGGTCACCTCGGTGCGCGCGAGCTCGCTTCCGGCGGAAATGCCGAGGAAATCGCAAAGCGCGGGGGACAGGTAGGTGGGCTTGGCGAAACCACTGGGTTCGCGCGGCTTCTTCTCGGAAGCCGGGGACATCTCCTTCTTCAGCTTGCGGAACGCCTTCTCGAGACGCTGTACTTTATTCTTAAGGGCGGTAAATTCTTGCATGAACTCAGCGGGTAAAATCTCCATGATTTGTTTGCTTACTACTTTCCCTATAGAAAAATATCAAGCTATAAACGCACCTTCTCTAATCGTCATCAACAAACGAAAATGGCGTACCCTCTCCACTGTTTTCCGAATCAACGGCGTCTTCGTCTCGATGAATGAAGTTTCGGATCGTAAATCCCGTGCTCTTGTAGTATTTCTGGCGCTTGTAATATTGGCCTTGGAAGGGTCCCCAACGATCGACCACGTCCATCACGAGCGGATGATTGGTTTTTCCGGGCGTTTCGCGAAGGATTCTCCCTACAGCTTGGACGATGTCCGATTTGGGCGTCGCCAGAATCAACGTGTCTAAAGCGGGAATGTCGAGTCCTTCATGCGCCAAGGTGAACGTTCCGATAATCAGCGACTTGGTTTCGCTTTCCGCGAGCTCGTCCGCCTTCATCCCCCCTATATACAAACCTCCTATAGTGATATCCTTGCATAGTTCGAGAATATCCATACAGTGTTGACGACGATCGGTCAACACCAACACCTTGCGTTGGGCGTCGATACACGTGCGCACCAAACTCACGATGAATCGATTCCGATCTGCCGACTCGGTGAGTTGATTGATTGCTTGGGGCATGTTCGCCTTACCGGTTCGATTCAATGGGAATTCGGTTCTGTAGTCTTCGCAATCGTAGTCGCACTTGGTCACCATCACGTCGCGCTTTTGCGATCGATGCACCTGATACAACACGGGTCCCATGAGCCAGTGAAGCACGTTCGTGAGACCGTCTTTTCGTTCGATGGTGGCGGACAAACCAAGAATGTATTTGGTGTTGTATTTGAGAAGCGATTTCGAAAACATGCGCGTACATATGTGATGGGTTTCGTCCACAATCGTGAGACCGAATTCGCGAAACAAGGTCCGGTCGTAGTCTTTGGACGACAACGATTGCAACATCCCGATAACCACGTCTTTGTTGGCGACGTCCGCCTTGGGTCCTTGGATGTACCCGATTCGCGCCGCGGGCACGAATTGAGCGATGCGCTCCACCCACTGATTCATGAGAAACTCTTTGTGGACGATGATGAGCGTTTTGTATCCAAGACGACACATGATGTGCAACGCAACCGTGGTTTTTCCGTATCCGGTGGGCAGCGACAATATACCGCAATGAAGGGCATTTCCACTATATTGTCGTTGAGTCGCGTTCGATTCGTCGACGAGTTTGGAATACACCGTGTCCGACGCCTCGATTTGATTTGTACTCGCCTTCAAGTTTCCCACAAACTGCATGTGTTGACATGTGATTCCCGACGGAATCTTGTTTTCAATTTCCACTCCTTCACAACGATACGGAAAGTTTCGAGGAATATACATAAACGACTTGGATATTCCATACACTTTGTACGAAGGATTTCCGTCAAAACAATAGTCTTTATTCACCTCGGGTCTCACCGTGAGTTGCTTTGCAAGAAGCGGGTCGATCGTCACTTGTAATCCACGCGACGTCAACATCACTTATGCTTTCATTCTACCCCTAGTTGTCTTAAAGTTGTTTTTCACCCAACCACCATTGTTCGCTCTTCACGAGTTCCGTGTTGCGATTCTTCAGACTCGCAGACATGGCATCACCATTCTTCTGAATGTATTCTTTGTATTCCATATTGTCTTTGATGTCGTACTTCTTCTTCAACAAGTTATTCATGGTTGCGTTCGACATGTAGCTCGTAAACCCTCTTCCCGCCACGGACATTCCCGGGATGGTCATCGTTGTTGTTTGTTGTTATAAACGAAGCATAAAAAATTATTTTCAGTACACACACGATTGATACTGACGAATCGTATATCCATCTATAAGAATTTCCTGTTTTCGCGCTCTTTCGTTGACGGACCGCAATACGTCGGGATATTGGGTCAGCATATCCATCAAAAACGTGTAGGTTTGCGTAATGTGATTGATACATTTCCCTCCCGTAATCACCACGTTTCCCGTACCGAATATGAATACCGAAATGCGCGCATCGTCTGTGGTGTACTTCATGTTGATGGCGGGGTAACTTTCAGGATTATAAATCGACACGACATGTTCGTCGTTGTTCAAGATGCGATTGAGACGCGTCAGATCAATACACCGACCCACCGAAAAATTGCTGTTAATCATACCCATATAAATCTTGGTCGGTTTCACGTTCAACGACAAGGTGTCGTTGATCCACTTCACCACGCTCGACACCACGTGTTCGCTCTCCACCTTGGACGCGATTCCAGTGATTTGCAATTTACCGTTGGAGAAAATCTTGATCGATTTTTTCGAAATGTCCTGGTAGTTTAGCGTCACCTGATTGAAAAAGCTCTTCTTCACCTTGCCCCTTTTCGTCACTATAAAATCTTTCGGTGTGGTGGAATATTTTATAGTCACGTGATCGTGCGTAAACGAATTGCTAAACGATTGGATGTCCAAACAATCGGCATCCAAGTGACACAAGATCGTGATGGTCGACACGTTGACGTTGTGATTGTTTTTGTGAATCAGGTTCATAAAGGAAAAGAAATCATCCGCATATTCTTTTGAAGAGTTCATCGCTCTCAAACGATTGGTTGCTACTAGACATCCGTATCATTCTTTAAGTTGAATTTAAATCGTACCAATTGGCGTACAATACATGGGACTGTTTCAATTTATCGAAACGAATCGAAAACTTGATGGGCTTTAACGTCTCGTTCAGACGATCCAAGATGGGTGCGATATTGTTCTCTCTAAAATACTCAATCCCGTACACCGTGGAACGATTCCGTTGACGCATGGGTCCTTTCATCAGATACACAAACTTGTGATTATCGTCAAACATGTCGAAATTAGAAAATTCCATGACCCTTGTGAAGAAATGACCGTAATTACTTGCGTTCATCATCTTTGCCTTGCAAGTCGACAAAATATACCCTTCCAACGCATTCATGCTTTCAATCAACTTTACTTTGCGGGCTTCATCCTCTTGTTGTTGTTGCTCGCGCTTCTTCACCATATTCAAGGCGGTGTTTTCACGAAGCTTTTGAATGTACTCTTCGGTGGTTTCGGTCATTTTGTTAAAGTACACAATGTAATTTTCTTTAAAATATTTTACACCTTTTTGGAGTGTCGAAGACACAGACCGTTCAATTTCGCTTTTGCAGAACAAGGTTCTCCGTTCATCTTAAATGCCTTACACGTCTCCACGATCGGTTTGTTGGTCGGGTTAGGTGCGTGCAGTTCGTGTTCCACATATTCCGTCACATTGACGTTGAGCCGCTCCAAACACGAACGATTGTATCGTTCAAATAGTTTCCCCATCGTATGAATCATCTTCTTGTCGTATGTGGTAAACTCTTTGCGCGCCCATCGATCTCGACCCTCTTGCTCTCCGTAAGCGCGCACCATATAGCGCACCGCATCCAATTTGGTCTGTTCGTTTGTCAAGTCCAACTCGGGTACCGGTTTGGGCGCTTTTGGCAAGACGTACCTCTCCAACAGACGAATGTCGTCTTCGGACACACGTCGTTCGTCGTACATGGCACGACTTTGGGCGCTTCCGTACTTTCGTGTCAAAAACGTCAACACGCCGTTTTGGTTGGATACCTCGTACAAGGCCATGGTTTTTTGATGGTATGTATATTCACATCGGGATGCTCTTTAAATGCAAAAAAAGAATGACGAACGGTTCATTCCGTCCACGTGAATCCGCACGCAAAACATCGCGCATACACCGTGGTCGGTTCGTCGCTACTTCGAGTTTGCAACGTCGTGTATCTCGTTTTGTGACTTTTGCACTGAAAACACATCAGCAACCCATCACATACGTCGTCCGTGTATGCCACGAGCGAAGCAATCTCTCTGTTTTTTATTTCGCTCAATTCTTTGGCCCATCGTTCTGGAGCAATCTCGTAGTATTTCATACGAACGATATCCTCGGAAGAGTGTCCTTCGTGAAGAAGCCGACGGACGTTCGATAGGTTGGCCTTCACCGAACGAAACTTTCGAAGATACAAACGTCTCGTGGTTTTGTTGGACCAATGAATTGATTCGGTGGGATAGACCGTTTTCATACGATCGCTCGTGTAATCCGCAATCGCTTTTTCCATATCCTTGGCATGTGTCGGGTCTTGAAACTCTTCGAACAAGCAATCGTATACCGCTTCTCGGGTTTCAGTCAATGATTGTACGGTCAACATGATGGGATACCTCAATCAGGATTGTGTGTGGTTCTTTAAGTATTCTTTGCGTTCCGCCATGATTTCACTCACCTCTTTTTGCAGATCCATCACTTCGTACTTCATGTACGAATCGTATGTCGGGTGCATCACCACCAAAAACATGTCCCGGATCACTTTACCGTATTTCTTCTCCAGTATGTATTTGTAAATATTGAGTTGCAAACTGTATTGAATATAGTTACAATCCGGTAACTTGCTCATCACCCCAATCCCTTTCGCGTACGAATTTTTGGTCTTGATTTCTTTGGATCGCTTCCAATCGTACACGGACAACGTACCGTCTTCGAGGTTTTCGAACACCATATCGATGCTTCCGGCGAGATCATACTCTTCGGCGTACACCATCCACTCCGTTCGATACGCACGCAATCGATCTTTGTGGTCCTCTTGAAATCGTTCAAACTGTTTATACTCGATGGTTTGTGTATCCGACTCGTTTTCGGCCGGTTCGTTGTTGTAAAAACACTCGATCGCCTTGTGCATGATGGTTCCGTGATGCGTGGCGTCGTTTCCCGCATCCTTCCATTGTTGCTTAATCTCGTCCGCCGTCATTCCGAAATATTTTGAGTTTTCCCAATTTTTCCCACGCATCATTCGAGAAATAATCAGATCCGCATCGAATTTGGAAAAATACTGATGCACCAAGGTGGTGACTGACGTTCGAACGGGTTTGTCGTCCACATAGTAGATATGGGGCTCCTCGTCGAATACGATACGCTCGTCCCTCGGATGGCGATTGGTTCGCTCCAAAAAGAGTGGAGAAGACATGATACTCGATATCACGAATGGTCTTTAAGTATTTTAGTGACTTATAATAGAGTAAGATTGTGTCCTAACAACACATATGGAATGGACCAGTCTGATTCACACGGGGCCTTTGGAACGAGAATGCGCGAACGTCAAACAACGGCTCCTTCAGTGTTATGAAAAGCACAAACACAAGTACGCACCTAACGACGTGTTTCACATCAACTTTCGAAAAAGCTATGCGCGCGTGGACGCTCGGCGCCGCATCGTGCCCACCACGGATCCGTCGTTTCGGTGTGTGGTGGATGGCGAATCCGTCTCCGTTCCGAATCCGTACCTGGAATCACCGTGCGTGTTCGTCGGTCATCATCCGTTGCGAGGCACTTGTAAGGTGGGAATTCCGTTGAGCGAGGTGGTCATCAACGTCTCGATCCATCACATTCCGAAACTTCGTGCGAAGGGATTTGCGCGATTCGTTTCCAAACCCAACGCCCGCTGGTTCGCGTCGTGGAAGGACGAAGTGACTCATGAACGAAAGTATTTGTTCTTTCCTCCTATCAACAGCAGCAACAACAACAACAAGTTCGAACACGCGCGAGTCTTGAAACGCAAACTGCCTGTAATTCGAAAACAAAACATGGAGCGCATGCAGTCTTCGCAAATCAAAGACGTCCAACTCGGTTTGGCGGCGTATTTGATCGAACACTTGTGTATTCGTATCGGAAACGAAAAAGAGTACGATACGATCGGCGCTTGTACGTTGACCTGTGATCATGTTTGTTTATTGGGCGATCGACGTGTGCGCGTCCGATTTTTGGGGAAAGACCACGTTCCGTTCGACCGGACGGTGCGTGCGAACGAGGTGGTGTGCGAGGCCATCGCGACGTGCAAACGGTACGCGACCACGCATCGCACCGAGTCTCTGTTTTCGTGCGTCACGCCCAACATACTCAATCGGTACTTGACCGGGTTTCATCCGCACGTCACCGCCAAAGTGTTTCGAACATGCAAGGCGTCCATGTTGTTTCAATCCGAGTTTCGAAAACACGGGAACAAAAAAGACGCGCTGATGAAAGTGGCGGTGCTTCTCAATCACAAGAAAAAAAAGGCGTCGGAGAACAAATACGTGCATCACCCCACCACGTCGTGGAACAACTACGTCGACCAGCGCATCTTTGACGACCCGTCGTTCGTGTTCTGAAACCATGCGTCCCAACGCACGATACTCGCGATACTCAGACATCGTATCAACTCGCGCAAGTCTTCGTCGGTGCGCACGTCGTAACGACGAGCAAGGTAACGTCTCCAATACCCAGCATTGTGAGGGTCGATTTGTCTCGGAAGTACGCACAACGGTTTGATTTGCCGAATCGTTTGGGACGGGCGAAACGCGGCCATCTCGTTCTCCAATTTGCGAATCATGCAATCGACCACGTTGTAGTTTGACACACGCGAATCGATGTGTTCGATCAAATGTACGTCGGGAGGGTGCTCGGGCGTCAGGAGCATCCACCCCACCACAAACGCGTGATTCGTCTCCAACAACGCGTACTGGGAAGGCGTCAAGATGGACGACCACCGTGGTTCCCCCTCCACCTTGGGGGTTTCTTGTTTGAGTGCCACCAGGATGTACGTGTACGAATAGTCCGTCAGGTGGTGGACTTGTTGGGTGCGAACGAGACTGTTCGTGATGAATTCCTCGTGCACCGTGTGTTGAAACATGTCTCCGATATCGTCCACGCGACCGAAAACGGCGTCATCAAGCACCGCGTAAGGCGACGTGGTTGGATGACAATAATACATCGTGTATGAAGATGACTGGTGTTCCCGAACATTCTTAAAGTCACGAAATGTTCCGTTTGACGAGAATGTATTTGCGAATATCGGGACCCAACTTCCGATGCGGATCCCACTGTGTTTGGATCGTAACGTCCACCTCTAGGATGGCGTTTTCCGTATTCGTGAGAATGTACCAAATACCGTCCGCCAAACGATGACGGAACCCGACCGTCACGGGTGCCTCGTCTCGCTGCGCAAACACGACATGATCCTTGATCAGCTGAACGAGGACGCCGTTCTCCGCAACTTCCAAATGAATGTGCCCGACCGAGATGTCCTTGCGCGAATATTTTCCGTACGCACGTCGACGCGGAGGTTCTGTGTTTGCGGTTGTTTGCGGCGAAATCCATCGTGCGTGCACTTTTGCGGTGGACGGGTCCATCAACGGTACCCCCATGATCGTCAAGTGATCGACATTCAAGTGTTTGTAATTTCCTTCCATGAATTATACTTTAAGATGTATATTTAAAACAACCGCATCATAACACACATACACAAACTATAACACATGTCCGTCCAAAACATTCTTTCTTTTGACGTGGGTATCAAACATCTCGCCTATTGCGTGCTCAATCGGGAAAACCATCAGATATTGGCATGGAACGTGTGTCAAATCCCGACGGATTTGGCCCAACAGATTCAATTTCTTGATCAATGCGCGTTTTGGGACACGCCTTTCGACACTGTGATTATCGAAAAGCAACCCGCCCGAAACACAAAGATGCGTATCGTCGAAAACATGTTGTCTGTCTATTTTCTCATGAAGGGAATTGCGAATGTGACCACCTTCAGTTCGAAACACAAGCTCGGGTCGATCGGAAAAACCACCAAGGGAACCAAGAACTACGCGGTTCGTAAAAAGTACGGGATTGCAATGACGAATGTGTTCGTCCAAGACACACCGCATATTGAGTTTTTCAACAAGCACAAAAAAAAAGACGATTTGTCCGATTGTTTGTTGCAAGCGTTGGCCTTCGTGCAATACGACGTCGATCAACTTCATACGTCCATTGTCCGCGTGTAAATTCGTCTTTGTTTTTTTCACAACCCAATCATTTTGGATAATTTCAACAAATGTTTGTTGGATGAAAAGAAACTTGGATTTCGTTGAATGGGACGTCGACATACCGGGCATTTCATGTTTTCTTCCATACATCGATGATTGCATGACGCGCAAAATTTGTGCCCACAATCGGATATTTTGTGTAATTCAGACTCGTTATAACAAATATCACAAAGAACCATGATGAATGGTTCAAATAATCTTGTTCTTAATTTCATTTCTAAATTCACTTAAACAAACTGTGTGTACGTTTCATCAGAAACCTTGTTTTTTGTTTTTTGTAAAATTCCATGAAGTCCATTTACGACACGGTCGACGAACCGGAAGGAAAAACGGCATCGGGGTCGCACCGACGACATTTCGATACGTGTATGCGTCTTGCGAAAATGTCTTCGCTCACACACAAACACGGTTGTGTTATCGTCAACACCAAAACGGGCGAGATTGTGGGCTCCGGATACAACAAAAAAGTGACGCATCATTCGGTGGGGAGTAGCATTCATGCGGAGGTGGACGCCATCAAAAGCGTGCGATCCAAGACCTTGTATCATCGTGGACCGTACGACATGTACATCATTCGCCTGGGGTCTCCGCATGGATATAACACCAAGTATTCGAAACCGTGCGAAGTGTGTACAAAGTTTATCATTCGCAAGTTTCACCACCGAATTCGAAAGGTGTATTATTCCATCAACACTATTTAAAATTGTGCGTTTTATAACAACGTATTTTTACACAGTAACACCATGGCCATACCCGCAGTAGATTCTGAATCATCATATAGTGTGCAGTCACTTAAACCTGGCTCCGCAACGACTGTCATTGATATTAGTATCGGAAGCACCAATCAAGACGTGGTGGCAAACACCGAATATCTCATCACAGACTTGGTTCCCGGGAAATCGTACGAACTGACCACCTCTGTTTACAACCGAGGCGAATCTCGGATTTACACCAAAACCGAAGAATATTGGCCGACCAGTAATATCTCTGCACGCGCGAACGATTTTACCGCGAATGATTTTATCGCCAATATTCAATTTGACTACGACGGTGCATCCAATGTGTTGACGTGCGATATATCCAATTTGTCGTATACCGGAAATGCATTGTATCAATTTTACGTGGATGCTTTCGATGGGTCAACCGGAGAAACCACGTATTTCAAATCGGACTTTCTCGGACCTTACTCAAGTTCATCGACCCAAACATTTAACGTGAATACGGTAAATCAATATCCAACGACCGATGTCCGCGGATACGACATCACGTTTCATTATTCGGTGATTATCGACGAGTTGTATGTGCTGTCCCATTATCTCGTCTCATCGGTGACGATTAATTTTGATTCACCCTGATCTGAATGGACGCAAATTTACCCAACTCTTGAAGCAACCCTTCCTGGTGAATAAACCCGACCAAATTGTCCGTCAAAAAACGAACGGTTTGACCCACGTCTCGGACACGAACATACGTTGTGGAAGGAACGAGCATGTGCAATGCCGAAGACACGTTGGCTTGGATCGTGTCGGCGTCCATGACGCGATATTCGATGTTGGCTTCGGGTTGTGTATCCGGTACGTGTTGAAGCACGGTGACTTGAATTGAATCCGGGTCGGCCGGCGCGTATACACGCAACGTGGGTTCGAAATCTTCGTACCGAATACGCGCAAAGACACGGTCGTCCACCACATCCAACACGTAATCGTCCACCGGAACATAATCGTCTGGAAACGTAACGGATGTATATACATTGGTGGTGTCGTTGATTACCATTTCAAAATTGTACGTAAAGTCTAATAATTGGGGTTCGTTGGCTTCGATATTCGAATTGGAGACTCGAATGTTTTGAATCGATAACTGAGGTTTATCTTCTTCACCGGCATATGTTTGATTCACGTCATAATCCACAAAGATGGTGTTGATATCCTTGTTGTATCGATGGGTTTCGGTCAACGTATGGACGATGTTGTAATACTCGTTCAGTTCCAACTCTCCGTCGAGATTGACAGAATCTTTCACGTCCGTGTTGGTGATGGAAATGGTATTGTGATTCATTTCGTAATCCATCTTCACAATCGGAGTGATGTATGAAATATTTTTGGTTTCCAAGCTGTATCCAATATCGACCGTTATCTCGATTTCTTCCCCAGAAATAGGAAGGTATTTGCTTTCGAGCACAATTTTCATCACGGATTTGGTATTGTCCTCGTTGCGATCGAGTCGCACATCCACTCGTTTGTTTGTATTCATGATCAACCCCGTACCTGTGTACGGACAAGGAGGATACCCGGTGTTCCCGTGTTCGATGGTGGTGTGCGGAACGTCCAATTCAATCTGTACGAACGCTGGTATATTATCCATCGTGGATGTGACGGATGGATGTTTAACACGAACCAAGGTGCTCAACACGACCCGATCCGGCGAATCGACCCATTGGTGAAATCCTCGTACCGATAAAGACGCCGCGTTGGATGCAAGAAACGCCACATCTTGGGACTTTCGAAGACCCGTCATGAACGGATTCGTGACATTCGTATCCGTGACGTTTGTGCGTTTGAGCGCGGTAAACTGAAATCGAAACGACATAAAATCTGCGTTTGTAGTAGTACCAAAATTGCTAAATGTATTCAAGTCATTCGTGTATACGTACACATTTCCATCATTAAACCTGGTACCAGGAGTTCGATTCAACTCCCATTTTGATGCGGAATAGTTCCATTTCATATATTTCGTGATAATGGTTTCGTCTGGATCAAATTCGAATTGGTTTTGAATACCGGTGAATGTCTTGATATCCATCAGATGAAACCCGACATTGGGTTCTCGTCTAAATTCGACAGAGGATTTATCAAACCATCCTAGATTTTGGATTTCAATAATGATATCGTACATGGTTTGTTGCTCTCGAATATGTACGTACGACGTATCGTAGTCAAAGATCAACCTATTGTCGATCAATCGCTCGACAGGTATGAACACGCCTTTTCCGTGATGAAGATTGATAAACGGACTGGTGATATTGGAAAACTGTTTGTATTCAAACACACCGCGCGACACCTCCGACTCGGATAAATCCATCTGGGTTTCCACTTGATTCAAATTGGTTTGGATCGAATCCACTTTGGTGTCCAATTCATTCACCAAATCGGTGATGCTTGTCATTTGTACGTACAGGTTGTGAAGGGTGTGGAGTTGGTCGCACACCACCGTGTTGAAACTCGCGTCGTACAACGGATTTGAAGGTCGATACACCAAAGGATTTTGTGTTTGTTCGAAAGTCAGAGGTACAACACTTCGTGTCGCACTTCGTGTCTTGTCCTGATTTTCAAAGATAGGGTTTACAAAGGTTCGTGCGTATTGCGGTTTCGATATGATTGTTTTCGCGGAATCCACATATGGGTCGATCGCATGTGGTTCGCGAAGACGAATGTATCCCAGATCGCGCATCTTCGAAATACATTGTTTGCGTGTCAAGTGAAGGGACGGGATGTGATGGGCGTCCAAACATCGACGAAGGACGAACGTCGGACAATACTCGATGTCCGTGCCGCGTGCGTCCAAAATCCCGTTAATATCGGAACGTTCATATGTTTCCATTACATTATATTCTCAAAAAAGAAATCGTGAAATGGAACTTCATCGATTCTTCAAAAAGAATGAGCGTATACTTGAATATTTTTTGTCTCGATTGCCGTCCGTGACGTTTGCGGTGGTGTTTTGTTCGTCCGCGTCGTATTCGTGGATCGACGCGTTTTGTCAGCGCGTACACTTGAGTTATGTGAATGTGCACGAAATGGATATGACGCATGCGAAAAAGGTGGGTCCCATGTTGCTTGGGAAGCCCTCTTTGTTGTACGTATTCACCGAAGGCACCGAATTTTGGATCATCAAATCGTTTCTCGAAAATTGCAAACAGTTTCCATCGTTGATTGTGACGTCGTTCAACTACATTATGGGATGGGGGCCCACCATCACGACACCGTTCCCCAAAAACAATGCGAAAAAACAATTGTACGACATCAACTACCAAGGATGTTCTCTCCACGGACTCGTTGCGTTGTTGCGAAAATACAAGTATCGGTACACAGGACTGTTTCGATACGCCCAAGGCGTGGTGTTTGTTCGCGACGACGAATATCGTTCGATGCATCCATTTCAAGAACCGGTTCCCGAAGACATGCTTACGCTACCCAACGTGACGTACGCATTGGAACATCGATGGCCTAAAGTGAAACACAAGTTTTGGATTCAAGTCCATGGATGAGATCACATTTTATGTAGGATTGTATAAAAGCAAAACAGAATAGATGACTCCCACGTCCGTGGACAAATGGCGGTATTCGCTATGGAGCGCCTTCGCGTTCGCGTTGGTGTCTCACCCCATCGCATATTCGGCGACCAATCGTGTGTTCGATTCCGTTTTGAGCAACAAGAACAACCCCACACCTTTCGGGTTGTTGCTTCACACGTTCGTATTCTTCTTAGTGATTCGTGTCATGATGAGTGTCAAGAATTTGTAAAAAATATAGGTAGTTATACAGTAAAAACATACAATATGATTTCCAAAGAATCTAAAATGTGGCTTCGTGTATTCTTCTTGATCGTCGTCGTGTACTACACGTACGTCGGTACCACGTCGTTCACGCGCACCATCGAGGTTGCGCAGCACATCGACTACGTGTCCGGTATAGGTCGCATGCTTTACGCGTCCAACATGATTGTGGATACGAACAACGACGTGTACGAAGTGTCGAATTCGCTCTTGTTGTTGAAAATGAATGCGGCGGAGAACATCGCCCAACTCAAACCGGGAAGCAAATACGTGGTGAAAGGCTACGGTGTGCGCGTACCGATTCTCAGTCTGTACCCCGTCATCACGCAAGTAGCCTCCATTGCGCGACCGTAAAAAAAAGGAACGTGTTTACAAGAACAGCGTGATGGTTCGTTGACTCTTCTTGGGAGCGGGTTTCTTGGACGACGACGCCGCTGCGTTGGTGTTCTTATCGTCCTTGTTGTTCTTCGGTTGTTGTGTCTGGGTGGTTGTGGAAAAAAAGTTGGTAATGTCCGTCTGACCGGTTTGTTTCTTCTTGAAGGCGTCGATCATGGGTCCGTACAATTTCTTACTCGGAGTCGTGATGAACACCTCAAACAAACTTTGGATCGGGTTAAATAGGCTGTGCTCCATGTAATACAGCAGGTCGATCGGCAAGTTGTTCTCTTTGGCATACACCGGGTCTTCCGCCCGCTCGCATTGCAAATGGGCTTTGATTTTGGTATCCACAAACACGTAGGGCACGCGTTCGCCGCATTTCGGTCCCGATCCCGGGTTCCGTTCCTCAATCTTGCGCGCCACTTCCAAGTGTGGTTGATTCTTGTTCTTGTAGTCCTTTCGCATGCTTTTACTCACCACCAACTGCTCCAACGGGATTTCCCCGTCCAACAAACGTTGTCCGATATCTTTGGCCTGATCCATCGCCTTTTGTACGTTCTTCTCGTACATGAGGGTATGGAGAATGTCTTTGGAAATGTCCTTGACGAACGGCGCGCAATCGCGACGAACCACTTGCAAACCCTTGATGTCGATGTAGTCCGGCTTTTCCGGACACGTATACATGAGTCCGCAATACCTCTTTTTGCTGAAAAGCAGATAGGGCCAATAACACTTTTCGAATTCCAATTCGATCGGTCGCTTGAATGTTTCCGTAATACGATCCGCCGCCTCCTTGCCGAGTTCGAACGATCGCTCCAACATCGCCTGTCCTTGTCGACCCTCCGTGTTGAAGATGACCATCACCGAATCCGTGTCTCCGTAAATGACCCGCGATCCCGGATACCACTCCTCCACGAGCGTCTTGGTGTGGTCGATCATGTTGCGGCCGATGGTGGTGACGCACGCGGAAATGGGTTTGCACGGCAACAGATGCGCCGCGCAAAATCCGTAAATGGAATTCATGCTCACCTTGAACGCCAACTGCTTGCCGTTGTACACCGACTTCATGAACGGATCTTTGGCGGCGGCCATGTCCTTCTTGGCCGCTTTTCTCGATTTCGCCAGATTTTCAAGAATCTTGGGGAGAATACCCTGCGTGCTTTGTGCGAATTGGTATCGATGGGTCGTCGTGTCCGTGCTCCATTCCACCGTCTCGTACTCGACATTGGATAGATTCGCGTACGCGTCGTCCAACACGATGGTGTTGTAACACAAATTGTGCGCGCGCATGATGGTCGGGTACAGCGACGCGAAATCCAAACCAGTCACCACCTCGTTCATGTACGATCCTTTTTGCGCGTTCAGCACGGTGGCGCCCACGAACGAGTCGTTGGTCGATGCGTTTTCCAACGTGACGATCACCATCTCTTCGAGTCTCGTTTGTCGCGCAATCTGACTAAACACCTTGATTTGTTGACCGCGCTCAATCAAAAAGTTCATCGGTACGTACGTCGCTTTCGCCATCTCCATCAGGTTGGGGACGTCGTTTAGTTTTTGCATCAGCTTCAAGGGGAGCTCCGTATCCTTCACACAGTACTCGCCGATGGCGCGCATGTCCTCGGCCGTCCCGTCGCGATAGCGCTGAAACATCTCCGGAATCGGCATATCCACCTTCTTGTCGCCCAGAAAATGTTCCGACACGGAATTCAATGAATAAGAAACCAACTTGTGTTCGCGCTTGTATAGCTCCAACAAGTCAATCTGCATGCGTCCTTCCGAAGACACCATGTTGTATTCGTTGTCGCCGTACGCCGAGCTGCTGAACTTGGCCGAATACATGCGCGACGGACGCGACTTGTTGCGATTGAGTTGGATGGACGTTTCGATCCCATTGAATTTGGCGCGTTTGTAGATGTACTCCAAATCGAATTTCCAGATGTTGTATCCGACCAAGATGTCGGGGTCTCGTGTCTCGATGGACCTCGCCCACGCCTTCAAAAGACTCGTTTCAGTCGCAAACGTTTGCACGGTGACGCCGTCGATTGGCGCGCATTCTTTCAGTGAAAGCAATTCGCGCAAATAGGGTTCCTTTTCTCCGTACCGCGCGTACGTGGTGGCAATCTGAATGATCTCGCACCCGTTTTTCGACGGATCCGGGAACGACCCGTCCGGGCTGTACGTTTCGATATCGAACGACGCAATCACCACGGGACCGATGTTTTCGTCGGGAAGGGCTTTGGCGTGCACGAATCGTTTACAAATCATCTCCACGTCACACGAGGACCGTTTGTCTTCGAGATCGGTCACGAAAAACGGGTCCTCCACGCGAATCCACCCGGTGGTCTTGATGTCCTGGTAGTGAATGAATCGAAGCATGGGTTCGATGTTCGCTTCGTAAATCTTCTTCTTGAACTTGCTGTTCTTCAAGACGTAGTGCGCCTTCTTCCACGCCTCTCTGCTCTGAAACGATACGCGATAAAACTTGAACTCCTTGTTGTTGGTGAACCCGTAAAACTTTTTCAACCACATGGGTTTGACGTTCAAGATGTGCTCGTACAGATTTTTCTTCTCCCACGTGCCGTATTCGGTCCGGACACTGCATCGTTCCAGACCGTCCAACAACACCTTGCGCACGTCGGTTTCCGACACACTCTCCACATACAGGTACGGAGTGAACTTGGTGTGACACGCCACCGACTGTCCTTTCGCGTTGCGTCCGTACATGGTGATGGTAAACTCGTCATCTTGGTCCTCCGACTCCCACGAAATCACTTGAAATGAAGAATCGTCTCCCATGACGACGACAAAAATCCACTTATGAATAAGATCTCATGCATACTTTAAGTGAATAAACACATCCACATACGATGGGAATCACCTCCGTCGAAAAAGTGCCCGTCGCACGACTTCGTGCCGAGTGTCTTCACCTGGGTATTCCGCACACCGGATTGTCGAGATCCGAAATGTGTATCGAACTCCAAAACAAAGGGTTGTTCGAAGTCGACCTCAGCTTTCCGGCCAAACCACCCAAGATTGACGTGACGAATCGCCGAGACGATTTATCCAACACGTTCGTGGGAAACGGCGCGGGATTGCACGAAACGCGTCCCAACCGATTGGTGATTGCGAATAGCGATACGACCACCCCGCTCATCGGCGGAGACTTTGTCGAAAAGCGCGTCGAAATCACCGACGTGTTGAATATTGCCAGTTCCGACTTTGAAAGCACGACCGAGGGGCAAGAAGGAGACCTTCGTCGTCACGGAAATCAACTCTACATGTACCGATCCACCGACGTGCATCCCGGTTGGTATCCGATTCGTTTCGGACCGGTGATGGTGATATAAAAAAACAACGTTTCCGATGTTTCACGCCTGTAGTTGCGAAAACAAACGGATTGTCAATCGTAACGGCACCGGATACACGTTGTGTCCGTTCCGCATTCCTTGCGTACCGTTCTGAGCCGGTCCGTGTTGACACGTCACTCGATGTTTTCCGTGCTGTTTGAAATGCGCGCAAGGCGTGTCATGGTCACACACCATCAAGTTCAGTTTGCAGTTGGACCATATGCATGTCGGTTTTTTATAATCGGATCCGTATTTGCAATAAGTACACACATTTCGAAAACGTTCGAACACCTTCATGAACGGCTGATGACGCAGGTGGTTGACTGGATTCTCGACAAACCAGTATTTGGGACGCATGTACGCCAAGTAACGAAAGGTGGCTTTGACCAAAGCGTTCGATTCGCGAATCTTGCGAACCCCCACGGTTTTGGCGTAACTGTACTCCGTACAAGGAGGGCTCGCCCAAATAATGTCGAAATAACCGGGTGGGTACATGCGTTTGGTGTAAAACGTGCGCGCATCCATTCGGTGCGTGCTGTTCCATTTTGGATCGTTGTCCAACGAAACAATATCGATCCCTTTTGCTCCAAACTTGGATCGCAAACCCTTTTCAACGGACCCTGTGCCCGAAAACAACACCAATGCTCTCATGATGTGTATTCTCACATATTGAACCGTTGTAACGAAAATAAAAAACGAACACGTTACTGTACTATGAATCTATTTCAGGCGTGTGTTCCCAACAAGACCGAACCTTCCGATTACATACCCAAGATCCGTTTGACGGACAAGTACCTCCCAAACGACAATCAATGGGACTCCGAACAAGACGTATCGCGTCTCACGAACGATTCACCGCAAAAGTCGTGGGACTACGTTCCCGTCAAGTGTAAGATTTGGATCTTGTACAAATACTTGGATACCTTCAAAAACATTCTAGGCACTGTGTTCGGATTTCAATCCTTTATCATTTCGAACGATTTCTTGACGGAAGGATCCCTTTCCACCTCCATGCACTTGATGTTGTTGAGCTTCACCATCAACCTGTTCATGTTTGTGTGGTGCATTTTGTGTCAGTACGCCATTATCGGCGGTTTGTATCGCGAATGGTATTGGTATATCCACAACGCATGTATCTTTCAATTTGGGGCGTCCATGTTTGCGTTTTACTTTAGCTTCATGATGTCCATCTATGAATTTTACAAGGAGAAAATACCCACCTTTATCGCGTTCATCTACATGTACGGTGTGACGTGCGCGGTCATCATTGTCGTGTTCCACTTGTATATCGAGTACAACAAGTGGTTCGACCGGTCGAGCAATCGATCCAAAAACATCATGTTGAATATGCAAATATTAAATTGAATGTTGTTGTAAACTCCTCTCGCATTCGACTCGCCTGTTCTTCCATCTCTCATTCTCGTTGTAATTCGGTTTCTTAAACCGATTTCCAAGGTGTTTACGATTCGATGTTGAACAGCTTGAGAATCTTCTCCTTGCATAGACTGAGCGACATCTTGTCGTGCACAAACCCGTCGTTCTCGATGCGTCGATCGTTTAACACGTTGGCAATGATGCGTTTCTTTTCGTATTGAAGCTTGATGATGTTCTCTTCGACCGACGGACGGTCCGGAACGCCGCTGGAGATGCAAAACTTGGTCACATACACGGGTCGAGTCTGACCTTTGCGAAACGCGCGCCCCACCGCCTGATGTTCGACCGCCGGGTTCCAATCCGGGCTCATGATGTAGATGTGGTTGGCGCATTGCAAATTGATTCCCTGACCGCCCGTGTTGATCTGAATCACAAACACTTGTTTGTCGGATCGCGTGCTGAATCGTTGCACCGCGTCGTTCCGCTCCGTCATGTTCATCTGACCGTCCAACCGTTCACATCCGTATCCGTTGCGTTGAAGAAACGCCACCGTCATGTCAATCTCCTTGACGAACGCGCAAAAGACGAGTGTCTTTTCTTCGGGATGAGCATGGCTTCGAAGACCTTGCAACAGAAAATCCAACTTGGTCACTCCCATGGTCCATGTCCCGAAGCTCTCCTTGCGTTTTCTCGCCATCCCGTCCAAATACAATTGCGGATGAATGCATATTTGTCGAATGCGCAACAGGTGCTCCAACAAATCGGAGATGTTGCGATTCTGATTGTTTTTAATCACGTTGCGCTCTTGATTGTACACACATGAATACAACTTGGCCTCTTCGAAACAAGAAAAGGGGATGTATTTGATGTTGGTGTGACACTCCAACCGTTGATCGAGCGCCAAGTCGTCTTTGGTTCGTCTCAAGATGTAGTGGTCGTTCACGATCGCCTTTTCGGTTTGACAAAAGAATTGGGAAACGCCGATCCATTGCATGATGTGAACAAAGTCCGTCATTCGATTCATCACGGGTGTGGCGGTGAGCGCCCAACGAATATCGGCTTTCAACAACATGAACGCGTCGTATGTTTTCGATTTCTTGTTTCGAAGAAAATGCGCCTCGTCCACGATGATTCGATCCCATTCCACGGCATGGACGGTGGTTTCACCCACCACGGTATTGCGCCTGTTCAATTGACTTTGCGATATCAAGTACAACGTATCTTCGCTCAAACGATCACACAACACGTCTTTGGAAACGATACTGACCTTGAAGTGTGTGAACAACTCGATTTGAGACTTCCACTGATACACCAGCGATTTCGGAAGAATAATCAACGTCTTGGGTTTTGGGTTGGCAATAATAATCGACACCGCCATCAACGTTTTTCCGAGCCCGACGTCGTCCGCCACGATTCCTCCTTTCGGCATATCTTCCCCTCCAAGCTGAAACGGTTCTGTTTCGCGTCGAATCATCCAGTCCAATCCTTCCTCTTGATGTTGCAATAGTTCGGTCTTCAATTGCGCGTTCACGCGTTGCACCATTTCGGCTTCCATCTTGGATCTTGATGTTGTTTCGATACTTTTTGGATAAGTCATTGAACTACGCTACAGAGTCTTTAAGTGTCTACAAATCATCGTCGTCCTCTAGTTGCAAATCCACGCCATGGATGAACCGCGCATTCTTGTACGTCTTGCCGCCGGATGGGGGATACTTTTTGGTGTCTTTGGCAACGGACAATCCGTACTTGTCAAAGTTGCTTTGGTAAAAGTCGATGTTGATGCGTTGCTTCTGCATGTTGTTCTCTTGACAAAAGAGATTGAACCGCTTCCAAAACTCGTCAAACAGAATGTACTTGGTGGCGTCAAACTCCAGAATTCCAGAGTCCAAGAAGGCGGCGAGGGAGTTGGTGGCGCTGGCGAGCAAGGCTTGGGTGCGCGTGTAGTACTCGGGAAGCACGTGCTTCCAGATGTCCTTGTGGCCGTATTCGTTGACGTATCGCAAGTAGTACAAATTGCACTTGCGTATAATCTTGTCCACCTCGCCTTGCAGCTTCTTGTGAAGCAGCGGGTCCTTGTCAATCACCTTCTTGTCGAAACGCGTCACCACCACGCGACGCTGAATGCTGCCCGAGTTGTCGACAAAGTTGGGAACCTCGTTGCCTCCGAACATACCACCCGCCTTCCAGTCGACCCGGACGCTCTTCTTGCACTTGATGTTGACATTCAAGGTGCCACCCGACATGATTTCTTGCAGTTCCGCCGAGTCGATGTTGAAGTCCTTCTTCACCTCCGGAGCGACGAAGCAAAACTTGTCGTAAATGTCCGCCAACCCGAACGTCTTTTGAAAGTTGTTTCCCATCACGCCCACGTTTTCAGACTCGTAGATGTACGTCACCAAGTTGATGACCGTACTTTTGCCACTCGCGGCGGTTCCCAGAAACATCGGCATGACTTGCCACGTATCCAATTCTCCCACGTCGTACAACATGCGCCCGATGAACATCATGCACGTGCGAATCACGTCGTCCTCCAACTGTTGGTATTGGAAGATCCGGTCGAGGTGCGGTGTGTCGATGTCCTCGGGGTTGCATTGCGGTTTCGTGGGGGTGAACGTCTGGGGAAAGTATTTGCATGCCACAATGTCGTTGCGCACCGCACCCATCATCTCCGAATCGTACTCGATGAAACAATCCGTCCACGCGTCACCAACCTTCGTTTCCGGAAATCCGAGCACGGCGCGGTTGGTGACGTACAACCCGTTTTGAAAGGCAAACACATTCCGGTGTTTTTCCAACATGGCAAACCGTTCGTCCTTGGTGTGCATGAAATGATCCACCAATTGACGATCCATCTCCTTGCCGCTCGTGAGGAGCGTCCAGTTCTTGTAATTCGTCACCATGTTGCACTGTGTATGAATTTCGTCAAGAATGGTACACTTCTCCTTCCAAGCATGTGTACCCACGCCACGATCCGTGTATATTTGTTCGTAAATCTTGTCCCCCACTCGTTTCAGATTGCGCGTGCACATGTGATCCATCAAAATGAATACGAGTTGCTGAAACGGTTTCAAGTCGTCAAACACCAAAGGCACGAATTTGAACATGGTGACGTCGTTGTTCGCGTCGAAATCGTACCCGGATTCTTTGGTGCGCGCAAACGCCACATATTGATTGTAGGCGTGCTTGGCGTAGTGAATCTTTTCCAACAGGTTGTTGTACTTGACCAGTGTGTCGATGTGATCGGACGTATCCATGAGCCGACGCGCGTGGAGTTCCGTTCCTAGCTGAATCACGTTGTTCCCGATATGGTCGAAATCCGTCCCGATCATATCCGAAACATCTCGAATGAACGTCTCGGCGCTTGTGTTTTGATCCCAACGTTCGACGTACGCGTCGAGCGTCTTACACAGACCCTCGTCGGTTGCTTGCGCGTAGAGAGACATTGAATTGATGAGAGTTGAGAATTGGATGACGAGCGATGAAGTATGTGTTTTAAGAAATCACGATGTATTTCTTAAAGTGTCAAAAAGTATTACGGCAACACGCGACCGTACGATTCCACGATTTGAGTTTGGTATTTGAAAGTCACCGGCGATCCGTTCAGCATGACGGTAACACCGTTCGATCCGTTTTCGGTATCCTTGGCCACCATGCGTTTCAGCTTGTATTTGTACATGATGGGAAGACCCTGGGCGTCCATGATCGGCGTGCCCGTGGACTTGACCTCCTGTACCGTGATGGTCATGGTGCATCGTCCCTTCACCTTTTTTCCTATACGTCCACACACGTGCGTCATCGCCTTTTTCGCCGCCAAACTCGGCGTTCCGGTGTACTTGCGACTGTCGTTGAACGACGTGTTCGCGTTCTGTGCGGATTTGGTCACTTTGTGAACGACAAAATAACGTTCGGGCATGGATTGTCTGATCTATGTATATCTTATTATAAACGACATAATTTTTATTCGTCGTCATCTTCAAACGAACACCACACGTCGGACCGATCTCGAAACTGTTCCGTCCTCGCATCCCAAACACGCTCGTCGTTGCACGCGTCGATTTCACCGTCGATTTCACCGTCGCAATCGTAGAAATCGTCTTCCGTGCAGTACACTTCGTCGTATTCGTCGCATTCGGCATCTGGTGACTCGTCGGTTTCGGTCACGTACGAAGAAACGAAATACATTTTAAAAAGATATGGTGGTAAGATAGTAATATTCCGACCCTTTAAATGATTGAAGATCATGTAAACAAACGGAACGGAGTGGCTTCGCTGATTCAGATTCAAGCCGCCTCTTCGATGGATACGGACTATTTGTACGCAAAGAATTCGACCGAGCGCAACCCGCTGTTTTACTCGAGCTACGAACAACCCACCCGGTTCGATCGCGAACCGATCATGATTCCGATCGAGTCCACCACCGGGTCGAACTTTATCCACGTATTCGACGGCACCATGTCGGACATGATTGGATGCTTCGGTCTCCAAATTCACATCCCGCGCATCTATCGCTCGCGTCAACCGCTCGAATACGCCGACGACTTTGTATGGAAAAACGATATAGGACATGCGCTCATCGATTCCATCAGCATCGTGAACGGCGATGAAGAGATTGCTTACTTCACAGGGGACTATATGAACGTCATGCACAAACTAGACACGAGCAGCTCCAAACTACGCGGCGTGAACGAAATGATTTCTCATCACAATTCCAAATTTTCGTTGCGAAACACATCTCGAAAGTTGTACGTAGATGTTCCGTTTTTGAAGGTGGGGGAAGAGGTTCAATATTTCCCACTCATCAACTCCATTTTGAGTTCGTTCAAAATGGTTGTGAAATTCAAACCGGTACGCAAGTTGATCCAGGCGTGTCACGAAATCTACGAAGAACACGTTCACATCCGTCTTCAAGTGGTGAACGGCGCGATCGTGTGCGCGATGACTTCGAGCGATCCGAGCGCAAACGCGTTTCCCGAACAACAACTCCGAATCAATCTCATGTACGACTCCATCCACCTCACGCACGAGGAACGCAATCTATTTCTCACCAACCGAACCAACATTTTGTTTCAAAACATCCAATATCGCCAAACGGATATCATCGAAAACGTCCAAGGAAATAAAAGCGCGTACAAAATGCAATTGGATTTCGCACACAACATCTCTGAGCTGATCGTGGTGCTTCACAACACCAATGAAGGATCGTTCACGTTTGTTCCGTTGGAGGAAATCACCGTTCATTTGCACGGCGTCGATATCAAAAACCGAATCGTCACAAATCGGTACGACAACAAACACTTGCGTATTCCAAGCTACCCCATCTATGTCATCCCGTTTTGCATGTCCGCCACCACCAACCAGCCCACCGGAACGTTCTCGTTCGACACCACGAACATTCTCACGCGCAAATTCTATCCCCAAGACCACCAACGTCTGTTTTTCGAACAACCGCCGAACGAGTATCCAGAATACGTCAACGAGAATACGTACAAGAAGAACGAGCTCAAGATTGTGATTGACCGAAACGCCGTCGTTCCGAACTGTGTGTTGAAAGTGTTTGCGAAATCCTACAACGTGTTACGTATTCGAAACAAAACCATATCGCTTGGCTATCTATAGTCGCTTTTGTTGCATGTATTCTTCTATGATCTTCACCACCTTGTTGATGGTGACAACGGACACGTTGAACGTGGTCGATATATTGTTCTTGGTCACCTCCTTTAGATTCATTTCTCGCGCGGCGTACACAATCAACCCCGTGGTGATGGCGGACGGCGTTTTGCACTCTAGCACACAGTCCGCCTTGATGTTGTCGTTCAACGCTGTCACACGTTGGATCAGTCGCTGCTTGACGTTCTTGTCCGCGATTTTCAGTGTATGGATGTACCGCTTAATCAAATGGGCGCACTCGGTGGCTTCAAACATAAAGTCTTGTGTGTTGTCGTCGCATTTGGCGAGCACATCTTTCATGATTTCGAAAAACAACTTCATCGTCTTGTTCAATACGGGTACCGACACGTCGGTCATTTTGCTAATCTCTTTCAGCGAGCGAGGAACGTTCAGCGTCTTGCACGCGTACACGATACAACACGCCACCAACCCTTTGCGAATCACTCCGCGACTCAGTTTACGTTCGGACAACACCTTGTAGTAATATTTGGCTTGCTCCACCACCACGGAAGGGAGATGTCCTTGCTCCCCCGCCATCTTGTTTATAGACTCAAACACGTGATACCGTCCTCTTTCCACGTAGTTCATGGAGAGTTGATTGTGGATCTTTCTCATAAAATGGTATTTGTTGGTTCGAATGACGGTACTCATCGAACTCTTTTCGAGCAACATGTTGGTCGGAACACCGCACCTCGACATGTCTTTTTTGGTCGAATCGTCGTTGTTCACCATCGACCATTCGGGACTTGTATCGATGATATCGGATTCATTCACAAGACCGCATTGCGTACACACCATAATTCCGGAGGTCATGTCCTCCGCGAGAACGCTTTTGCAATTACGACAATGATGTTCGTCTTCTTCGAATGATTCGGAGGTTTCATGGTCGCGGACAGAGGATAAGAAGGAATCGTATTGTTGCCACACGGTTTCCAAATCCATGACATGCGTACATTGTGTTTTTTAGTCGAACGTTCTTAAAGTTAAAGTTAATTTGTTTCGCTTATTATTAATAATAGAAGCATGGAATACTATCAGCAAATCACTCGCAGACGGTTAAATGCGGCGACGGCCGAATACTTGTCTCCGAACAATATATGCAAACTTCATAACACCATCTTGGAACGCGTGGAACAAGAAACCGGTCATCGCATTTTTCGTCAAGACGACGACGACTTGCTGCACTTCATGTACGAAACCTTGGAAACCTACGACATGGTGGTCATGACCGACGACAAGGCGTTGGTTCGTTTTCTGAACTCGAAAACCGTGGACACGTGCGTTTCACGAATCAAGAACGAGATGTTGATGCACGCTCAATACATCAAAGACGCCAGCAGCATGCCGACTATGATTCCTCGAGGCAAGTCCACGACCGCGGATCGTAGCATGCCCTTGTTCCGTTAAGTTGCAATCGTTATTCCGTGGAATGATCTTCCTGTTTTTTCGCCTTCAATTTGGCGTATTGCGTGCGATTCAATCGCTTGATCTTGGTGTTGGCCGCGATGTAGTCGGTGAGATCGTTCTTGGTGGGTAGCGGACCGGTCATGGCCGATCGCCACCACATGCGGAACGACTCGTACATCTCCGAGATGGCCATCTTGTCCTGCTCGTCGTTGGTAATGTAGAAGGTGTCGTCGATGAATTGGCTGAAGCTGTCCGACTTCTTTTTGTACTCTTTGGACGCTTTGAGCACCGCCTCCGGTTCGCACACACCTTGTTTCTTGTACGTGTGTAGTTTTTGAATCAGAATCCACATAAACGGCTCCTTCCATTCGTCGAATCGCGTGTTCAACTTACGATCCTTGGCGTACTCGTTGGTGTTGTTCTGATTCGGAACGTCCACAAAACTGGAGTTGAAGTTGAGAACGCGAATGCGTCGCCACGTGCCGTGATCCCACCCCTTGATGCTCGGCATCTTGTTGCACAACAACGCCAACTTGAACTGCGGTTTGAACGACATCGGAGTGGAGTACAACCCGCGCGAATAAATCTTGTCCCCACCGGTGTACTCCTTCATCGCGCCGGTGTAGATGACGTCGTTGTCGTTGGGCTCCTGCATGCTCGCGAAGCGTTTGCGCATCACGTCGTGAAGCTCCGGGGTTGCCGCACCGGAGTTGGCGCGTTCCCTCGTGAGCAACGTGACCGGAAATTTGCCCGTGTACTGTTCGCCGAACGTTCGTTCGAAGAGCTCCAAGCAACAACTCTTGCCGTTGGACCCCGACCCGGTCCATATCTGAAAGGTTTGCTCTTCCGTGGATCCGCCCAGGAAGCTCGCCATGATGGTGAGCAGATAGTCCAACATGTCCGGATCGGGCTGGATCTTTCGCAAAAAGCTGTAAATCTCCCGCACTCGGGGGTCGTCGGGATGATACTCCACGTAGTTGATTTCCGTGCTCTTGGTGAGGTAGTCGTCCGGTTGTCCGTCTCGGAACTTCATGGTTTTGATGTCGAACACTCCGTTCTCAAACCCGATGAGATCGCAGTTCGCGTCGCGCTTTCGCTCAAACTGGTGATCGAAAAACATGCGCGAGCACTCCTTCAACACCCCCACCTTGAACCCGTTGTCCTTGACCTGATACGCCAGTCGCAAGCATTTATCCATGCGATCCTTGTTCTCCTTGACGACTTTGGAGTCCACGGACAACATCGCCTTCTTGTACTCTTTGCACATGGCGTGGAACGCGGGGGCCAACTCCTGCGACATCAGGTTCATGAGCACGTACCCTCCAGGAATCTCGTGCCACCGATGGTCCCGAAACTGAAACCACTCCTCCGACCGTTTCAGATTCGCGCAACAGAAACAGTGTTCGTATTTGGCGTACAACACTTGTGCGATGTCGTAGTGCGCGCCGCAATTGATGCTGTACTCCAACCGATGCTTCACGATATCCCCGATGTGTTTCTCAAACAACTCGGGATTATCTTGCTTCGCCCAATAACATAGACTGCGCATCGTGAACCCTTCCGGTTTGAAGTTCGCCCATTTCTTTTCACACACTCCCTCTTCGAACTTGTCGCTCTTTCGACTCCACGCCACCCAATTCGGTAGGTATTCTCGATCGATGTTGTGGAGACACCATCCCACACGAACCCACGACGGTTCGTCGTCGCAGCGATCCCGGCTCAACAACGACAACAACAAATCCACTTGATCGCTCGTCATGTACGGTACCGTTTCTGGCTGTTGGGTCGCCTCCACCACAGGGGTTTCCGTGTTTTCCAAGCGACGGCGCGCTTGATCGGTCCATTTGCAATCCGACTCGTCAAACCCTCGGATCGAAAACGCGTGCGGATCGATCACCGTGTCGGTCATGGGTTCACACGCGTTCGCGTCCATTCGCCACGTGCATCGATAGGGGGATGTGTCCGTGTCCTTCGAACAACCTCGGATCAACCAATTTCCGCACACGATCGCCGTGTCCACCAAATCTTTGCCTGGATTTTCCACAATATGCTCGAATCGGTGCGAATTGCACGTCAACCAATCCATGACTCGCTCGTGAATCTCCTTGTGAATGTGCTTGTTCACCACGGCGTTCATAAACATGATGTGTACACCGTCCTTGACGACATCCTCTTTGCCATTTTTACCCTGAAGGAGTCGCGGGTTCTTCTTTTCAAAGATGTGTGCCACCGGTTCCACGTCCACGTACTCTCGTATGACGTCCATGTACTTGTTGGTGATGCATTGCACGTCCATCATGGTGTACTTGCGCTTCACTCCCCAGGCCAACGGCGTCTTCATGTCGAGGTCCACCAATACGGGTCCGTACTCTCGATGCACTTCGGTGATTCCGAGCTGCATAAACTGTCCGTTGCGTTCAAAGGTCGTGTATAACTCGGTGTACAAATCCCAAAAAGCGGTTTCGTCCTCCTCTGTTTCAATGAGCCACGCGCCCGTCAAGGGACGACACATCCCGGTATGCGTGGCATTCCGATCCGTCTGCTTGGACTTTAGAAACGAAATAAGACGACTCGCAACCGACATCTATACACTCTACTATTAGAACAAGTTTTAAATACATGTCCACACTCAACCCTCTTTTTTAAAGTGCGTGCTGTTGCATGTCCAAAAACATTACGCTCAAAATGGAACTCGCGCTCGCGTCGCCGACAATATCCCGAAATCCTTTGAACACCTCCACCAAGAATTGTAGATGTTCGACGTGATCTTCTACATGACACCCTTGCATCGAGTAGTAGATGTATACAAATTGGTGAAAAATATCCCCGTACACATGACCATGGTTCATCAAGTTGATATACATGCGATACATGGCTTCGCACACGTACAAGTAGATGAAATGAACGTTTTGGTTTCGTACCAAGTAGTTGATCGTGTGGCCGTACGAGTAGTCGCATCCGTTCATCAGCGCGTCCATTTCGAAAATGAAAAAGTTGGCGTTGTGCTGTGTATGATCGTCGCCATCCCCACCGCACGCGTTTCCCCACGGATGCTCGCGCACAGCCTTCTCAAGCCCTTCAACGTTTCGCATGTCAAAACGCAGATTATAATCGTCCACGTTGGCGCACTTGTCCACACCGCTCGCAAAATCGATACTCCACGGTAAAATGGTTTGGTCGGTGTCGAACATGGATTTCAAAGAGCCTATGTTGCATCCGAAGTGTTTTCCGTATTGATTCCATTCAATCAAATGAGTTATTTGAATGGAATCGATGTCTTCTAACGTACACGGGTCCGTTTTGTTGTAACATCGGGCGGACGCTCGCTCACGCATCATTTCGATGCGCTTCACCAACTCTTTTTTGGTTTTGAAGGTGGTAAAATCAAACACACCCAATCGCAAGGCGATATCGTTTAATGCGGTACGTGTCATTCGACACAGTCCTTTTTTAGATAAAGCATCATTATTCGTATCAATCAAACCGTGCATGACCCGTGATACAGAGTTTATGAATCAGTGCCTAAATTCTTTAATTCATATTTAGCGATAAGGATTTGCATATATAACATCGCATGTTGTTTTCAATCAACCAGTTTTTGATGCATCGATCGTGGTACACGTGTTTGCATGGCAGTTCTCGCAATTTGCATTTGTGCGCGCGATGCTGCGAACACAGCGCGCACGGATTCGGTAACACGTCGTGAAACACACGTCCAACCTCGTGCGGAATGATGCGGTACTCTTTGCACGCCTTGACCAACGTGTTGATCGCAATCTTGGGGTCTTGTATGGCTTCGAATTTTTTTGACAACTCCAACACTTTTGCAGGATTCTTGTCGTCGAACGTGAATCGCATCCAGCCTGTCAAATAAATGCTATCATTCATGTGCGAAAATTATTGGGCGTTTAGAAACGCTCCGTCTAGAAACGCTCCGTCGTTTTTAGAAACGCTCCGTCTAGAAACGCTTCGTCTAGAAACGCTTCGTCTAGAAACGCTTCGTCAGCTTCTGAATCAACACATACACCAACAAAAAGACCAGTGCGTGCAAAAACACGCGATCCTTGGCCATCTTCGGGAGCACGCCCGCGGTCATGGAGTACATCTTGGGGCTGGCAAGGATGTAGAACAACGTGGAGTACATGAGCGAGTCGAGCATGATTTCTTTCTGGACGGGAGTGATCTTCATGAGTGAAAATCGAGGGGGTATAAGGTGTTTGTATACTATATACATCAAATTATTTTTTGGCACTTAAAGACGTATGTGTCAATTGGATTGAAATCACCCGTGTCTCGCGTCATGACGCCTCCCGTGAAAGAAGAACCTCCTGAAAGACACACTCATCCGCCGGTGTACGGTTTGGTCGACCAATGTCCTTATTGCCAAACCTTTGGTAACGTGTTTCAACACGGACCTATCCCGTTGAATGAATCCAAATTAAGACCCTATATGCATTGTTTCGATGCGTCGCAATCATTTAAAAAAATGAATCAAATATAGTTAACTTGGAGCGAATGTGTGGAATCACTTTATTGTTAAACAACACAACATCCGGATTAAGAAAATTGACGCATCGTGGACCGGACGATCATAACGAAGTTCATGTTCGGGGTCACACGATGGTGTTTGATCGACTGGCCATCAACGATGGATCGGACAAGGGTCGACAACCATTTTGCATACAAAACACGTGGTCGATGTGCAACGGCGAGATTTACAATCATCGCATGTTGAAACAAGTACATGACATTATCACGGATGGGAAATCGGATTGCGAAGTCGTGCATCACTTGCTCTTGCAGAACAAGATGACGAATCTGAACCAGTGTTTTCGCGAACTCGATGGTGATTTTGCTTTCGTGTTTGTGTCCGACAATCACGTCATCGTCGCTCGAGATCCGATGGGGGTCCGACCATTGTACGTGGCCTGGAACGAGCACCGTGAAGTCATTGGGTTTGCGTCCGAAGCCAAGGCGTTCGACCAAGCCCACGAAGTGACGCATTTCCCACCCGGTCACTATTGGTGCAATAACACGCTAGTCTCCTATCAACCATTACCGCTGTCATTGCCGATTCAAACACCCGAAACCGATCGTGGGATGGTCACGAACAAGATACGTATTCTGTTGTACGAGTCCATATTCAAACGCATTCAAAACACGGACCGCAGCATCGGGTTTCTTTTGTCGGGAGGTTTGGACTCGTCCATCATCGCCTCGGTGGCGGCCAAGATTTTCCATCCGAACAAGATTGACACCTACTCCATCGGTACCTTATCGGTATCCGACAAGGATAGTCCGGATCTGATTGCCGCGCAACAGGTGGCCGACCATATCGGGTCCAACCATCATGTGATTCGCTACTCGCCCGCTCAATTGTTGGATCGTGTCGAAACGGTCGTCCACGCGATCGAATCCTACGATTGCACGACCGTGCGCGCCTCTGTACCCATGTACTTGTTGGCCGAATTCATTTCAAAAGAGACGAATCACAAGGTCGTTTTATCCGGCGAGGGTGCGGACGAACTATTTGGTGGGTATCTGTATTTTCACAACGCACCTGACGAAACGGCCTTTCAAGAGGAAACGGTTCGTTTGTGTCGCGACGTTCATACCCACGACGTGTTGCGCGCCGATCGATGCACGGCCGCGCACGGACTGGAGCTGCGCGTTCCGTTCTTCGACAAATCGTTGGTGGAGTATGTCCTCTCCATCGACCCGTCGTTAAAGTTTCCGGGAACATCCGCCAACAAGGGGGTGGAGAAGATGATTTTGCGCGAGGCGTTTCAAGACCATTTGCCGGAGAATATCGTGGTTCGTCAAAAGAACGGCATGAGCGACGCGGTGGGGTACGATTGGGTGGATCATGTGCGTACATGGTGTGCTCGTCACGCCGAATCCCATTCTGCGGATTCGGAACGATGGCATTTGAACGTACCCATGACTCCCGAAGAGTCGTACTACCGAACGTTGTACGAAGCGACATACGGTCATCTGAATCTGCGTTCGATCGATCATGTGTGGCGTCCTCGTTGGACGGAGGAAACGGACCCGAGTGCGCGTGCATTGAGTCACTTCAAATCCGACTGAGGATCATGGCCACCAGAATAATCGTGACGAGTAGATAGAAGGTGTGCGTGTCGTCAATGTTCGCTTTGCGCGTATTGTAGAAAAAACTCATTAACGTACCAATCAAAAATATAATGCCGGTCAGGTTTTTGTTTTCTCCCAAAATCAAATCACGATAGTCGTTTTTCATTGTTTGTTGTTATCATATACATTAAAGATTTATTGTCTTTTTTTGTGAAAACATCCATGGACGAACCCGCCGTTGGCGTGCTTCTCAGCGAACACATTCATCCCAATACCGAAATCGTATTAGACGACGTTTTCAATAACACTATCTATAGTTATTACAAGGATTTGCGTACGCAGGTGGAATGGTCGACGGACGCGACGTTGTTGCAACACGTTCGGTGCGCGTACGTGGTCATGATTGGTCGCACCGACCTATGTTGGGAAGATACGGTCGCGTACCGAGGGGCGTTGTTGTTTCCCGACAACGACAACATATTTTTGTGGAACGACACGTTTCATCCCAAAGTGCGGATTTATCGAATGGTTTCGGAGGAGACGATGTATCTGAACTTGATGCGATACACGTTGGAGAATGGGTTGGTTCGCAACGATCGCACGCAAGTGGGGACCCGATCCGTGTTTGGTAAGAGCATTCAGTTTTCGTTACAACACGACACGTTGCCTTTGTTAACGTCCAAAAAAGTGTATTTCAAAGCGGTGTTACATGAGCTCCTTTGGTTTCTCAAAGGATCCACCACGACGGACAGTCTGCACGAACACAACATCAAGATTTGGGACGGTAACAGCAATCGCGATTTCTTGAATTCACGCGGACTCAACTCGTATCGTGAAGGGGAATTGGGTCCCATCTACGGATATCAATGGCGCAATTGGGGAGACGTCTATCAACCGGTGTCGCAACGGAACGAACCGTATTCCAAACAAGAGGGAATCGATCAAATTCGGCAAATTGTGACCACGTTGCAACGCGGCGATCATCACAACCGCCGAATGATCTTGTCTGCCTGGAACGTGAGCGACTTGGACAAGATGGTGTTACCGCCTTGTCACTGTTTGTGCCAGTTTTACGTGAGCGACGTCGGTCTGTGTTGCGCGTTGACGCAACGATCCGCGGACGTCTTTTTGGGACTTCCGTTCAACATCGTGAGCTACGCAGTGCTCACACGCATGATCGCGCACGTATGCGGTTTGGCGTGCGACAAGCTGGTGATTCACTTGGGAGACACACACGTGTATTCCAACCACGTCGATCAATGCACGACACAACTTCAAAACAAGATTCACAACTTCCCAACCCTTCGCATCACCAAATCCACCATCAACATCGACGAGCTCGTATACGAAGACTTTGTGGTGGAAAACTACGTGTGCAATTCGTCCATACGCGCACCCATGGCGGCGTAATAATAAATTCCGTTGATAACTTTTGTGTAACTTATACATATACATCAACATGCCAACGCCTTTACAACCTCGGTTATACACCAAAGCGAAAAAGATGGCGGATCGTGTGTACGGAACCAAAACGAGCGCTTACAAATCCATGTTTATCGTGAAAACCTACAAATCGTTGGGTGGCACGTACGAGGGGACCAAGCCCGTGAGGGACCGCGGGACCACGCGTTGGTTGCGTGAAAAGTGGATCGCCGTTCAGCCGTTTCTCGACCACGGCACCAAAATTCCGTGCGGTGTGTCGGATCGACGTCGAAAACATGCGTGTCGTCCGTCCAAACGTGTGAGTTCGAACACACCCATCACGATTCAAGAGGCGATTCGAAAACACGGGAAACCCGCCGTGGCAAAACTCGCGTCCAAGAAACAAAAGGGTACCGAAAAAGTTCGCGTGCAGTGGAACACGGGAACCGTGAAGAAACTGTAAAATCATCCAAGATGTTCTCGCTTATACTTGCGAATTGAACGATTGATTCGAGGCACCGCGCAACAAACATCTTCGTCGTCGTGCACGTACTGGAGCAACGCGTTCACTAGCGTCGGTAAGGTTTGGTCGTCTTCCCGTTTTTCGTTCCACGTGGGAACCCATATCAGTTGATCGCGCTCTTTCGGAAGACACTTGTACCGTTCGTCATCGATCAACAGAACGTCGCGACGACCGAATCGATCGTATAAGGGTTTCTGTTTTGCGTACCATTTCCCGATATTTCGACGAACATCGTCCGAAGCGTCCTCACAATGACCTCGGTGCAGCACCATACAAAACAACTTTTCCCCCACCGCGTCTTCGATTTGACGAACCATCGGGTACACGTTCTTTTTCGTCGCACAACTATAGACTCCCAGTTGAAATCGATCTTGTAGTCGCGAAATCTCGGCAATCCCGGGGCGAAGGACGGTGTGCTTCGTTTTTCCGTTCGAAGATCGATGCACCAAGGTGCCGTTCAAGTCAAACATCAACACGGGTTTGTTGCGAACCTCGACAATGGTGCATTTCGTCGTGCTTTTGTGAGCGGACAAGAACTTATGGAGTGGACCTCGAACCCATGTCCGCAACCATTGCATCACCATTCGTATCCACATGTTATATGATTCCATCACGGAGTTGTCCTTTAAATCGTTACCGTTTACAAGGTACGAACTTCAACTTGGTTTTGATGCGTATTCCTCCTTTGACGGGTCGATTGCACCCTCCGTGGTCGGTTTTGGTGGGTAAACGACACGTGGCTCGGAATTTCGAATAGCTTCGAACCATTTTTTCGAAATCCCCGCGCGTATCCTTGTATAACGGCGTCTTGTTGGTGTTGCACCGCGTGACGTAGTTGTGTAACTTGAACAACCACAACGCGAGTGACTCGCGACTCTCGAACGTTTCTTTCGTCATGCGCAAGGTGGGATGTGTGCGCACGGTTTTGGCGTAGTTGATCCGACACGCTTTACACGGAAGCACGTGCTCCAACGATTTGAAGAAACGCACGTATCCCGAACGCAACGACGGTTGAAAATTCAACGAAATGAGGTGCAACACAAACCACATGGGTGGTCCCCAACATTTGGTTTGAAATCCGTGGGTGGAATACAACAGGTCGTGAAAAGATGATGTCATCCTTATGTGTGTATACATGTAATGCAACGTATTTAAAAATTACGCCGTCCATTTGAAAAAAAAACAACCTTTTATGAATACCATGATCACTGCCTTTATTTCGATCTACGTGATCGTCGCGACCACCACCCCTTTTTTGTTTTACGGTCTCGACGGTAATCAAACCTTTGCTGCGGGTGGTTGAAGAAGCGTTGCATCTACGATGCGTCGAACATGTTCGAGGACCATCTCCTTGCTCTGATTGGCATCCACGACGTGTAAATGAAACGGATGTGATTTTTGCGGAAGCGTCTCGTAGTACGCGTGTAGTTTATGGACGTACTTTTCGTCGATACCCGACTCGCATCCACGCGCCCGTTTCTTGATCCGTTCCACACACACTTCCGGATCCGTTTGCAAGTACACGTACACCGAAGGCGTCCACGCGATGCTATCCACATACTCCTTGTACAAGTTGTATTCCAAATGATTCATGATGTTATCCTCGTACAACGTCTTGGCAAACACTTCCAGTGAATCCACGGGAGATCGCTCGGTAATGAATGGTTGTGTCGAGGTCGAATCACGCGACCCCACGCACTTCAGGAACGAGTGCAAGATTTTCATTTGAAACCCGAACGCGTATTTCGGAGGATCCGTATAGAACAGATCGAGCCATGAACCCCACTCTTGGATCGGTTCCGGATGCACCGCGCACATGTCCCCGTACTCCTTTTGAAGTTCTTGAATCACGGTGCTCTTGCCGCACCCAATGTTTCCTCCGATGGTGATGACGAACGGACTCATCGTTTGCTCTTTTTTTCACGGTTTTCTTAAAGTGGGAAAACTATTGTGTATGTGTATGATAACCATGAATACAAAAACGGTGGTCATCACGGGCTCCACCCAAGGGTTCGGAAGAGCCTTGGCCGAGTCCTTTCTCGAACGAGGGCATCGTGTCCTGGTTTGTTCGCGAAGCAAAGAGCACGTGCGCACCGCATCCTTGGAACTCAAACCCAAGTACAAACAAAACATGAACGCCATGATCGTGGACGTGTCCGACTACGAGGATTGTGTGCGCGCGACCGAACACGCCGTCCGTATCTACGGCTCGGTGGACGTATGGATCAACAACGCGGCGTCGAACGCCTACGCTCGGAAACCGTACCTCGAGTTCGACCCCGACGACATTCGCACCGTGGTGGAAACGAATCTGTTGGGAACGATGAACTGTTGTCACGCCGTCATGCCGCACATGATGGAACACAAGCAAGGAATCGTCGTCAACGTGGAAGGTGCGGGGTCGGAGAATAACGAAACGAGAGGTTACGCCGTGTACGGTGCGACCAAGTCGGCCATCACGCAGTTCACACATACCTTGCGTGCCGAATACTCGTGCGACGACGTGCGAATATGTCTCTTGTCCCCGGGTATGATGTTCACTCGCTTGTTGCTCTGTTGCGACGACACGAGTCCCGAGATTCAATTTGTATTTGATACCTACGGAGAACACCCAGAGAATGTGAGTGAGCGCGTGGTTCCCAAAATCCTCGCGATTCGAAAGCACGAGACCATCCGCGATCTGACGTGGTGGAAGATTGTTCGCAAAACCGTCACCGCCTTGTTCCGCCTTCGATTTTCACTTTAAGTCGGTCAGAGGCTGATGTTGAATACGACATGGACGATTTTCTCCAACAACATCGGGTGACCAGTACGCAAGAAAGCACCCATTTGTCGCTCGTCGGAGGAAAATATAACATTCCGTATTCAGACATGGACCGTTTCTTTGAATTGTACGTCAAAACACGGAATCGGCACCAACCCTTGTTTTTGATGGAGCGTGTGCGTTATCCCTGCTATTTGTTTGTGGACCTGGATCACGTGTCTCCCGACCAATGGGATTGCCTTGAGGAAACATGGCTTGATTCTCCCGAGTGCGAAATATCGGTACGTCACGCCGACACCGACATCGGCGTCCATTTCGTGTTCAAGAACGTCATCGTCCGTTCGGTGGATCACGCCATCCAAGAGGCTCGGAAGCGATTCGACGACGCCTTCGACGAGTCCGTCTACCGTTCCGGTTTGCGTATGTTGGGGTCTAGCAAGAATCGCAACTCGTCTCGCATCTATCGTCCCATTCGCCGCGGAGACGAACCCAAAGCATTGACGGTTTCCGACATGCGTGCTCACTCCATCCTGATATTCGGCCAAAGCTTGGACCTGCCGTCCACACCCAATGCGCGTACACCAACACGTTCGGCGGGGGGTTTGACCGATCCATCGGTTGTTTTCGATTTCGGACGCATTCACCCGGCGTACGCGTGTCTTTCTGTCACACGCATTCGAAATCAACCGATGGATCGGTGTTGGATCATCCAAACCAACGAGCGCTTTTGTACGAACGTGAACCGCGACCACAAGAGCAACCATATCTACATGGTCGTGCACGAACCCACACGGACCATGGTGCAACGATGTTATTGCACGTGTGCAGACACGGGTTGTCGAGGATTTGCGAGCGAACCGCAACCGGTGCCCGTCCAGTTATTGTATCATTTAAAACGAATCGGATAAATAGTTTTAGAAAGTCATGGGTCGAGACGTGAACGCCGTGCTTCGTGTGATTCGCGAAGGCACGTTGCACGAACATTCGGTGTACGATTATCCCGAAGACATCAAGACCAGCCTACCAACCATCGGATTGATGAAGCACCAGCTTCAAAGTATTTACGCCATGAGTTTGTTGGAAAACAAACAAAATTCGGAAAACAAAAGCGAGTATGTCGTGTCGGAGATTGGGGTTTTGGCCAACAAGGTGGGAAGCGGCAAATCGTTGTGTATCTTGGGTCTCGTCGCGAAACAACCGATGCTTTGCTCGAAGGATATTGTCAAAGAATGTCACGGAGACATGTTCGTCATGGAGAATCGTTCGGATCGCAACGTGAAGGCGTCCAATTTAATTGTGGTTCCGTCGCATCTGCTACGCACCGTGTGGTTGCCTTATTTGAAGCAAACGCGACTTTCGTACACGTGCGTCACCAAAAACAACGTTCACGATCCGAAATTGGGCGAATCGACGGTCGTGTTGTGCGGTGCCAAATACTACAACGTGCTCATGAAACATTGCGATTGGGTGTGGAGTCGCGTCATTTTCGACGAAGCGGATTCCATTCCGATCCCCGCATGTGTCAAACCACGTGCCAATTTCGTGTGGTTCAACACGTCTTCGATTCACAACCTCCTCTTTTACCAAGGGTATTATTGGAAGTGCACGGAAGAAGGATTGGTGCGCATCACCACACGCGGTATCGTGAACCAAGGATATATTCGAAACACCTTTCGCAATTTGAAAGATTGTTCGTTCATGGAAACCATTGTCGTCAAATTCAACGACGCCTATCTGAGCGACCGGTTGAATTTGCCCCCGGTGCTGTACCACACGCATGACTGCAAACGCCCCTACTATTTGCACGTGATGAACGACGTGGTTTCAGACAACGTATTGTCGCATATTCACGGCAACGACATACACGGTGCCATGGAGTCGTTGGGTTGTTCGTCGTCGAATCCCAATCATAACATCATTTCCAGTCTGTTGACCCAGTTGCACGAACGACTCCTCAAACACCGTCTGAAACAAGACTATCTCGCCCAAGTTCGGTCGTCGGTCACGTCGTCCACGAACGACAAGGAGTTGGACGCCAAGATTGAAAAGAACGATGGGTGTGTACAACACGTCTCCCAACAGATATGCACCATTCAAGAAAGGGTGAACGACATTGTGAACGACGAGGTGCGTCACGTGTGTCCGATATGCATGGAAACGGTGACCCAAGACACGGCGTGTATTTTCTCGTGTTGTTTGAATTTGTATTGTTCGATCTGTGTGAAAAAGGTGGTGGACTACGAGGTGAACCAATGTCCTCTTTGTCGCACACCCATCGTGTACGAAAACATCTTCAAGCTTCCTGCGCCCGCACCTGCGCCTTTACCTGAATCCGGGAATCACAATCAAGGCGACATACTACCCGAAAAGAACGACATGTTGCTGAAACTGATCGTCAACATTCATCACGAATCGAGCGATTACCACATCGTCGTGTTTGCTATGTACGAGGAAAGTATATTGTCCGTTCAGTCGACCTTGTACAAGAGTATGATTCAGTTCCGAACCCTTCGGGGCAACAACATGCAATCCACTCTCCAATGGTTTCACGACACCAAGGCGGGTGTGATGATCGTGAACGCGCAGCTGCATGGAAACGGTTTGAATCTGGTCGACATTTCGCACATGATCATGTATCAGACGTTCGCACCCGACCTCACGATGCAACTCATTGGTCGAGCGCACCGTATCGGGAAAACGAGCGATCTGCACGTGCACACACTCCAATACTTTTAAACACTTAAAAATTGTAATGGGTGACTATATAAGAAACATGGGACGGTGCGTGTGTTGTCGCAAGAAGAATCATATGGATTTGGCGTGCAAATGGTGTTCGCAATCCGTGTGTACTCGGTGCGTTTTGCCGGAAGTGCATCAGTGCCCGAGCCTGTCTGAATGCGTCGCACACAAAACGTTGGAGCTCAACACGCGCTTGCACGAAGAACAGGTGAGGAAACGGAAATTGGAGGCTATTTGAGAATACGAGAACTCGTTTAAAAAGGAATGGTGAAGGGTTACCATACATCGAACATGGGGATTCCTAGTTTGTTCAAGAAGCTCACTTCCCAACACCCCGATTTGTTAACACACACGATCCCGCCGGGGCGGGCGCACGTTGACACGTTATATATCGATTTCAATTGTTTGATACATAATGCGTCACGAAATGTGGGTGTAGATGACTCTGTGTTGGTGGAGTTCGAATCCGTGTTGGAGCACGTCAATGACGAAGCGGTCATTGTGAATACCATGGTGGCGTTGCAAACGATGATTCGACAAGTGGGGCCGAAACACGTGTTTATCGCCACGGACGGACCGGTTCCCAAAGCCAAGATGATGAAGCAACGCGAACGTCGGCTGGGTCATACTCATTCGTCGCCCAGTATTGGAAGCGAGTCGGCGGGGTTGACCGCGTTCGACTCCAACGCCATCACACCGGGAACCGCGTTCATGGAAAAGTTGGCGGAACGAATTCGTTCGTGCATCTACTTTCAATCGTTCGGATGCGACTCGGTTATTTTCAGTGACTACCGTTCGCCAGGAGAAGGCGAACAAAAGATATTCGATCGGTTGCGTGCATGCGCACCGAACGACGCCATCACACACGTCATATACGGCATGGACGCGGATCTCATCGTGTTGTCGATGGCAAGCGAACATTACCGTTCCATCGTGTTGTGTCGCGAATCGACGGAAATCAACGACATGCAATACATGTCCGTGGCCAAATGTCTTGATCTCTTGCATGTGTCTCCGGATCGTCGTCTGGATTTCGTGCTTGCATTGATGCTTGGGGGGAACGATTTTGTGCCGAGTATTGAATTTTTGAAGATCCGTAACGGTGGATGGGAGATGATTCACTCGCAGTTTGTTTCGTTTCCACATCCACTTGTGCGTGCATGCGACAACACGATTTGTTGGGAACATCTCCGCCAGTTTTTGTCGTCCCTCGTCAAGTTGGAAAAGAGTACCTTGCGTGCCCAACAAACCCAACGGCAACATCGCTCGCACAAACCCTCCGAGGACATCTACCACCACGGATTTTTCAGCGACCCGAAACACCCCCTGCACGAACAGTACGGCGCTCAGTCCTTGCGATCCATTGTGGATCGGTCCGAATATTACGAACACATTTTCGGAAACGCGGACGCGTCGTTTGTTCGAGACGCGTCCCGGTACTTTATCGCCGCTGTTCGTTGGTGTTGGGACTACTACCTCCATGGTACAATCTTGTCATGGGACTTTTACTACCCGTATATTGCGGGACCTCGGTTGGAAGATGTGTGTTTTTATCTGGACGACAACAACAGTTGTACTGAGACGTCGTGGTTCGAAACGCCCTTGGCGCAACATGTATTCACGCCACTCGAACAGTTGTTGTGCGTGCTTCCGAAACGAAGCGTTCGTTTGTTCCCCGAGAGCGTGCGCATTGCTACTGAAGACGAATGGATCAATCCCATCGAAACGTCTTTTTGGACTACGCACGATACCGGCGTGTGGATCGAACCCATCACGGGACAAAAAACCATTTATTCCAACAGCTTTCTTCCCGACATTCAGTTGGAGCATGCCGTTCTGTTGGCGGACGTGTGCTCGGACACCCTCACGGAATCGGAAATGCGTCGTAGCACGTTGGAGGTTAAGACGTAGCGTTAAGACGTAGCGTTAAGACGTAGCGTTAAGACGTAGCGTTAAGACGTAGCGTGTGTGTGGCCAAAGTTGAAAAATTAAAATATACCAAGATTGTAATTGGTATCTCTACGAATGACATACACCAGGGTGGAACTCTGTCATATTTCAGATCTCGTCCAGCACTTGCGAACGATTGGATACACGGACGAGGATTATCCTTCCAAAAAAACATGTATAGAAGAATTGAAACGAAGGGGGGTGTTTCAGATTGACGTTCAACCCGCGAGGGCTCAATTGGCTCGCAAACAGCAAAACGCCTCGACGGCTCGCTCTTTGCTACCAAAGACAAAGCCGATGACTCAACCGCGCGAAGAAGAGTACGTAAATCCCGTATTCAATCGACAACTGGTGTTCGACCAATCATCTACCCAGATCATGCAATCCACGGACACGACAACCACATCGACCAACGCCTATTCGGAAAGGGCGCACACGTACGACGCGTCGTACCAATATTTGACTGTGACGAACGAACTTCATATTCGAAACAAATTGGTGTTGAACGACAAGGACGTCAATCAATTGGTCACGAACGTGAACGATTCGTATTCGTCGCTTCAGACGATGTTGACCGAACTGAACGCGCGCATCCGAGAACTCGACGACAAAACCTCTGACCTGGCGAGTATGCGTCTACCCATGTATAACGTATCGAAAACCATATCCTATGAAGACATCAAAGAAAAATTGTCGGCTGCAACCTACGGAAACGTGGCAATCTTCGACGACATCGATTACGTTAATTTTGACGGCAAGTTGTTGGATACCACGGCGTATATGCATATTTCGTTCGAAGGTTCGTTGAAGAAACGAACGAACAATTTGGATCTTGACTCGGATAAAATCGTTGAATTACGTATCCCCATCCCTACGAATATTAGTCCGGACCCGAATCCTACTCGATTAGTGGACGAGTCAACCAATGCTTTGATTGACGTGTTTATCCATTACCCAGTCTTGCATAATATAGTCAATATTACACAACAAAAAAAGAACGGAGAACAAACATTTACGATAATGTTGGACGGGAATCAATCAAGAGCATCTTATATTGATACATTGAAAAATGAAATCGTCTTACAATTCAAGTACACAACCGCGCTAGAAGAGTCCCCGTCTATCTTTGTATCCTTACAAATGTCGTATTTCGTAAAAGTACCCACAGTGGATAGTGGCGGGTCCGTCAACTTTAAAGCCGAAATCAATGGACCGGTTCGTTATAGTACTCTATATTCGACTATCCAAACGACTACAAATACGTTCGAATCGGAACGAGTAACTTACGTGTGGACGGTATTTGACGAACAAATTGATCTCTTCATTAATTTGATGAAGATATCCCAAACCGAACTTAAAAGTCTTCTTGAAACGGACGGTTTATTGTTGCCGTTCCGTAGCGCAAGTGAACCGAATATTGACAAGATAGGTAATTCGTACATTACGTACATCGATCAAGATGATTCGACTGAATCGAAAAATGTCCGGGACAATGTGGTTTTCATTATTCGAAAAAACGATCCGAATCGTATTTACATGCTTCCTGGAAGTTCGAATGTATTACAAACTAAACAACTATACGATGTAAACATGACCATCCATGTGTCTTATTTTCGAGACATTACGGATACCGTGGATACGTTGCGTTTCGTGGACACCGCCGAGTACGGGTTCGAGTACGGCAATGTGGTTTATTTCAAGGCGGATGATCTTTACACCGTAAACTTTTTTACCACCGAGTCCATCAATCAATATTATCTCAAAAACAAATTACAGCTGGTGTTCAACTCCCCCTCTGACGCCGCTAAGCTTTCGTACTACACCAGCATACAAGGCGTACAAACCTTGTGGGAAGTGAACGTTCACGGGAATATACAAACAACGGACGAGTCGTTGGGATTCATTCGTGGTGAAATCGAATTGTTCGGCCAGAAATACGTCACGTCGAATCACATCCACGTGATCAACTCGGTCATCATGATGGACGTGACCACGGAATCCAACGTGGATACAATTGAACTTCAGTTGAAAAACATCGACAATGCGCGCGTGTTTGATCTGCCTTACGAGTTGGTCGTGGAATTAACCAACCGTCGCATCGATTCGACGACCACGACCCGATTCGATTCGGCGAATATTGGTACCTCGTTTTCGCACACGTTTCGTCCTCTCATTTACAACACGTCGTATCGAATGCGCGTGTATACGGAAGACCGACTTGAGCGAACCACCGAAATATACGATGCGAACATCGTCACCACGTTGGACGGGAATTTCAACAAACCTCAACTGATGAACGTGATTGTCTCCGAAACAACGACCGGTGTTGACTTTTTAAGCAACGTGTACTACTACGAGTCAAACATAGCAAATGATATGAACCCAATCGATTTGTATTATTTAATCACGACTTCCCGCGATCACGTGGATAATGGTAATCTATCCTCTGCCATCACCAATAGTAATCGTATGGTTGACAATTCCGACAAATCAATTCAAGATGGTAGTATTAATCTCGACGTATTGACCGCCGACACGTTTTACATCACGTTGATCGCCATTCCGACCGACTCGCAATACAACATAAACTACGTGACTCATGTCACCACGGAGGTGATCGTTCAATCCGTTCTTGATTCGAACATTCAAAACGCATTCTACGACGCTACAGACGACGTGTACTATACGCGTTCGATTGGAAACGTGTACTATGACATCGATCTATCGTATCCGTTCGAAACCGTCGCCAACCTGGGTACCACGTACACCACCACCTTTTCCGGCAATGTGGTTCAGTTTACGGGACCCGATGTGTACACCGAACCGTTAACTCTGTCCGTCGAATTGTTACTACGAGGCTCGTATTCTTCGGACCAACGGCTGGTCGTGGACCCCAACGTGATTCAACCCGGTGTGGTGGAATTCGGGAACGTCGACTACCAATACTACAGTTTGTTTATTGGAAACGTGTTTACAGGAAGCCACATGAAGTATACGGTGTCCGTCGATTTTGATGACGACCACTTGGCGAATGTGATGGAGCTGGATTCTAACGCGTCGTTCGCAAACGTGACCGAAATCATGTACGACAATCTACACATACCGGAGTTTCCGCCCGATACCCTGATTTCCGGGAACGTTTTCTTGACGGATCGTTTGGACGATTCGTTTGTGTACCCGTTTCAACTCCAAACCGCCCGAGTTCCCGATTTGGAAATCGATTGGGTTCAGCAACATAGTGACATTCGTGTTACTGCGAACATCGTCGAGCATACCGAGTTTGCAACGTGGGACGGAAACGTGCGCTGGTACGTCGACGGAAACGTGGTGGAAAACGCGGGTACCGGTCGTTCAGCCACGTTTACCTTACCCATCCCCGTGTTTGAAAATCCGGTCCGATTTCAAATCAAGGCCAATGTCGACCACAACCCCCTTGAACTTTTTGGAAACGTGGAAGCCAACGTGTACGGAATTCGCGGAGGCGAACAAGGCATCGCGTTCGACAAATTGTATTACAACATCGAAAACGATCCGATCACGGTACAATTCGAGTTGCTTTTACCACATGAAGCAGATCATAAACACTTTGCAACTTTGTTTCACAAAGAAACACACACACAAATATCAAATACCATACAGTTTGATGGAAATATCGGTGTTGGTAACATAGACGCAAACGTAACATTTCCCGTTGTGAATTCAGATATTTCAAATATTGGATACATGTACGCTCGAATTGAAAGCAAATTCGTCGACAATTCCATCGAGATCCTATCCAACAGCGAATCCACCTCGATTTTAGATCGAAACCCGGTGGCCAATATACACAGTTTCGTCGTATTGAATCAAGACGGTACGTATCGTTTGATGCTAAGCAATTTGGAAGACGACACCGCCATCCCGCACGATATTCGAGTCTTTACAAATAACGACGAAGGGGGGTGGACGATATTGGCGAACGTTGCCAACGTGACGACGTACGACGAATTTCCGTTCGAAGTGACATCGGACTTGTCGACCTCCCTCTTCGATCCAAATCACGATATCATTAAGTACGAAGTGACCGATCACTTGCGCGGTGTTCTTGCACCCACCCATTTTTATTTTCCCACCACGTTCCAACACCGGTTGTATGGAACATCCATCGAACACGACGAATACGATTATGTAAACGAAACGTTCACGTCCAACATACACGGGTATCTGTTGAGTCGCGACGACTTTTCGGGAAATGTCGTGATTGACTACACCATGACAAACATGTCAAATACAGACCGTACGATTATTGGAAATGTGGAATCCGATTACTCGCATTTTGTGATTCAAGAACCATTCTTTCCAGACCAAACGTACCGAATCCGTTTACACATTGAATCGCAATTCGATCAAGAGATTGGTTCATTGTACGCCCCCATTCCCGATTTAGTCCTCATTGCCAAAACGAATGTCGTTGATTTAGCATCTCCATCACCGACTGGAAACATATTGGTATTGCCGCAATTTGGCGTTGAACGTTCGAGTAGGAACTCTTTGGAAAATCATCGCATCGAGTTTGTGAACTGTTCTATAGAGTGCGATTCAAACATCACAGTCGGTAAAAATTCAAACACCGAGTATTTGAGAAATACAACGTTTCGCAACTCTGATATCACCATTCACAATATCGTGTTGTCCAACGTATCGGACACGTACGGAGACGATGTACGGTCCATCTACCCGTTTCACGTGTACGTACAACAAGAAGAACTTGGGTCCATCCAAATGAAAGTTCACTCCATGTCCTTACGCAAGGAGTCCGACTCCAGCGTGTGGAACATCACCACCCAAGACGTGATGAACCACTTGGATATAGGGTTTCATTACGCCAAGGATATATCGAATATTGTCAATAGCGTTCATCCATTTAATGCGAATCCACTGGACTCGCTACCTACTTCGTCTAACATTTGAGAATAAAAAACCAACTTCATAGTAGAAATTCAATCAACATCATTTGCTAGGTGATGTCTATTATTTATCCTCCTGTTTATTTGTTTTTCACATCTCAAGTACCAATAAATACAACAGCAGACAGTTATAATATTATCAGTGATTCGGATGTGGTCGCGACCAGTGAGGTTAGCTACGACAAAAACAAGGGCGTATTTTCTGTCGATGGTCAGTTGATTGCGAACCAAATTCGGAATCGGTCTGACGAGAGACTGAAGCATCATATTTATCCCATAGAGAACGCTTTAGAAGCTATTCTGCAACTACAAGGCAAACAATACAAATTGAACTCTACAGGCGAAACACAGTTCGGGTTTATCGCGCAAGACGTCCAACCCATCATCCCTTCGATCGTTCAATCGGACAATGAGTACTTGAACATCTCGTACATTGAACTCATTCCGTTCCTGGTCGAATCGGTCAAACAACTCCATTCCGAAAACAACGCGCTGAAAAGACATGTGGCGGAAATGGATGCCACGCTGTCAAATATCAACCAACAGTTGGCCGCTTTGATGCGTAAATTTGAATAAACTTATATATCCTCATGAAGAGCAGAACAAGGATTGTTTCTGACATTCCTAGTAGTTTGCCCATGGTTAACACCAACGGTTCGGACGTTCTTTATTATGAAACCATCCTGTCTGGGAATACCTTGGCGTTTTACAACAATAGTGTGGAAAACGCCAATCAGGTTATTAGACTGATTCCGCGATTCGATGCATCCGATCGTGCGTTACTCGTTGAATATGTAGATAACGATATTGTTATGGCCAATCTCGTGTTGGGTGAACAATCCATTCGCACAGCACGGGTCCATACGAACGAAATCCAATCCTTAGACCACAACTACGTGATCGTACATGGGAATTTGGTGCAATCTACGGACGGGATCACGTTTGTTCAAAAACCAAACGACGCATTCGTCACCAAGCAAGATATTATTGATTATGTAGACATCGACCTTACCGATATCAATTTCGACACGTCCAACCTTGCCAACGTTTCCTGGATCACCTCCAATTATTACGACAAAGCGTACGTCGACGCGAACCTTGTCAACGTTGCTTGGGTCACGGGAACCTATTACGACAAAGCGTACGTCGACGCGAACCTCGCCAACGTTTCCTGGATCACCTCCAATTATTACGACCGAGCGTACGTCGACGCGAACCTTGCCAACGTTGCTTGGGTCACGGGAACCTATTACGACAAAGCGTACGTCGACGCCAACTTGGCGAACGTCTCTTGGGTCACGGGGACCTATTACGACAGAGCGTACGTCGACGCGAACCTCGCCAACGTTTCCTGGATCACTTCGCAATATTACGACAAGGGATTTGTCGACGCGAACCTTGCCAACGTTTCCTGGGT
>Ga0181558_10000202_pt1 | contig 53109 bp, 50 predicted proteins | sample 011ome_22_FD_133754 | JGI IMG/M metagenome (GOLD analysis project Ga0181558, IMG submission 133754) | Coastal salt marsh microbial communities from the Groves Creek Marsh, Skidaway Island, Georgia - 011507BT metaG (megahit assembly) | ecosystem: Environmental > Aquatic > Marine > Intertidal... | reverse complement strand
CTGGCGGCATAAAAGTAGTTTGGACTGAGCAGGGCCACGCCGTGATAAATCATGGCGGGTACCGTGCCGGCTAAAATCCAGCTACCAATGAGTGCACCCACGGCAAGCAAAATCAATATGGGCGATAAGCCCACGCGAATACCTGCGGCCAGACCCTCCTGAATTTCATCCCAATTCAGACCGCGATGCAGACCAACCAGCGCTGTGGCGCCCGTCGCAATTACCAGCGCAATTTGATTGGGCCCGTAAGACGCATCGGCGCCGAATAATTGAACCGCAGCCGCTAACAAACCCACCAACAAGGCGATGGGCGCAAGAGAAAGCAACACGATTAGGCTGGCCGGTAGCCGGGTTTAGCCATGGTGATTTGGAATGTGCCAATAATGCGCTCGCGGAAGCCGCCTTCGCAGTAGCTTAGGTAGAAGCGCCACATTCGGATGAATCGATCGTCAAAACCCATCTCACGTACCTTGTCTAATTGCTCAAGGAATCTATGGTGCCATGCTTCGAGGGTGCGCGCGTAGTCCCTTGTGATGTCGCGCAAATCGATCAATTGCATATCTGTGTGGGCCGCTAGATTTTCGCTAATGACCTTGAGAGATGGCAGGCACCCGCCCGGAAAAATATAGCGCTTAATGTAGTCGACCGAATCCCGTGCTTGTTTGTAGCGCTGGTCGGTAATGGTGATGGCTTGAATCACCGCTTTGCCATGGGGCTTTAAAAGCTTGCTCAAGCAGCGGAAGTAGCTTTCGTAGAACTCATGTCCCACGGCCTCGATCATTTCAATTGAGACGAGCTTGTCAAACTTGCCTTCTAGATCGCGATAGTCCTCGCACAACACGGTTACCTTGTCTTCAAGTCCGCGGTTACGAACCTCTTGTTGTGCCTGCTTAAACTGCTCTTGGCTGATGGTTGTGGTGGTTACTCTGCAGCCATAATTTTCTGCGGCATAGACTGCCATGCCACCCCACCCGGTACCAATTTCGATCAGGTGATCTTGGGGTGAAAGCTCGAGTGCTTGGCAAATTAGCTCAAGCTTGTGAATCGACGCTTCTTCCAGTGTGGCGTTTGCCGTTGGGTAAACCGCCGAGGAATACATCATAGTGGGGTCAAGGAATAGCTTGAAAAAATCGTTACCCAGATCGTAGTGAGCTGAAATATTCTTGCGTGAACCCGACTGGGTATTACGATTTCCTAGGTGTGCTAGCTTCAACGCAAGGCTTGTCCACCAATGCTGGTTGTCACACATTGCCTCCATACATGCCATGTTGGCACTGAACAGCCGAGTGACCTCAGTAAGATTGCGGCTCGACCAATCGCCATCGATATACGCCTCACCCGATGCAATGGTGCCGCCGGTCAGTACTCGCCAGTAGGTGCGAGGGTTGTGTATGGTGATATCGGCGTGGGGCGCCTCGGGCCGGCTGTCGCTACCCAGTCGGAGCACTTCATCACCATCGTGTATGGTGAGTGTGCCAACCTCAATACGCTGCAGTACACGCAGCAACAGGTCGCGAGCAACGTGGTGTTGGCGGAAGCGATTGATTAATGGCAGACGGGCTATATCCCGGACACTTGCATTGCTCATAATTTTATCTCGCCTGTTTCTTTATTGTGAAAGTTACGAGTTTAGCTACTGTTCGGATGTGCGTGAAAGGGCACTCCTTTAAGCCAGAGTCGCAGGGCTTGCCAGTAAATGCCAGCAACAACTTTCAGGGTCATAAAAGGGAATATCAGTACGGCCCAGCTTAGTGTTTTGGCGGTGAACGGTTGTGCTACCAAATTTAACGTGGCATCAAACACCCGTTCACCCGCTTCAAAGTTGCTCAGTTTAATCGCCAGCGTGTCTCCGGGGGCTGTGCTATACCATCGGTAAGTCATGTTCATCGGGTTAAACGGCGAGACGTGCATTGCCTTATTGAATTCAGTAGCGAGTGTGGCGTTTGCAGCGGGGGCGGTGAGCACATAACTGTGGCGCTCACCCCAAGGCGTATTGGTTACTTCGGCCACTAAGAACTCAAGCTCATCCCCCGACTCATCAAAGCAGAAGTAGCACGCAATCGGATTGGTTTGGAAGCCAAAATAGCGCCAATTCGCCAATAAAAAGACCTTGCCCCTATGATCGGCACCGGTCTCTTCTTTGATTCGGCGGCGCACTTCGTCGATCAATGGCGCTTTGGGGTCACCCAAAAAGTCGTGTCGTTTAAACTGGGCAAGCGCAAAGCGACGTGCTGACCAAAAGGGGATGTTGTCAACCAGTGCTGGCAGCGCTTGTATGTCGACGAGGGGCATGAAAACCTGATACTGAAAACGGTGAACTTTTGGCCGATGACGGCAGTGGTAGAGCGTTCCCCTGTAGAATCGCGATATCACGCAACCGCCTGTCTAACCTCTGTAATGCCCTCGGCGACCTGCAGACCGCTTCGCAGACCATCCTCATGAAAACCGTTATGCCAGTAGGCCCCGCAAAACCAGGTTTTGTTAACGCCGTTTATCTCCGACCATCGCTGCTGCGCCTTTACGCCTTCCACGGTGAATTGGGGGTGAGCGTAACTAAAGCGTCCGAGAATGCGCGACGGATTAATTGACTGGGTATCATTGAGTGTCACGCAAAAAGTCTCGGGTGCATTTAGGCCCTGTAAAATGTTCATGTTATAGGTGACCACGGCCCGGTGATTGCCAGGTCGCAGTCGGTAGTTCCAACTTGACCAAGTCTTTTTATCACGCGGCAGAAGCTTGCTGTCGGTGTGTAAGACCACGTCGTTGTCGCGATAGGGAATTGCGCCCAAAATTTCGCGCTCTAGCTGTGTGGGCTGTTCCAGCATGGCCAGCGCCTGATCGGAGTGTGTTGCAATGACCGCTTGGTCGAAAACTTGCTCGCGGCCGTCTTTGAAGCGCAGGGTGACAGGCTTGCCGGGTGCACGAATAACTTTTTCCACCGGGTGATTGACAAAAATTTGCTGCTCAAATGAGGCAGTTAAAGGGGCGAGGTATTCGCGGCTACCGCCTTCAACAACGCGCCACTGAGGTCGGTTAGCTACTTGTAATAGGCCATGATTACGAAAGAATCGAATAAAAAATTCAACAGGGAAATCTCGAGCATCGGTAAAATCGGCAGACCAGATGGCGGAGGTCATGGCCAGCAAATAGTCGCGTGTGAAGCCTTCACTGTAGCCATTGCGCTCTAAGTACGCCCCGAGCGTCTCATCGGTGGTTAATCTGCCTGCATCAAGGTCGGCCACCGAGTGCTTATTGAAGCGCAGAATATCGCGCACCATCCGTAAAAATCGTGGCGAGAAAAGATTGCCCCGTTGCGCAAACAAGGTGTTTAGATTGGTTCCAGAATACTCTAGCCCTGTCTCGTCGTCGGCCACCGAAAACCCCATCGATGTGGGTTTAGTGGCAACGCCAAGTGACTTCATGAGTTCAATGAATTTTGGGTAGGTCCAGTCGTTGTAGACAATAAAGCCGGTATCGATAGCGTAGCGCCGAGCACCTAGTTTGACGTCGTAGGTGGCGGTGTGACCGCCAATCCTTGAGCTTGCTTCAAAAACCGTTATGGCATGGCCTAGGCTGTGCAGCTGATGCGCACAACCTAGTCCTGAAATACCGGAGCCTATAATGGCGATGTTCACGGTGGCACATGCCCCCTAACGACAAATGAGTTGTGCAAGGAATACGATACCTGGACAAAGACGGATCAAGCTGGAGATTAACGCGAATCATCCTTGAAAACATCGGTAGTGCGATATTTTGGGTTTCGTGTATGCTGGTGGTCCATGCCGATCGCGGGACCAACTCATGGTCGAAGAAAAAACCCACAGCGAGCAGACAAGTGCCGCCTGGACGGTGCCCACCGGGCGCCGCACAGACGAGTGGAGCGAATGTCTGGTGCTTATTGGGAAAGCGCAGGATCGAGCAGCATTTACCCGGTTCTTCCGCCATTTTGGGCCGCTTATCAAGGCTTTTGCGCTGGCGGGCTCTAGTATGTCCGCCGCCCATGCCGATGAGCTGGTGCAAGAAGTTATGTTAAAGGTTTGGCAAAAAGCGGCAGGCTTCAATCCCGAAAAAGCGGCCGCATCTACCTGGATCTATACAATAGCCCGCAACTGCAGAACTGACATGTTTAGGCGTTTGCAAAAGTTTGATACGCCATTGGCCGCAGACGACCTCAATATTGAAACCGAAGAAGAAGAACCTTTTGCCGTGCTGCACAGCCGTCGAGGCGCTGATCGGGTGAGAGATCTTATGGGGCAGCTGCCCCCCGATCAGGCTCAAATATTGGCCAAGGTGTACATGGAAGGTAAGTCCCACTCAGAGGCGGCGGCCGAGCTAGATCTGCCGCTAGGAACGGTTAAGTCAAGGGTGCGCTTAGCTATTCAGAAATTGCAGGTGCAGATGGATCGCATCTGAGGTGCCCAAGGTAAACCGAAATATAAATTCGTGCGTAGCTACAGCACACAACTACATACAGAAACGCGGCGCTACCCCTTGTCGTTGTTTCGCGAGGCATGAAAACTATGGTTAAGCACCACCCTGCATCTGATTTTCTCACCGATTTCGTCGCAGGCACACTACCGGTACCCCAGGCGGCTTGCATATCCGCACACTTGAATTACTGCAACGGCTGTCGGAAATCCGCCGAGCAACTGCAAACAATTGGTGGCGTGCTGATGGAGCAATTATCACCGGTTGCGGTGTCTGAATCGGTGCTAGACACCGTTTTGGCGCGCCTTGATGATCCAGCGCCTCTCGCATTTGCTAGCCAGCAGGTGCATGAGCAAGAAGAGAGCCTACCGAGGCTGCTCAACCGTATAATTAACGGCGACTTCACACAGCTCATTTGGCGGCGTGTAACGCGCTCACTGAGTGTTAGCTATCTCAAAACAGGTGACAGTGACTATGAGTTCGCCTTGTACCGTATTGCTGCCGGCGGCCAGATTCCCGACCACGACCACGGTGGATCAGAGATGACGCTGGTGCTTGAGGGCGGTTTTTCTGACGAGCGTGGTACGTACCATCCCGGCGATTTTATTTTTCGCACCGCCTCCGAAACCCATGCTCCTGTGGCAATCGATGGTGAGGAGTGCATTTGTTTGGCTGTGTTAGACGCGCCGCTTAAGTTCACTCGCTGGCAATACCGTTGGATGAATCCGTTTATTCAGCTTCAAGCAGGGTAATATCCGGCTGCGCGGCGTAGCAGACTCGCGCTTTCAATTCAATCTCTTTAGCGCGAGACGGGATTATTCCCAATAGGTATACTGCGCCCCCTACAATTCAATAACCATCAGGCTTGCTCATATGCGATTAGCGATTCCCCGAGAAACGCACCCGGGAGAGAACCGTGCGTCCGTCACACCTGAGACGGTAAAGAAGCTGGTTCGGCTGGGTGCTGACGTAGTGATAGAAAGTGGCGCAGGTACGGGCTGCGGTATAAGCGATGACGCGTACACGGCTGAGGGCGCGAGTATCGAAACCAATCGTGATGCGTTGCTCGGCAGTGCCGATATGGTCTTGCGGTTACGCAAACCCGATACCGACGAAGTCGCCAAGCTCAAAAGCGGCTGTATCCACGTCTCGTATCTTGACCCATTCAATGAGCATGAATTGATCAAGGCCTTTGCGAGTAACAATATCACGGCGGTGAGCATGGAAATGATTCCTCGCTCTACGCGCAGCCAGAAGATGGATGCATTGAGCTCGCAAGCCAACTTGGCCGGTTATATCGCGGTGATGTTGGCAGCTACCCGCTTGCCCCGCATTTTCCCCATGATGATGACTCCAGCAGGCACTTTAAAGCCCGCTAAGGTATTTATCATTGGTGCAGGTGTTGCGGGTTTGCAGGCCATTGCGACCGCTAAGCGACTGGGTGCCAAGGTCACTGCATTTGACACCCGTCCTGTTGTGGCCGAGCAGGTTCAATCTTTGGGGGGTAAGTTCCTCGATATCGATTTGGGTGATACCGGTCAGACTAAAGATGGTTACGCGCAGGAATTAACGCCTGAACAGGTTGAAATTCAACGTCAGGCGCAAAAGGACGTGATTGCCGATTCTGACGTAGTGATTACTACGGCTCAAGTATTTGGTCGTAAGCCGCCGGTCTTGGTCACTAAAGATATGGTTGCTGGAATGGCTCCTGGCTCGGTGATTGTTGATATGGCCGCCGAAACCGGTGGCAACGTCGAGGGTTCGGTACCAAATGAGGTAGTGGACGTAAACGGCGTCACCATTGTTGGCACGGGCAATCTAGCCAATTTAGTGGCGCGGGATGCAACAACGATGTACGCCAACAATCTTTTCAACTTGGTTGAGGATACCTGGGACCAAGACGCTAAGTCTTTTGTCTTGGATATGGACAACGATATTCTACCCGGCTGCGTCATTACCCATGGTGGTGAGGTTGTGCACCCAACAATTAAAACGATCATCGAAGGAGCCAACTGATATGAACGGTGCAGAGTACCTCCTGTTTATCTTGATGTTGTCGGTTTTTCTCGGCTTCGAACTTATCAATAAAGTCCCTGCAACACTGCACACGCCACTCATGTCGGGTGCGAATGCTATCTCTGGTATTACCGTCGTGGGTGCTATCGCATTGGCGGGTAATGGCCAGCAAGATATCGCTCAGTGGTTGGGCGCTGGTGCTGTGGCGCTAGCCACAATCAACGTGGTGGGTGGTTATATGGTGACCGACCGCATGCTTGGCTTCTTCAAGAAGAAGGAGGGTTGAGCATGAATGTAGATCTGATTATTGGCTTGGGCTACGTTGCCGCATCAGGCCTTTTTATTATGGGCTTAAAAATGCTGGGCTCACCGGCAACGGCCCGCAAAGGCAACCTTGTATCCGCTGTCGGCATGTTGGTGGCTATTGTTGCTGCCCTGATAGATCAAGGTATTGTTGAGTTCACCTGGATCATTGGTGGCATGATCGTCGGCGGCGCCATTGGCGCTATTGCTGCGCGATCTGTCGCTATGACATCGATGCCAGAGATGGTGGCACTCTTCAATGGTCTTGGTGGTGCTGCGTCGTTATTGGTCGGTTGGGCCGCGCTGACACCTACAGCAGAAGTCTTCACGCTAGTAACCATTGTGCTCTCTATTTTGATCGGCGGTGTGACGCTGACCGGGTCACTCATTGCCTATGGCAAACTCAGTGAGCGCCTCGGTAGCGGCGCAGTGGTATTCACTGGCCAGCAAATTGTTAACAGCCTCATCATCCTAGGTGTACTTGGTTCGGCTGTACTATTCTGCATGGAGCCAACCAATACCACCTATTTGTACACGGTAATTGGCTTGGCTCTGGTCTTTGGGGTAATGGCCGTCATCCCAATCGGTGGCGCCGATATGCCAGTTGTCATATCGCTACTTAACTCCTACTCAGGTCTGGCGGCCTGTGCTGCGGGCTTTGCGATTGACAATAATGTGTTGATTGTTGCGGGTTCACTGGTGGGCGCGTCTGGCATCATCCTAACCAACATTATGTGCAAGGCCATGAATCGGTCTCTGAGCAATGTATTGTTCTCGGGCTTTGCAAGCGTTTCTAATGAAGTCGCCGAGATCGAAGGTGAAATCAAACCGATTTCCGCTGACGATGCTTATTACATTCTAGAAGCAGCGACCAATGTGGCGATTATCCCAGGCTACGGCATGGCGGTAGCGCAGGCCCAGCACGTAGTTAAAGAATTGTGTGATCTACTTGAAGCTAATGGTGCAGAGGTCAATTTTGGCATTCACCCAGTAGCTGGACGAATGCCCGGCCACATGAACGTGCTGCTAGCCGAGGCGGACGTGCCCTATGATCAGCTACTGGAGATGGACGAGATAAACCCCCGCATGGAGTCGGTTGATGTTGCCATTGTTATTGGTGCTAACGACGTGGTGAACCCGGCCGCACGCGAGGTTGAGTCGTCGCCCATTTATGGTATGCCGGTCATCAATGTGGCCGATGCCCGCACCGTATTCGTACTCAAGCGATCGATGGCGTCAGGTTTTGCTGGCATCGAAAATCCGCTGTTCTACAAAGAAAACACGCGTATGCTATTTGGCGATGCTAAAGAAACTCTCAGTAAGTTGGTGCGTGAGCTGGGCGGCGCCTAGGGCATAAACACCTGCTGAAAAAGCCCACTCACTGTGGGCTTTTTTGTTTTAAGACGTTTTAAGCTTCGTTGTTCGATGGGCTAGTTTCGTCGCGAAATTGCAAGCTGGCCAGCCGGGCATAAAGTGGGCAACTGATTAACAAGTCGCTGTGGGTGCCCGTGGCGATAACTTTGCCGCGTTCCATAACCGCGATCATATCGGCATTGATAATGGTCGACAGTCGATGAGCAATAATGATGGTAGTGCGGTCGCGCATGATATGCGTTAACGCTTGTTGTACGTGGTGCTCGCTTTCGGTATCGAGTGCGCTTGTTGCCTCATCGAGAAGCAAAATTTCTGGGTCGTTGAGTATGGCGCGTGCCAGCGCGATGCGCTGTCGCTGACCCCCAGAGAGTCGGACTCCTTGAGCGCCCAGCTGGCTTCTATAACCCTCAGGTAGCTCGCCAATAAAGTCGTGGGCGTGCGCTGCCTTGGCGGCTGTCTCAATATCGGAGTCCGTTGCCTCGGGCGAGCCGTAGGCGATGTTGTGGCGAATATCGCCACTAAACAGTACTGGGCTTTGTGGCACCAAAGCCGCTTTAGCGCGCCAAGCATGCAGGTCAAAGTCATTGATATTTGCTACCCCGTAGCGAATCGCGCCTGCCTGCGGATTGTGGAAACGCTGTAATAATTCAAACACGGTGGACTTACCCGCACCCGATGGACCAACCAGCGCTAGTGACTTACCCGGTGAGATAGTCAGTTGAAAACCATCGAGCGCATTCCGAGTGGGCCTGCTCGGATACGCAAAGCTGACGTTGTCAAAGACAATTGCCTGTTGGGTGCCCGGGTTCTCGCTGCCGTTATTGAGCACAGAACTTTCCTCGGCCATCAGCTCAAGCAAACGCTCGGCGGCACCCGCTGCTCGCTGAAGATCGCCCCATACCTCCGATAAAGTGGCAAAGGCGCTACCTACAATGATGGCATAGAAAACAAACGCCCCGAGCTCTCCGCCAGTCATGCGGCCGTGAACCACATCTTGGCCCCCCGACCACATCATGCCCACTAAGCCGCCCAAGAGCAGGATTATGGCTATACCGGTGAGCAGGGTCCGTTGGCGAATACGCCGCTTGGCAACGGCAAACGCGGCCTCGACATTGCGATCAAATGACGCCTGCTCCATGGGCTCTCGGTTGTAACTTTGAACGACTTTGATTGCTTGGAGCACCTCGCCCGCACGACTGCCCACTTCGGCAATGCTTTGCTGTGACTCGTTGGAAAGCTTGCGCACTCGTCGCCCAAAAATCATGATGGGCATAATCGTGATGGGTACCGCAATTAAAATAATCAGACTCAATTTGAGATTGGTGATCACCATCATGATGAGCGCACCTACCAGTGATAACCCGTTTCGGGCTGCTAAGCTCACTGACGAGCCAATCAGCGACTGCAGCAACGTGGTGTCAGTCGTAAGCCGGGACATAATTTCGCCGGCTTCGTTAGTCTCATAATAGCTTGGGTGCAGGTGTACGAGGTTCTTAAAAGCGGCACTTCGAAGGTCCGCGGAGACCCGCTCTCCCAACCATGTGACCAGATAGAATCGCACCATTGCGCCCACTGCCATGGCCATGCCCACTGTGAGCATAAAGCCAACGGCTTGGCGTAATCCGTTTTCGTCTGCGCCGCTGAAGCCTTCGTCAATTAATAGGCGTACTCCAAACCCTAACGACAACTGCGCCATCGCCGTAAACACCAGGGCAACCGAAGCGGCAATGAGTCGCCACTTATGTGGCCAAAGAAATCGCAAAAGTTGACGTAGCGGCCCAAAGCCGGGTTTGCCTTGAGCTGTCGTTTCCGGGCTGTTGGTCACGTTGAGCTGAATCCTTGTGGTTGTGTATCGGCGCGTACCGCTGGGTGGACGAGTCTCGCTTGTCGCTGTGCTACTGCTGACTGATGAAGCCGGCAAGGTATAGCCGTTTGGGTGGCAGGATTGCCAACACACGCATGCAATACTTATCCATTAGGTGTCGTTGGCGTCTGATTGTCGTGACGACGATCGACAAATCGGCCAAAAAACACGCCAACCTCAAATAGCATCCACATAGGAACCGCTAAAAGCGATTGCGATATAACGTCGGGTGGCGTGAGTAGCATGCCAAAGACAAAACAACCGACGATAATATAGGGTCGTTTTTGTGCCAGTGCTTCTGGCGTGGTGATGCCGCTCCAGATTAGGATGACTGCGGCAATGGGAATCTCAAATGCCAAACCAAACGCAAAAAATAACTTGAGGACAAAGTCGAGGTAACGATTGATATCTGTCATCACCGCTACATCCGCTGGCCCAATGCTTGTAAAAAACGCAAAAATCAGCGGAAACACCACAAAGTAAGCAAAGGCTGCACCTGCGTAAAAAAGCACAACACTCGACGCGAGTAATGGAAATGCGATGCGTTTTTCTTCGCGATACATGCCTGGTGCAACAAATGCCCACAGTTGATACAGAATGACGGGTACCGCTAAAAATATTGCCATTACCAATGTCAGCTTGAACGGTGTCAAAAAGGGCGACGCGACTTCGGTAGCTATCATGCTGGATCCCGGCGGTAGTAACGCCCTTAACGGCTCTGAGATAAAGCTGTAGATCTCGTTCGCAAAGGGGAATAAGCAGATAAACGCTATCAGTACAGCAAGCAACGCACGCAGTAGCCGGTCCCTAAGCTCGGTCAGGTGCGCAACCAAGGGCTGGGGATTATCGTTTAAGGTATCGTTCACGGTGCCCTCTGCTCGGACTCGAAGTCATCCTTGGCCACCTTTTCATTTGAGATCGACAACGGGTCCTCGATACTGTCTTGCGCGGTCATCCGAGCAGTGTCGACAGAGATGTCGCTGGTTTCTGTGTCACGCTCGACATGTGATAAAGGGGAGGCTGTGTCAGTGTGAACTGCTTCGCCAATCGACGCCATACCTTGGCGGACATCATTATCGAGTGAGGTCAGCTCGCTCCTTACCGGTGCGGTAAGTGTATCGACGTGCTCTTTAAGCCCCTGGGTGCTGTCGCGTAGTTCGCGCATGACCGCATCATTGTGTAGCTCGCGCTGAACATCGGCACGCACCTCGTCAAAACTACGTCGAATGCGGTTGACCCACACCATGGTAGTACGGATTGCACCGGGTAAACGCTCGGGACCAATGACGAGCAGTCCCACTACGGCCACCAGTAATAACTCGGCAAAACCCATGTCAAACATCGCTAGCGCTCCAGCAAAATTGTTATTTATGCTGGCTTGTCGTCGCTCGACGCTTCACGCTGCTGGGCAACCGCACTATCGTCTGCGCCCTGATCGGCGTTGTCTTCGTCCTTAATGCTGTTTTTAAATCCTTTAATAGCTGAGCCTAAATCACTACCCACATTCTTGAGCCGCGATGTACCAAACAGCATGACTACAATGGCTAGGACAATGAGCAGCTGCCAAATACTGATGCCACCAAGCATGGAAAACTCCTTTCAAATCATTAATCGTCAGAATGAGGCGCCGTTAGCCAAATCCAATGTGCAGTATCGCCCTGCTAGAGTCCTCGGGCAACAGACCTAGCCGGCTTGTGCATTATGCCCAGCTCGCGAGGCCTTTTCTTCCAGCCCCGATAAGCCAAACCGCTCTTCAAGCTTTGATAGCACCGCTGTTACATCGAGTCCCAAATGGGCCAGCATTACCAGATTATGAAACCACAGATCGGCGACTTCACCGATTAAGGCATCGTGGCTTGCATCGCTTGGTGACGCGCCAGCATCCTTAGCGGCGAGGATCACCTCGGTCGCTTCTTCACCTACCTTTTCTAGGATGGCATTTAAACCCTTGTCGTACAGTGAAGCGACATAGGATTCATCACTTGCGCTTCCTTTGCGTGACTCAAGTACGGTGGTGAGATTGGCTAAGACATCATTCATAACGCCTCCTCATCCAAGTGCCATTGGTCGTGGTCAGGTCGATAAAAGAAGCAGTGCCTGCGACCGGTATGACAGGCGCCATTGCCCATTTGGTTTACTTTGAGCAATAACGTGTCACCGTCGCAGTCCAGATGAATAGCCACCAGTTCCTGCACATTGCCCGAAGACTCGCCCTTTCTCCACAGGCTTTGACGAGAACGTGACCAATACACGGCGTGCCGTTCAGCCAAGGTTAATGCCAGTGCCTCTGCGTTCATCCAAGCCATCATAAGTACTTCACCGGTTGCTGCATCTTGCGCAATGGCTGGAATCAAGCCGTCAGCGTTCCAGTTCGGGCTCATAGTTTTTGGAATGTTAGTGTCTATTTGCATGGCCTTATTATGCCAGAGCTAGCTACGAGTGCGTTTAAGTAGTGCAAGTGCAAAAATCCCGCCGCCTGTAGCCGTAAGCCAGGGCAGGCTTGGGGTTTGAGCGAGGCTGTACATTGAGACGATGGCGCCCGTTATGCCCAATGGCAACCAGAGCCAATGTGGTTGTGTGATCTGGGCCTCTGCCTCACGGGCTTTTAACTTAGCGAGCAGCAAATCTGGAACCAACGGCAGCGTCTCAAGCCAAGCGGGTGCGTCCTGCTGCAGGCGCTTTAGTAGCGTTTGAGGCGCATACCGCTCTGCCAACCAACGTTCTAGAAAGGGTTGTGCCGTGTCCCACAGGTTTAATGCGGGATACAGCTGACGTCCTAATCCCTCGATATTCAGTAAGGTCTTTTGCAGCAGTACCAGTTGCGGCTGAACTTGCATGTTAAATCGCCCAGCGGTTTTAAACAGCGTCACCAGCATGTGGCCAAAGGATATCTCGCCCAGTGGTCGTTCGAAGACTGGCTCGCACAGGGTGCGCATGGCTGCTTCAAAGTCGGCGATCGGTGTATCTGCCGGAACCCATCCGCACTCGACGTGGAGTTTGGCGACCAGTCGATAATCTTGCTTAAAAATCGCCAATAAATTGCGCGCTAAATAGTACAGGTCAGCCTCATCGAGCTGGCCAACAATAGCGCAATCCACCGCAATATAACGGGGGTCCTCTGGATCACTGGCGTCTACAAAAATGTTGCCAGGGTGCATATCGGCATGAAAAAAGCTATCGCGGAACACTTGTGTGAAGAAAATCTCCACGCCGCGCTCCGCCAGTAGGCGCATGTTGACTTTGCGTGCAGTCAGAGTCTGTGTATCGCTTACCGGGATACCGTGGATGCGTTCAGACACCATGACATCGGGGGTGACCAATGGCCAGTGAACCTCGGGGACATAGACTAAGCCCGAGTTCAAAAAATTGCGCCGTAACTGCGAGGCATTGCCAGCCTCGCGCCGTAGGTCTAATTCGTCCAGTAAGGTTCGCTCGTAGTCTGCTGCCACTTCAACGGGACGCAGCCGCTTGCCATCTTTGAGTAATTTGCTCAACCAGAACGCCAGCTGCTTGATGAGCGCTAAATCGGCGCGAATCGTTGGCTCGATATTGGGCCTCAGTACTTTGACAACAACCTGCTCTCCAGTTGGCAGCGTGGCGCCGTGCACTTGGGCGACCGAGGCGGCAGCAATGGGAGTCTGTTCGAAGTGAGCAAACAAGCTGTCGATAGGGCTTTGGAGCGAATGTTCTATGATCTCAACCGCACGATCGGCTGGGAACCCGGGTACAGTGTCTTGCAGCAGTGCGAGTTCGTCGGCGATATCGTCGGGCAATAAATCGCGGCGCGTAGACAGTAGCTGACCAAATTTTATAAAGACCGGTCCTAGCTCTTCCAATGCACGGCGCAAACGCACACCGCGCCCCTCAGTGGGCGTCGACCGACCCAACGTCCCTACGGCCAATAACACCGCAAACAACAGTGGGCGATGCTTGGGCAAGAGTGTGTCCAGCCGGTAGCGACACAGCGTGGTGTAAACGGTGAATAGGCGCCCAATCATGCGCTTTCGCTAACGCGTTTTGCCAGCCGAGCAAGTCGTGATTGCAATCGCTCGACACGTAGCGACAGGCTTTGCACCTCGGTGTAAAAGTTCTCAAGCTCCGCCTCGGGTGGCGACAGTCGTCCCTCTTCGAGAATGAACTCTGAAAGTTGCCGGCGTAGGCTTTTTCCTGCCGCCTGCCCCCAGCTAAACGCGCCGCGTAGTAGTTGCGCAAACTGATGCCCGGCTACGTCCCCTAATACCGCAACCAGTGGGGCTTCCCAATCAATATCCATGCGCGTAATGATTTGTTGTACTGCCACCAATGGCGCAGAATTTCCGATAATCTCGAGGTCGCTATTGATAAGCGTTGCGGCTGGATCCTCAGCAGTCGCCAGGCTCAAAAAATCATCGAGACTGCCGCGGACACGGGTTGTAGCCTTCACCTCAGAATAGGTCTTAATAGTTAATGAGCCACAAGGCTCAATAACCATGAACATTTCCACCTCGGGTTTCGTACATTCAATAGCCAACAAGGTCCCGCCGAGTTCAGCAAGATCTTTACGAGCGCTTGGTGCCAACTCAAGCGCACGGTTAACGGCTAATTCAAGCGCCGTCGCTACAGCAATGACAATCGCGGGATCGTGCGAGCGACTTGCAGTCACGCTTTAATACCGCGGTGAACGGCCACAATGCCACCCGTCATATTGTGATACTGACAGTCAACAAATCCCGCCTCTTCCATCATGCCCAGGAGTGTTTCTTGATCGGGATGTTTGCGAATGGACTCAGCCAGATAACGGTAGCTATCTTCATCATTGGCCACCAGTTTTCCCATCATGGGCAGAATGCGAAACGAGTAGGTATCGTAGGCTTTTTCAAGCAATGAGTTGGTCGGTTTGGAGAACTCGAGTACCAGCAACCGGCCACCGGGTTTAAGTATGCGCTCCATAGAGCGCAAGGCCAGATCTTTGTCGGTCACATTGCGCAAACCAAAAGCTATGGTAATACAGTCGATACTGTTGTCGGGAAAGGGGAGGTACTGGGCATCGCACTGCACCATATGGAGGTTGCCAAAGGCACCGGCGTCAAGCAGTTTGTCCCGTCCCACTCGTAACATCGAGTCATTAATATCGGCGAGAATCACTTTGCCGTCGGAACCCACCAAGTCAGAAAATTTTGCCGCGAGATCTCCCGTGCCACCGGCGATATCAAGCACTGTCTGGCCCGGACGTACAGCGCTCAACTCAATGGTGAAGCGTTTCCACAGTCTGTGAATACCCGCCGACATGAGGTCATTCATGAGGTCATAGCGACTGGCAACCGAGTCAAAAACACCGCGAACCAGTTTTTCCTTATCGCCGCGTTTTACCGTGGTAAACCCAAAGTGCGTTGTGTCTTGATCGTCTGCCATAGGCTGGCCATCATCCGTCATTGGTGGTTTTCCAATCAACCCAAACCGCTATTGTAACCGAGGATGGACGTGGTATCAGGGCTGAAAGTGCAGGACTTGTTCGTCGGGGTCGCGACTCGCGCCTGCTGCCTCGATAGCGGCTAGATAGTTTTGCCAAAGCTGCGTTTGATTTTGAGCGAGTTCGTATAAATAAGCCCACGTGTAGATACCACTATCATGGCCGTCGTCAAACACGGGTTGAATCGCGTAGTGACCGACAGGATGAATGGCGTCAATCGCGACATTGAGCTTTCCAACCTGCAGAGTCTCCTGCCCGGGTCCATGACCTTTGACCTCTGCCGATGGAGAATGAACCCGTAAAAATTCTGCACTCAGTACGGCGTTGGTATTGTCGACAAACGTTAACTCAAGCTCCCGGCGTCGACGTGAGTAGTGGATATTGGTTACCTTAGTCATTGTGGCAGTCAGAAGTGGTAGTCACAAAATAAAGCGAGAGAGGTCTTCGTCTTGGGCCAGTCCCGCTAGTCGCTCGTCCACATAGGCGCTATCAACGGTAACGGTTGTACCCGTGCTTGTGCCATCGGGCCCACTGAGACCGGCATCAGCAGCGGTAAAAGACACCTCTTCTAAGAGGCGCTCCATCACTGTGTGCAGCCGTCGGGCACCAATGTTTTCCGCCTGTTCATTCACCTGCCAAGCAATTTCAGCAAGGCGGTTAATGCCGCAGTCAGTAAAGTTTAAGGTCACCCCCTCGGTGGCTATGAGTGCTTGATACTGTGCGGTGAGTGCGGCCTTGGGTTCCGTCAGAATACGTCTAAAATCCTCTGGCGTTAATGCATCCAGTTCTACACGAATAGGGAGTCGCCCCTGTAACTCAGGGATGAGATCGGATGGTTTGGACAAGTGAAATGCGCCCGACGCAATAAACAGAATATGGTCGGTTTTTAGGGTGCCATGCTTAGTCGTCACCGAACATCCCTCTATGAGCGGCAGCAGATCTCGCTGTACGCCCTCGCGTGATACATCGGCGCCACCGGACTCGCCGCGTTTAGCCACTTTGTCGAGCTCGTCAATAAAGATGATGCCATTTTGCTCAGCCGCTTCTAGCGCTTGCACTTTCAGGTCATCTTGGTCAATGAGTTTGGTTGCCTCGTCGTCTTGTAAGACCTTGAGTGCTTCTTTTACCGACATTTTGCGCGTCTTACCGCCACTGCGCATATTGGAGAACAAACCTTGTAGCTGTTGCGTCATTTCCTCCATGCCGGGTGGCGCCATAATATCCACTGCTGCAGCTGGTCCAGCTACTTCAACCTCAACTTCTCGGTCGTCGAGGTCGCCTTCGCGCAGTTTCTTGCGAAGAACTTGGCGAGTGGCAGCGTTGGCGTCCTCGCGCCCCGGGGGAAGAAGAATGTCCAGCAAGCGCTCCTCGGCCGCTTCTGCAGCTCTAAATTGCACTTTATTGATGGCTTGTTCCCTGAGCAGCGTAAGAGCATTCTCGGCTAGGTCGCGTACCATCGATTCCACGTCACGCCCTACGTAGCCTACCTCGGTAAATTTGGTGGCCTCCACTTTGACGAAGGGCGCATGGGCGAGTTTTGCTAACCGGCGTGCAATCTCGGTTTTGCCCACGCCGGTCGGGCCAATCATGAGGATATTTTTAGGCGTAATCTCGGTGCGTAATTCCGGATCGAGTTGCTGGCGCCGCCATCGGTTGCGTAGCGCAATAGCTACTGCGCGCTTGGCTTGTGCTTGTCCAATAATGTGTTGGTCGAGTGAGTGAACAATCTCCCGGGGAGTCATAACCGACATGGTTTAGCCTAGTGTCTCAATAGTGTGATGATGATTAGTGAAGACGCAGATGTCTCCGGCAATTTGTAGGCCCTTACGTACGATATCGTTTGCTTCCATCTCTGTTGTGTCGAGCATGGCGCGCGCCGCCGCCTGCGCAAAAGGCCCTCCAGAGCCGATGGCAATAAGATTGTCCTCGGGCTCAATGACGTCGCCATTACCGGTGATAATTAGCGAGGTTTGTTCATCGGCCACCGCAAGCAGAGCCTCAAGCCGTCGCAGTGATCGTTCTGAACGCCAGAGTTTGGCTAGCTCAACCGCAGCGCGCGTGAGCTGGCCTTGGTATTTTTCAAGTTGCGACTCAAACAGTTCAAATAGCGTAAAAGCATCGGCAGTGCCACCGGCAAAGCCCGCCAGTACTTGGTCACGAAACAAACGGCGAACTTTACGAGCGTTCCCTTTCATCACCGTATTGCCCATTGAGACCTGCCCATCTCCACCAATGGCAACAATGCCATTTCGACGAACGGAGAGAATGGTGGTGCCGTGGAACTGTTCCATGGTGAGATCCTTGTCTGAGTAACATTATCTGGCGGTACAACGTGTAAATTTCAAGGGCTCAAGACCGGGTGACTTACCTTAGGGGTTGCGAGGGCGTTTGAGTAGCAGTGTGTCAATTGACTGCTGTGCTGTCATGGACCGTGCTTTTGCCATTGCTGAATGGCTTTCAAACGGCCCAAGATATACCCGATACCAGACGCCGCTGTCGCCGCGGGTTTGCTCTATCGTTGCCTCGAGCCCCAATAACGCGAGTTCACCTCGGCGACGGTCGGCATCCCCTTCAGCCCTAAAAGCACCTGCTTGCAACACGTAGAGGTCACTGGCATCTCGTTTGGTCTCAAGCTCGGCAGGTTCTATGTCGGATGAAAAATCCAGGTCTTGATTGGGTAGCAGGGTATAAAAATCGAACCGTGGTTTGGGGCGCTCTTGCACCGCTGATGCTGTATCTGCTGGATTGGCTGCCGCTGGGATCGCCACCTCTTTTGTGAGGTAAGTGACGCCGGCCGCGCCAAGCAATGTGCCCGCCAGTGCACCGGCCAAGAACCCTTTCGCATGCGCCATAGTCAGCGATGGTGGCCCATTTGGCGTTCGGCGTGACGCGGATTGTCTAGCGGCACCCTTACTTTGGGGTCGAGTAGTGCTGGTCGGTTTTCTTCGACTCTGTGCTGCCACTCACATCGCCTCGGGAGCAGATACGCCGAGCAGCTCCAAACCGTTGGCGACGACCTGCCGTGTTGCCTCAGCGAGCGCTAAGCGTGCGAGGGAGGTCGCTTTGGCATCCTCATCAACCAGCTTTAGGGCGTTATAAAAGCTGTGGAATTCGCCGGCAATATCGCGCAGATAATTGGCCACGTCATGAGGTTCAAGACGCTCTGTTGCGCCTTTCACCACGTCGGGGAACCGGCTCAAACTCAACGCTAGGCTGAGTGCTTCGGGCTCGGTGAGTAACTCGAGATGATCGAGTCCTTTTTCTGGTAGCCAGTCGGTGCCCAGTTCGGCGGCTTTACGCTTAACGCTGCACACGCGCGCATGTGCGTATTGAATGTAGTACACAGGGTTTTCATTGGATTGCGAAAGCGCCAAATCAATATCGAAAGTTAACTGCGATGTGGCCGCTCTTGCCGATAGGAAAAATCGCGTTGCATCCCGGCCCACCCAGTCGATCAGATCGCGCAGGGTTACGTAGCTACCGGCACGCTTTGACAGTTTTACCTCGGCGCCATCGCGCATGACGGTTACCATTTGGTGCAGCACATAGTCTGGCCAACCTTCGGGTATACCTGCATCTAAGCCTTGCAAGCCGGCGCGCACGCGCGTGATGGTACTGTGGTGGTCTGCGCCTTGTTCATTAATGACGCGCTCAAAACCCCGCTGCCATTTGTTGAGATGATAGGCCACATCGGGCACAAAGTAGGTGTAACCTCCGTCGCGCTTGCGCATAACGCGATCTTTGTCGTCACCAAAAGTTGTACTCCGCAGCCAGAGTGCCCCATCCTCTTCGTAGGTGTGGCCATTGGCGTTGAGGCAGGCCACTGCTTTTTCTACCTCGTTATTCTCATACAGCGACGACTCGAGAAAATACTCGTCAAAATGCACCGCGAAGGCTTGCAAGTCAGCATCTTGCTCTCTGCGCAACCAGGCAACAGCAAAGTCCCGAATATCAGTCAGATTTTGCGTGTCTCCCGATGCAGTGATCTGACGGTCGGCTGCCGTGACCGTTTCGCCCGCTAGAAAGGCAGTGGCGAGGTCAATAATATACTCGCCACGATAGCCATCCTCTGGCCAATCGGCGTCGTCAGGCGTCTTGCCCAGTGCACGTGCTTGGACCGACAGTGCCAGATTGCTTATTTGTTGTCCGGCGTCGTTGTAGTAAAACTCACTGTGAACCGACCAGCCAGAGGCCGTGAGTAATCGACACAGGGCGTCACCAATGGCGGCCCCTCGACCATGTCCCACATGTAAGGGGCCGGTCGGGTTTGCCGACACAAACTCTACCTGAACGCGGCGCCCGCCCCCCACATTCGAGTGCCCAAATCGGCCGCCGCCAGCAAGGATCTGGGCAATGGCTTGGGTGTTGCTGGCTTGAGTGAGGAAAAAATTAATGAATCCGGGGCCTGCAATTTCTGCCTTTTCAATGAGCGAGTTTGGCGGTATTGCTGCAAGTAGCGCCTCGGCCAGTGCTCTTGGGGGCATCTGAGCACGCTTTGCCAGCACCATGGCTACATTGGTGGCCAAATCACCGTGGCTAGGATCCCGTGTGTGATCAATTTGGGGCTCAACACCCGGGTGCTCGGTAAAGATGCCGCGGGACAGCAGTTGCTGTAGCGCTTGGCTCAATAGCTCGGCGAGCGCTTCCTTCATAATGATTTCCAGTGATATAGCGGTGGTTTGATACGTTTGCAGAATGCATTGGTAGCGATTATCGCCTGCACAGCACTTTTTTCACAGGGGCAAAACTTACAGGCTATCAACGGGGTCCACATCCATGAACCATTTCAGATCTCCCCGCCGTGTCAGTCGTTCAGCGGACGAAGCCACGGTGTAAGCTAAATCGCGCAGTGCTCGTCGGTCTTGTGACAATAACAGTAGCTGCGTTCGGTAACGCCCGGCGCGCCTTGCCATGCCTGCGGGCATAGGCCCGATAATTTGTACGCTGGATGATGAGGGCAACAGCGCACGCACGTTCGAAAGAAATTCTAGACCTGAATCGAGAGAGCGGCTGTCACAGCGAATCATGGTCATGGCACCCATGGGCGGTAAACCGCGTTGCTGCCGCTCCTTCAGTAATTGGGCACCCAAGGCCCAATAAGGTTCAACCAAGACAGACTTGAGTAAGGGGTTGTCTGGGTAATGCGTTTGGATAAGCACATTACCCGCCATGGTACCGCGCCCCGATCGGCCGCCAACTTGGGTGAGAAGCTGCAGCAGCCGCTCCTCGCCACGAAAGTCGGGGCTAAAGAGCAGAGCGTCGGCATCAACCACACCAACCAGTGTCACGCCTGGAAAGTGATGGCCCTTGGTAAGCATTTGAGTACCCAAAATCACACAGGGACCAGCGCTGTTCAGTGTTTGAGTAAGTTCAGCCATGGCATGTCGACTGGTCATACTATCGCTATCGACACGATAAATATTGAACTCGGGAAATAGACGGCGAAGTGCTATTTCAGTTTGCTCTGTCCCCAGACCAACGCTCATCAGGCGGCGGCTGAAACAGCTGGGGCAGGCCGGTGGCAGCCGGTTCCGGGCGTTACAGTGATGGCACCTCAGTTGCGCAGGTTGGTGATGAACTGCCATGCGTGCATCGCAGTGCTGACAGCAAGCATGCCAGCCGCAGTCATGGCAAATCAAGCTCGGTGCAAACCCTCGCCGATTCAGAAATAACAACGCTTGCTGCCCTTTGGCTAGGGCTTGGGAAATTGAGCGAATTAATGGCTGTGATAACCCGGCATCGAGGTTGAGCCCACGAATATCAATGACCTGCTTTTCGGGTGGTGTGGCACCGCCGGCTCGTTCAGTTAACCGATGCCGTTGATAGCGACCTTCATCACAGTTGCTGAGGGATTCAAGGCTTGGGGTGGCCGAGCCCAATATAATCGGACATTGAGCCAGTTGCGCACGCTTCACAGCAACATCTCTCGCTGAATAACGCAGCCCATCCTGTTGGCTGTAGGAGCCATCGTGTTCCTCGTCGACAATGACGAGTCCAAGGTCGTTCAATGGCACAAAGATTGAAGAGCGCGTACCCAGCACTATAGCCGCCGACCCCTTTCTCGCCATTGCCCAGTGACGATCACGCTCGCTTTCCGAAAGACCCGAATGCAGCGTTACGACTGGCGCCCGAAAGCGAGCCTTGAAGCGCTCAATCATTTGAGGTGTGAGTCCGATCTCGGGAATGAGTACCAGCACCTGCTGCCCGCCTGCGAGTACGTGCGCGGCGCATTGTAAATACACTTCGGTTTTGCCACTGCCCGTGATGCCATCTAGTAGGTGACAGGCAAATTGGCCCCGCGTTTTGCGGATAGCGTCAATGGCCTGTTGCTGTTCAGAGCTTGCTGTAAGTGGTGTACCCGAGAGCCAATCGGACGACTCATCGATATCACACATGGTCACCAAATTTTTGGCAGCTAGCTCGCGGGCAACGGCGCGAGAAATACCCAGTGCTTTAAGTTCGCTAAAACTGTGTGGACGCTGCTGCAACAGTGCCACAAGTTTAGATTGCTTCTTTGCCCGCGACAGGGCGCCGGTGGGTAAACCCATGCCCCTTTCATTGAGCATAATACCGGGGGCGCCTGTATTCGCAGATGGCTCGCCGCGCCTCTCTCGGGGGCTGAGGCCCAGTGGTAGCACCTCTCCGGGTGGATGCAAATAGTAGTGGCTCGTCCAGAGGAGTAATTTGAGAAGCAGCGGGTCAAACAACGGCTCTGGATCGATAACCTGCACGATCGACTTGAGCTTCTTGGTTTCAATGTGGGTACTGGCAACACACTCTACGACTACGGCGATGACCTCGCGCCGACCCAAAGGCACCCGCACTCGCTGCCCCGGTATAAGCGTCTGAGAAATCTCGCTTAGGGGGAGCTCGCAAGGCGGTAGATAGTCGAGTAATTTAATTAGCGGAACAGGTACGGCACACCGAACCACCCGAGTTAGGTGGTCGGGTGTTTGAGAGGCTGTAGTCGCTTGAGGGGTTTTGGGTAACACGCACATTCTCCTGACTTGGCACCATGTTAGCGCGTGTTTGCGGTCAGTGGTGTGTGTTGCTGGGTCTTTTGCCTCACTGCTACGTCGAATGGCCAGCCGTTACCTCAACCCCCCTTTTTTGAGAGCAGTCGCTGGTATCTGAAGGGGCGTTTGGTCAACGTTTGAGGGGTTGAAAAGCTGTGGCGCTCTGGTATGATCCGCGCTCTTTTTTAACCGTCAGCCTATTGGGCGAGGGAAATCATGAAAGCAGAAGTACATCCGCGGTACGAAGACGTGACTGCCCGCTGCAGCTGTGGCAACGAAGTAAAAACCCGCTCCACTCTGTGCGAGGACTTTACGATCGACGTTTGCAGTCAGTGCCATCCGTTCTTTACCGGCAAGCAGAAGATTGTTGATTCTGGTGGTCGAGTTGATCGCTTCAACAAGCGCTTTGCAGGTCGTAGCCTTAAGAAGTAAGCTAACCTATGTCCGAAAAACGCCGGCCAAGCCGGCGTTTTTTTTGCATGTTTTTTGTATACAGATCAGCCCATACTAAGGTCCGCTACCTCCTTGGTATTTGGTGTTTTTAGTAAGCAGTCTCGCTGACTACCAATGTGAAAACAAAGGACCCTCAAGGAACATCATGTCGAAGCAGTTGATGAAAGATGCATTGGATTATCACGCGCTGCCCACACCTGGGAAGATCAGCATCGAGTTGTCCAAGCCGGCCTCTACCCAGCGCCACCTTGCCATGGCTTACTCGCCGGGTGTTGCAGAGCCCTGTACTGAGATCGCCCGTGACCCCAACTTGGCATACCGCTACACGGGCAAAGGTAACAGTGTCGCTGTTATCAGTAATGGCACGGCGGTATTGGGACTGGGAAATTTAGGTGCGCTGGCCAGCAAGCCTGTTATGGAAGGTAAGGCGCTTCTTTTTAAGCGCTTTGCCGACATAAACGCGATTGATGTGTTGGTTGACACGCAAGATGTCGACACCTTCGTGACAACGGTACGCGCTATTGCCTGTACCTATGGCGGGATCAACCTTGAAGACATTAAGGCACCCGAGTGTTTTGAGATAGAACGGCGGCTGCAAGAAGCCTGCGATATCCCTGTTTTTCACGATGACCAGCACGGTACCGCCATCGTTACCGCCGCAGGGTTAATCAACGCACTTGCGGTACAGGAAAAGACACTTGATAACGTCGATATAGTCTGTCTTGGCGCGGGTGCCGCAGCAGTTGCCTGCATGACTTTATTGCTGGAAATGGGCGCCGATCCTGCACGTATGCTTATGTTGGACAGAAAAGGTGTGATCTATAGCGGTCGTGACGATCTCAATGAGCAAAAAGCGTTGTTTGCTGTAGAGACCGATAAGCGATCTTTGGCGGATGCTATGAATGGCGCCGATGTTTTTATTGGGCTGTCTGGCGCTGACCTGTTAAGTGCCGACATGGTGCTCTCAATGGCCGATCGACCCATTATTTTTGCCTGTTCTAACCCGCATCCAGAAATCAACCGTGAGTTGGCGCTCGCTACCCGCAGCGATATCGTTATGGCAACCGGTCGTTCAGACTATCCGAATCAGGTGAACAACGTACTGGGTTTTCCTTTTATTTTCAGAGGCGCTCTCGATGTACGCGCAAGCTGCATCAATGAGGCGATGAAAATTGCAGCGGTAAAAGCACTAGCAGAGCTCGCCCGAGAGCCAGTTCCTGAGTCGGTGCTTGACGCTTACAGTTTGGTGGAGCTGCAGTTTGGTCCGGAGTATATTTTGCCCAAGCCCATGGATCCTCGGCTCATGCCTATTATTGCCCCTGCGGTAGCAAAAGCAGCAGTAGACAGTGGCGTGGCCCGTGCAATGCTAGACGAGGATTATGAAGAGCAGCTTTGGGGTGGCGTTGGCTTTGGTGCCGATCGCAACTGGCGCTAGCCCAGGGGTCTGTTGATAGGCGTTAGCCTGTAACGCGCGCAACGTAAAAAGCGTGGATCACGAATTCGATCTCGATACTTCTTGTTTAGCCATGGTCATTGTCGTTTAGAAAAGTCCTTCAAGTTCATCGGTACCTAGTGGCCGTTCATCGGAGCCCGCATCGGCGGGTAAATATTCCTCTAAAAAGTATTCCAACATGCTGCCTGGAGGGGCTCCCGTCACGCGTAGCCCGGTCTCGCTATCAATTCTTAGTCGTACAACACCAGCCGGCATAGGGGTCGGTGGCTGCTCAGCATCGAGCGCGGAGCGCATATACTCTATCCAAATAGGCAGGGCGGCCGTGCCGCCAAATTCGCGCCGGCCCAGCAGGCTGTAGTCATCAAAACCCACCCAAGCGGTTGTTACCAAGTCTCGATTGTAGCCAGAGAACCAAGCGTCGCGAGGCCCGTTGGTCGTGCCTGTTTTGCCTGACAGGTCACCGCGTTCCAACACGCGAGCGCGACGTCCCGTGCCACGCGTGATGACGTCGGATAGCATTGAAGTGACGACAAAGGCTGCACGCGGATCCATCACTTGCTCGGCTTGGGTAACCGGGGGTGGTGCGTCGGTTAGTATGTCTTCCATTCGACGTGGCTCGTTTGGATCTGTCGGAACAGCACTGACCTCACAATCTGCGCAAGCTACCGCGGGGGAAGCTTTAAAAATGGTCCGTCCCTTAGCATCTTCTATGCGATCAATGAGATAAGGTGCTACGCGGTAGCCACCATTGGCGAGAATGGCATAGCCAGCGGCGATGTCGAGTGGTGTGTAAGCGTGGGTTCCTAGGGCAAGCGTAAGGTTGCGTGCCATGCCCTCGGTGTTAAACCCCAGTTGCTCTACGTAATTGACGAACGAGGCCACACCCAGACGCTGCAGCACTCTAATGGAGACGAGGTTGCGAGAAAATGTCAGCGCATCGCGCAGCCGCGTGGGGCCATAGAATTTGCCGCTGTCGTTTTCGGGTCGCCAAATTTCGTCATTGGTTAAATCATCCAACACCACGGGTGCATCGTTGATGAGTGTGGCAGGGGTTACACCCGATTCAAGGGCGGCGGCGTATAAAAAGGGCTTGAAATTAGAGCCCGGTTGCCGGCGCGCCTGTATGGCTCTGTTGAACTTAGAAAGCTCAAAACCCATGCCGCCAACCAGGGATCTGATCGCACCATCATTGGGATCGAGTGATACCAATGCAGCTTGTGCGCGTGGCACCTGCGCCAACCGCCATTGTTGGCTGTCATCTTGGAACTCAATGCGAATGAGATCACCCACTGTAAATAGTTCATTAATAGTGCTAACCGGTGCGGCTGTCAGATTTTCATTGCGGTAGCGACGAACCTTTCTAAGGTCGTTTTCCCAGCTAAGGCGCCGTATTTGACCTGATTTATCCAGTACATCGGCACCTTCTGGGTCAAGGGTAGTCACTATGGCCGGTGTCAGGGCTGCAATAATGGGCATATTGTCCAGTGCGGCTTGCCAACGGTTCCAGGGTAGCTCGTCTGCATCTTCCGGGCTTAGGGGATGGCGCTGTTCGGGGCCACGCCAGCCGTGGCGTTTGTCGTAGGTCTTAAGACCATCAATGAGTGATTTTTTCGCGGCTTGTTGCAGATTGCTATCTACGGTAGTGAACACCACATAACCATCGTTGTAGGCAGCAGTGCCAAAGCGCTCGAGCATTTCTTGGCGAACCATCTCTGCCACGTAGTCGGCATCTACCTCTACCAATAGCCCGTGATAGGAGGCTGTAACCGGCTGTGCTGCGGCACTACTTCGTTGCTCTTCTGATATATAACCAAGCGATAACATGCGGCCAAGAATCCAATTACGGCGCACCTTACCTGCTTCTGGGTTGCTGAGTGGATTGTTGCGAGACGGTGCCTTCGGAATGCCGGCAAGCATGGCTTGCTCGGCAAGGGTGAGTTCAGAGAGCGGCCTACCGTAATAGGTCTGCGCGGCTGCTTCGAAACCGTAAGCGCGATGACCAAGAAACACGCGATTGACATACAGCTCGAAAATTTCCTCTTTTGATAGTGCCCGCTCGATCTCGATGGCGAGCAATATCTCGTTGAATTTGCGCAAAAAGGTGCGTTCTAGGGATAGAAAATAGTTGCGCGCAACCTGCATCGTGAGTGTGCTACCACCACTGCGCTTGCGACCCGTGGTGATTAATTCCGTGACCGCACGTCCAAGACCGAGCACATCAACACCGGCGTGCTCAAAAAATTGATCATCCTCTGCAGATAACAGCGCATTGACAAAGTCGCGAGGGATTTCCTCAAACTTTAGCGGGCTGCGTTTTTGCTCGCCAAACTGCCCAATTAACAACCCATCTGCACTCATCACGCGCATAGGGGTTTGTAACTTAACGTCGCGTAGCGTGTCGGCTTCAGGTAGGTTGGGGCTGAGATAGAGATACAGCCCAGCTAGCCACCACAGCATGGCGCACAATGCGATAACGGCAATAGCGGTCAGTTTGCGAGTCATTCGCAAAATACGTCTCCCATACAACGGCTGGTGTTTCTTGAGATCTCTAGGAAAACCGCCTATAAGATCTCTCGCAAGTTGAAAAAATACGGCAAAATAGCCTTCTCTCGCGATTGTGATGTCAGTAGCGTCGCGCGAGTGGGTAGTATAACCTTTGACAGGGCAATAGGATTGCTTGTCATAAAAACAGGGACGAGGCGGGATCTGATAGTGCTGGGGCTTTTCGGAAAGGGCAAAAATACACCGTTGCTGGGCATTGATATTAGCTCAACGACTGTAAAGCTGCTCGAGCTTAGCTACTCGGGTGATCAGTTTCGTGTCGAAAGCTATGCCGTCACGTCATTGCCCGAAGATGCGGTTGTCGAGAAAGTGGTGAGTAATGTTGATGACGTGGGTGTTGCTCTTCGCAATTTGCACGCGCAGGCTCGAACTAAAAATAAACTTGTGGTGGCTGCGGTAGCTGGGTCATCGGTCATCACCAAAGTGCTGTCGATGCCAGCCGGTTTAAAAGACGACGATCTCGAAACACAGCTAACGCTTGAAGCTGACCAATACATACCGTACCCCCTTGACGAAGTGGCTATTGATTTTGAGGTTATTGGCCCCTCGGAGGGTCACGACGATCGGGTCGATGTATTGCTCGCAGCGTGTCGCCGAGAAAACATTGATGCGCGCGTAGAAGCCCTAGAGATGGCGGGTTTAATCCCCAAGGTCATGGATGTCGAAGCCTATGCTATGGAGCGGGCCTATCGACTAATCAAATCCCAAGCTGACATTGATGATAGGTCAACGGTGGCTATTGTCGATCTTGGTGCAACGATGACAACGTTGTCGGTGTTGCATCGCGGGAAAACGGTTTATACGCGTGAACAGCTGTTTGGTGGTAAGCAGCTCACCAACGAGATTATGCGGCGTTATGGTTTGCCGTTAGAAGAAGCCGGCCTCGCCAAAAAACAAGGTGGTCTGCCTGATGAATACGAGACGGATGTGCTGGAACCTTTTAGAGAAGCCGTTATTCAGCAAGTAAGTCGATCGCTGCAATTTTTCTTTTCATCGAGCGATTTTAATGGCGTCGACTGCATCTTTCTTGCCGGTGGTGTCGCCGCTATGGACGGTTTAGCAGACTTGGTGGCTGAGCGCTTGGCCACACAGGCTTATGTGGCCAACCCATTTGCAGACATGATTATTTCTCCCAAGGTTAACGCTGTTGCCCTAAACAGTGATGCACCCGCGCTAATGATCGCCTGTGGGCTTGCGCTGAGGAGTTTTGAATAATGGCTAGCATTAACCTTCTCCCGTGGCGCGAGGAGCGTCGGGCAGAGCTCAAGAAACAGTTTATTTCTGCGCTGGGTCTCACAGCCCTAGCAGCGGTGTTATGTGTGCTATTGGTAGATCGCGTTGTGAGTGCACAAATAAGCCACCAGCAAAAGCGTAATAATTATTTGCAAACCTACATTGCCGAGCTCGACGCGCAAGTTGCTGAAATTCGTGATTTACAGCGGAAGCGCACCCAGTTGCTTGAGCGTATGCGCGTTATTCAGGAGCTTCAGGGAAACCGGCCAATTATCGTGCGGATCATGGATCAATTGGTGCGCACCATTCCCGATGGTGTCTTTTATACCGAGCTCAATACCCGCTCTGGTACCATTGCTATTCAAGGTGTGGCCGAGTCCAACAATCGGGTTTCTAGTTTAATGCGCCGACTTGAAGCTTCAGACTGGCTTGAGGAGCCCAATCTCGATGCTGTTCGGGCTGCGCCTTCCTATGGCGAGCAAGCAACCACCTTTAATCTTACCGTTGGCGTGCAGTTGTCGGACGCCGACGTTGATGAGGGCGCTTAGCGATGGCTTTTGCAGACACGTTACAAGCACTCAATGAATTCGATCTAGGTGACCTCGACTTCGAAAATATTGGTACTTGGCCACTCGCCGCTAAACTTGTGGCCGGCTTGCTGGTGTTTATTGGGCTTTTAGTGGCGGGTTACTACTACCACATTGAAGGATTACAGGCGCGGCTCGCTCAGGTTGAAAATCAGGAGCTTGAACTCAAACGTGACTTTGAGAAAAAAGCATTTGAAGCCTCAAATCTCGATGCTTACAAACGACAAATGATAGAAATGGAAGAGAGCTTTGGTGCGCTGGTGAGTCAACTTCCCAGTGATACTGAGGTTCCTGGCTTGCTTGAAGACATTACCAATAAGGGTGAGCAAAACGGATTGGTCATCGACACGATCGATTTGCTCGACGAAGTACCGCAGGAGTTCTACGTTGAGCTCCCGATTCAAATCAACGCAGTGGGGTCTTATCATGACCTTGGTGCATTTATTTCAGGTATGGCGGGTTTGCCGCGTATTGTCACGTTGCACGACTTTGATATTAGAGCGCCGGGCGAAGAAACCAATAAACTTGAAATGAATATCCTTGCCAAAACTTATCGATACCGTGATGACGATGAGCAGTAGGGTTAATAGCGTGGGGATGCATAAGGGACGGCTGCTAGCCGCGTATTTGGCCGCGCTCATGCTGCAAGGCTGTGGGGGTGGCGACATGCGCGACCTCGATGCCTATGTGGTGGAGAAGCGCGCCCGCCCAGGCGGCGTTATCGAGCCAATACCGACCTTCAAAGCCTACGAGGCCTTCGCCTATGCGGCAACCACAATGCGAAGCCCGTTTGATCGGCCCATAGAAGTGCGCACAGTGACCCAGTTGAGTTCCCGTTCGGCGGTCCGCCCTGATCCCGATCGCAGCAAAGAGTTTCTTGAGCAGTTCACGCTGGACTCATTGCGAATGGTTGGTCGACTTGAGCGTGGCGGTCAGAACTGGACTTTAATCAGGGATCCGGACGGAGGCATCCACCGGGTAGGGTTGGATAATTTTCTTGGCCGTGACCACGGTAAAGTGGTTGATATGAGTGATACTTTTATTGCAGTTGTGGAAATCGTTTCGGATGGCACGGCTGAAGGTTGGGTCGAGCGCCCGCGAACCCTGGAGCTCAGCGGGCAGTAGCCCCTGGAAGAGGCAACGGAGATGGCCCGTATGATATGGCTGAATCACATTAGGCGCACCGTGGCGACGGTGCTCACACTATCGGCCACCTCGGCACTGGCACAGCCCGTGATCGAGGACATCACTTTTAGCTCGCGGCCGGGCAGTAAGCTTGAGGTGCGGCTTGATTTTAGCGAAGCTCCCCCAGCGGATTTCGAGGCCTATACTATTGAGCAGCCCGCACGCATTGCTATTGACTTTCCGGGTACCAAAAGTGGCCTTGATCAAAAGCGTTACTCACTGCCCTATGGCAATGCGACGGGCGTTTTAGTGCTTGAGGCTGGTGACCGCACCCGTATGGTGGTGAACCTTGTTAAGTTGGTGCCCTACGAAACAGTTATCAACGGTAATCAACTCGTTCTTCAGGTGGGCCAGGAAAGCAGTGGCGAATACGCCGTGCAAAGCACCGCTACCGAGGGCGTGTTAAAGAGTCAGATCACTCAGGTAGAGAGCGCAAGGTCTATGCTCAATGATCTGCAGTTTCGTCGATCTGCCGAAGGAGAAGGGCGTTTAATTCTTGCTCTCAGCGACCCGTCCGTTGACGTGAATGTTTTTTCTGAGGGCGGCAACATTACGCTTGAGTTTCTGGAAACCTCGGTGCCTGAGTCGCTATTACGACGCTTCGATGTCACTGATTTTGCTACGCCGGTTGCCAGTGTTGATGTCACCACAACAGAGCGCGGTGCGCGCTTGCAGCTAAAGGCGACGGGCCATTTTGACTATCTTGCCTATCAGACGGATCAAGAGTACGTGCTCAGCGTCAAACCGTTAAGCGGTGACGAAAAGCAGCAGCGGTTAAATGAGTTCAACTACGTGGGCGATCGCATTTCGCTCAATTTCCAGGATATTGAGGTTAGAGCAGTTCTTCAGCTGATTGCCGATTTCACCGAGCTAAACTTGGTGGCTTCAGACACTGTTAATGGCAACATTACTTTGCGCTTGCAAAACGTACCCTGGGATCAAGCGCTCGAGCTAGTACTGAAGACCAAGGGACTTGATAGTCGTCAGATTGGCAATGTGCTGATGGTGGCGCCAGCGGCGGAAATAACCGAACGCGAGCGCCAGGAACTCGAATCTAATAAGCAAATTGCCGAGCTCGCTCCATTGCAGTCGGAGTTTATTCGTATTCGTTACGCCAAAGCCGCCGATGTTCTCAAGCTATTCAAGGGCGATTCCGATGAGAGCTTGTCATTGCTCTCTGAGCGAGGCGAGGTGGTGGTTGATGATCGTACCAATTCAATCATCATTACTGACACGGCGGCCAAGCTTGCCGAGGTTCGCGATCTGGTTGAGCGTGTCGATGTGCCTATCCGACAGGTCATGATTGAAGCGCGCATTGTGATTGCGCAAACCAACCTTGACGAAGAATTGGGTATTGAATGGGGCGGGGGCTACATTAGTACCCGCGACGACCGCATTGTCAGTGTGTCCGGAAGTCGAGAGAGTGTGGTTGGTATCAACAACGATCTTGTTGCCGGTAACACCCCCACGTTGACCTACCCGGTTGAGGGCGGTGTTCAGCAGCAAGGTGGAACTGACGGCCAGCAAGCGAATCAGGGTCTCGGTGCAGCTCTGGTAGATCTGGGTTTAAGCACGGCTACCAGCGGTTTTGCGATTGGCTTTACCTCCGATGATCTATTTTTAACGGCTGAGTTGTCGGCGCTCGAGGCGTCGGGTCAGGGCGAAGTGGTGAGTCAGCCCAAAATTATTACTGGCGACAAACAACCTGCCAGCATTAAATCTGGTACAGAAATTCCCTATCAGGAGGGAGCGGCCTCGGGAGCGACCACCACTTCCTTTAAAGAGGCTGTTCTAAAGCTTGATGTGACGCCTAATATCACGCCGGATGACCGTATTCTTCTCGATTTGGTGGTAAACCAAGATTCGGTCGGGGACCTAGTGCCTAGCGGGCAGGGCGGCTTGATTCCTACGATTGACACCACGGAGTTAACGACGCAAGTGTTGGTGGGTAATGGCGAGACGGTTGTATTGGGTGGGGTTTTCCAAAACGAAGAGCTAACCCAAGTTCAAAAAGTTCCGGTGCTGGGCGATATCCCTTATTTGGGCGCGCTGTTTAAGAGCACGGCTACTAAAACCAGTAAAACCGAAACGCTTATCTTCATTACCCCGCGTATCTTGTCTGAAGCGCTTTTAGATTAAGAGCGCTTAAGCCGATTCACTCATGCCAGCAACGCGTCGCATTTTTTTGGTTGGCCCCATGGGGGCCGGCAAGTCGACGGTCGGTCGCGCCCTAGCTCGACTCCTCGGTTGGACATTTGTAGACAGTGACCATGAAATAGAGCAACGAACAGGCGCCGATATCCCGTGGATTTTTGAAATCGAGGGTGAATCGGGCTTTCGAGATCGCGAAACGCATGTCATTGAACTGCTGACGCAGAGCGACAATGTGGTTTTGGCGACAGGCGGCGGTGCCGTGATGCGCGAGGCTAATCGTGAAAGCTTATTTAAGCGGGGTTTCGTAGTGTATCTTGCTGCGTCCATACGCGAGCAAGTTCGCCGCACGGGCAAGGACAGTAAACGACCATTACTCGCGGGTAAAGATCGAACGGCGGTATTGACTGACTTGATGGCCGTGCGGGATCCGCTTTATCGTGACGTCAGTCACGTTATTGTGACCACCGAGAACCGAAGTGCGAAAAAGCTCGCCCAGCTGATTGCGCATGAATTCGCTGAATGGCAGCACACGGGCGAAGCTACCACGTTAGACACGTAGCGTTACCCCGCGGTATGAAAGATAGTTAGGAAAAATATGGCGACCCGCTTGCACACCTTGCACGTCACATTCCCACCTGCCGGTGCGGCACGTGATTACCCTATTGCTATTGGTCAGGGGCTCTTGTCCGATCGGGATTTTTTTGATGGCTTACTGGGTGATAGGCCAGTGATTATTGTGAGTAATAGCACTATTGCCCCAATGTATATGACGCGCGTGCGCACGGCTTTAGGAGAGGCCCGTCGGGTGACCGAAGTAATCTTGCCCGACGGCGAGCAGCACAAAACACTGGCAACGCTGGATCAGATTTTTAGCGCGGCACTCAATGATCGGCACGAGCGGAGATCCGTGTTTATTGCCTTGGGCGGTGGTGTGGTTGGCGATATGACCGGCTTTGCCGCCGCTTGTTTTATGCGCGGAGCCGATTTTGTGCAGCTGCCCACAACGCTGCTAGCGCAAGTTGATTCATCGGTAGGGGGCAAAACGGGTGTCAATCATCCGGCAGGTAAAAACATGCTAGGGGCTTTTCACCAACCACTGGCCGTAGCCGTTGATATTGATACGCTCCACAGCCTGCCCGAGCGTGAATTTGCCGCTGGCGTTGCCGAGGTGATTAAGTACGGATGTATTTATGACATTGCGTTTTTTGACTGGCTTGTTGCTGCACAACAGCGCTTATTAGCGCGTGATACCGCGGTTCTCGCGGAGGCAATTGAGCGGAGTTGTGCCATAAAAGCGCAGGTCGTGGCTGAAGATGAGCGCGAAGGCGGTATTCGCGCTATTTTGAATTTTGGCCACACCTTTGGCCATGCGATTGAGCACGTGCAGGGCTATGGTGCGTGGCTTCATGGTGAAGCGGTTGCAGCCGGTATGATGCTGGCAGCAACACTCTCTGCAAACCGTGGTTGGATTAGCAACAGCATGCTTGGCCAGCTGCGCGATTTTCTGCATGCCTTTAAATTGCCCGTCAAGCCACCTGCTGACATGACTGCAAAGGTTTTTCTTGACGCCATGCAGACCGACAAAAAGGTGGCACAGGGACGTGTACGCTTTGTTCTCCTTGCAGAAGCTGGCCGTGCCGCGTTGTATGACGACGTGACCCCGGCCGAGATAGAGGCCGTACTGAGCGGCTGAAAGTATCGTGGCGGCAGGTCAAAAATTGGTTGTTTTTTGTCCAATTGTTCCTGCTGGGCTCGATGTGTAAAATACCAAATCTTTAGATTCTTACCCCCATGGGGGTAGCCCTCTCGGTGCCTTGGTGCCGGCGACGATTAAGTGTGACTTAACTATGACTTTACCTGCTCAATCGGGCGTTGCAGCTGATGCTGCCACTAGCTCGCAGGGACTCTACCGCCCTGAAGAATTTCGTGATAACTGCGGCTTCGGGTTGATCGCGCATATTGAAGGCCAGGCGAGCCATCGTCTGCTGCAGACAGCCATAAAGTCATTAACCTGCATGACCCATCGCGGCGGTATTGCTGCCGATGGGAAAACCGGCGACGGTTGTGGCTTGCTGTTACAGATGCCCGACGCCTTCATGCGTCGAGAGGCCAAAGCGACTTTTGATCGAGAGCTCGGTTCTCACTATGCGGTGGGCATGATCTTCATGGCTCAGGATGCCAGCCGTCAGGCTGCTGCGAAAGAAGCGGTTGAGGCAGCGTTGGGCAAAAATGGCCTCGAAATCATTGGCTGGCGTATTGTCCCCACCCAAGCCGATGTTTGTGGCGAGATTGCATTATCACAACTGCCCCATATTGAGCAGGTGTTTATTGCCGCCGACGATCTCGATCATGCGCACTTAACCGGGAAGCTGTTCATGGCGCGCCGCCAGGCCGAAATTGCGCTGTCTGCCGACCAAGATTTTTATATTTGCAGCCTTTCGGATCAGGTTATTTCTTACAAAGGCCTGGTCATGCCAGCCGACCTAGAGCGCTTCTATCCCGATTTGAACGATGAGGATCTTGAAACCGCTATTTGTGTCTTCCACCAGCGCTTTTCCACCAACACCTTGCCGCGCTGGCCGCTTGCACAGCCGTTTCGCATGCTGGCTCACAATGGTGAAATCAATACGATCGAAGGTAACCGTAGCTGGTCTAAGGCGCGCACACCTAAGCTTCAATCGGATTTATTACCCGACCTGCAGTCGGTAACGCCACTGGTCAACACGAGCGGTTCGGATTCGTCGAGTCTAGACAACATGCTGGAGCTATTGACCACGGGCGGCGTTGAGTTACCGCGTGCGCTGCGCATGTTGATACCACCCGCTTGGCAAAACATTGAGGGGATGGATCCCGACCTCAAGGCGTTTTATCAATACCATGCCATGCACATGGAGCCTTGGGACGGTCCTGCGGGTATCGTACTTACCGACGGTCGCTACGCGGCGTGTTTACTCGATCGTAACGGTCTCCGGCCGGCTCGCTGGGTAACGACTCGTGATGGATTTATCACGCTGGCATCGGAAATTGGTACGTATGACTACAAAACCTCAGACGTTGTAGCGAAAGGTCGTGTGGGTCCTGGACAGATTTTGGTGGTTGATACTCATGAGGGCAAAGTACTGCATACGCCCGATATCGATGAGATGCTGAAAAGTCGCCACCCTTACAAGCTTTGGTTAAAGAACAACGCACGGTTTATTAGTGGAAACTTCGCGGGCGAGGTAGCACCAGGCATTCCTGAAGATGCTTTAGACACCTATCAGAAGATGTTCCAGGTGAGCTTTGAAGAGCGCGATCAGGTGCTGCGTACGCTGGCTGAATCGGGCAATGAGGCGGTCGGCTCAATGGGTGATGACACGCCTATGGCAGTCTTATCTACCAAAGAGCGCTCGCTGTACGACTACTTTAGACAAAAGTTTGCCCAGGTGACGAACCCTCCCATCGATCCTTTGCGGGAATCGATTGTCATGTCTTTGGAGGTTGATTTAGGTGGTGAGGCCAATGTGTTCACCGAGACCGAGGCACACGCGCGGCGGGTGAGCTTGACGTCACCCGTGTTGTCGCAAAGCAAGTTCAATACGCTTTTGGGACTGGGTGACGACGGCATGCCGGTTGCCGACATAGATGCCACCTATGACCCTGAAAGTGGTGATCTACGCGCAGCTGTTGAAGGCCTGTGTTTAAGCGCCGAGGCCGCGGTGCGCGAAGGCGCAACACTCCTTATTTTGTCGGACCGCAATATTGATGGCGGGCGTCTACCGATTCACAGTTTGCTGGCGACTGGCGCGGTACACCATCATTTGATTCGGGTAGGTTTGCGAGCCGACGCCAACCTGATCATCGAATCGGGTAGCGCTCGCGACTCGCACCAATTTGCTTGTCTGCTTGGGTTCGGTGCCACAGCCATCTACCCCTATTTGGCTTATAGCGTGCTCGAAGACCAATTGCGCACAGGCGAGCTCTTGGGTGACCCCACCGACTGTTATAAAAACTACCGCAAAGGCATTAATAAAGGCCTACTCAAAATTATGTCTAAGATGGGCATTTCCGCGGTTAATTCCTATCGTGGTGCGCAACTGTTTGAGGCGGTTGGCCTTAATCGGGAGGTTGTCGACGTGGCGTTTTGCGGCGTTGCATCGCGCATAGGCGGCGCTGGCTTCGCTGAGCTTGAACGCGATCTTTGGGCGGTGGCAGCGCGGGCACGGTCGAAGCGTAAAACCATAGAGCAAGGTGGGCTGCTGAAGTTTGTACACGGAGGCGAGTACCACGCATACAACCCCGATGTCGTTATGAGTCTGCAGCAGGCGGTAACGAGTGGCAATTACGCCGATTACCAGCGTTATGCCAATCACTGCAATGTGCGCCCTGTGGCGGCACTGCGTGATCTGCTCGAACTCAATTTGCCGGAGCAGCGCATTGAGCTTGATGATGTAGAGCCGCTCGATGCCATTTTGAAGCGCTTTGATTCGGCGGGTATGTCATTGGGTGCGCTGTCGCCAGAGGCTCATGAAGCGCTGGCCATGGGAATGAATCAGATTGGCGCTCGCTCAAACAGTGGCGAGGGCGGCGAAGATCCTGCGCGTTATGGCACCAACCGGGTGTCCAAAATCAAGCAGATTGCCTCAGGTCGCTTTGGGGTGACACCGCACTACTTGGTAAATGCCGAGGTCTTGCAAATAAAGGTAGCTCAGGGCGCTAAGCCTGGCGAGGGTGGCCAGCTGCCGGGCGGAAAGGTCAACGATCTTATCGCTCGCTTGCGCTACTCTGTGCCTGGTGTGACGCTAATTTCACCACCACCGCATCACGACATTTACTCTATTGAAGACTTGGCGCAACTGATCTTTGACCTCAAGCAGGTTAACCCCGACGCGCTGGTATCTGTGAAGCTCGTATCCGAGCCGGGCGTCGGTACCATCGCCGCTGGTGTAGCAAAAGCGTATGCCGACTTGATTACTATTTCTGGCTATGACGGTGGTACGGCTGCAAGTCCCCTGACATCTATTCGTTATGCCGGCTCACCCTGGGAGCTGGGTTTGGCTGAAGTACAGCAAACGCTGCGTGGCAACCGGTTGCGGGGAAAAATTAGATTGCAGGCCGACGGTGGTATGAAAACCGGTTTAGACGTGGTTAAAGCGGCGATTTTAGGCGCTGAAAGCTTTGGGTTTGGTACGGCACCCATGGTAGCCATGGGCTGTAAATATCTGCGAATTTGCCATTTGAATAACTGCGCGACTGGAGTTGCTACCCAAAATGCGGTGCTCCGCCAAGAACACTTTGTGGGCGATGTAGAACGGGTGGTCAATTTCTTCACGTTTGTAGCCACAGAGACACGAGAGTGGCTGGCAAAGCTAGGCGTAAGCAAGTTAGAGGATCTCATTGGACGGACCGATTTGCTCAAGCGTTTGCCGGGTAATACCGACAAACAAGCAGCGCTCGATCTAGCGCCGATTTTATGGACCGATCCCGATGCGCAAGATCAGCCCCAGTTCTGTGAGGTTAGCCGCAATAATCCGTTTGATACGGCGGAAAAGGCCAATGCGATGGTGACCGACATGCTGCCCGCAATCGAGTCAGGTGAGGGCGGTGAGTTCAGCTATAGCATCACCAACTGCGATCGCTCCATAGGTGCGCGCATATCGGGTGAGATTGCCAAACGCTACGGCAATCCGGGTCTGGAGTCATCTCCCCTTGTTGTGCGCTTGATGGGCACGGCAGGTCAAAGCTTTGGCGTCTGGAATGCCGGTGGCTTGCATATGTACCTAGAGGGAGACTGCAATGATTACGTTGGCAAGGGTATGGCTGGCGGTAAGCTAGTGGTGTTCCCCCCCCGCGATTCAAGCTTTGCCAGCCAAGATACGGCTATCGTTGGCAATACCTGTCTGTACGGGGCTACGGGTGGCAAGTTGTTTGCCGCAGGCGTTGCCGGCGAGCGCTTTGCCGTGCGTAACTCGGGTGCCTTCGCGGTTATTGAAGGTGCCGGCGATCACTGCTGTGAATACATGACTGGCGGGTGTATCACGGTACTTGGCCCCACAGGCGTTAACTTTGGTGCTGGCATGACAGGTGGGTTTGCCTACGTGCTTGATCAAGACCGTCGGTTCATCGATCGCTATAACAGCGAATTAGTCGAGATTCATCGTGTTAGCGGTGAGGCGATGGAGGCTTATCGTAACCATCTTCAGAATAACATTAGCGAGTTTGTTGCAGAGACAGGTTCGGAGTGGGGTGGCCGAATTTTGGAGAATTTTGCTGATTTCGTGGGCAGTTTCTGGTTGGTGAAACCGAAGGCTGCCGATTTCAACAAACTGCTTTCACGTCTGCGTGACACCGATTGAGGGCGTTATTATGAGCACCCGTTTAGCGAACAACTTTCAGTTTCTTGATGTGCATCGCGAAGATCCACCCAAGAAGGATATGGAAACACGCACCGAGGCTTTTGTTGAAATTTATGATCCTTTCAATAAAGAGCAAGCGGTAGAGCAGTCGCATCGCTGTCTCGAGTGTGGCAACCCGTATTGCGAATGGAAATGTCCCGTTCATAACTACATTCCCAATTGGCTGAAATTATTGGCTGAGGGCAACTTGTTTGAGGCCGCGGAACTCAGTCATCAGACCAATACCTTGCCTGAGGTGTGTGGTCGCGTTTGCCCTCAAGACCGTTTGTGCGAAGGTGCTTGCACACTTAATGATGGCTTTGGTGCCGTTACCATTGGTAATGCAGAGAAGTACATTACTGATACAGCGTTAGCCATGGGCTGGCGGCCCGACTTATCCGATGTCATTGCCACGGGTAAAAAGGTAGCGATCATAGGGGCCGGACCTGCCGGTTTGGGCTGTGCCGATATTCTGGCGCGTAATGGTGTAAAGCCCGTTGTCTTCGATCGTTACCCGGAGATTGGTGGTTTGCTGACCTTCGGTATTCCGCAGTTCAAGCTGGAAAAACAGGTTTTGCAGCGCCGACGGGAAGTGTTTGAGGGTATGGGTATCGAGTTTAAGTTGAACACAGAGATTGGCGTAGACATTGACATTGATGACTTGATTGCCCAGTACGACGCTGTGTTCTTAGGCATGGGTACCTACACGGCTATGCGTGGCCGCTTTCCTGGCGAAGATTTGCCCGGCGTCCACAAAGCCCTGGACTATCTCATCGGCAATGTGAACCACAAAATGGGTTACGAGCAGCCCACCGAGAACTTTATTGACCTGAAAGAGAAGAGGGTCGTTGTTTTAGGCGGCGGTGACACAGCTATGGATTGTGTTCGAACGGCAGTTCGTCAGCAGGCCGATCGGGTTTATTGCGTGTATCGGCGCGACGAGGAGAACATGCCTGGGTCACGGCGCGAAGTGCAAAACGCCAAGGAAGAGGGCGTGGAGTTTTTGTTTAACCGCCAGCCGATTGAAGTGGTGGAATACTTTGGTGAAGCTATTGGTATCAAAGTGGTAGAGACTCAGTTAGGTGAGCCCGATGCCGATGGTCGACGACGTCCCGAGCCAATACAAGGCAGTGAAACTATCATCGAGGCTGATGCCATTATTATGGCGTTTGGTTTTCAGCCAAGCCCCGCAGAGTGGTTCAACAAGGTAAGTATTGCGCTCAATGATTGGCAGGGTGTCATTGCCCCAGAGCAGCAAACATTCAAGTTTCAAACCAGCAACCCGAAGATTTTTGCCGGGGGCGATATGGTGCGCGGTTCTGATCTGGTGGTGACAGCTATTTGGGAGGGTCGCCAAGCGGCTGAAGGTATCTTGGATTATCTTGGGGTTTAATTGACCCCAGCCCGGCCAGCACAAGCTTAAAGCGGCAAATCACAGCAGCTTGCTGCCCGGTGCGCTAGCTTTTACACGACTCGCCTTACCATTTTACTGGTAGTCAGCGCTGTTCAGTGCAATATTGGACAAAATGACGACACGCTTGCGCAGCCACCGGTTGACAGCGACGCAATGGTGACCGCTTTAACTGGTCATCGATGAGCCTAACGCAAGGTGAGCCGCGTCCGCTGAGTGATGTGTCGTTTTACATGCCTTACCAAGAATTAGGAAAAATCTGTGTCCCAACTTCAAAATGACCGCTTCCTTCGAGCGCTGTTGCGCGAAAATGTTGATCGTACCCCGTTGTGGATGATGCGCCAGGCTGGCCGGTACTTACCTGAATACCGTGCCACGCGCCAACAGGCGGGCAGCTTTATGGGTCTGTGTACCAATCCAGAATTGGCCTGCGAGGTTACGCTACAGCCACTTCGGCGTTATGCCATGGACGCGGCTATTTTGTTCTCTGACATCCTCACTATCCCAGACGCCATGGGCTTAGGTTTGTATTTCTCCGAGGGAGAGGGTCCACGATTTGAGCGCCCTCTGGGTAGTGCGGCAGATATCAAAGCGCTAGAACCTCAACGGGCTGTCTCTGAGCTCCGTTATGTCATGGATGCGGTGGCACTGATTCGCCGTGAACTAAAAGGCTCGGTGCCTCTGATTGGGTTTTCAGGCAGCCCCTGGACGTTGGCGACGTACATGATTGAGGGCGGATCTTCTAAGGATTTTGCCAAAACAAAGCAAATGGCGTTTAACGAGCCCGCGCAAATGCACCTGCTGTTAGAAAAGCTGGCCGAGGCTGTGGCTCTGTATTTATCGGAGCAGGTGGCCCAAGGGGCTCAAGCCGTGCAGATTTTTGATACCTGGGGCGGTGCGTTGAGCCATGCTGCTTATCGCGAGTTCTCTTTGCGCTACATGACCGAGATTATCAGCCGATTGCCCAGAGAGGCCGATGGCCGACGCGTACCCGTTATTGTGTTCACTAAAGGTGGTGGGCAATGGCTAGAGGCCATTGCTGAGTGCGGCGCCGATGCAGTGGGCCTGGACTGGACTACCGATATAGGTGAGGCTCGAGCGCGAGTGGGCGACAAAGTGGCCCTTCAGGGCAATATGGACCCGGCTATGTTATTTGCGAGTCCCGAGCGCATTAGAGCTGAAGTGGCGGGCGTGCTGCAGAGTTTCGGTCAGGGATCTGGGCATGTATTCAACCTGGGGCACGGGATTACCCCGGGTGTGAACCCTGAGCATGTATCGGCCATGGTAGATGCGGTTATTGAGCTATCGCCGGCCTATCACGACGCCGTTTAAGGGTGCATGGAGGCTACGCTGCCCGCACCGTAGCCACCTGCATGGCATCTTTTGCAGCCGTGGCGAGCTACCAACTAGGTACAAAGCGAACATGAGGTGGGCATAGCCTTGGTACCACTTCGGTAGCTTATTAATAACGAATCAATGCCAGTCCGATTCGGGAATGTCATGGTCCATATCGAGTGCGGGTGATTCGCTATTGGGAATTCCGACAATACGTGCCGGCACGCCGGCTACGGTGGTGTGTGCGGGCACTTCTTTGAGTACCACCGACCCCGCACCAATCTTGGCGCCTTCCCCCACCACGATATTGCCTAAAATTTTGGCGCCGGCACTAATAAGTACGCCATCGCCAATTTTGGGATGACGGTCTCCGTCTGACTTACCCGTGCCGCCCAACGTGACCGATTGCAATATAGACACCCGGTTACCCACAACCGCGGTCTCTCCCACCACCAAGCCAGTGGCATGATCTAGCAAGATGCCACGACCAAAGCGGGCTGCGGGGTGAATATCGACGCCAAATTTTTGCGACATGCGACTTTGCATGAACAACGCGAGAGATTGGCGTCCCTGCAGCCAAAGCCAGTGGGCTACCCGATGGGTTTGCAGCGCATGAAAGCCTTTAAAGTAGAGAAATGGCAAATGATACTCGTGGCAGGCAGAATCGCGCTCGAGCACGGCGTCGAGATCGTCGCGAATCGCCTGGCCGATGTTTGCGTCGCTTGAAAAAGCCTCTAGAAACACCTCGCGCAACATCATGGAGGACGCGCTGGGACTGTCAAGTTGATTAGCCAAGTGGTAGCTTAGCGCGCACTCGAGTTGGTCGTGGTGCAAGATAGTTGCATGCATGAAGCTGGCCAAGATGGGCTCATTGGCAATCGCGAGCCGCGTTTCTTCACGAATCGTTGCCCAGATTCGGTCTTGGCCCTCTATGCTCTTAAGCCTCCTCGACTCTTGTGCTGACGCCATTACTCCATGCTCCCAAAAATTTACCTTCGCGGTGCTGCAACGCTTATTGGGGCGGTGCTTCACACAAGGCTGCTTGTCTCTGTGTTTATCGTGGGCCCTAGGGTAACGCCTCGGCACGAAATTGCCATAGTTGCTGGCCGCGTTCGGCATACTTACGCTCGAAAAGCGTGAGTGGTGCTGTAATCGTGAGCGGCACCACGTTCCCTGTGATACCCAGTTGTTCTGCCGCTTGGGCAAATTCCTTAACGTAAATTGACCAATTACTACGCAGCTCAATGCTACCACCTAAGTTTTTGAGTAATACAAAAGCAGGGTGTCCATGAATTCGACGTTTAAATTGGCTGCTTTTAGGCCAAGGGTTGGGATAGAGCAGATAGTGCTGCGATAAGACCACGCCGTGCTCGCTTAATATTCGCCACAGGGGCTCGCACTCGGCGCGAATTAAGCAGTAGTTTGCTTGTCGATTGCCCTGATGTTTGCCAAGTCGATCGGCAGACTTATCCACGCCAATCACCGCCGCGTCGGGAAACTGCGCAGCTAAACGAGCCGTACTCATTCCCGTTCCGCAAAAAGAATCCAGAATAATTGGCCTGTCTTGTTGCTGGTTCAACCATGCAAGAAGCTGCTCACCCGCCTGCTGAGTATGGGCTGGCACGGGCTTGCGCCAAAGGTGGTTTTTGTGTCGCTCTACCACGGCTACTACATCTGGGTGAACGCCCGTCTGGTCTGAGCAAATGGCTTGGTCGCGTGTGTCTGTTTGCGCATAGGTCATCACCTTGCCATGATACCCCACCTCCATTACCACAACCTCATGGTGAACAAGGTAGATGCGCAGCGACTTACGACCGTATTGGGTAAAAAGGCTATGGCTCCGGTTTCGCGATGGTTGGACGGATTATTTTCTAAGACCACGCTGCGTTCATCTGGGCCCTTATCCCAATATTATGAATCCGTGGTACGTCGAAATCTCCGGTTGCAATATTCGTATTGGCCACTCGTTTACCGCCATTGGCGAGCCCGGGGCTCGAGTGCAAATTGGCGTGTGGGGTAGGAGCGCTGATCAGGGTAGCGTGACGATTGGCGATGCTTGCTTGATGAGCCCGGGTTCCCGTATCAGTGCCAGTGACGAGATTGTCTTAGGAAATGGGGTCATGATGGCCAACGGTGCATATATCACCGACTCTGATTGGCACGGGCTGTATGACCGCATTGATAGAAATCCCGAGCCTGCACCGGTTACCCTTGCCGATAATGTTTGGCTGGGAGATCACGCTACCGTATTGAAAGGTGTGCACATTGGCGAGAACAGCGTGGTGGCGGCGGGGGCTGTGGTGACTCACGATGTGCCTGCTAACGTTGTGGTTGCCGGTAATCCGGCGCGAGTTGTAAAAACGCTTGACCCCAACCGCGAGCGTCGCACGCGCATGGATGCTTATGCAGACCCGGCAGCGGCTGTTGCTTTTTTTGATGCGGTGGATCGAGAGGTGCTGGAGGCCAACCGCTTTTGGTATTGGCTTTGGACGTGTTTATACCCCCGGGCACGCAAGGATCAGTAATGCGATAGCTGTTGTGCTTGTGCCTACAGCAGCCTGAGTGGCGGCTCTTGCATGGCAGCTAGCTGCTCGCGCAACTCCAATATGTGGTCTGCCCAAAAACGGCCTTGTCCAAACCAAGGGAACGCAGTGGGAAAAGCTGGGTCGTCCCAGCGCCGGCCCAGCCAAGCTGCGTAGTGCATGATGCGCATGGTACGCAGCGCTTCAATCCAACGTAATTGTGCTGGGTTGAATTCGTTGAACTCCTCATAGCCGCTAATCAGTTCGGCTAATTGCAACTCTCGTTGCTGACGATCGCCACTCAGGAACATCCATAAGTCCTGAATAACCGGCGCGCTGCAACAATCATCTAAATCGACAAAGTGCGGCGTATCGTCGCGCCATAGGATATTGCCGGTATGGCAGTCGCCGTGAACAATCTGGTTATCTGCTGCGCTGTGGGTACTTAGCAAGTCACGAATGGCCTGCTCACAATCGAGTGCCAGCGATTCATAAGCGGCACGCAAGTCGCTGGGTACAAAGTGTTCTAGTACGTACGTCCGGCTCTCCACGACCATGCGGTCTATCGACAATGTCGGCCGCTTTTCCAGCTTTAAACTGGCGCCAATGCGGTGAATACGCGCCAGTGTTCGGCCTAGTGACAGCAGGTGATCAAAGTTATCAAGCTCGGGTGGATGGCCGCCTCGGCGCGGAAAAATACTAAAGCGCTGCCCGCTGTGGGTGTGCAGGGTGTGCTCGTTAATGACCAGCGGCGCCACCACCGACAGCCCATGATCTACCAAGGTGAGGGCAAACTGGTGCTCCTCAAGAATTTGTTGATCAGTCCAGCGCCCGTCACGATAAAACTTGGCTATAACCGGTGTGTCATCGTCAATGCCCACTTGATACACACGGTTTTCGTAGCTGTTGAGCGCGAGCAGTCTGAGGTCACAGCGATAACCCACACTCTCGACACAATCGACAACGGCATCGGGTGATAGCTCTGCGTAGGGGGTGGCCATAAACACTCCAAAGTTCGGAGTGCGAGCTTACACCACATAGAGACAAAAGGTGCTAAGGCGTTCTGGCTAAACACCAGCCACTCACCGACGCGGCCCCAGCTGCAAGTAGTGCGGTTGCAGCGGCCTTAAGAGTGGCACCGGTAGTGATTACATCATCGACTAATAAAAAGTGTTGGTTTGTGACATTGGTACAGACACGAAACTGCATTGCCGGTGCCGCTAAGCGCTGCTTGCGGTTAAGGGTGTGTTGAGCGGTTATTCGAAACCGGCTTTTGAGCGCGGTTGTATCGAGATTCGCGTTGTATCCCTGCTGTCTCCACTGCCGAGCCAATGCCCGTGCGAGTAGCTCGCTTTGGTTATAACCGCGCCGGTAGCGTTTCCAACCATGCATGGGCATGGGCACAATGCACCGCTCTGCAGGGGGCCGATACACGCCTTGCTCAGACAGAGCCAAGCGCACTAGTAGCGACGTAAGTTGCGGGTGGTTTTGAAACTTCCACTGCTGAATCAGTGATTGGACAACACCGGTGTTAACAAGGGGCGTGTGCACATGCATAAGCGGCGCCATGTGGCTCCTGCCGCACAGCGGGCAGTTACTTGGAGTTGTTCGGTATACGCTGCTGTGCTGGCACATGCAGTCATCGCGCTCAACGGCCTCTTCACAGACCCCACACAGCCACTCGGGCTTATAGCACCGCTGCTCACAATGGAGGCAGTGGGCCGGCAGTATTTTTTCAATGCCAACACGCAGCGCCTCCCACAGGTCTGCGCTCTTCATGTAACAGTATCCATAGTGGAGATTGTGCTGGCTATGCTTCAGTTTTTACATATCCCACCACAACATTACACGGCTTTAATCGGGCGCTTTTGGTATCGTTGGAGCATTGAACATTATTTCGGAGCAACCGTGACAGACGCGCACAATTCTCAGCCCCAAGATCCTAACGAGCGACGCCTTTACCCCGAGGACCAGGCGAAGGTCGATGCCTTTCTACAGCGGGGAGTCAATTCTGTTGAGCGCAGGCCCTTCCGACCACTGCGATTGATTATTTTGTTGATTGTGGTGGTAACAGGTTTTAGTTTGTTGAGTCAGGGCATTGCTCGTTGGGCGGGGGTGTATTAGTCAGCACTAAAAACCGGTGAGTCCGTTTGCGATTGCGATTGCGGTGTGAGTAGTGTGGGTTGTTATCCCGTGGCCACTCTCCGTGAGTGTTACAACGGTGCGAGTTTGAGTTTGCAATAGGTCAATCATTCATGCCGGAGTGTACCGTAGTGAGTATTGGCAGGGCCCTCTGCACCCATCAATTAGAGGAGACTCGAGAATGCCCAAAGGGTACTTGGCGAACCACCATCAGCTCATGATTGCCACCCGAATGAGCGTTACGCCGATGAGCGCTGAACAGCTGGCGACAGTGATGACGTGGGTGCAAGTATGGTGGGGTCAGCCGCTAGCTGATATGGACACGGAAACTCTTGATGCGCAGGTGATGGCACTGGGTTTGGTGCACAACCTCATTGCCCAAGAAGCCCGTTTGCCACTTTTCGAACCTGCTCTGGCAGAGTGCCAAGATGGCGGCTTTACGCTGTGGCTGCCAACCTTGCCCGGCCTTGCTGATGACGTGCACAAAGAGGCAGTTGCTGGCGCGTGCAGAGCATTGATACAGACCACACCAGCTAAAATAGAGGCTGTGTTGAATACGGCTGTCAAGAAAGTTCAGGATGTGGCTGCGGGCCATGGTTCTATGGACTCCGACGGCGCTATTCCCATTTTGGCCGCCATGCATGCCCTGAAAGTTGACGTTTATCCCTTGTATGCTGATCTGGTGCAGTTAGGACAAGGGGCTAATGCTCGTCTCATTGCCACCAGCGCTACCGAGGCTGATAGTGCTTTTGGGTTGTTCATAAGTGAAAACAAGCTGCTCACAGCAAAGCGACTGCAACAAGCAGGCTTACCCACGCCCTTCACTCTGGCAGCGAAAACTCCCAGTGACGCCAAGCGTGCGATAAGCGTTCTAGGTTTTCCCTTGGTGGTTAAACCAGAGCGAGGCAACCGAGGCGAATGCGTGCATGTTGGCATTGCCAATGAACAGGCCTTGCAATCCGCCATAGCAGCGGCGATAGCCCATTCTGGCAGCAACACCGCCCTTGTACAGCGCGAGTTGAGGGGGCACTGTCATCGCATTCAGATACTCAATGGTGCGGTGCTGTGGGCGAATACCCGTTACCCCAAGAGTGTGGTTGGAGACGGAAAACACTCGGTTATTGAACTTGTGGCAAGTGCTAACGCAAAGCTTGCTCATATGTCTGCACGTCGCCGTCTCAAGCTATTTCCCCTTGACGAGCAGGCAATAGAGGCTCTGGCCAAGCAAGGGTTGGTACCCAGTGCGATACCTGAAATGGGTTTGCGAGTGAATCTGCGCTCGGTGACCTCTGTGGCTGATGGTGGGGCAGGACTTAACATTACTCACAGTTTACATCCGGCCAATGCAGCACTGGCATTAGATGCTGTTGCAGCCTGTCGGCTCGACAGCGCTGGCGTGGACTTTTTCTCAGATGACCCAACCGTGCCCTGGTATGAAAACGGCGGTGTGATTCTAGAGGTGAATTACAAGGCGCATACATTCAACCGCCCTTCAGACCGGGTCACCTCTCCAGCACAATGGCAGTTTATACGCGCGTTAAAAGCCAATGCAGCCCGTATTTCTATTCATGCCTTTGTCGGGGGCGAGGGAGCTGTGCATAACGCAAAACGTAAACAAATCTGCCTTCTAGCCGAGGGTGTGAAGGCATGGGTGCTTAGTGATACGGGTTTAACCAGTCCCGAGGGCGATACCCAACCTCTAGGCGATCAGTCAGTGCCTGCACTTATCTACCCAATGATGCAGCGTCCGCGCGTTGAGGCCCTGTGTGTGCAAGTGGGTTTATGGGGTGGACAGCAAGCCTTGCCGCTAACACACGTAAATACCCTCGATGGCAGCGACGTTCTGCGTTTTGGTCCTCCACATCCCACATGGGCGGCCGTGCTAGCACGTCTTGCTGACGCGTTAGCGTTATGAGGTGTGGACTCTTGTTTAGCTTCGATTAACTTAAAAAGATATCTAGTCGATGGTAAGTTCGCCACAGGTCTCCACTACAGCTTGTAGCCAACCTAAGACGTCTTTACCGGCAGTGCTTAGCTTGGCGTATTCCCTAATTTGAGCCACTTGCAATGCCAACGGTCGATAATGGTCTTGGGCAATTTTGAGCGCTTGCTCAGGTGGCTCTGTGTGGTTTGGGCTCTGGCTAATTCTGAGGAATAACTCGGCCAGTACCGCACATACGTAGTTGGCGTGAATCACTCCCTCCATGGGGCGGGCATCCCTGCGCAGGGGCGAGTTGAATACTTTGTCGGCGGCATTGAAGCACAGTGGCTCATGACTGCATAAGCTATTGAGCTGTACGTGCGCTGCCTCGTGCACTAACGTTGCCAGCGTCTCTAGCGTGTCAGTACAGTAAGTTACATTCACCACCATCACACCGGGCAAAAAGAGCGAACTACCGCCCGCCAAGGAAATGTCACTATCACGGCGCTCTACCACGGCCACAATCATGCGCATGGCGTTGCGCCATGCGGTGTATTGCATAGGCGCAACAGTGTTAAATAGTTCCAGCGCGTCTCCAACCTTAACCTGGAAGTTAAGCAACTGCTCGTCTGATGGGGCCTCCACTTTGAGTAGCCCACTCGAGCCTTCATTGAGCAGTAGTGACCAACCCTCAGCCGTATAAGGGCTAGCGCCATGGTGGGGTGTAACAATCTCTATTTCGCCCCGAGTTAGGGTTGAGTTGGCCCAGGTCGGCCAGCCCGCTCCCAAGCGATGGGTGCCTACTTTAACCAGTCCCGCGCTCTCGGTCTCGGACAGATTCTCTAGCGTGAATTCTCGGTACCAAGCATAAACAATGGGTGCAATAAGCCGGTCATTACCACGCTCAGGAAGCGCCTCAAGTAAATGCTCTAACATACCTGTGTCAGTGGCTGGCAACAGGCTTTGCAGGTGACCAAGGCTGTTGAGCAAGTCGTTGTCGGCTTGGTCGGCACTGGGGAAATTCATGGTGTGCACGTCTTAGCTATACGGTGGGAGAAACAATTAACAGTCGTAATTATTGTTATAGTCATATCATGCATAAAAAAGCCTCCGGACGGAGGCGTTCTTTATCTGTCTTGTTCTTACAGCTTACACGGGGCCTTTGCTCCCAACCTTTGCCGCCAGAACAGCTGTCTGAGCTGCCGCTTTAGTTGGCGTTTTTGCACCAACTTTTGCTTGAATTGGGGCGGTTGCGCCTGATTTTGTGTTGGTAGTTGCCAGGTGACGAAAACCGAATAATGGGTTCAGATTTTTAGACATGGTGTTGCCTCCTCGAATTGTGCGGATGGCTCTTAGACTACCACGTACATATTTGAGTGCAATCCGTGCTTGGAGAAATTTGGACGCACTACACGCTGGGCTATCTTCACATGTACTCATCAAGCGCTCCTAGTGCACATAACCATGCGCCAACAGCTGTTAAGCCGTAGACGGAGCGCGCTTCGCGATGATCTTAGGAATGGTTGAGACGCTAATGACATTGCGCTCCTCATCTAAGGCCTCTGCTATTTTTCCCTCGGGCGCAAAAATAGTAAAAAGCACCAAGGCGCCCTCTGGCCCAGCCTGTTCTCTGTGTACATCTCCCGGACCTTTATGACGAAAATCGCCGACAGCTCTGGTTGCTTGACCCAATTCCTCGCCCGTTATGGGGTCAACATCGATCACGATAAGCTCCCCTTGAAGGATCACAGACGACGCATCTGCAGTATGGTGGTGAAAATGACAGAAGCTGTTGGGCTGCCACTTCACGACTATCTCTAAACGGCCATCTTCACTGACCGAAAGTACAGCATCGGCATAGTCGATTGGGTACCTCGGATCGGATAGGTCGGTATATGTGTGCCAGTTGAGATTGTTATTATTGAGGATATCCATGCCTGCAACCTTTTAAGCAATCGTTACATTGTTCGCGCGTGTGCTACCTAGCTAAAGGGTGTTTGCCCGCATCGTTGTTATCGTTTACATTCATTGAGTCGAGGTTAGCATGATGTTGACTTTGGCATGCAGGGTGTTTCATCACTTCGGTGTGTAGCGCAGCCTGGTAGCGCACTTCCTTCGGGAGGAAGGGGTCGGCTGTAGTGAATTATAATAAATCTTATTGAAATCAATGTCTTGTGTAGAATCTCCTTCTGCCTCCTGATTTCGTACAACATACGTACAACATTTCCACCACCTTTTTTCCTGTAAGAGACAGACGCATGGAACCGAGGTTTACTCGCGATTGATTGGTACCAAAATTTCCTGGGGCTACCCCTCAATCAATAGGGGCGGGGGGGGTAAACATCATGTTCATCTGTAGCTGTTGCTGTGGAGATACATGAGAAGTAAATTTTAAAAAAGAGCGCGAGTAACAAATGATCAAACATACTGCCGTTGTCGTCACTGAAGACCTTTGGGAAGCCCTAGACGCTTTAGACGTACTACCAGAGACTCATGAGACAGAGTGGTACAAGAGGCTCTCAGAGGCTGCTGAGGAGGCGTCAAGGGTTGTCGTGCTGGATGAACAAGTTGTGACTAGGCACTAGAGCCAAATTACGCTGGTAACCAGCCCGAGTAATAGCAACACCGATGTAGGAAATGGCTTCGCGAACTAATATTTAGCTTGAGCTACTTAATGTGGCCAGATTACCCTAGCCAAATACAAAGATGCTTACTTGCTAAGGCTTCCGCTGTGATTGTAAAAATCATCGAACGTCTAATTTCGATATCTCTAGTCATTGCCCAAAAGGCAAAAGAAGCGAGACCTTATGTTCTAGCCTTTCTCAGCCGATTGAAAGATGACTTGCCGCTGTTACTAAAAAAAAAATCACCTACAAAAAATCTTTAGTGGTTTGCTTAGGCCTGATTGGCCTTTATTTCCTGTCTGACGCACCTGAATTGCAGTTGCCGCCACACGGCCCACCTGTACTAGCCGATGATGTGATAGTGATCTCAGATACACATACAAACGAGCACTGTGTCGAAGTAGAGGGAAGCTACGGGCCTCATAAAAAGCTACACCATAATTTATTGTTTTCTGACATAACACAACCAGAAAAACTGCCAGATGCACTAAGACTTACGATGCTTGAGGGGCTGATCGATAAAGAACTTTCTTGCTGGGCGTGGTCGGACGTTAATCATTTAGTGGACAACGCTCCAGGCCTATCCTCGTTAGACCGCACATACGTGAAACTTAAAACTAACCCATATAATAAAATGATGGAGAAGGAGTGCTCTCCAGACAATAAACCGAAACTCCCAGAAAGGTACTGCCCGACATGCTACGACCACAAGCCCAACCCTAGAATTGAGAAACAGATTGCAACTGCTAATGCCTTCGTGAAAGAAAATAATGTAGCACCCGATGAGATTCGCAGTCTTGTAGTTGCCATTGAAGATACGCTTGAGGTGTGTGCGACAAATCCCTCGTTTGAGCCTTCATTTTACGGACGATTGAAAGGCTATTGCTTTGCGATGTACGGTCTCGGGCTTGTTAATGAGATGATGGAGTCTCGCAAAGTAGCAGAGATTTCAAATAACACCATTGAAAAGTGGACAGCACCTGATATTCCTATGGGAAATTGGGCATTTGGTCAGTATACGTTTGAACCAGCAGGAGGTTATGAGGCGGTGCTGATGCGTGTTAAAGACGTCTCGATTTTTCCCGCTGGAACAACCCTGCCTCAAGCTAGCAATGGGGGCGAACCAAGGCCAACTAAGTTTGACAGATTAAATGTAACAGTTGACCTTTGGGATGTTCGCCCTCAATCCACGCCTAGGGCGGAAGAAACCTTACGCCTCATGACAGGTACACATTTGTTCGACATTTCAGGTCAAGCTCGATTGCTCTATAACGGCCACGAGGAGACAAACCAGCGTGGGGAAAAGAGCGGATATTCTACTTCCACTGACGAATATTATTGTGGTGAATTGCTCTCACCGGCTATTCTAGGTCTCGAGTATTACGATAATTTGCCCCAGCAAGGCATTGTGAACCTAACACTGTCGTGGCAGATCGATGGGCAATTTGATCTGAGCCAACTTCGACTAGTAAGTAAAGACTACTTGGGCGAAAGACATTTCCGACTAACCGAATAACGGCTATCGATATTTCTATGTGGCTCCCCATCGTAATTGGCCCCAACCTCGCGAGCCATCGGATTAGATAACGACATGGAGTTGCAGCAAGGTTACTGACTTTGGAAATCACCATTGAGCATTTCTAGGCTTAGAGCGGTCAGTGGTGATTCAGTTCCCATTCAGTAGACGCCCATTACGCTATGCTAGCAGCCAATCAAACTCGGCTGGACGTAGGAGTGCGACTGGGTTGCGTCCGCACTATCCGAGTTGAAAATGAGATTAATTGCAGGGTAAGCCCGATGGAATTTCTAACGTCAATTTTGCTGATTATTTTGTTTATCCTAGTTGCACCAATAGCGTTTGTTATTACTGGTTTTATTTTTATTTTTAACGGGGCCTTCATTTTAGGCCTGCTGTTGATTGGTATTGGCTGGTGGACTTGGAAATAATACTTCCGCACACCGCTTCTAGACTGCACATTGATTCTTAGCCTTGGGATGTCGACCCAGTTGAGTCTTTGGTTTGGAGGAGAAGGTAAGTCGAAGCTTTATATCTCATCAACGCTGTCTTATTGCATTAGTTACTCGTTGTGTTTCATTATGCTAACGCACATATTCTCTGAAGACACCAATGACTAGAACCACATGGCATTTTATTGAGGAACCAGTGATGAAGAAACTACTCGCAGCCTTCATTTTCATTAGTCCGGTAGGATTTGCCCAAGAACTCACAACGTTTAATAACGGCGAAACCGCTGATGCCGAGGCGGTAAACGCCAATTTCAATGCACTGAAAACGGCTATTGAAGTACTGGGAAGAGAGAGTGGTGCTTCTTTACTGACAGGGGCTGGCTCACCTGACAACACATTGGGTGATGAAGGTGATGTTTATTTAGACACTGACACCACAACTTTATTTGGCCCTAAATCGGCTTCTGGTTGGGGCGATGGAGTGTCGTTGATTGGACCTCAAGGTGAGCAAGGGCCAGCAGGTCGGCGGGGACGAACCGGAGCCATTGGCCCAGAGGGGTCGCAGGGTGAGCAAGGGCCAGCAGGTCCGCAGGGAGAAACCGGAGCCATTGGCCCAGAGGGGCCGCAGGGTGAGCAAGGGACAGCAGGTCCGCAGGGAGAAACCGGAGCCATTGGCCCAGAGGGGCCGCAGGGTGAGCAAGGGCCAGCAGGTCCGCAGGGAGAAACCGGAGCCAT